>JAABUL010008417.1_pt1 | contig 10511 bp, 10 predicted proteins | sample 5559151 | NCBI WGS metagenome assembly JAABUL01 (sample SAMN10711876, study PRJNA513368) | rock metagenome | isolation source: Antarctica rocks | place: Antarctica: Victoria Land, Pudding Butte sud | reverse complement strand
CAGCCACCCTGTCGGACGAGTAAGCAAGGATATCATCCGTCGAGGCTTGCCGCAAGTTCAATTCACGATGGTAGTGCATGAGCCCGGACTAAACTCAGCAGGGATGATGCGTTCTTTGGAGAATCTGTGGGATCAGCGATGCATGTTGTGCAGCTCAGCCGGTAGATAATTAGCGTTGCAAGTAAAAGCAGATGCGTCCCCACCCAGACATGCAGAATTGCAGACGCATGCAACCGCCATAGTGGCGGGTGACAATCACCCTAGCTCGTGGGATCCTCTCTGTTCCTGGCTCGTGCAGATTCTGCGCAGCAGACTCATCATGGCTTCCCACATCATAACTTATCTTTCGATTTAGATGATTGTTTGTATCCAGCAGTGAAAGGCATGAAGATTCTATGCGAAGAACGAGATCTTGGTGAAAACTCTATCAAGGCTATCGATCAAGTCTTTACCATTGTGCTACATATCACCAAGGATGAAGGAGCAACACCCATTCGTTGTGAGCAAGGAACAGAAATCTGCCAAAGTGCCACAGATCAACTTGGAAATCAAGACTTCTCCTGCAGCAGCTCCACTGGGATAATTAAGGGATCCGGAGACTCAATAGCCACTGCATCAAGAGTGCCACAAAGGAGACTGTTACACCCCACGTCTACCGCTGAATCACAAGGACCATCAAGACTCGAACGTACTGGGTCGGGGACAGGAAGACAAAGAGGCTTCTTTCAGAAGTGTTGAGATCTCTTCAAGGCTTCTGCTGCTACAATTGGTCGCGCCTACAGTTGTAAATGTCGCCTTTGCCGTTGACGGCTGGAGGCTTGCGTTACCTTTTCTGGCCGTCTTGAGGTCAAGCTTCAACAACCTGATCTATGATTTCGATGGCTGCAACCTGGATCACATCGAGTCTCGAGGTTATTTAATCGCTCATTTCTTTAGCTGTGCTGAGAAAGCACTAGGGAAGGCGAGCGACCACAGAGATCTCATGGAGGACCTCTATGCCGTGAGGGTGGTGTCCGCAATCTACAGAACCCTGGAAGCGACGCTGATGCTCTTCGACTACATACGCAAACTGCATACGCCAGGCCGCTGGCATCGACCTGTGCAATCCTATAGTCTGATGGGCTACTCTGCTTACTTTGTCCGCTTCGCCAACGATATTGGAGTCCAGTACGATCGTTATTGGGACCTCTTAGAGGATCTAACGCCCAAGCACCGAGGCTTCTTGCATACACAAACAAGCATAATATGTCACACAGCAGGCGAGCCTGCAGAAACGCGCCAAAATCTGCTAGGGCATTCGAAGCACTCGTCTCCGGCATCACCACTCACCCCAGAGCAGGAACAGCTTTGGAGCTCAATTCTCGACTTCCTCCAGTATTTGGAACAGCTAACCAATCCTCAACGTAGCTGCCGAACGACACACTGTCTCGCTTTCGGTGATCTATTGGTCTAGCACTTGTCGAAGGGATCGGATAGCTGGAGAGAGGGGCTACAGCCTGACGCAGACGGGAAGGCTAGGACAAGGGAGCGTCATAGTGTTGGGGCAGTGCACAAGGCATCCATCCTCAACCAGAAGCGCGAGTTTAAGACAGGGTTGTCGCCTTATCACAGCATGCCGAGCATTGCAAGTCTACAATTCCTGTTTTCCTGGTGACGGTGTGGTGGGAGATGTCATAATTTATACTTCAGTTCGCTCGGTTCAGCAAGTCGTCACACAGTGTCTAGCGGTTGTCGAAGAAGATTCGTGCAAGTCCAATTTGCCCTTTGGAACACTGTTGTTGATAGCTTCGAAGCTTCCTCCTATGGGTACAGCTCACCAGCTGCCGTAGCAGCCCACGCCGCACAAGCAAGCATAGGGGATTGGGGCATCAGGCGACTACAATAACCACTAGAGTGGGCACCCTTGCGTTGCGCACTGACCGCTACACCCACGCATTCCGGACAGCATCAAACGTCTTCTTTTGCGCCCGTGTTTCCCACATCCTGGCCCTCGGTCTCGGTCGATGACTCCACCGAGGTGCTTTGATTGGCAATGTAAGGCTCGAGAGCCGATGATCTTCCCAATTTTTGGCGCTAATGCATTCCTAAGCTCAGAGCACATTGACAACAGGGACGCTGGCTCACATGTATGTAACTTGCCGATCCCTGGTATCTTTTTCAGCATGCTTTGTGGACGAGTGGACATCTTAGCGCTTTGACAGGCTGTTTTTTGGCGTAGTCAATAATGGTCATCGAGCCGGAGAATGCTTCAGCTGATACTAATGTTCCACCCAGTGGATGTACATAGTGACTTTTCGTGACGTGGTAGTGCCAAGAGAAGTCGCAAACCGTTCGCAATTTGACAAAATCGGCTAGACACGGGAGATCGACGGCGAAGGTCTAATCTGTGTCCAAAGTTGATAGGCTCTAAGTTACTCTAGCAGTCACGAACATTGCTCCACTTTGTACCCCACGACCTTAACTGTTGTTTCTGACAGGGTTCATCATGGTGAGGACTGGGCCAAATAAACCCTTTGAAAACCCTGGTCGGGGCCGAAATCGTGTAACTGTATTAAATCCTGTTCGAAGCACTGCCGGGTCCCTTGCTAGTAAAAGTACTTCAGGGAAGCCTAGAAACTAATGCAGAAAGCCGAAGATAGCGCCCAAAAGATCCAAGCGGAGAACGGGTGCCAAAGATGCCCAGGATGGTGCTTGACCTCAACGCCGATCCCGTTCGAGTCGGATTGTGCGACGTGACTATGGCAACTACTGCGGCACAATCAACGAAGGTGGATGGAAGAGCCACTAAGGACCAAATAAGGAATATGCTCAACCTGGACGGCGTAGCCCAGGACCGTCGATATCAAGAATTGCAGGTAAGCGCATAAAAGCAATGGATAGAGCATATGATTTATTAGATTTTTGTTCAGAGAGCTGCACAGAAAGTCTCTAATGAATACTTCAAACCGGAATGCCAATGGAAATACATCCCAGCCGATGACGTTGACAAAGCCCGAAAAGCCATTCAAGAAAATCAACCCGTGTTGCAAGGTCGAGACGACATCGCTCATTGGTTTATCTCAAAACATCAAAAATCGTCTAGTTATCGTCATGTGAGGATTCAAGCCCTCGTCGGGTTGTGCCAGCAGAGCTAAGAATTACGTTAGCGTAAATCAGAGGGAGGCACCTCGATGCAACACCCTGCCAACACGGAAAGCCACGGCGTTGGCGGCGTAGGGAGTACGGACATCAAGAAGAGATTTGACGCCGTCCGGAATGAGTGGGTGTAAAGATTGGAGACATGTGTGTCAAGGCTCTTTGGTAGCTCCAACTTTGGGCTAATCTTGGTGTGGGCAAGGGACAAGCTGAAGGTCTGAGGGTCTCGTTGGTCATTTGCGCAATAAGACAAAAACTGGCAACTTGAGCGCACACCACTAGCTTGTCGATCTTGGTCTTGCTTCGTCTGTACATCATTTACCTCTCAACAATATCAATATTCAGCATCGACGAAAGTAAGTCAGCCTCACCTTCTGGCATTCTATAAAAAGCATAATGGCTCTTTGGGTACGTCTAGAGTTTATTGCATGACGCTGAGCTGTACTTGTACTCCACTTTCTCGCTAATTAAATTCTTGTGGAGTTGGGACGCTGAATCTGCGAGAATTAACCACATTGATCAGTGGCGCCAACCATTCGAGTCTTGTAAAGATCCCGTACCGGTCCGGAATGAGCCAGGCTAGGATCGTCGACTGACCGCCAGTATGCTAATGGCATTTACCTGTGGGTCTTTATCGACGAGTACTGGGTAAAGACAATTCACTTCAACACCGGGCGCGGCCAATCCTTGGCCCTTACACAGTCGAAATCAACATGACATCATAACGCCTTTCGGATCATCGGATGCCCACAAAGTATCTTCCCCCTCGTCAGTTTCAAGCCGCTAATTATGTCCCTGTTTAAGAACGGCACGAAGCCAAGTTACCACCGTGGCCTTGAACTAGTGTCCCAGCCCGTCGGAAATCACCAACATTAACGGTTCAGGGGCTTCTTACTTCGTAAACGGCGGGTTAATTGTTAGTATGCTATGGGTCCAGTTTGGTGGAGAGCTGGGCAAAATGAACCCTTGTCACGCTAACATTTAACCCCCTGATACGAAGTATATATTGCAAACAAAGACCGCTATCGTAAACTTTCTGACCTTTTCAAGCAACACTACGTTCGTCTTGGGTGCTAGACTACCGTCAAGCGACAATCTCAACTTATCTTTTCGCCAACGCAATCCGCTCGTTCTCTACATTATTCGCCATGCCGGACAAATTTATACGCCCACAGTTGACCATCGACACGTCTCAAACAAATAAGCGTTACAGTTGTCCGGTTTCGCCACTGGATTCACGCGCGATGGATCTACCTACTACCGGCGTTCCCACTCCGGTTTCGCCTTTGGCTCCAAGCCCAATTGGTAACCCTGTGGGTGTTGCATTTAGTTGGGACTATTGGACAGGTTTGCAGATCACCATGAATCCCAAACTCGTTCAATCGTTAATTAGCCAAACCAGACAAAGGCTAACTCGAAGAGAAGGAAGTGAAGAAGCGTCAAATAGCTGCCTACCTCGTGAACTTGATTACCTTGAAGGGAATTACCGAGCTCAATCAGCTACAAACCAGTCTCAAACATTCCCTTTCTGAGCACGACCTCCCAGAACGTTACTGGAGTCATCCTACTACGCAGGTCCGACTCTATTATTATCTGGCGGGAAAGTTCAAGGAATCAATCCATCTGCGTGGCAAAAGAGACTCTGATCCAGATGTCAAACAAGCATACGACAGACTGGACCAGGTAATGGACCAATGTGAAGCTTTACTTTCGAGCAGAGACCGGAAACTAGTATAATCGCCACCAAGGAGGCAGGAAAGCGTCGGATTCGATGCAGGACAATGATGGTTGATAAAGCGAGTGGTAATTCAGGGGATGATATTGGCGAGAGCAATCATAGTGCTCGTTGGGCAAACAGTCAAGGCCGGTGACCGCTCAATTGCGAAGCAAGTATTCAGCGTCGAACACTGTCCAGATGTCCTGTTGACAAGTTCGATGTACTGTGTTATTTTGTCTCACTATCACATGAGCGAGAATGTCTGATGAGACATCACGATCACTCACACGAGGGACCAGACAGCGGTGTGCCTCCATTTCTTCTATGACCTGAAACACCTCTCCTTGATATTCCTCCATCTGTTCGGTCATGCACTGCTTTTGCCATCTAGGCGAGATCTAGGCCAGATCTTGGCAAACCAGGCCAAATCTGGCCTAGCCCACCGCTAACCCCATTGGTAATGCACGCGACCGCGCACATATCTACTTTAGCATTAGTTAATACACACTCATATGATCCGCTCTAAGTAGGCCCCCAATACTATCTTCACTAGTAGAACATTCGCTGAGTCTGCAACACACCCCTCCCCTACCATATGTCTTTTTATCCATTGCCAGGTCGGCGACCATCTCGATCGAAGAGATATTTATCTCTGTTGAAGTGCAGAAGGCGCTCGGGAGGTGCAGACATCGAGTTTGATCATCTTTGGGGATTGGAATCCCGAAGTGAAAACATTGAGCTTACATACCCACTATCCGCAAGCATTCGTGTGGGCCGCACTTAAGTACCCAGAGCACCTCAAACATCAAACCCCAAGCAAGATCAAAAATCCGGAGTAGCCCATTAGAGCATGGTACAGTAAGCTAGAGTGCTTGTACGCCAACAGACCAGGGAAACAATATATCCTAGTACATCATAACGAAAAGTGGTTCGGGGATGGTAGAAGTGATCGTGGGATAGTGCAAAGTATTTTTGGAACTCCCACAATCCCGACGGCCCAATATAAGCATATCATGACTTTTGGCCAACTGAGATACTGTTCCCAGGCTTCGCAGCTGGACCTTGCCAAAAGCAAGGCAAGATTAGTGACCTATTCCTGCATGCTGAACAGCAGTAGTTTTCTGTGTTCAGACCTTGCTTGTGCCCGTCCCATAGAAATCGAGCTAGCGCCCAACAAGGTAGTCGCTGGCGCCTCACTGGAGGACGGGAGCTATCATGGCTGTAGTGCGTCGATAGAAGCGTTCGAAGGGAGAATAGTCAAAGGCGACACTGTCTTCATGACTGGGAGACAAGAAGAGGAAGCGAAGCCTTCCAAAAAATGTAAGCGTGAATGGTGACCATCTGAAGTGTCAGGCCCTCCAGCACTCCTGGATCTGTCATTATGCCCTACGACCGTCTGTAGCCGTTGCTAGGCCGACAGAGCCTCGGCTCTGTATAATAGAAGCAGTTCGTTCGAAATAGTGGGTACAAGATTCAAAACCTTCAAGGCTCTCCTACTGTCGTTGCAAAGCATAACTTCATAGGATATAGGTTTGCAACACGAAGAGAAAGACCGAAGACTGCTCAAGGAGCTCAGCGCCACCAGGTGCCGGCAAAAAGTCGTACCTATAGCTTGTAGGCGAGAAGGGACTAATAAAGCCAGCTCGCTGATGGTGTGATCGCGGATTATTATTTTTATTTGTAGCGGTAAAGCTCTCCATAAGGCTGGCTTTTCATTCAAACGAGGCTGAGTCACTGGGGCAACGGGTAGGTACGAAAATCCGGTGGCTTACTGCTGTGCTTAGTCACCCAAAACAAAGCGTGCAGTAAGCCACACGAGTTTCGTTCCCACCTGGTGACGGCAAACGGTCCATGAACCCTGCTTCATGACCACACCAGGGTTGGAAATGCCTGCTTTCTTCTGCCGATGGCTGGTCATTGGCAACTGGCAAGTTGACAACAAATACGCAATACTCGTACGTATCCACGGGGTTGATTGTTAGTACGACGAGGACTTTACTTTGGTTGGAGTTGAGCAATACAAATCCTTGTCACGCTGACAATTGATCCTGGATACGAAGTACGAATCGGAGTGCTCCAGAGCCCACATCCTGGCAATCCGGATTGTTTCGCGTCCGCAAGGGTTATGACATCCATTGGTTCCTTCAGCCAAGGAGTGGTATGGGTTGTGAAACAATTCCTAGCGACCGTATACCATAGAGCGGGTCGCAGGCGAGCTGACCAACTACCATCTCCCCTTATCACAATTCACAAAGCCCAAGAAGAGGCGTTGATGGGGTCATTCGACGAATTGCACGCGAGAAGACAAAAGCAAGCTGGGGTCTACTTCCACTTTGCCTGTTGTTAGTGTACTTTCTTGGATCTCAAAACCGATTAGTGCGGTTGCCTTGTTTCGCCCTCTCTGTCTAGTTTGCGATCCGTTCTTCTGCCTTATTGTCAAAAGGGAAAAGGCACGGTCGCTTCTTTCTGCTGGCAGACTCACCGCACACCGACGGATGCCCTTCCCTGGCCTTTTTTTCGGATGATCCATTTCCATTACGAAACTCTCTGTTTGCTCCATACACTGAAGACACACCTACCTATATTGGATTACACGATCCACTTCAGCTCAAGTACTCCCTGTTGATAAGAAGAACTTCAGCCAAGCACCCTGATCACCAAAGTATAGTCATTAGCTGAGACCCTAGACCATGTATAAATGGCCTGCTTTCTCAGCAAGGACTCTTCCAGATGCTCAGAAGCTTGCCGTCGAGAGCTACTCCTGTCCACTTTGCTACACAACTTTTCCCGACGGTCTCAATCTTTGGCAGCATGCAAAAACATCGCATTGGCAACAGTTGGGCCTTACAGATGTGGCAAGCGAGGGAGAGCTGATGGAGCAGTTCCAGCGTGAGGCGATAGCAAAGGCGTACGTTGGCGCATCACGTTCCGTCTAAATTATTATTGGACACTCAAGCATGGACACTGACCTCCTTCCCCATGAACGTCTTTGACAAATCATCAATCTAGGCACAAAGATTCTCGCCGGATCATACGAGATCGAGCGCTGTTGCAATCTATACCTTCATCCAATGACAATGAATCGATGAAGCCAAATTTCGGAAAAGGAGGAAGATCACGATCTCCTGGTGGGCGGCCACCTATCTCAGACTCAACCAGATCACCAGAAACAAGGATCGATGACATCGGCAAGCTTACGTTGGGCCATGAACGCACTGTACAATTGTCACTGGAAACCGAACAAGCAATTGTCCCATCCACCAGCCCGAGCCATCGTGAAGAGACTTCGCCAATCGCTGGAACTTGTAGACAGCCTGCGGATGACAATCTCGTGGAAATCACACCTACCGACCACTACTTCCGGGTCCAATCTGGCCGCCTTCTGCCTGAAGGGCAACTCAAGTTCGATGGCGAGAGACTTGCTGCTGGCGATCCGGATCTTGCGCTCAATCTCACTGGCTCAAGTGAGACATTCGATCCAGAGGGAGACAGTCCACTTTCAATCTGTGGAGGCTTCAAGAATTGTCATGAGCAGCCAAGTCTTGAGCCAGAATATGGCGAGCAGCAGGCAGCCTACGTACCAGATATGGACTCAGAATACTCGGGTAGCGGACAAGATAAGAGCAGAACAGTCCCAAGTGGCCAACCCGCCCTTTCACCTTCTAGTCAAGGGGACATGGACCTGGAACCAATTTTGCTCTTGCAACCCGAGTCTCGGCCAATCTCTCATGATCAGCTAGTGGTAGAAATCAAAGGCATCTATGCAGGCTTGGTCATGGTCGAAAGTAAATGCGTGGATGTGGATGAAAAACAATTGAAAGCAGCTCTGAAAACGGATCAGACCCGTCAAATAAAGCTAAGTAATAAGCAATGGCAGGCTCTCATTCACCTTCATAAAACCCTTCTCCACGAGCACCATGACTTCTTTCTAGCCTCCCAGCATCCTTCGGCCAGTTCAGCTCTAAGCCATTTGGCCGGTGAACATTCGATGCCGTACAGAATGTGGCGACATGCAATCTACGCATTTCTAGAGGTTCTCAGACATAGGCTCCCAGAGTCACGCGATCATATGCTTGCGTTCATATACATTGCGTACTCCATGATGGCTCTTCTCTACGAGACCGTCCCCGCTTTCGAAAACACGTGGGTAGAATGCCTGGGAGATTTGGGCCGCTATCGTATGGCTGTTGAGGCAGATGACCCTTAGGATCGCGAAATCTGGAGTGGTGTTGCTCGCTTTTGGTACACAAAGGCAACGGATAGCAGCCCAGGTACTGGACGCCTCTATCATTGTTTGGCAACATTGTCTCGTCAGTATAGCTTGCAACAGCTATCCTTGTACACCCGCTCATTGACGTGTCTCCATCCGTTCGAGGGCGCTCGCGAAAGCATCAAGATGATCTTCAACCCAGCCCTGGATGGCAAGGCCCCAGTCAATCCTCGATCATCATCCTTTGAAACCGTATTCCTCAAAGCCCACGGTCTTCTTTTCTCTGGTGTATCAGCATCCGGATACGAAGCAGCTGTTCACCAGATTGAGGAGGGCTTACTGGACAAATACATCGGACTTGTCACTTCCAAATTCAAAGAGCTAGGTGTCTGCGCAATGAATACAAATATAGCGGCGATTCTCGAATATGGAGCTCTCCGACAAAAGGGACGCTCCATGTCGGTTGTCCGGCTCGCATATGAAGAAGTACACCGCTCCAATACTGTCAATGGCAACTTCACGGTTCACCCACCGTCTCAGACTTCGTTTAGCTTGAACAGTCTCGGAGTCGACTACAGTCCGCTTCCACTTCCACCTTTAGAATCCTTGGACGCAAGCCTCGCATGGAATGAATTTCAGTCTTCCGTTGCCTTCATATCCCAAGCTTCAAAACTGACTTTCACCATGTTAGCAATTTCTTTACGGCGTCTCGGTGATAACAATGTTTACCCTTTTGTGCACGTGACCTTAGTGTTCTTGTTCAGCCTTGTTGGCGTTGACGAAGCAATGAAACACGTGGAGCAGGACGTCCCGTGGGGTGAGATCTGTGCTTTTCTCAATTCACTGGCGAAGCGGGATGCCTTGACGTCAAAAGTCTGGGCCACAGAATTTCCGCGGCCTGAGACTGCCGCTGGGCGACCACTGCCAGAGGACTTTGCCATGCATGGTCAGCTTTACGCCAAATTCTTTTTCCCGGAGACGTGGTTCTCAGACGCCATGATTGACGTTGAAGAACGATCGCTGGAGTTACCTTCAATGGTAGCACCTCGTGTGGAAAGGATCTTATGGATTGGAGCTCGTATAGTATCTGTATGCACTATCCTTGAGCGTCGCATTATCTTGCAAGGTCGTCACTGACAGGAGCTAGCTCGGTCGATGGATATCCTTCGACAAGGAGCAGCAGGCTTTCACCCTGGCAGATGCGCAATCAAGTTCGTAGAACATGCAGCTCATGCGTACTGTAGCCAAGTCCCGACGCTTCTCTCCAAGGCCGAGAAGTCATCACGTCAGGTGTTGGACAAAACATCACTACGACTGGTGATGGCCTCCCGGGCAACTCACAGCCCTTACACACATCCTTCCATATTAGAAGGGGAAATTTCTTTTGCTTGGGAGATTAAGTGCAAGCCAAGATCCAACTCAGCATTTGACTGCCGTCGAAGTGGCACA
>JAABUL010008416.1_pt1 | contig 10512 bp, 7 predicted proteins | sample 5559151 | NCBI WGS metagenome assembly JAABUL01 (sample SAMN10711876, study PRJNA513368) | rock metagenome | isolation source: Antarctica rocks | place: Antarctica: Victoria Land, Pudding Butte sud | reverse complement strand
GCTGGACGGCCTGTCACAAGGTCAAGGACGTGGCAGGTGATTGGGTCTTTGGGTGGAGCTGTTGGGGCATTTGAGGGGATTGAAGAGCGGTTTGGTAAATTTAACCCAGCTTCCTCCATGTTGAACTGAGGGAAGAATGATAGTCCTGATGCAAATGAGGATCAAGATTGTACGTGTAGGTTAAGAAGGATGACATCTTGAGGCGAAGCTATTTATCCTGATTTTCAGGCGCAGGTGACACATCTAGTGGGAGGTCTCTTGTTTAAATTAAGGGTCTCTCGCGATAACGTATCGCCCAGGGCATGCCCACAAGGGTCACATCTCCCTACGTCACACACGCCAGCTTTCAAACATCCAGGCAACACGCAGGCATCTTTGATCTAAACATTAGCCTTGCACAAACTGTATACAGAATTTTCGTGAAAGCTTGATATATCTTGACTACCAGAGTCTTGCGAGCGCAGCCTCGACCATCATGTCTGCAACAATCGACGCCGATGCCGACGACCTCGCCCCTACTCTTGAGAGCATAATCAATCAAAAAACCCTTCGCTGGGTATTCGTTGGTGGGAAGGGCGGTGTTGGAAAGACTACGACATCCTGTTCTCTCGCTATCCAGCTCGCGCGTGTTCGCAAATCAGTTCTTCTCATCTCAACAGACCCCGCGCACAACCTCAGCGATGCCTTCAACCAGAAATTCGGCAAAGAGGCAAGACTGATTGAGGGTTTCACAAACCTGAGTGCCATGGAAATCGATCCCAATGGAAGCATACAGGATTTACTGAAGGAGGGCGGTGAAGGAGCAGAAGAGATCATGGCTCAAACCGGAGGTATGGGAGGCATGATGCAGGATTTGGCATTCAGTGTAAGTACTACGTCCAACATGCTAAGGGCTACCAAAATCTGGGGCTGACCCTGGAGCTAGATACCAGGTGTGGACGAAGCCATGTCGTTCGCAGAGGTACTCAAGCAGGTCAAATCGCTGTCGTACGAGACCATTATCTTTGATACCGCACCTACAGGCCATACGCTACGATTCCTACAATTCCCAACTGTCATGGAGAAAGCACTTGCAAAGATTTCCGCACTCTCAACGCAATTTGGACCCATGCTCAATTCAGTTATCGGCGCACGAGGTGGCCTGCCAGGCGGCCAGAATCTCGACGAAATCATAGCGAAGATGGAAACACTTCGTGAAACCATCGGCGAGGTCAACACACAATTCAAAAATCCAGACATGACGACCTTTGTCTGTGTAATGATTCCTGAATTCTTGTCATTATACGAAACGGAGAGAATGATCCAAGAATTAGCGTCATATGAGATCGACACTCATGCGATTGTAGTCAATCAATTGCTGTTCCCAAAGAAAAGCAACGACTGCGAGCAATGCAATTCAAGGAGGAAAATGCAAAAGAAGTATCTGGAGCAGATTGAGGAGCTGTATGATGAATTTAATGTTGTGAAGATGCCCCTATTAGTCGAGGAGGTCAGAGGCAAGGAGAAACTGGAGAGGTGAGTCGCCTTTGTTTAAATTTGATACCGAACGCTGATCAGTGCTTATAATCACAGCTTCAGCGAGATGCTGGTAAAACCTTATGAGCCGCCAGCATAAGGCGTTTGGGCTCTGTCACGAGCTTGAGGCTTTTGTATGATCTGTCATAGCATGTCTCTCAGCGCAGCATACCCTACTGAGCGCATTTTCTGTTCAGGAATCTTTGAGAGAAAATTATCCATACGTTCGACAAGACAAGCAGCGGTCCATTGACCTATGTCTCATTCTCCACAAGGTTGACTGCGAAGAGCGTTGACCGTTCGATTTGGGTATCCGAGGTAGATACTAGACCGTCTTCTCTTCGTGGAGTCGCTGAACAGTACTGTGGTGTCCAACGGGTTAATTGTTAGCGTCTTGGCAGTTTTCTTGCGGGGTCCTCACCAAACGAATCCCTGTCGCGCTAACAAAAAACCCCCTGGATACCTAGTACACTACCCACGGTTAAAGAACAATTCCTGTTCTGCAGTCAGAACAAGGCTTTCAAGTGACAGCTCTAACCCATGCTTCTTCCGTTCGTTTCTATGTCTGTGCAGACAGTCTGCTACGTGCTGTCAAAAAGCCATGCTTTCATGCTTCATGTCAAGTCTTTCCCCACAAAGCGAATCTCCAGGGCTCTCAGCCACGCGTAACGTTGTCAAGTGTGTTCACCTCTGCAACACCATTTGCAGCCAACCAGACTGCGGTGATAAAGCAAAAGGAAAGATCTCTCTGGTGATGTGATCATAACCTTGTTCTAGCCAGCGCTTGACCTGAGGCCAAGCGGGGTCCAAAACAAGGACTGGGATGGATTTCTCTAATAACGTTATGCAATGGTGAGCGAGGAGCCACTGACCACGAAAGAAACAGACAGTAGCGATGTACTAAAAGGTGGCAAAGGTGGCAAAGGTAAGATCAGAGGATGCAGAGCAGATATTAATGGGAACGACCCTTTGGAATCCCAGGCCAGGGTCCCAAATTCCAGGGCGGATTCAAGTGGCAAGTCATACTCCCAATGATGTGTATGAGAAGCTGACCTAGTCTCAGTAGCCTCAGACCCTTGTTGGGGGGCGCACCAGGGCCTAGCCCTACATCGCTTCGTAAGCCAATCAGAAGCAATCCACGGGTCGCTTTCCGAGACTAAAGCTGACCAATGCATGCGAACACAATGGTGATCATGACCCGTCGGAAGTGGCCAGCCAATTAGGGTTCTAGCGCTTACCAACACTAAGATGAAGTAGGTAAATTTGCTTAGATAAGCGAAGTACATTAAGCCCTAGTCTAGCGGCCGCCATCACTAATCTCTGTTCCTATTTTGACAACAGCTTGTACCGATACTATTTCAAAAACGTTCAAAGCCCGGCCATCCAGCTTTGTCCTTGCATGAAGAATGTTGCTAAGCAAAGCAAAATTCAGTCTGAAGCAGCACAACATTTATTGGTCACACTACCTGCGTACTCTCTGCTTCCCCACCAACAAACTAGGACGTGCATACACGACAACAAGCAAGCCCAGTAATATCAAATGAGCCGTAAATAGCAATGTCAACAACAGCATCATTGCCAAACTCAACCCCAAAACCATCGCTCCCCAAGCCATTACCATCTGCCTAGGCGTCCACCCTCGAAAGAAGAAAATGAATCTTCCCAAACCTAGTCGGTAGAAAAGTCAATGTGAAGCACCCTCCTCTTCCTCGGCAGGATCACGTGGTGCATCAGGAGTAAGGCCGTGTTGGTTTCCGAGAGCACCGAGGGCGTAAGTACCCAAGTGAATGAACGACTCCATGTGTTCTGTCGTAAAGCCTCCGGCGGCGACTTTGCCTTGGTGATGCATGGCATTGTGGTGAGTATGGTGGTAGGTGCGCTTAGAGTTACCCATCTGCTTCTTTTGCATACCCAGCTTGTTCTCGTTGCCGTCTTTCTTCATCATGTCCTTAGAGTGGTCGTCCTTCATGTCTTTCTTCATGTCTTGGTCCCCATTGGCGCCTGGTTTGTGCTCATAGGGAGTTGATTTGGCATCATTGGCATTTGGCTTGGGTCCATCGAGGTTTGGCTTTGCGGGTTGACCGGGCTGACGACGAGGCTGCTGCTGGCCCGGCTGCCCCTGACCCTGCTGGCTTTGATGACCCTGCTGTTGTTGGCCCTGACCCTGCTGCCCATATTGACCTTGCTGCTGGCTTGGATCTCCTTGGCCGTCTTGGGCATCACCATAGCCATTTGGACCTTGTTCCCCACCGTACTGGGGTTGGTCTTGCTGCTCTTGTTGTGCGTAGCCTTGGTCTTGGCCCTGTTCCTGACCGTACTGGCTGGCCTGCTGTTCCTGCTGGCCATAACCTTGTTCTTGGGGTGCGCCGTAACCGCCCTGTTGCTGTTGTCCACCGTATTGAGACATTCTATTTTGGAGCTGGGACTGAAGAATTAAGTGACGAGCTAATGAATTTCCTGAGGTCGATCTTCGATGAGAAGGTGTTCGAGGTAGTGGTGGTGGAAGGAGAGCTGGGGAATCCGTGGTGGATTTGTATAGAATGTGAGAAGAGCTTGCGGTATGGGACATGGAAAGTAATCAGGATTGGGGTCTCATAAGTAGCCCCGGAGATGCGCAAGAGCCTAGAGTAGGCTGAATAAGCTGGAATCATTCTGGCCAGAATCTCACTGCGAGCCTCTCGAGAGGCGCTGCGTGCTGCAATATCTGACATGCTGACCGTTAGGTCTGATTAAAGCGGCTCTGTCTCCCCATGTAGGCACAAGTTGAAGCAGATTTTTTGTCATCCTTAGCTTAGTCACGGCTTTTGTGCTTGACCAGGTAATGACAATGATGATGGATGATCTCAGACGCGAGAATAGCTGAAGAAGCTTTCAGACGGACATAGGATATGCAATGCAATGCTTGAACAGGGAATAACGATGATCGATGATCCCGGACGCTGAAATGATTAAAGAAGTTTCTGACATGCATATACGATGCATGAGGGCTTTGTAAGCTTACATGCGTCTCTCACCATACATTATTGACAATTGGTACCATCATCACCCGTCGCTAAACGATTTTGACCTAGGAATGCTTTAGTCGAGTCTAGGTGGCACCCAGACCCTGCGGCGAGGTCACCAGCACTGCAAAAAGCAACAATCATCCTTACACCCTCAAATGTTTTCTTTTTTTGCTGATGGGACTTCAACAATACATCATTCAGTGGAGATTGTGTGACCATCGAAGGGCTCATGGATGCGTCTATACCTGTGGAACGGAGGACAAAGGAGACTTTGCTAATGGATGACCTTGGTTCCGTGGCCAGCAACGTTACTTACCAGGCAACTTTCGATAATCGGTCACAGATCGATTCCTCGGCGAATTCGACGAGAAAGAACAGCCAGAACGCAATTGAACGAAAAGAGTCTCATTTCACAAAGCAAGAATCAGTCACGTACCACGAAAGAAGCACTTCTGGCCGCCAAGACGACTCCTCTGTGAGCTCACTTTCAGCAGATGTCATGTCCATCCCAGGAAATGGCGAACGTGGCAGGTCTAGGAGTCCGAGGCCAAAAGTCAGCGCCGAAGCTCGCGCTCGATGGGCTATGTTGAAATCGTTGGCTGGAGTGTCTCGTGATGATGAGACGGTCGAGGAAGTAGAGACAGATATTCGCACAGAGGAGAATCAAATTACATTGACCTCCAATGGGAGAGACTCAGAAGCTCCCGTTGCTGCCGGTCTTAAGCCTTTGTTACTCGGTGATCCCTCGAATGACAATGCAAGTATGGAGCTTTTCTTATCCAGATTAGAACACGACCCCCATATAGATGGCCGCGCTCTCCAGGAAGGCCTTCAGGCCTCTGGTTTACGACGTGGTAACAGCCAGAGGGATCAACAGGTTCGAGATAGAAGCCGCCGCGCCCATGGTCTTGAAAGCAAAATTCAAACTGAGACTCCGTGGATCGGTGACCGAGCTCGAGCCGATGCAGAACGACTTTTCCAGAAAGGTGAAGAAGAAGCTAGCTACGATCCTCGCCTTATCTCGAGCAGCGGTTACGCTTCCGAGGCCAACCTCTTAGTGGGAAGCTCGAAGACGGCGAGAGCCATCAAATCAGGCGAGCATAATCTAGGGCATCATGTGCAAGACGCCTGGCAGGATGTTCATAAACGTGAACAGGCTTTAGAGACTGGGTTGGAAAGTGCCATCAAAGATGGCGAAAGGGACCTGCGTACCCTCGGTATCCAACGAGACATTCAACATATCCAGCATGATTTGAAGTCTGGCGTCATAGGTGCCACGAGGCTCACGGAGAACTCATTGTCTGGCACTGATATTGAGAAAGGTGTCCAAAGAGGAGAACGTAACCTGAAAGTAGATCCGCACAAGCTCCAAGGCGAGTCATTGATGAGCGACCTCCAAGAAGGCGAACACGGTCTTAAGACTGGCTTCGATCATGCTGCAGGAGTTGTCGAGAAACTGTCGCCTAGTGTAGACATCAGGCACGACGTTCGGAAAGGCGACGAAGCACTCAAAGGAGCTCTAGAAAGAACTGGCCAAAGGATCGAGAAGATGATGCCTGCTCTGGGACTGGCAAAAAGCTCTCAAAAAGATGCTCAAGACCTCTCAATTGATGTCCAGCAGGATGTCAGATTGGCTAAAAAGGAAATTCGTGGACTGGAAGGTCGTAACTTGGAACAAGGTATCCGCACAGGCGTGCAGGACCTTACAAAAACTCTCCAAGAAGGGATCAAGCTCGCCAACAGGGGACTCGGCACGCTTGAAGGTCGTGGCTTGGGAGATGAGCGTAGGCACCCGGGCAGTGGAAACGCTGTTGCGGACTTAGAAATGTCAGCGATGATTCATCTGCAGCAGGATGGCCATGCTCTCGCTGATGGTGCCTACGACTTGACCCATTCCAATGACCAGCAAGTCGACAAAGGGCAGCAGCTGGCAGAAAAGGGCGTAAGAATGGGCGAAGCAGCTGCCGGGACGGCCTGGCGAGCGCCACAGGCACCCAAGGGACATAGTCCGAGACTGGATGGCCAGGGCCCTGTCAATCGAATTCATGGAAACCTGACCGACCCTCATGAGTCAAGCGTTCCGCAGAGGCCTACCGTTGCTCACCGGACGCCGGCTCCTTACCAGCCAACCGCTGCCCATAAATCTCTTTCATCTCATCGACCAAGCGTTCCTCAGCTGCCTAACATTCCTCAAAAGGCCCAAGATGCCCGTCATCCAACCAGTCCGGATTACAATCTCGCTTCACATCAAACAAACACACCTCAACAAGCGTCGCCTGCTCGCCGAGGTCTACCTCCGCCACAGCAACCGGCTGTTCAACGGCAACCTACTCCCCATGAGCTCTCAAATCCTTACCCAGCTACACCTCCCCAACAGCGTTCTGCTTTTCAACAACGTCTTGCTCCCCAGCAAGCTCCTACTCCATGGAAGATTCCGAACACTCCCCATAACTATCCACAACAACAGCATCTCGCACCACAGCAGTCTCCTAGCTCGCATCCACCTTTTGTTCCTTTACGGCCTATTGTTCAGCCCGCTCTTGCTCCAGAACCCAGGAAATCTGGACAGTCTTACCCATCAAACAACGATCAGCAACTGCGCCCATCACCTCCTTCAACAGGCTCCCGCGCTCTTAGTCTGAGTGCTAGTGGAGTTTCACGTAAGCCAATGCCAGCCAGCCCAAGCTCAACCCAAGCCCAGCACCATAAAATTCAGAGACCAGGTCAAGATAACATCCCAGGCGCTCCTCAGCAACCAAGTCCAAACGAGATGGGCCTTCGCCACTGTCAGCCGCCTACTCAACCACCACGGTCTCTTGCAGATCAGCAAAACAGGGGGCAAGGTTCCGTCCAGAGCCAGCCACAACCAAACCCCACAAATCAGCCGAATAGAAATAGGCATGATTCCTTACCCAACCAACCACAACCTCAACTTTTGCATGCGGATGTCGAACCTTCGCCGAGGATTTCATCGCCCAACCTGGAGCCATATCCCAGCATTCCTCGACCAATGACTGGAAATCAACGTGCGCAAGGACCTACGAGATCGGTTAATCCGCAGGAAGAAGCGGGCTCCAAAGGCGCTCAGCGAAAAGATGCAACTGTTATAGAACATTCAAAACACAGTAGGCAAGGCGACGCTGTTCGCGCTGACCAGGGGATCGACGTACCGCAAGGAAATTCACAGGGTGATGGGCAACATGAGACCATGGCTGGCCACGGAGGGACAATGAAAAGCCCACGGGACATAGAGAAAGAAGATAAAACCCAAGGAGAATCCGCAGACCCGCCGATTAAGGAACTGGATCCATTAGGGAGCCATGATGTTAAGTCTCCCTCGCCTCATGAAGCTGATACTCCGTGCCAGCAAGAAGGACACGAAACTGAATCATGCCCCCATCAGGGCAGCAGCTGCACCAACGCAAGTGAAACGCAGCATACAACGCACTGCGAAGTATATGAGAAGCAACATCCCAGCGCCGTGGCTGGCGTCCAGAATATGATTAACATGTTCAAGGCTCGGAGTCAAGCATCCATCGACTTGTCCGCAGGATGTCCAGGTTTTATAGATCGTAAGTGGAGTCAATCATTCCGGGAGATACCCTACTGATGGGATATGCAGAGATGATCCAGCTGGTGTGCAACATGGCCCAAGATGCCATGCCTGAGGTCCAGCGAAGGTTGATTCGGAACCCGGGGGCTCGCTGAGTAGCTTTTTAAGAAGCAGAGTATTTCTGTAAGAGTGCAATCAATTTCGTCACGATGGGCCATTCCTGTAAAGTTCTGGGGCTAGATATAATTGATGAACAGGTGGCGAAACGACTTACGAAAAAGAGATGACGAGTGGGGTGTCTGCTTTTTCCCTATGGTGACCCTATCATCACCTCTCGGCAACAAACGCGTAACATGGTGATACCAGAATGGAGGACTTTGCTCGGAAGAAGGCATTTTGAAAATGCCGACGACGGTTCGGCTGATAGGCTAGAATACCGTCTCGCTTTCCAAGTAATAATGATATATCTTTGAACTTATTATGGCCATTACCTTAGCTGAGTGCTTGATCCAAAGGCCGGAACCAAAGTACGCTCGGTAGCTCGAGAAGAAATGGTAGCCAGTACTTGCAGAGGATTTGTAGGGCTGAACTCCGCGCTAATGTCCCGTAGGATACCTATAATTGGTCGCGCGAGCTCTATTTACAACGTCGACAAGTGCGCGTCTGTGAATGACCATCAAGGCCATATTGACATCAAACAATGCGCAGATGGGCGATGAGAAAGCCCAGCGCCTTGATGATGCGCTGTCGTCCCTCGTCGATACTTTGATCCCCACACGGCCTGACGAAGACGAAGCTACAGCCGATGGGAGGCACGAGGATGCCTTGGACTTGGCTCGGAGCATTATTGAAGGGTACACCTTGCTGCATTGCTCACCGAATATCTGCTCACAGTGCTCAATAGCCACGGTGGCCCTGCGGTAGTATCAGACGTCAATCACGCTGCCGATCTAATCAAGAAGAAATGTACCTACCCCTCCATTGCCCCTCTTCGATGCGAGCGAGCTGATGTAGCCCAGTGTTGCGGGACAATGATTCGCCTGACAAAGCCACACAGTTCTCGAATCTGTATACTCGTCTCCTCACTCAGCCTGTGCTCTCCCAGAAGTGGTCTATCCTCTACCTCCTACACCAGCTAGCAGGCTCCAACCCCCAAGGTGACGACGATGTACCAGATGAAGTTCGACGCCCGGGTAGTCAAAGCCAAGGACGGGGAGGGCAGACGCACAGTCAAGACGATCAAGTGTTCAAGGACGCGTTCGCTTCTGCCGGGCTCCCAAGGCTACCATTGCGTGAAAGCCAGCCCAAAGTCGGGTACAACAACGGCGTCTCTACAGAAAAGAAGAGTCGCACCAAGGACAGCAAGCAGCCTGATATGGCTCAAGATATCCGTATGGAGGCGGATGAGACATACTCAAAAGGTCCTTCAGAAGCAGCACTTTTACGTGACGTTCCTTTCACTCTTCAGGGCCTGTCATCAACCAATCTACCATTCTCTTCGCCTACGACTCTCGATCTGCCGCGCACTTTACCACTACCCCTCATATCGTTACTTCATACACTGGCAGAGCCATCACTCTTATATCGAAATTTGTCGGATTTTGTGCAGTCTAGGGGCGAAGGCCTGATAGGCCAGAGCTTGAGATTTGCGATTGGTAGCGAATTACGCTCATATCTAGGACTGATTGCAACATTGGAGGGCGAGATACGTCGAGCGATTGCGTCCCTGGATAGTAAAGAGCAGGTAGGAAGAATTGGCAAGGCCAGCGTTACGCTCAAAAGATGTGTTGTTTGGACGAGTGAAGCTACTATGGGTCTTCGGCTGATGAGTCTGATGGTCGAAGAGGCCAAAAGTAGGAAGGGTGGCCAGTTGATCTCGATGATCCATGCTTTTTCGACTTCCCACGGCGACCCTTTCGTTGGCGCTTTCGCCGAGCGCACGTTATCACACGTGACACGACCTTTTTACGACATGCTGCGGCAATGGATCTATGACGGAGAGCTCTCTGATCCCTATCATGAATTCTTCGTCACGGAGCAGGACTCTCAGGATCAAATTGAAGACCCCCGAAGAGGTGCAGCAACCAGTGTGTGGGAAGAAAAATACCGACTAGATGAGGCAATGATACCGAGCATTGTCACAGAAGAATTTGCAAGAAAAGTTTTCCTGATTGGGAAGTCCCTAAATTTCATCCGCTATAGCTGCGGCGACTCTGCGTGGGTAGAGGCTTATTGCAAGGAGGCCTCGAAGGAATTACGTTATGGGGATACAGCTACATTGGAGACATCAATTGACAAGGCGTACAAAGCTACAATGGCTCGTCTCATCTACCTTATGGATCATAAATTCAATTTATTCGAACATTTGAACGCCTTGAAAAGATACCTGCTCCTCGGTCAGGGCGACTTCATCGCTCTTCTCATGGAGTCCCTGTCTAC
>JAABUL010008415.1_pt1 | contig 10512 bp, 10 predicted proteins | sample 5559151 | NCBI WGS metagenome assembly JAABUL01 (sample SAMN10711876, study PRJNA513368) | rock metagenome | isolation source: Antarctica rocks | place: Antarctica: Victoria Land, Pudding Butte sud | reverse complement strand
CCAACATCTTTCCTTCCACTACCCCCTCACCCACATCCGCTAATCCCAACCCCGCTGAACTAACCACACCCCAACACCTGCATCCCCCGTTCCCTGACCCAGACGATAAGCACTACTCATCAATCTCTTCTTTCAATGACTCAGTATTCAGATGATAAAACCAGTAACGCTGGGTATTGACAGCGTTGGAAGAGCATAGGGTCCGGCCGGTGTTGCGGTAACAAGGGACTTTGATAGATTGAATTGGATTTTGCGAGGGGGGCTGTTGTTGAGGGTGTTGGGAGGAATGTTGGAAGGAGGACATGGAAGAGCGTGTAAGCGAGTCTTCATTCATCTCAGCCAAGTAGGTATAATGGTGAGAGAATAGTCTGGCATAGCGGATAGGTTTATTGGGATTGAAAAGCTGGGTGTTTGGAGAGGAGAGGAGAGGAGAGGGGATGCGTTTTGGGAGCGATAGTACGCTAGGCAGGAAGAAAGGGAAGCACGATTTTCTTTCCTGTTGTTGTATCTTCTTTTCGGTCAAAAGGGGTAAAACCCCTCAATTAAATAATTTCAAGGTTCCTGAATTCATCCTACGCACACACTTTCTTCCCCCCAACAACTCAGCGCTTCTTGAAGAGATGCCAACCCAGAGAATACCAGGAATAATTCACCTTAACACCAACCGCTCCCCCTACGCCACGCCTCCTTCGGCCCTTATCCAGGACAACAGCCCTATCCTCACAACCACAGCCTGGCTGATCTGCCGGCTTCTAGCTCTAGAGGAATAGATATGTGCTGAAGCGAGAAGTAAACCCGGAATCGTAGAGATTTCCTACTGGTAATGTACGACCTATGAGCCTGATCTATCCTTGTAAATCTCATTTGTAGTGCGAGTCGGCAAATTGGAATATCTAATTTTGTTCAATCATGCGTTGGCTAGTTGGTCGGATACACTTCTAAAGAGTTACTAGAAGTTCAGTATGAGGGTTAGAGGGGGAAAACGAAGCATGAAATTGGAGATTTTGGATATAGTGCACGGACAATTTTAGGGGCGAAGTAGGCAAGTTGTGAATTTTCATACGTCTGGTTAATTGGTATGCAGAAGCTAGAATCCGAACCTGGTACTGGATGATCAGACGCTGCAAGAAGTTCCAAGGGCAATACTTCGTACTTGATATTCAAATCGACGTTATTAGTTTTATGATGCTAGATTTCTAGCAAGAGGTAGCTATATACAAAATTCTCCTGTTTATACAGTTTTGAAAATATCTAGTCTAGCCCGTATAAACGCCATTTTCATCAAACCCCTGATTGGTAGAATTGAACTCCTGCACAGGCAAATACTCCAACCCATACATGACATCCGCCGCGTTCCCAAATGGCACCCTTAGCGTCTGCCATCCCTCGTGCTGCTGGCGATTACTTTCGTCGTCCAAGCCGCTCTTGGCGTTCGGATCAATGTAATCGCTCCACGTCTCCCACTTGACGAGCAAAACGGTGGAGTCTTTGATGCTGCGCTCGTCCAGGACGGCAAAGGTCGTGATGTCGGCTGAGGAGTGGGTTTTGCAAAATTCGCCGAGGGTGTCGAGGCTGGCGGAGGTGAATGATGTGGTAAACTCACCGCTGTGTAAGTTGGGAGTCAGCGGTACTTCTTTGAGAGGAAGAAATGGTTGAGATAGATGTCGTGGACGAGAAGGCGGCAGGTTTGTTAGTGATCTTGCTTCGGCGACACTTTCTGCGACTCGAGAGGTGACATGGATATTCAATCCGGGAAGACACATACACCGGTGGCTCTGTTGGCTTCTCGAAGGTCTTCTGGGAGGAGGTCTTGACCAGGGTCCAGATGTTGCCGATGTCTGATTCGGATTTCTCGAGGAGGTCGTCAATGAGCTTGAACGATCGAATTAGTCTAGAGCTGAGACATTGCTGAATGGAGAAGAGAGACTTGCCTTGGGAGGTACTTGGGCAGTGCAGAATAGGGGAGAGCATTCCGACATAGTGTGATTGAACAAGTAACAACTTCCTCGCTATTCGTGGGAATCTTAAAAGAGTTAGGAACCTACTCTAAGAAATAGGTCGAGGAATAAGGGGTGAGAATCAAGAGTCGAGAAAAAGAAAAAGAAGATTTATTGTCACGTCAGAAAGGACTTCGAGTAGCCTACATTAATTATATTAAAAATGTTGGAATACGAGGTCATATGGGGCATTAGTATATGGTTGTTGTTATTAGGAGGCTATCTAGGTGGAAGGTGAAAACTCTACTAGCGGGCCCCAGCCCTACCAGCCCTATGAAGGCGGAGATTACCATCTCCCCTATTTCCAACAAAAAATCCCTGTTCGAACATGAAATTATATTTTTATAAGTTAACACAGTGGCACCTAGCTAACATTCTGTCGTCTTGCATCTTTTCTTGTCTTATGTTTCATGCTTATAACCGCGCGGCTTTCCCGCCAGCTCGCTTCAGCTCACGAAACGCTTTCAGTGCCATTGAAACATTCAACATCTACGCCGTCAACAGAAGTCAAGTCTCGATTGAGCGCTCTTCAATCGCGAGTCATAGTCGCTCGTATCTGAAAAAAGAATTTAAAGTTATCAGCATTCGAGAAGACTATGTGAGACAGAGTCTGCGGCCACCACCCACCTCCGCCCATACACGCACTTGCCCTCCCCATGCTTAAAACGCGCTCGCACGGCGTAGCTGTTATTGCTGTGAATGCCTGAGCTCTGCCACTTTTCAGACGCGTGGTTCCTACAGGCCAACAGCGCACGCCACCTGGAACATACTCGGCTGCAGCCGCAATCTGGATGTTGACACTTGGCGAGCGAGACTTTCATCCTCTTACGCGGTACTTTCTCACTTCTCACTTCTCACTTCTCACGTTGATTACATTGGGTAGCGTGGTTTCTATCTCACCGGTTCTATTACCAGAGTTCAATTATACTGTCTTTGATACCTGCCATCGTTGCGCTGTATCTCCCTGCTCACTACCCTGAACGAACATTGTGTTCTTGACTCTGCTTCTGCCCCAGGCCCCGAGCTACATCCTCGTCATGTCTCTTTCCGCGCAAGATGAGAAGCAAGATCGTCAAAGTACCCAGAAAAAGAGCAAACCGCCCTCATGTTCTACTGGATTCGCATGTGCTCCTTCGCTTGGCCCAAGTGATATATCTGCTCAGGTGGCAATGCCTCACTCGTACGGCTCATCGTGGGACAAGACCGATATTGAAGCTGAATACCATGACAAAGAGGCTACTATCCTCGGTGAGAGGGTCCTTCCAACCTTAACTACGCGGACTTAGCCACACGCAGACGACGGAAGAATGGATGTATGCATTGATGAAAAACCACATTCATTTTGAATTTCCACTTCAAGGCTACTTGAGCGATGAAATGGAAGAGGCGAGTGCTTTACCACCATACATATCCTCCATGATCGGAGGTGTGCGTGGTGAATCTAGGCCTCCCGCTCTCATTGTTGTCATGCATATTGCAGGATGCCGAAGTGAGTTTCAGCCATTTCTCGCGCTAGGTCAAGTACTGCAGAGGAAGCACGGTCATCGAGTCCGCATAGCTACCCATCCGGAGTACAGAGGAGAAATAGAGAACGGAAGGCTAGACTTTTCAAGCATTGGAACCCCTACATCTAGGGGTTCGAACTCGACTTTGGTGGCCAATAAACCCACCCTCACGCTACCGAAACGCTCTAGCATTGCTTCAGATGAGAGCACAGAACACACGGAAATCTACAAGATGATCCAAGCCTGCTGGAGATCTTGTTACGATACTAGCGAGCAATAATCTAAAATTGGTTTGACAATGTCGTACCATACCCACCTAACTTTGAAACGCTCAAAACGCCTTTCATCACAGATGTCATTATCTCGAGTTCGCCCACATACACTGCGCGGAGAAATTGCGGATACCTTTGCACCTCACGTCTACCACGCCGTCAACACCCACACGAGCGTTCCCGCATCCTTTAGGAAACATCCGATTATCCGTCGCCAACCACACTTTCACAAATTTATTCACACGTGACGACTTGGCGCCTAGTCGGCGACGTCATCAACAGGGTTAGAAACACTAAATGCAGCGTCGGCTAGTAATCTAGTCAATCGGCTGAAAGTTCCTCACTCTTATTTCTGGTAACACTTCTGACCCATTCACGAGATCCTGCTCTTGTTCCCGTCACGAACGTAGGTCATTAACAGGTCGTCCTCAATACTTTCGAAGCCCAAAGACTGGGGCCTACATATCAATGTCTGCGGTTTCATTCAATCCAGCCAGACACGGGACTCAGATCCGGGCCTGAAAGCCGCTGTTGCAGCATTCTTGGATAATGGTCCATCATCGATCTACATCAAATGGTCATCAATTTCATCTAGAGACTCTCACGGCATCCGAGACCTGGTCTTGAAGGCTATCGAGATTAGCAAACAGCGAGCAATAACCTCAGCCAGACTTGACCAATTTCGTGACCTTGGGATCACCTCTTCCATTTTCATTCTTGAAAAAGGTATGGTTACACACGACGGTCTTTTCGAACATGTCTCTTGCGTCGTGCACTCAGGCGATGCGGAGGTTACAGCATCCGCACTCAAACACGGGAAACCAATGGTCGTAACCCCTAACTATGGTGATCAGCCATTCTGGGGCGAAATCCTAGCGAAAGCAGGACTTGCCCCCAAAACCCTTCCATTTAAGACATTCACAGCCGAAGCTCCCATTCGAAGCGAGCGGCCGAGCTGGCAGCTGAAATGAACAAGGAGGCGAGCACGGAAGAAGCAGTCAACCACTTCCATGGATATTTCAGATTAAACGACCACAGACGTGCCGTGTCGCCAGACCGTATCGCAGTCTGGCGGCTCAAGAGAGCCGGAATATTGCTCAGCGCGTTGGTGGCGACTGTATTGGCGAACGAGGGACTTATTAACGCTGGGGATTTAGAGTTGTATGAAGTGGCATTTGAGCTCGAACGAACCTTCGCCATTGCTGATTCCTTGCAGGTGCCGGAGGCGAGAATACACTATCGCACGCCAGCCCGGGGATCCACTTTCTGGCGGTACAATGGCGCTACTCGGCTCCGTGGGAGGTGTCGTCAAAAGTGTCGTGCATCTACCAGTTGAAGTTGCGAGGTCTGTGAGGGAGAAGCCAGGATTTTATACGGAGGAAAGCCGAGCGGGAAACGGCATCCCAACTTCGCTGGACCAGGTTCGTCGTGGAAGTCTAACGCCAAAGATACCCAAGTTGAATTTGCACCAATGCGGAGCCCATCCTGCCGCCATTGAAGAAGGACATTGTTCGGCCATTTCACAGAGCAGCACTCAGCGTTTGTCTTCAAGGCTACAAGGCCAAAGCAACTCCTCCTTCGCCCCAGAAAAAGACGTCAACAACGCACACGTCACCCCCAGCCAATCGACCATCCCCCTGCCGCCTCAACTCACCTTCCAGTCCCACACCAGCAGCTCATCATCCCTCTCCTTCGCCCTTGCAACCTCCCAAAGCTTCGACCGCATCCTTGAAACAACCCTCACAGCCCCAATGGCATTCACACTCGGAATGACAAAAGGCTTCCGCAACGCACCCACACTCTACGGCGACACCACAACCCGGCCAGCGACCAAAGTGACAGGATGGCAGAGCGGCATCAGGGCTGCCGGAAAGGAATTCGGGCTCGGCATGTACGACGGTCTTTCCGGTATGGTAACGCAGCCATACCAAGGCGCCAGGAGAGAAGGGGGTTTGGGAAGGGGGTTTGGGAAGGGGGTCGCGGGCGCTGTGGTCAAGCCTGGCGTAGGTAAGTCTGTGGATCCGCTCGGTTTCGTGGAGATGGTGTATATTTGGGGGGGAGCATGACGGTGTGCTGATTTATTTTTTGATCCCCCCCTTAGCCGTCTTTGCGCTTCCGGCGTACACGCTTCAGGGAATTCATGTGGAGATGCATAAGCAAGGCTCAGATACTACTGGGGCTTCCAGACTGGTGATGCCTATGTTTGCGCTGCACGGTTGGAACAAGGTCGGCGGGAGTGGATGTCAGCAATAGCCATAGATCGCGCTGGAGATCTATTTACCTCTTCTATTTCTGCAAGACCGAGTTCAAGCTCATTGTCGTATTGTCGGCAGCGTTTGGGGAAGTCTTACCTTGTGCTGCGAGCTACGTGTCTAAAGGGTCTCGATGGGATGCACAAGAAGACGACAAGAGCGACAACGATCTATCAAAACAGCTGGCGACTACGAATGGCCACAGCCAGAGCAAATTGATTTCAGAGCTTTTGGTCAAGGAGTTCGGCCGGATCTCACCCCGGTACGAACCACGCACTCCAATCGTCAGACCTGGCTTCATCATTGGAACATCTTGCGAAGGATTCGCCAACAAGGACGATTCTCTATGACGCTTGGCTGCAGGAGTCGTTCGAAATCAGGCCATCAACCGAGACGTCTAGACTCTTGAATTTTCATGGCTGATGGCGAGTGCATTGCGCACAAGATCATGTCCAACGTAGTCTAAGAGAGGCCAAGCGGTACCCTGATGACCAAAGTCATCGATGGGATCACCGTCAAGGAGCTTTGGCCGATTCTAAGAGATGTGTTGAGAAGGCAGGCATCATTGGATGACCTAGTCGGATTCAGTTTGTCTGCAGAGCTCGCGCACACATAAAGTTCGTTATGCAGCTCCTAGATAGATTGAGTAGTAATATACTAATGGTTAAAACGTGTTCAATTAGGCTATCTTGTTGCACTGATCGCCAAATCCAACAAGATGATCTCGGCTACGCGCTGGAGACGATGAGTCGCGACGACTGGGTCCAGTAATTCGAAAGCGTGTGGATGCACCGGAGCAGAATCACTCGCTGTGGTCAATCCTGCACCTGATTGAGCATGGCTACAGTAGCTTGGGCTGCAGCATGCCGACGTGACAAGATCACGGCCGATATCGACTTCTTGCCAAATGCCAAGGGGCTTGCGGTGAGCAGCAAGAAGCCAAGGTTCAGCTGCTCGCAGGCAATAGCAGTTTGTTGCTGGGATTCGATCGTTGTTCTGTGTGCCAACAATTCCAAGGTCTTTGTTTCACACACTGGGTACCCTCGTAGAACTACAACGTACGTGGGGACAGACGGGCTTAATAGACATGATCGGACATCAGTAGGGAGGTAGAGGGCCGGTGGATGTGAGCCGAAAGCTGCGGAACCGATTCTCCGCTCCTGAAGCGGGCTACGGAGCCGTGTTCTTTGCGGTCCGAATGGATGGATTGATTGCATTGCATCTGCAGGTGCAGGTGCTGTGAAGATCGATTGAGTCTTCGGGAGCATCGTGGCGAGGTCCGCTCCAGGAAGTTAATTAAAATAGCAGTAGAATGGATTCCGCGGCTGTATAGGACGGCGGTAGTTGGGTATTTTGTACTATTATGGTATTGTGTGGATATGGGATGTATGATATATGCAGCCATGTAATAGCTCGGCATGATTGAGATTGCGCCAAAAGCGCTGGACCCTCATGATCTCGCACTGAGTACCGCGGTCAAAGGGGAAAAAACCACACCAGAAATTGTTCTCGAATTCCCACGACCAACACAAAGCTTCCACAATTCCGACACCATTTGAGAAAATGGATCAGCATCTGAGCTCTTATCACCATGAATTTCAACATGTTGTGTTCCACCTTTGTTGCCCTGCCTGAAATTTCCAAGATTGACATTTGGAAGTTCTTCGCTAATTTAGCGTCCCTCGACTTTTGGTGTAGGTTTTTTCCCTTGACCAGCGTGGCTGCATCCTGACCGCGGCCGAGTATCTCCAGACCAGTGGGACCGGCGATGACTCCAAATCGTGCTTGATGCAAGTCAACGACATTGGTTGCTAGGGATCTAGCTCATTGTTGCGGACCTATGATACGAGGTCGAGACTTTTGCGTCAGTGCTGTACTATCGGGAATGCTGAATCCATGGACGCCTGTAGAGGTACCAAGAACAACCACAACCGGGGCGTTCTCATGCAAAAGTTGGTCATCATCAGGTGTAAATCAATCGAGCCTTGATCGCAACAAGTACCTTGACGTGAATCTGTGAAGCTCAGCCGGGTGATGAGACTCTGCGTCAGGGCCAACCCTAATGGGGAGTCAAGCGTGCCAGTCAGATAGATCGAGAGGACAGGTTGGTGAGAAGACCTTGTAATGTAATGATGGGCGGCAGGTATTGCAATGCATCGAGCATACCCGGAGGAGTCTCTGGAAAGTGGGAGAAATTGACCAGCACCTATAAGGTGGACACCCCCATTGCTGTGAAAGGCTTCTTCCAGCACCTCGTCCTACAAGTCTTCTTTCAGGATCTTTACCCCTCTCGACAGATTCGACTTCAAGCTTCAAGATTGTAATGTTCAAATCTTTGATCGCACTGTCCCTTCTCATCTCCCTCCCCCTCTCTACTCAAGCCAAATCATGCGTCACCCAAGATGGCAAACCAAAGCTGACCCTTCCATGGGGCACATATGAGGCAGAACCGTACGGGGACAACGGGAAGGTTAGTCGAGGTTCCTGGTGAATGACTGAAGAACAACAATCCTCTTCTGGCATCTCTTGGGTCTTGTTGACGCATATCTTGACATGTCTGCAGATTGCTCTTTTCAAAAATGTCCGTTTTGGCAAAGCCCCCGTGGGTCCCCTACGCTTCGCAGCTCCCCAATTTCCAGACCGCATCAGGGACGATAAAGTTGTTCAGGACAATAGCTTCGGGCCAAGTTGCATTCAGGCGAACTTGGATGCCGAGAACCCGAGCCCGGTCCCTGGAGGTGCAGAAGACGAAGACTGCCTCTTCCTTGATATATACGTACCATATTCCGCGCTTACGTCTCCGGAGAAACTCCCTGTAGTGGACTATATTTACGGAGGTGCATATCTCTTCGGCGGTAAAGAAACAGTCCTTCAGTCAAATGATACAACCTGGTCGTTGTACGATGGAAGAGGCATCTTCGACGCCTCTGACAACGGTATAATCTGGGTCGTTGGAAACTATCGGCTTGGAGCGTATGGCTGGTTGGCTGGCAGCACAATGGAATATGCTGGGACCCCCAATGCAGGCTTGCATGACCAACGTCTTGTTCTCCAGTTCATTCAGACGTATATTGGTCAAGTCAACGGTAACAACGACAAAGTCAGCGCGTGGGGTAACTCTGCCGGGGCGGGATCAATTATTCATCATCTCACGGCATTTGGTGGCGACCAATCACCACTGTTTCAGAGGGCAGCTCTGTGGAGCCCAGCGTACCAATGGGCCTGGGATCGACAAGGAACTTTACAACAAACCTTCTCTAATTTCTCTAAGGCGGCCGGATGTGGCGCGCGCACTGGGAACCTTGATTGTTTAAGGCAGGCGGATAACAAGCAGCTGAAGGTGGCGAACCAGGAGATTGTGACCAGTGTTACCAAAACTGGTTTGTTCCCTTTCGGACCCGCCGTTGATGGATCTTGGGTTAAAGCGCTTGCTGCTCAGGAATTATCCCGTGGTGAGTACTGACTTTCATAAAACTTTTCCGATAAGAATATACTGATACCATTTCCGTCTAGGAAACTTCGCAAATTGCAGCTCTCTGATTGTCTCACACGTATGGAATGAGTCTGGTATATTCGTCAAAGATTGGGTTAAAACCACGGGGGATTTCACACAGTTTCTAAATTACGCTTTCCCAGGTGAGAAGTTACAGTATGTAAGGGACGCGATAGAGGGAAACTATCCTGCTGAAGGCCCTCCCTTCGACGGCGATCAACAGATCCGTGTCAAAAAAGTGCTACAAGACTCGACGTTTGTCTGCAACTCGCGTCAGGTGTACGATGCCTATCGTGGTAACGTCTATATGATGCAGTACAACTTTCCTCCCGCCACACACGGCTCTGACTTGATCGCCTCGAGTTGGTACAAAGGAGTTGCCATTGGGGACCTTATCACCTCCTATATCCCTAAACTGCCCAAGGGTGTGGGAGTTCTCATTGATAATCTTATAGCTCCTTTAGCAGGTCCCTACCAGCGCTACTTTGCGTCGCACGCGGTGACTGGGTCTCCAAACAACCTGAAACAGCGCGGCGCCATCGACTGGCCTACTTCTGAGGACAATGGTAACACGATCGGGAATGTTCTGAAAGCGGGAATCGCCCTGGACAGTGATCCTAACACTGGTCTCTTCGTCGTGAATGAGGACAAGCAAAGCTCGGCGGAGAACTGTGCTTTTTGGTACGATGTAGCGGATGAAATTCAAAGTATCTCCTCCATGGAGAGCAAGCACCAGACTACGAAATTTGGCAAAAAGAAGGGACAGTCTAGCTTGCTTGTGCAGACAACATAGTATATGAACATGGCCGGATGGGAGCTATAGCGTGGCGCAAAGGGGCTGTTAAGAAGGGGGGGTGTTAGGAAAATGATACGGTAGCGAAGAGGTTCTCCAAGCAGGAAGACTTTTCTTTGCGGGGCTCTGGCTTGTCGAAACTAGCCTTAATCCTGTCTCTGGTAAAAGTCAAGGAATTCCCTTAATCTGAAGTAGTGTCT
>JAABUL010008413.1_pt1 | contig 10514 bp, 7 predicted proteins | sample 5559151 | NCBI WGS metagenome assembly JAABUL01 (sample SAMN10711876, study PRJNA513368) | rock metagenome | isolation source: Antarctica rocks | place: Antarctica: Victoria Land, Pudding Butte sud | reverse complement strand
TTGGAAATCTCTTTGATAGCTATGACGAGAGTAAAATTCATTCGCGCCCAGGAGTTCGATGGGATCTGTTTCCGGGATCGAATCAATCAATCAAGGAAGAGATGGGGAGAGAGCGATTGGTGATGGACTTCTTTGGGAATGTGCAGGGCGTCGAGGTCGAGGGAAGTGGAGGGAACGAGAGCGAGTGGAGGGAGGAAATGAGGAGGTTGGGGGAGATCGTTGATAGGGCTAGAGCAAGGAGTAATAGCACAGAGCCCAGAAAGAACGAAGCGCCTGCTGAGAAGGTACTTGTGCAAGGGAGAGATCTACCAATGAGCAAAATGGCAGATGCAGCGAAAGTGGAGGCGGGCGAGGCGTGGAGTCAGCGTATCGTGGGAGCGGGAGCTTTGTTGGGGTGCGCATTGGTATGGGGCGGAGTGGGCTGGCTGGAGTCGTCTTGATGAGACGGCGCTTTCAGGCAGTGCGTGCTCTTGTTTGACATGCTTGAAATAATGATTCCCCTTTAGCGCCGTTGGATTTAGTATCAATCAATACTTGCTTTGCGCACCATTGTTAAGAGACGAGCGAGCAGAATTGGGTATATTACAATCATACAATGCTATCAATGCCGCAATCATAACGCTTTTGGTGCCCATTACCCACAGCGTAATTGCTCTAAAAGAGAGAGCGAGGAGAGTAGGATGACCTTCATTCGGAAACCGTTGCTGACATAACTTCGTCAAAAGGAGGAGTTTGGAAAGTTGCTGATACATAGGTGATAAACACTCCGGCGTCGATGTTCGAAAGAGGATTTTGTGGCTTAGGATGCCTGGGAAAGAGTCCATCTCCGCTTCGGTCTACAAGGTTTCCGACAGTCAGCATTATTCTTTTGGGCCAAACCATGCGTTTCGAAACATGTCTCAGGATGAGAAGCTCCCAAAATATAGTTAAGGACCCACGATGGTTTCCATGTGGGACAATGACTGAGTAGAAAAGGTACTAACCCCGTATCTCGCTCTGTCCCCATAGCGTGAGGTGGAGCTCCCCAAAGACCACTTGGCGCGATTGAGCGGCCAAGGTTGCCATTCCCGGAGAGATTCTCCAAGCCGATGCTGTCGAGATGGTCACCCCGTGGGTCATGCGTAGGTCCAATATTTGTTTCATAAGCGCCCTCCAAGTGTGGGGTCTGGGAGCGGACAGGGTGATCAGCCTGAGGACTTGGATGCTCGGTGGTTTTCTCGATCACTTTGTCCATCCTCGGAAGTACTGGTTTGCTCCAAAGCCCACCCCCACTGGAGGGTCTTGTAGTAGTAGTAGCGCTCCTTTGTTTGCCGCCAATTCCATTCTCGCTGGTAGGAGTTGCACTGTCAGATCCAGAGTAAGAATTGTCTTCCTCATCAATAGCACTGGACTTTGGAGGATGCGAACTGACAAAGCCATGTCGTTCGTACCTATACGGCGACTTCTCTCTGACTGGCAGAGTCGCGGTGCGCTGGAGGTGAGATCCAGCCAAGAACTGAGATCCAGCCCGCAGGTGATCCGTTGACGCAGTGAGCTTGACTTCATAATCATTTGCTATTCCGGAGTCTATCATCGAGCGTCGGCGACGCGAAGGGGATGTTGAAGAACGGGAATTTGAAGGCGGCGCGAGTCTGGTGTAGTCGATATTTTTCCTTACCGCCAGGGTCAAAGATGCCATACCGACGTCTAGCAGGACAGGTTGATTTGTCAAGGCACCGATCAAGGCGTTGCATCCGGCACCATGCGTTACCAAAACCAAGACTGTATCTGTCTCGCTATCGTCAGAGCCCTCCAAAGGGTCGGGCAACCCTTCGCTCAAAGTCCTCACCAGCTCATTCGGTTCATGACCACCATACCAAGACAGCATTCCCTGCAGCCCTTTACGAAACCGCATGTGCATAGAACTCCATTCTTCGCCGTAGTCTCCCCCATTACCCCACTCAAGTGGTGGCCTCAAGCTGTCCCATTGGTAATCGACCTTTACACATGCGTCACGCGCATGGGCGACATAGCCTTGAGGTATAGGCTGTGAAGGCGAGACGGCATATGAGGGTGTCGGCGGCACGTAGCTTAGACTCTTTGGCGTTAACCCTTTCTCTACTCTGCTGCTGACATGAAGGCTTGAACGTTTCACCTCGGAGCTCCCAAAGCTATGACTATTGGCTCGAGCTAATCTCGGCAAACCTTGGCTCGAGCTTGATAAATCGTCTAATGGTCTAGCACTGTCTGTCGCTTCTGCTTTGCTGTTGGCCGACGCATTGCCACCCCACAGGCCCTGGCTTGACGCCATTCTGCTTGACGGATGGACGGTATTAATAGGGTCTCCAGGACGAAGTAGATCTGCTTTGGCGCCTGCAACCATCAACTTAGATCCTGGCGGAGGCGTAATCTTATCGAAATAGTCAGGCGAAAGCCATTCACCCAGGAAAGCGTCTACCCTTAAGAGTGTCTGGGCAACCTTGACTATGCGCCTTCCGCCTCGTCCTGGCGTGCCATTTGCGTCTGGCTCATTTATTGCAGACAGGTGTGCTGATCTAGCATTGTCTACGGTTCGTATATGGGGCTTACCCGAGTGCATTGTGTGCTTTGCTGACGATGAATGGCTGTGGGCTTGAGTGGACCCTCTGTATTGAGACATACCCGCGCTGATGGCGACAGAAGTTTGGATACATCTCAAGAAGGGAGAGCTGTGTATGACAACCTTGTGTTTTCGTCGCTTGCCTCGATGAGAAGGATGGAGGTTGCGACCTTCCATCGCTTCACCGTCGCCGTTCATCTCCGACCCTCTCCTGAGCCCATCGGCGCTTTGCGAAGCCGCCGCAGCTTCTCGAGATTGTATAATGCTTGCAATTCTTGCGCCCAAGGCTTGGGACTGCCTCCATCCACCGTAGGTCAAGGGAGGGTCGTATGGTGTTGGAGACGTCAGGTGCCATTGTGCATCCGCAGCATCCAGCCTTGCTCCGTGCCTAAGTCAGGATGTTAGCTTGATGAAGCATACGCAGTAGACTGGTCAGCGAAGGTACCTCGCAACAATTACGACGGCTGGTGGTCGACCCATGCTTGCTTCCGACAAGTTTTCAACTTAGCAGGCGCAGTCTGGAACAACTATCCTTCAAGATACAAGGTATTCTGCATAGCAAAGCTCGGGCTTCAATTTCTCGAATCATCGAGATAATAGATTGACAGTCAATGAGCGCTGTTTGTGAAGCTCTACGTCGCATCACGCCATCAAGCTTTTGAGGCTCTGGAAATCTCCAAGCTCGAATCGGCGGAATCGCCTTCCCTCCCCGCGCCACCCCGCGTTTAGTTGACGGAAACTTCGGGCCGTTGATCCGTACTTTAGTCCCCACAAAGCCCGCCTCGACTCTTGAAAAGTACTTAGCCTATCAACCCCAGAAACCATCAGCGACTGAGGGTAATCGGGGCCTCCCTGTCGCCAAGGCTCCCACTCTCGAGGCACACGTGCCAGCAAACAAAGGTGGAACGAGGTTTGCGGGAAAATATCATCCAGACCTGCCAAGCATGCCAAGGCGAAGACAGGTCCTTTTGGTTCTGTGACTTTTCTTACTTAATCTTTGATAGATCAACATACTCGAGCAGTACCTAAGATGATTACGTCGCAAACGAGAAGGCTCTTCTGACGTCAGCCATCAGACTCATCAATATCGCGGGGAGTTGGAATGACGTCTAGCTGTCATCAAATAATCTCCAGACGTGCTGTCGATTGCATATTTTCTCGACATGTGAAATTTTATCAGCATTTGTCGAGCGCATTCAGCCATCTCTACAGAGGGCTGTTCCAGATTCAGCGTGGCGGCATGCAACAGTGCCTTGGCTGATTGCACTTTACCAACACCTACAGGCTGGCCACATCTTGAATGTTTCAAAACTAATGTTGACGTGCAGGAACGATAATGGAGAAGCTCCAATCGGCTTTCCCCACTGAATGCTCGTTTGTATATACCGAAATAGACTGCAGATGTAGTCTGCGACTCGTGGCCGGCTGCTCATGGAAACCACTGATAAGATTTCGTTCGACGACGTATATGCGACTCCCCCAAAGACGTCAAAATGAGCTTGACAGACCCATTTGGGCAAGGTCGGAGATCTACTCTGCCTAAGCGGCCTTATCGGGTGCCAGTGAAAGCCTCGACCAGGTCGCCTTATTCTAGTGCGGACTGCGGATACCAGTTCCAACATGCGACTCTACTTCCGCCACAGACGCCGCGTCCACAGAGGAGGAAAATCTACGTGGAGGATGCTTGCTGTCATCCATATGATGTCCTCATCATGTCTGCCACACTCCAGGCCGCCCTCTGGACGCCTCCCAAGTACACTTCTGTGCTCTTCGCCAACTGTTTCCGATAGTGCATGGCTTTGTTGGACTTTTTCTGCAAGTCGGCTTTGAAGATGCGCGACTTGCAGACCTACACGATCGAAACCCATGCTGCCTGCCCGTTACTACGGGACGGTAACTCATGGGTCGCCCCTGTGTGGGCTGGCGTGGGGCTGCCCAGTCACGTACCCTTCGCCTAGTATGTACAAAGATATCTATTCCTGACCACGGATCATTAGAGAGCCATGGGTCGCACTGACCCTGGCACCGCGTCTTCCTATACAAATTCTGCAAGCGCCTGAGCTATCTTAACGCCTAAGCTTTGACCTACTTGCGACCCACCACTAAAGGTGCAGCTATTCTATGCGAGTCGCCAGAGCACCCAGCAAGCGAAGAGTTGGAGATCTTCAACTAGTAGCAGGTATTTCTATTTGGGAACCATTCAATTCGCGTCATCTCTGCATCGTGTCTATTATGCATATGCCTTAAGCCGCTTATGGTGTTTAGTGTCTCTTGCGAGTACCTTCCGTATAAGACCTCTAGGTCAATATCACGATCTATCACCTCCTAGGCAAGGTGCATTACGGTCACTCATCAATGGGTGGGGAGACCTTGTTCTGATCCCTTTCCTTGTCCTGCTCATTCACCCACACCTCATCTTTACGCGCTACCTGGATATCGTGCTAAGTCTTCCCCACGAGCCCACTTCTGCACACCCACTTCTTCTCAAGAGGCTTATTTGTCAACCTCTCCACCCAGCTTTTCTGTCTTGAAGAGTCTTGTCGATGTTGAAACACACTAAGTAGTAATTCACTCCTCGTCACTTGGAGTCAAGCTGAGCTTCTGCTCCGCTCGTCCTAGAGTGTCTGTCCGCTGCCGATGCTTGTTCTTCGGCACTTCTCTGCTTTAGTGGCGTACAAACCCAATTCGATATCAAAGGGACCGTCCCAGCGTAACAACTTACACCGTCACCCATGCTTTATATCGGAAATATGGAGCTCCTTCCCATCATCATCATTGTCTCGCTTCTAGGTTTTTTCATCATCCTTACACTAATCTTATTCACCTGCGTGTACCTTCGAGCCCGAGAAGCCCGAAGGAGACGGCGCAGTAGTGAAAGTAAACCTCATTACAAGCCTACTCGGAAACTCACACTTCAAAGTGGCAAGGCGATACCAACATCTGAGGCACAGGAAACTGCCAGTACGCGTCGTCCTCACTCATTGGATCTGACCAGCCCAATGCCCATCTTTACCGCTCCTACCTATATGGTCAGATGTGAGGCCGGTGATCCACCAAAGACCTCTCGACAACGTCCTGCAATATCGGCCCAAGATCATGGACATCCGCCCATTCTTCCAGACCTCGAAGCACAGATTCCACAAAATTACACCGAGGAACCCAGAAGAGCTGTCAGTGAGCCGAACCGTCCCAGGAAAGATTCGATACCGAAGCGTGTCTACTCGATACCCGCAAGCCTCACGACGGACAGGAACGGCTCTTTGACGGTGCCGCGGCCAGCACTGGTTGCTATCGAGTCTCGGCGGCCGTCAGCTGCTAGAACAAGCGAGTCTTCACTCGAGCGAACATCAGGCCCCAAGCCAGGAGAAGCCCATGCTCGCAGATCTTCGGCCTCCAGAGGGCAAGAAATCACAGACTCGTTGCAGAAAGCTTACCAGAGCCCTTTGGTTCTAGGTGGTCAAACACCCGAGCTCCCCACCAGTCCCGTACCATGGAACACCTGGGCATATGCCGCAGAGAGCAGTGGGTCGAGTGAGGGTCGCCATTCAGGTCAAACGCCGGGTCCTCCAGCGACAAGCTCAAGGGCTGTCTTTGATTCCATCCAGAAACCTCCACCCCTTTTCTCTCGTCACATCTACAGTCCACGGGTCCAATTTGCACCACCGACTGAAGTTGACTACACTCGCGTCTCCTTCTTGTCAATGACGGACTCATTGGCGTCTGAGCAGTTGTCTCCGATCTCCCCTATGGTTCCCAACATGCGCGCCCCCCCGCCTTCCACGGTTGAGCTTGCCTACTATGAGTCGAGTCCGCCTTTATCTAGGAAGAATAGCTCCAGCTCGCAGGGAAGCCCGACTCGGTTGCGCAACACGCCGCCTTATCTTGAGACCCCTGACTTTGGAAAGATCTCCTTCTTTGATTCCGAGACATCATCAGATGAACCCAATCCTCTGCTACAGCGGGGCTTATCGGGAATGTCCCACCGCTCTCATCGATCTAATGTATCCAACTTCACTATCGCTTCATCGGAAGTATCATCCGCCAATTGGACATTTGGCAACGCAAAAGTGATCAACATATACCATAGCGTGGCTCAAGAGAAGGAACGAAACACACCCCCACCATACGCGAAGACGCTGAGATCCAAATATGGGCAATATCCTCGCGGTAGGCGAAACAAAGCTCTGCCGGTCATCCCAAAGTCACCTCTTTCACAGATAGATTTTGGTTCATTATGAGACATATGAGGGCTCACTAAGGATTGCGTCAAGGAGTGCGATCTTTGATACCCAAGGGCGTTTAACAAGGTATTGGCAGGCAGAACGTTGGGTTCACCATCTCCTTCAACGTTGACTCTCATCGATACTGTTCAAGTGCTGAACATCACCGATTGGAGTTATGAATGGGTCACGGAAGATGGAAGGTTGTGGCGTACATGACGGATAGGATTGCCCACCAGTCATGTTAATGAACGTGAAGGATCGAGCGTCTCGCACGTGAATTATACCTGGGTGGTATCTTAAATCTTCTTGAACGTACTACCACAACAATCAAGATGCTATCATTACCTAGTATTACCGAACAGTGATCCTCAACTTGTATCTCATCCATGCCTACAGTGATCTAGCTACAATCTTACTGATGTTGGTTGCATGAACACTGGTTTGCCTGTCATACGATCGCCAAAATCAGCAAGACGCATCCGTCTAACGTAATTTCTCGGTGATTTGTCAACCGCCACATCTGGAGGTTATTAACTGATTCGGAAGTAGCCTACAGCCAGAGCCACGGGGTCATGTAATGCTTACGAGCAAGTCCACCTGTTATCCACCATCCATAGGATCATGAGGGCTAGGGCTTCCCCGCGAATCATGCAAGTCAGCTAGGATAAGGTATTAGCTTTATCTCTAATTGCCGTCCGTGAGCGCGGGGCGGGGCCTCGATGGCTGGTCACTGCACAACATAATGCAGTCTCAAGACACCACCAAAATTGTTGTCTAGCTGCCAGCAGTGATGACGCGGCATCAAAACGTCTCCATAGAGGTCGTTTGGTACAAAAGTATCTTTATTAGAGGCCTATGAACATTTTGAAGTTGGAGATGAAGCCGTGCGACTATTGATTAAGAAGTCATTCTGTTACGCATGGAGCCTCGGAGGGTCTTTTCGTTGGGTGTCCCGAGCCTAGTTTGCCTCGTAAAGTGACCAGCGAGGAGCATCCTACGCCATCCCGAATAGGTAGGCAGCCAGTGCAATATCACAAGCTCTTACCTCATTCCTCGCCCGACACAGTCAGTCCTCACTCCGCAACGCCCCACCAGAAACTCTAAATACCTCCCATATACTCCGTTCGCTTCAGCTGTGTCTATGGGCAACCAGGAATCATCACTATCAGAAATGCCAGAGACTATAGAGCGGCTTGCAGGACGCCTCGATTTGGATGCTTTGGCTAAAGACTACGGACGCAAGTCATCAGAGAAAGATTACGTCTACGTGGACGGCAGCAATATGAAGACACCGCCTTCGTCAAGGGGGAGCGAAGGGTACGAGCGGTTCTCGGAGACGGTGTCTGTCAGCAAAGCAGAACAGTGGGAGAAGGAACTGATGGAAGATCCAAAGGTATACATCCACTTTCTCCGTGCCACTCGAATAGAGCCTGGCCTTCTTTCCCAGCGTGTTTTGAGATATGAGCATAGATTCGGTCCGATGTAGTCTGTCCCGGGATTTTCGTTTTGAGGATACCTTGCTGATCCATCACCTACCACAGAACCGCCTGGCACTTTCTGCCCTCTCCGGCACCGACCCTAAAGTAGTCCTAACCCAAAGGTCCTCCACGATCGCGGCCTCCCAATCCTTCAACACCAAGATTAGCCTCGAAGGCGCCCCGATTACCAACCAACGCTCGAGCGGTCGCTGCTGGCTCTTCGCTGCCACCAATGTCTTCCGTGTCGCCATCATGCGTCGGTACAACCTGAAAGAATTTGAACTCAGTCAGAGCTATCTGTTCTTCTGGGACAAATTGGAGAAGGCCAATTGGTTTTTGGAGCAGGTACTGGATACGGTGGATGAGGATTTGGACGGCAGGTTGGTGCAGAGTTTGATGGCGGGGCCCGTGGGTGATGGCGGCCAGTGGGATATGGTTGCTAATCTGGTTGAGAAATATGGTCTAGTACGTTCAATTTTGGATTCCACTGCTCACCCATGCCGACGAACTTTAAGACCCTTGAGGCATGTTTTGGGTGCATTTTCTCCCTGAACAGGCCTCGAGGCCGGAACCCAGACATTCATTCCGAGATGCTGACTCCCAAATCTCGCAGGTACCGCAACACCTCTACCCAGATTCTCACAACGCCACGAACACCAGTACAATGGGTTCCCTAATCACCACAAAGCTGCGCGAAAATGCTCTTGAGCTTCGTCGTCTTGCTAGCAAATCACCTAACCCAAGATCATCACTTGGCAGCGTCAAAGAGAACATGATGCGCGAGATCCATCGCATCTTGACAATCATGCTTGGTCCACCGCCAAGCCCAAGTAGGGAAATAACTTGGGAGTATTATGACAAAGATGACAAGTTCGGGAGCCTCTCAACAACTCCGCTCAAGTTCGCTGGCGAACTATCTAGCAAGGCTACTATTGAAGCCAACCACGGTGTCGACGTACATGAACTGTTCAGCTTGGTCAACGACCCTCGAAACACCTATGGCGACCTCCTCAGTGTGAGCCGCCTAGGGAATGTCGTGGGCATGCGTGGTGTACGATACGTGAACGTAGACATGACTACAATCAAGGATGCCTGCATTGCTATGCTCAAGGCTGAGCTTCCCATATTTTTTGGTAGCGATGTCGGTAAATTCTCCGACTCCAAGTCCGGCATCATGGATACAGGCCTCATTGACTACGAACTCGGTTTCAACATCCGACTTGGTTTGACGAAAGCGCACAGATTGATGACAGGCGAAAGTGCCATGACGCACGCCATGGTGCTGACGGCCGTACATGTGGTTGATAGGAAGCCTGTTCGCTGGAGGGTGCAAAACTCATGGGGCGAAACCCCCGGAACGAAAGGGTGGTTTGTGATGACTGACAAGTGGATGGATGAATTTGTGTACCAGGCTGTGGTTGACCCGCAGTATGTGAGTCAGGACGTGAAGGATGTGCTGAAGAAGGAGCCGAAAATGTGAGTGTCTTCCTCTTCCTATCTACAATTTGTAAGAGACCTAATATCTTTATAGGCTGCCACTTTGGGATCCTATGGGAGCGTTAGCCTGAGGTCAGCGTAATCATCGGCCATCAGGGACTTAGGTGTCAAAGAATCTGCCATGCGCAACTCGAGTCATCTTGTCACAACCCGTAGATATCAGGCATACGGCCTTCATGTTGCAAACAAGCAGTCCTAGCTGATCTTATGATCACGCCATGGACAAGTGTATGAACCAATTACGCAGTGCCGCGGTAAATTACGTCCCTTTGTTCGTATCACACATGTAATGCATGGCTCTTTCCTTGGTCGTCGAGATCGAGATATCTAGCCTCTCCTTGCTAGATACAGATTTCTTGAAGCTATCACTCTACTTGTCCTGCGTAGCCTTTCAATGTCTCCTTGCAGCTCACTATCGACATCTTAGCTGTCTATCAATAGCATCTCGGCGCTCCTCAGCATCAAAGCTCTTATTCCGTCCCGGAGAAGCCTGTATACCGAGGAGAACTCTTCACAGCTATAGTGAACGCTCCAGCAGCACGAACTATGGAGCACATATCGAAGATGTGAGTACGTTGAAGTTCGATCATCAAGGAACATTATTATCCGTGATCCGCGAAAACTTTAGACAGAACTACTCTGACGTGTGGGATCCTCTACGTCAGGATCCTTATTTTCTCCATCTCTACACACTACAGTCTAGATCCTGCAGTCTCAACATTGGAACAATGGCAAGCA
>JAABUL010008412.1_pt1 | contig 10515 bp, 3 predicted proteins | sample 5559151 | NCBI WGS metagenome assembly JAABUL01 (sample SAMN10711876, study PRJNA513368) | rock metagenome | isolation source: Antarctica rocks | place: Antarctica: Victoria Land, Pudding Butte sud | reverse complement strand
TACTCTCGTACTTAGGAAGTCTAATTAATTAATTTTTTTTTTCAATTTGGTAAATTTTTTAATCAACCGTTGAACAATCGCAATTCAACCCTAAAACCTGTTTTTGCTGTTGGTGGTTGTTGGGGCAACCAGTCCGTTGAACAACCGAAATTTAGAATTTTCCTAGTTGTTAATCGATTGAAAAACGGTTTTTCGACGATTTGAGCATAGTTTTTTGACGGTTTTTCGACGATTTGTCGTCGGTTGTACAACGGTTGAATTTTTCACTAGTTTAGCTATACAGTAACAATAAATAAATTTTTAACTTATTTAGATATTCCTTAAAAATATTTATTTTTAAGTTTAATATTTATTTAGTAATCTTTTATCTTTTGTGGATAAAAAGATAATAATTAGCAAAATTAACTATTAAAATTAATAGAAATTTCTTAAATTCTTTAAAGATCTTGCTTTTTAACTTAGTACTATTGCTTTTTTCTAAATATTACTAGATAGCAATATTGTTTTTCAAAAATAATATATAATAAAGAATTTTATTCTTGTTTGTAATTAGATTAATTGTTAGATCGAATTTCGATTCCAACTTTTGAAATCGATTCGATTCGACAATTTTAATATTAGAAATCGATTTAAAACTCGATTCGATTTTTATTATTTTAAAATTAAATCGATTCGATTTAACTTAATTTTCGATTTCAATATTTAGAATCAAATCGAATTGTTAAAAAATCAAATATAATATTATTATATTAAGATTTTCTATTTTTGAATATATGTTATTATAATTTTAAATTTTTTGCTATAGTATTAAGTAATATGCTTCGATTTAAAAGCTACTCTTGCTTATATTATTTTAAAATAGCTTACTTATATTAGTTGTTGCTTGCATTACTCTCTTATATTATTTCCGAATTTTCGAATTTTTTTCTCGAATTGTTAAAGAATATAATTATACTAAATTTGTATTTTTGTTTGCAAAATATTAAATTTTTTAAAATTTTTAAATCAATTATTGTCTTTAAACAAAAAGAATTTTAGCAAATCTATTTTTTGCAATTTGCTATTTAGTAGTTTATATCTTAATTAATTTGCAACTTAATCTAGTTAAAATTTCTTTACTTTTATTATTAATACTAGAAAAAGAAATTTTTACAAAATATTTAATAAAATATTTATCAATTATTTATTGCTTGTTTTAAAAGAGAGAAACAAATATATTAAATAAAGTTCAAATACTAATACTTAATTTCAAGTATAGTAGTTACAAACAACTATTAACAACAATATGTTAAACAAAATTTAATTAAAACTTGTTAATTTATATTAAACAAAAAAGATTAATATAAAAATACAATTTCAATTTTAAAATAAATATATTTAAATAATTTTAATTGTAGATAATATTTCAAAAATTTTATACAAAAGTTGTTATAAAATTTTGAATTATTTTATTGTTTACAATTATTTAAGTATATCGAATATAAAGAAATATTTTCTATTTTTCTTTTGTTTAAAACAAAAACAATCTTAACTATAAACAACAATTAATCTAGTTTTTAATTGCATAAATTACAATTAATAATATATATAAATAATATATAACTAACAATTTATTAGAAAAAGAGTTATATTAATTTGTTGTTATTCTTTATTTAAGATAATTAAAAAAAATAACTATACAAAACTTTTGTAAATTTAAATTTGTTTTTTTGAATTATTAACAATTTTAACTTTTGAAAGTTGCTAGAAATGTTTTGTCTAAATTTAATACTTTTAAATTGTATTAAACTATTTAAAATAATTCTTTCAAAATATAATTAAATTTTCAAGAAAATTAAAATAAATTTTAAAAATACTTAATATATCTTTATTGCTTTAAATATATAATCTAGTTTTTAAAAAGTTGTCTATCTAGAAATTTTAATATATTTAATAAATATTATATTTTAATTTTGCAAATATTTTATTAAATTTATTTCTCTTAATATTAAATATATAGATTGTTAATTAATATTAAAGCTTGTAAAGATTTTAAAGTCTTTCGAGATTAAAAACAAGTTTTTTAAAATTGTTATTAATAACGCAAGTAATAACAATATACTTAAAAACAAATTTAACAAAATCTTGAATTAACAAAATTTTTAATAAAACAAACAATAGAATTTTGTATTTTGTTTAACTTATATAATTAATCTTGTAACTTAAATTTTTATTTTAACTATAAAATTAAAAGCAACAAATAATAATATTATTGTACAATTAAAAAATAAATAACGTTAAAATATTGCAAAAAACACAAATTTGTCTAATATAGTTAAAAAAATATTTAAATTTGTAATAATACAAAAAAAAAATATATTAAATTAATTAGATTTGCGTTTTTATAATTGTTATTAATAACTTAAATTAATATTTGTTTTAATTTAGAGTTTTTTAAAAGAAATTCGATAAAAAGTTACAAAAAATAATATAAAATATTTGTATTTGTTAAAATTCTATCTATTTTATATTTTGTAAAATATATTAATTACGCAATTATATTAATTTTTAAATAAAAAAATATTTTTAAAATTCAAAAATTTAACAAGTTAAATTTAACAAAAACAAATAAAACTTAGTTTTGTTTATTAACAATATATTAAATTTTTTTTACAAATATATTTTTATAGTTTTACAAACAATTAATACAAATATTTATTTAGAATTTCGAGTATTTAATACAATATTTAATTATCTTAATTATCTAGAAAAAATAATAAAAATTAATATTTATTTTTCGAAAAATATTGTATTTAAAATTTGCAATAAAGTTTTAATAAAGCTTGCAAAATACTATTTAAAAATAAAAAAATTAGACAATATATTATACAATCTTATTAATATTTTAGATTCTACGCAAAAAGCTAGTCTTTATAAATTTTAAAAAAAAAAAAAAAAAACAATACTATTAACTACAAAAACAAATACAAAATAGAATTTAAAAATTATTATTAATATTATTATAATTTGATTGTTAATTTAAGAGCAAAAGCGCAAAAAACAACTATTGTTAAAATAATAATATAATATAGTAATATATATAATTTTTTACTAATATTAATATAGTTTATTGTAATTGTTACAAAATTCTTATTTTAATAGTCTTAACAATTTTGTTCGATTTAAAATAAAAATAATCGATATCTTTTATTAATATTGTAAAAAATAAATATTTAATCTAAAAATATTAAAAAATAATATATTAAACTTTTTAAAACTAATACAAATAATTTGAGATATATTTTTATATCTAATATTATTAATAAATATTAAACAAATTTTTAATTTTGTTCGAAAAATATATTAATAAAATTAATCTTAAATAAGTTTGTAAACAATTAAGCAAATTATAATAATTAAGTACTTTAATTGTACTATAAATCTAAATACAAAAAAATTTGTTCTTAAATTGTAAAATATATATTATAAAGAAAAAAATAACAATGAAGCAATAAATAGAGAAGAAAATTTCTTTATATTAAATTTTAAGATTGTTTTAAATTAGATTTATTTATAAATAAGTTAACTTTTAAAAAGGAAATATTTTTAATAATTACAAAAATTATTAAATACTATTAGTAATAATATAAAAAAAAAATATTTAATAAATTAAATTGCTAGAAGAGATTTATTAATAATAAAATTTCAAAAATTCGAATCTTAATTAATACAAAAAACAATTATAATTGTTTAAAAAAAACAATATATTATATTTGCTTAAAAAGAAAAATATAATATTGTTGTAAAAATTTTAGTTTAAAAGATCAAATTGTTCTATAAAATTCTTAACAAAGAGCAAATTTTTTAGCTAAAATATTATATATTTTGTATAAATAATTGCAAGATTCGAAGCTATAGTATGCGAGATATTAGTTATAATTTTGTTATTATAATAGTAATACAAAGAGATAATATATTTATTAAAAAAAAGAATAATTATAAATATCTTTATTGTTTTTTAAAGTATTGTTAAAGTTAAGCTCTAAATATAATAATCGATTTAATTATATTTGTAATTATCGATTTTATTATAAAGAAATTTACAAATTAAATACTAAAATACAAATCGAGAAATAAAAAAATTAATTAATTTTTAATATTTTCGAATTTTACAAAAAACAACAATATTAAATTTTTATTTTCGTGTATACTATCGCACAATGTTAGTATATTAGTCGAAAGTATATTATCTATTTCTATTATTTTAACTATATTAGTATTTCGAACACTTTTTTTTAATACTTTTTTTTAAGACTTTTCTTTGTCTTTGTTTATCTTATTATGTTTAAATTAAAAAACTAGTTTATTGCAAGAAAATTTTAAAATCGATCGACAAATTAACAAATTAAATATATTAGTTCTAGATAAGACATTTTGTATTATTTATATATATTATTTATTTGCTTTATGCAAGCTATTAAAGAAGATAATAAAATTGACAATATTAAAAAGAGATTTATATAAACATAAAAGAAAGATATTGATTTCGAGACAAAATTCAAAAAATTATAATAAAATAAACAATAGTTTTGATAATCTTAACTAGTACAAATATATTAAAAAATTGTATAAAAAAGAGACTTAAATTAGTAATTAACAATAAAAATATATAATATAAATAACAAAGTAGTTAACAAATATAATCTTACATAATATATTAACAAAATTAGATATATAAAGTATTAATATAAAGAAATAACAATCTTGTATTAACAAAAGTTTAAAAAAAGTATTAGTAAATAAATATTAATTTTAGTTCTAATATATATATTTTTTACTTTGTTTTAGTAAAACTATTTGTTAATATATTATTTACAATTTTGTTAATTTTTTTAAATTTTAAATTTTTTGAATTTTGTCGCACTCTATTAGATATTGTAAGAAATTTCTAAGTTGCTATATAATTGTATTATTTCTATATATTACTTGTAAAATAAGCTAAGTACACGCACAAATAATAGACGCGTTATTAATTAACTTAAAAAGTATCGCAAATTACAATTGCACAGAAAAATAAAATAATAATAAAAAAAATTGTATTAAAAATAAAGCAATAATTGCAAAACTATTTTAATTCGATTTAAAAAATTACGTAAAACAATTGTTTAAAAACAAGTCTCTATACTAGATTGTAAATATATAAGAAAAAAATTAAGAAAAAAATTAAGAAATATTAAATTAATTAAGATCTTTATAATAATATATTTAAATAATATAATAAAATATACAATACTAATAGTTTTATAGCAAAATACTTTAAAAACAAGTTTAGACAAAAAGCAAAAAAAAGAATTGCAATCAAAAAAACAAATCGACTTAAAATTATTAAAAAAACACAAAAATTGCTTAAGAATACAAATATAATAATAGAATTATTTTTAAAAAAAAATATATTATTTAAATATATTATTTGTACTTTATATTTAAGCTAAATAATATTACAATTAAGTATTAACAATAAATTTAATATTAATAAGAGTTTTTTAATCTATATAAAATCGACTGTAAAAATTATTTAACAACAAATTATCTATTACAATAACTTAAATAATTTAAAAAGAACTAATAATAACAATTTTTGTTAAAAAATTTGCAATCTTAAACAATGCAAAAAAGAAAAATATTTCAAATTTTATTGTTTTTAATATAGAGAATTCTAATAATATAATTAAAGAAAATAATTATAAACAAAAAACTTAATACAAGATTTAAAATAATACAAAAAAGCTAAATTATAACTATTTTTTAACAAGAAATAATAAGAATAACAAAACAAATAATAAAAAGAAGAACAATAAAAACAACAACAATAAAATTAATAAAAATAACAATAACAAAAATAATAACAAAATAAAAAGTAACTTAAATTAAACTATTTAAAATAATAGTAAAACAAACAAAATTATTAAAATTTTAGATTAATAGCTTTATATATGTAGTCTAAAGAGTCTACTATTATAAAAACAATTATAATATATTATTTTAATATATTACTATATTGTATACTTTATTTTGTTATTTTTTGCATTATAAAATTGTAATTAAAATAAATATTAGAATTGCAACTTGTATATAACTTTATTTAATTTTATTTAAATTAAAGATTTTAATTTTTAATAATATATCAAGAGTACATATTTGATATTTTAATAATTATACTATTGTTTAAGTATTATTTCTTTATATATAAATAAATAAAATAAACTTTAATAATAAGTTTTAATAACTTAATATTTAGAATAAATATAATTGTTAATAGTTGTTATTAAATTTGAAGATATATTGCAATATTAATATTGATCTAGCTATAAATAGTATCAATCTATCTAATATTTATATTATATCGAAAGTTCGAATCTCTCTTAAAATACAATTAAATTAATTTTTTAAATTTTAACTTTAAATAGCTTAAATATATTATTTTAATATATTACTAAATAATTTACTATTAAGAGATTATAAAATAGAATATAACTTTTTACTATTTATTTTAGAATTTTTTTATACTAATATTAAGTCTTAACAATTCGAATTGATTTTTCGAATTAATTTTCGATTTTAAATTTGCAATTTAATTCGAATTGTCAATTTTAATATTAGAAATTAAATCGACAATTCGATTTCAACTTTTGAAATCGATTTGATTTAATTTAAATTCTTGACTCGAACTCGATAATCTAACTCGACGCAACTAGTTGCTGCAAGTTAATAGAAGTAAGAATTTTTTTCGAATAAAGTTCGAGATTGTTTTAAGTAAAATTTATTTATAGCTAAATTATTGTACAAGAAATTTTATATTTATAATATTGTTATAAATAAACAAATATTATTAGCAATACTTAATATAGATAGATAATGTATTTAAAATAACTAGATACTTAATATTGTATTAAATTAATATTTTTAACTTTTTAAGAATTATGTTATCTCTAATTTTAATATATATTTAAATATAATAAGATTAAATAATTAAGTCTCGATAACTTAATAATAGTGTGTTTAATTTCTTATAATAATAACGCGCAATCTATAATATTGTTTAAGATAACATTATAATACTATTTGAGACTATACTATAGATTGCATGTTATTAATATAAAAAATTGAGAAAATATAAGTTCGAATTTCTTTTAAAATACAATAATTTTCTTTTTGTGCAATCTTCTATAAGATTATATAGAACAAGATTGTCAAGCTCTTTAGTTAAAGATATTAAATCAATAATTTAACTCTAATTATCTAGATAATTTAAATATATAATTATAATACACTCTTTAATTATTATATTTAATAGAAAAAAATATAAAAAATATATATAGTAAGATAATATACTTAATAGATAATATAATAAGATAATATAAATAATAAAGTACAATAAGTAAAATAGCTTAAATTTTTAATTTCTTGCTAACTATTTCGAATTTCGATATAATAAAGATATTTGAACGTCAATTTTATTACTACTTATTATAGTAAAATTTTAGATTCTATATTAATTGTTTCAATAATTGCAAATTCTTAGACTTAATAGTCTTGCAACTAATATAAATAGCAAGAAGATTGCTATCTAAATATATAAAGCAAAACATTAGTATATACTATATAGAAACAATAGTAATACAAATAGATAATATACTTACTAGAGAAGAAATTAATTATAAAATTCTTAATAGTTTTTTAAAAAGTTAATAAGATCGATAGTTAAATTCGTTATTTTTTATTGTCTTTTCTATTAGTAGCTTTATTTTGCAAGATTTCTCGAATCAATTTTGCGAAAAATATTTTTAAAATTAACAAATTATTAGTCTTCTAATATTTGCAAATTTTATATAGAACTATTGTTTCGAATTTGTATTTGCGCTTTTTCTATATTACAAACACTTAGTTAATAATAGTTTAATATTTTAATCTTTATATTATTTTTTATATATTAGAAGCTATTTTAATTGATTTCTTTTCTTTGTTACAATTAATTTATATTGCTATATTTCTTTGCAATTTTTTGTCTTTTGTTTTACAAGCTAAATTAAGTATATTAGCAATATATAATATATTAAATATATTATTCGAATATATTATTAATTTGTTTAATTCGAGCTATTAGAGTTTTAGAGCAAACATATTATTAAGTTGAGAATTTTTAATATTAAATAAGAGAATTAACAATATAGAATATAAGAATTGACAAGTCTTGCAATTAAGTATTTGATAGATAATGCAATAAAGTAATGCGCAATAGATATGCGTGTTTATGTTTAATTTTAATAGTTAAACAATATATATTATATAATAATTAACATAATAGATATAATAATTTTTAGTTGTAATAATATTGAATAAAAATAATATTTAAACTCTAATTCTAATATTGAACACGTAAATTTATCTTATAATTGCAATAATTTTTTTGTTTAAATATTATATATTAATTAGTATATTTAATACTATCTATTGTCTTAATTTATATAGTTGATATACGAATTTATTTTGTATTATTTGCATGCATTATTATTGAAACTAATTAAAAAAATAGATTTTTTAAAATTAAATTTCTTCTTATTTAGAAAATTCGAATATTGCTAAGTAGCTAATATTATACTATTAAATAAAAGACTTGTTTTGCATTATTTATATATATTATCTTTAAAACTAATTTAAAACGCAAAATGTTTATTTTATTAACTTTTTTGCAAATTATTGTTAATAGAAATTGTACTACAGTATAGATTAAAAATAAAAAGCTACTTTACAAAAAACAAAACGTTAATTATACAATACTTTACAAGTATCTAATTAAGTTGCAAATAACAATTGTTTTTAAGAAAGTCTCTAAACAAATTCAAATTAATATAAAAGAAAATATTAAAAATATAGTAGCTAATAAAAGAGTAGATAAAGAACTACATAATAATATATTTAAGTAATATATATATATTTAAAAAGCTAATTATATTGTAGCGCAATACTTTAAGATCGAACTAATAAAGAAAATTAGAAACAAAAATATTGTTAAATAGATTAAAATTGATACAATTGCTATACAAATAGTTTTAGAAAGTAAAAATATAAATACAATACAATTTCTTAATATTTAAATATATATAGAGTCTAATATAAATAAAATAACTAATCTATATATTAGTCTAATTCTAATTAGTTCGAATTAAGCAAAAATATAAGCAAAAATATAATATTAATTATTGAAATAATTTAATAGCGTATTCTATACTATAGAGAATTTAATAAATTGAAGAAAGCGCACAATTTAAATGCAATTAACAAATTTGAAAAATTTAAAAATACTTTTGCAAACAATAAAAACATTGCAAATTGCAAAATATCTAATTTTTTAAAATTAACAAATAACAATTTTGAAAACTTAATTAAGATTAATAATAATAGAGAAAAGATAAAATAAAAGAAGACAAAAAATAATACAAAAATAATAGATAACAAATATAGAGATATAGAGTACAAAGACAATAATAATAATAACAAGAGCAAAAACAATAATAATAATGCTAAGAATAAAATTAACTATAAGATTGTAAAGATCTCGAACTAGTTAATAGTATTAATAAATTCAAATATATTATCTAAATATATTACTATACATTTTTTGATAAAATATAGAATCGAAGTTTATTAAGAGACTATAATAGTTGTAATCTATTTATTATATAAATATTAAATAGTTTATATATATTACTTTACAATATTATTATAGAATATTTAAATAAAAAAATAATAAGATTCAAAATCTAATTTATATTTATTAAATTTGTTACTAAATAAATTTATTTCTTAACAATTTGAATCGATTTTTTCAAATCGATTTTCAATTTTAATTCTAGAAATCAATTTAATTTGATTCGATTTTTGATTTCAATTTTAGAAATTGATTTGTCAAGACTTTCGAATCAAATTAACTCGAATTGCTAAAGTTCGAATCGATTAGTTAATTCGAACTCGATTAATCGACTCGACACGATTAGTCTAAATAAATTATTGTAAGTCTTTCTTAATATCTTTAACTAATATTTTCTAGCTAATTAATATGCAAACTAAGCAATTATTTAATAAACAAAAGTCTACAAAGTTAATTCTTGTTATAGTATTAATTTATCTTATAGATTAATAGATTATTAAATTTGAAACAATTGCAAAAAACTAATTTAATATCTATAGATATTATAACAGCTATAGAATTGCTACAATAAAAGATAAAACTATTGTCTTAAATTATCTAAAAAAGAATTATTTTTTGTTTAATATTAATTAAGAACAAAATTCAAGATTGATTGTTATTACAATATATAAAACTCTAGCAATTTAATATAAATTGAGCGTAGACTGACCGTTCGGGTCGGTTTTTCCCCAAAATCTATAACCCGACCCGAAAGTTATACCTAATTAGGTCAAGTTTTAACCTAATATAGTTAGTATTTTCATAATTTATGCAATTCGGTTCCAACT
>JAABUL010008411.1_pt1 | contig 10516 bp, 13 predicted proteins | sample 5559151 | NCBI WGS metagenome assembly JAABUL01 (sample SAMN10711876, study PRJNA513368) | rock metagenome | isolation source: Antarctica rocks | place: Antarctica: Victoria Land, Pudding Butte sud | reverse complement strand
CTAGCGCAGCAGGCTTGACGTGACTCTCACGAAGCGAAGGAAGAGGCGACCATGCCCACCGGTAACGTTTCGCCCGATGCCACCCCCATTCACGCGCGACGAGTACGACGCGCTGCCCGAAGTGCTCACGGCACGGGAGGTGGCAGCGATCCTGGACACCTCGGAGATTCAGGTCCGGCGGTGGGCGGCATCCGGCCAGCTACCCAGCGTCCAGCTCGGCAACCGGTGGCGCTTCTCCAAGCGGGCCATCGAGGAGTACATCGGCCGCGGCCGGCCGCCGAGCTGAGCCTCAGCCGCGGTGCTCGATGAGCAACCGGGAGAGCACTAAGGGAGAGCCGACCGCCGAAGGCGTCGAGCACCTGCCGGAAATCCTGACCCGCGAGCAAGCCGCGTGGCTGCTGCGGATCACCCCGGGCCGGCTCGACGCAGCCGCCAAGCGCGGGGAGATCCCCGCCCGGCTGGTCGGCCGTAAGCGTCTCTACTCCAAGACCGCCCTGCTGCGCCTGGTCGCGGGCGACCCGGCGTGAGTCAGACCAAGACGTTAGGTATCGGTGCGGCCCTCGCTGCACCGGTGCTAGCGCTCTTGGCTCTGCCCTTCATGCTCATGGTCGGCACCAACAGCGGTCTGGCGAATGCCCCGGCTCCGGCCGCTGGAGGCGGCTCTCTCGACTCGTTCGAAGTCCCGACCGGCTATCTGGCGTACGTCCAGGCGGCCGGAGCCAAGTGCCCCACCGTCACACCAGCGGCGATCGCAGCGCAGTTGGAGGCTGAGTCGGGCTGGAACCCCGGCGCGGTGTCACCGGTGGGGGCGCAAGGAATCGCCCAGTTCATGCCCGGCACGTGGACCACGTGGGGCAAGGACGCCAACGGCGACGGGACCGCCTCACCGTTCGACCCCGCCGACGCGATCAACGCGCAGGGCGACTTCATGTGCGCCCTCGCTGACGCCACGTCCAAGGACGTGCAGCTCGGGGTGGCCAAAGGCGACGTCCTCGACCTCGCCCTCGCGGCCTACAACGCCGGCCTTGGAGCGGTCGAACAGTACGGGGGCATACCGCCGTTCACCGAGACCCAAGGCTACGTCCAACACATCCGCACGCTCATGGCCGCGTACAGCGCCCCCGGAGCCGGCGCACCGGTACCCGGTGGTCAAAGCGGCATCGTCGCCGCGGCCAGCCAATGGCTCGGCTACCCCTACGTGTGGGGAGGCGGCGGCATCGCCGGCCCCTCCGGAGTCGGCCGCGACGGTCGAGGACCCGGCTTCGACTGCTCCGGGCTCACTCAGTACGCCCTCTTCCACGGCGCCAACATCACCCTCCCGCGCACCGCCGACGACCAGATCTGGGACCCGCGCGGGACTCTCGTCCCCCGTGACTTCTTCCAGATGCAAGCCGGAGACCTGATCGGCTTCTCCGAGAACGGCTCCGGAACCCGCGGCAGCTTCGGTCACATCGGCATCTACATGGGCGGCGGGAAGATGCTCGACGCCCCGAGAACCGGCAAAGACGTCGAAGTCCTCGACCTCCAAAACGACCCCTACTGGGCTCCGATGGCCTGGCGAATCGTGAGGTTTACCAAGTGAAACCAACGCCGCTACGCATCCTGGCCGCCGTCGCTCTCAGCGTAGCGCTGAGCAGCTGCTCAGTCCCGACGCAGAACACCAGCGGCGCGCCGGCACCGACGCCAAGCCTGACCAACTCGCTGGAGGCTCAACCCGTGCCGACCGGCACAAGCGGGCAACCTCGCGGCCAGCTCCTCGACCCGGGGAGCATCAACACCGCCGACGCCGACGCGGTGGCCACCGCGGCCGTCGAAACGATGTACCGCTACGACTCCGCGATCGACAACTCCCCCATGGATGCATCCCGCCGAGCCAAACCTTGGCTGACGTCCGACTATGCGGCCGCTGTCGCCAAACCACTACCAGGTGGAGGCGGAGCCGACTGGATCACTCTCGCCCAGCATCACGGGTACACCACCACGTCCGTCAAGGACGCCCACGACGACGGCGCCCCTCCCGACGACCCCACGCACGCATCTCGGCAGCGCGTCGTCACGATCACTCCCCACGGCGACAACGGCTGGACCGCCCAGCCGACCGTCGTCACCGTCTTCATCAACCTCGTACGGCAGTCCACGACCGCGCCATGGCAAGTGAACGGCGTTACCACCGCATAGGCACACCGGACCCAAGGAGAGTCGCCATGACCAGCGAAACCACCGCCCCAGCAGCGCATCCCGTCGTCGCGATCACCATCGACGGCGGCGCCATCAGCGTCAACGGGACACCGATCGAGCACGACGGCACGCAGCCGCTCCACCAGGTCGCCGTCCATGCGGTCGCCCGTCAGGTCGCACAGCCGCTCAACCGTCCCGTGCGCGCGATCGCCACCGACCACACCGGCCGCACCGCGCTGGTCATCCACCCCGACGGCCATGCCAGCGACCACCACGTGCTAGCAGCCGCTCCCCCACCGCCGAACGAGGCGGGACCGACCGGCCACCTCGACTGCGCGCCTGATCACGGTCCCGTCAGCCGCGCGGCGTCACCGTCCACCATGGACGACTTCGAGCGGCTCCTGCAACAGTCACCTGCACCCGAGCCGGTCGTCCCCACCGGATCAAACGCAACACGTACGCCCGCTCAACACAACGGCTTCTCACCGGCGCAGCCCGCAGGCCCATCGGAGGTCGCCGACGACGACTCACTGCTTGACACTCGCGCCGCCCGCAAGGCAGCCACCGAAAGCAGGTCCTTCCTCACCCACCACGAGGCCGTGGAGCCCGCGCAGACCGGCTTCCGAGGGTTCCTGACCCGGCTCGGACTGCGGTCCGGCCCCAGCGAGGCCGAGCAGGCCGAACGCTCCGACGTGCGGGCCATCAGCCGGCACTGGCCCGGGCCTCGCACCATCGCCGTCGTCAACGGCAAAGGCGGGTCGGGCAAGACGCCAACCACGGTTCTGCTGTCCGCCCTCTTCGCCGTCGAGGGCGGTTCTGGCGTGCTGGCCTGGGACAACAACGAGACACGCGGCACCCTCGGCTGGCGCACCGAGCAGGGTCCACACGAGGGACACGTTCTCGAGCTGCTCCCCCACGCTGACCGGCTCATGCAGCCCACCGCCCGCGCCGCCGACCTGGCCGCCTTCGTGCACCACCAGACCGCCGACAAGTTCGACGTGCTCCGATCCAACCCCCTGCTGCTACCGCATCAGCAACGGCTGACCGCGCAGGACTTCGACGCCGTGCACCAAGTGGCGTCGAAGTACTTTCGGCTGATCTTCATCGACAGCGGCAACGACGAGACCGCACCCCACTGGCTGCGAATGATCGACCACGCCGACCAGCTCGTCGTGGCCACCACCACCCGCCCAGACCACGCCGAAGCAGGACGCCTACTCCTGGAAGCCCTCAAGGACCGCGACGAGCACTCCGCAACCCTCGCAGACGCCGCCGTGGTCGTCGTCTCCCAGGCCGACCGCGAGGAAGCCTCAGCGGCCACCATCGCCGCCGGCTACGACGGCCTCGCCCGTCAAGCCGTCACCATCCCCTACGACCGGGCTCTACGAGCCCCCTGGCTCCGCTTCAACACCCTCCAGCCGGCCACACAACGCGCCTACCTCCACGCCGCAGCAGCCGTCTCAGACGGCCTCTGAGCCGTGGCGCATCGATACATGGGGCGGAAACCAGTCACTCTCGCCCCACCTTTCACTCCGAGCGACACGCCCAAAGGCTTGGACTTCCAGAATCTCGGCTACCCATACGGGAGGATCAGCGCTATGTCAGCAGCAGGCAGCATCCACCGCAGCACAGAGCGCAGCGTCAACGTCGCGTTCCGCCTCAGCCCGGACGACCGGGCTCAACTGCGACGTCGGGCCGCCGAGCAAGGGCTCTCCGTGCAGGCCTACCTGGAGCGGGTTGCCCTCGGGCGGCCGGACGCCAAGGACCTGCCACCCGGACCCAAAAACCACGCCCAGGAGCGCCTGCCCATGACTGGATAAATGCTCAGGGGCGATCCCCTGAACAGACAAAAGGCTCCCGTTGACGCGGGAGCCCATGTCTGACAACTAAGTCGTCGGTCCGGGTACCAGCCGGGACCGAGTTTCGATCCACTCCGCGAGAGAGGTCGCTTTGTTATGCCCACAGTACATCGGACCCGGCCTGCCCGGGAAGCCGTCGCCACTAATCCGCTTCCGCGTGTCGGACTGACGTCCCGGCAGGCATGGGCGATGGAGCACATCACCCGCTGCCCGAGCTGCGGGAAGTGGGTCCTGGTCGGCAACGACCGGACCCTCGCGCAGATCACGTCGGAGGACTACGTCGCACCTGCGGTCTGCGCACACTTCCAACCCACCGCCGCTGCGTGAGGGCTCGCGCGCCAGGAACCGCATACATTGCACCGACCCGCCGTGAGCTTCTGGCGCATCGGCGGTGCGACGTCGAGCACGCCTCGGCGGTGAGGCGGTTGTGCGTCAAGGACCGGGAGGTGCTGCCCAGGTGGCATCAGGACGACCGTGGGCCGGCCAACGCCCACCGCGGTGTCCACGTCGTCGCTCCTGAGGGCGCGTATGCCCGCGTGCCGGTGTGGTCCGGACGTGACCACTGGCTCGCCTTCGTCGTGCCCGTGGCGATCGCCACGCATCGCGACCTCATGCGCCAGGCAGGGATCTCGGCCGACATGTTCCGGGCGTGGGCGGCCGTGAAGAGCGGCTATGCCCAGGCCCGGACCGGCCGTCGCTGCATCACCCGGCCGGACACCGTGGCCAGTGTCATGGGGGTCACCGCCCGCCACGTGGAGCGCTGCAACGCCGTGGCGCGGACTATGGGTCTGGAGGTCGTGATCCTTGCCGGCCGGATGCTCACACTGGAGGAGTCCACCGGGGCCCGTCGGCGCGGCTCACGTCAGCGCGGACTGAGCACGGAGGTTGCTCTGACGGTGCCCACGGCGCTTCGTTCGGCTGTGGATTCAGTCACCCCTACCAGTGGTAGGACTACCACTCGTAAAACTCACCGTAGATTCTTCTCCTCTCACGGCCTAGCGGCCGATAAGAGGGAGGCGGCTCCGCCGCCACGCCACCAAGAGGCAGCCCGGAGACGACGCAAGGCCCGGCAGCTCGCCTCAGATCTGGTCAGGATCGTCCCCTGGCTGCGTACGGAGCGCCCAGGGCGCCTCGCCCCCGCCCTGTCACGGTTCGCCACCACCGAGCCTGCCTGGATTGCTCAGGACGTCGCGGACGCGATCAACACTCACACGCTCCGGACCGGGCGCGGAGACATCCGCGAGGAGCGGATCAGAACACGACCCGCCGTGCTGCTGGCCTCCATCCTTCGCGAGATCGACGTTGCGGGCGACAACCCCGGCTTGGCCACTACGTTCGACCCCGCTCCCCCGGTGCCCTGCGAACGGCCGGACTGCGACGGCCACGGCTGGATCGAGTTGCAGGACGGCGCGGTGGCCAAGTGCCCCGACTGCCCGGCTCCGATCCGGTCCTGGCGGCCCGACGACGAGCCGCCGTTGCTGGACGAGGACAGCGAGCCTCCGTTCTAGGGAAAGGCCGCCGCCCCAAACAAGACAAGCACCTCTCCCGCCCCCCTGACGCCCGATCTTCTACGCCTCCACAGCGGGGTCAAGGGCCACAAAGCACGCTTCGCGCCCTCCGGGTTTTCGCTACACGAAAATCCCTTGCTTCCCCCCTTGACCCCCCAGCTCCGGCGAAGAACTCGGCCTCCATCAGGGGACGGGGGAGGTAAGGCCCCCATCGGTCACCGAACGCGCGTGAACTAAAAGAGCGCGCCGCCCGCGCACATCCACCGGCAGAAAGTTGCTTGACCTACTGTATAGTATTGACCAACTAGACTTGACTGACTATATTACCACGACAGACCAACCGGGGACCGACCCCCCCACACCGAGGAGAGCCAGATGGCCGCCAAGACACGCACGACCAGCCGCAAGGGCACCACCCCGGAGCAGAAGCGGGCCGAGATGGAGGCCCTGCACGAGAAGCTGGCCCAGGGCGTGGAGGCCCTGCGCACGTCCGAGCAGTGGGCCGCCTACCTCGCGTTCTGCGCGTCGTTCCACCGCTACAGCTTGTCTAACCTCCTGCTGATCCTCATGCAGTGCCCCGAGGCCGAGCACGTCGCTGGTTACCGCGCGTGGCAGGCCAAGGGCCGCCAGGTCCGCAAGGGTGAGCGCGGAATCCGCATCCTCGGCACCGGCACCGCTAAGGTCAGCGCCGAGGAGGACGAAGAGGCCGGCGAGGTCGTCGAGGGTCGTCGGCGGGTGTTCTTCCCCGTCTCGGTGTTCGACATTGCCCAGACCGACGTCATGGAGGGGCACGACAACCCTTCGACCGTGACGCACCAACTCACCGGCCAGGACGAGCGCGGCATCCTGGTGCGCGTCGTCGGGTACCTGACCGCCTTCGGGGTGCCGGTGACGTTCGAGCAGATCGCCAGCGGCGCCAACGGCTTCACCGCTCCGGCCGATGAGAAGGCCGGGCAGCCCGTGCGGGTCGTCATCGAGGAGCGCAACGCTCCCGCCCACCAGGCCAAGACCGCCCTGCACGAGGCCGCACACATCATCCTTGGGCACCTGGCCGGCGACTACGCCGAGTATGTCGCCCACCGGGGTCGCTATGAGGTGGAGGCCGAGAGCGTGGCCTACGTCGTCGCCGGGATGCTCGGGCTCGACAGCAGTGAATACAGCACCGGCTACGTGGCCACGTGGGCCGAACGCACCGAGGTCGACGTCATCAAGGAGACCGCCGGGCACGTGCTCGCCGCCGTGCACACCCTTGTCGAGGCCCTGCACATCGGGGACAGCGAGGAGCCGGCCGCCCACGAGGAGGTCGAGGCGGCCTGAGCGGAGGCCGGGGGAGCAGCCCACTCCCCCGTTCCGCCCATGTCTGACCTGCTAGACAGCATTGACCTTTCAGACTAACTCGACCATGCCGACATGGCAGACCAACCGGGGAGCAACCCCCCCGCCACACGGGGAGGACGTCATGACCTGGAGCCTGGACAATCAAGTAGCGAGCGGCGCGAAGCGATCGGGCGAGCCGGTCGGGCCGTGGTCCGCCTGGCCGCCGACCCCGAGGCCAAGGAGACCGCGCACCGTCAGAACGTCATCGTCAACGACGTCGGCGCCTACACCGACCGTGAGGCGTGGGACGCCGTGGGGGCCTTGGAGCACATGGTGCTCAGCCGAGGCCTGGCCAGCGCCCCGCAGGTCGAGGCAGAGCGGCGTGCGGCCGCCGTGGCCGTGCTCATGGGCGAGGAGGTGGGCCCGGTGGTGCACGCAGGGATGAGTGGCACGAGCGCAGCCCGTGAGCATGAACTATGAGGGGGAGTTGAACCAACCAGGCAACACGCTCGACCTGCTAGACAGCATTGACTAACTAGACTAATCTGGCAGTATCAACACGGTGGACCAACCGTCCAACCACAAGGAGCACCACGTGTCCAGCACCACCTTCGCCGGGAACTTCGCCGCCGACCCCGAGCTGCGGTTCACTCCGAGCGGACGCGTCGTCGCCTCGCTTGACGGTCATGGAGACCCGCCGGCGCCGCACCGAGGGGGACGGCCGGCCAGGGCTGGGAGGACGCCGAGCAAAACGTCACCGCGTGCAGGTCTGGGATTGGTGCGCTGAAACGTCGTCGAGTCGGGTGGCAAGGACGACCGGGTGCACGTCACCGGCAGCATCGTGACCGACCGGTGGGTGGACAAGGAAACCCGCGAGGACTGAACAGCTCAGCACGTCCTGGCCGACGAGGTGTCGTTTCGCGTTGCACCACACGGTGCGCGCGCCCAAGGCAACCAGGGCGAACGCTCAGGGGCACGAGGCCGCGGACACCCACGAGGGCTAAGGACCGACCGCCGGAGGCCGGGGGAGAGCCGCAGCGAGCGGCCCCCCCGGCCCTCGCGCCGCACTACACAAACCAAGGAGACTCAGCATGACTGTTTACGCCGTAGCTCTGTCCAAAGGTGGCAGCACCAAGACGACCACGGCCGCCGAGCTCGTCGCCGCCTTGGCCCGTCGCGGCCGCCGGGTGCTGGCGATCGATCTCGACCAACAGGGCAACCTGACGACGCGGCTCGGGGTGACCGGCGACACCGAGGTGTCAGCCGTCGCCGCCGATGTGCTCACCGCTGAGGCCTCGGCATTCGAGGCCGCCGTCGACGCCCCGAGCGTGGCCGGTGCGAGCGTGCTCGCCGGAACCCATGACCTGGCCACCCTCGATCAGCGGCCCGAGGTGATCACCGCCCTACGCGACCACCTGCCCGAGGTGGCGGGGCAATGGGACGACGTGGTGATCGACACCCCACCCGCGCTCGGTCTGGTCACTCTGGCCGCTCTGGCGGCCGCAGACGTCGTGGTGGCCGCCGTGGCCTGCGAGACCGAGTCGTACGACCAGCTCGACAGGCTCGTGGAGGTGATCGCCCAGCGGATCGCGCCGAGGATGAAGCCCGGGCAGCGTGTGCACTGGATCGTGCCGACCCGCCACGACGCCCGCCGCCTGCTCGACCGCGACGTGGTGGCCATGCTCACTGCGCAGCACCCTGGCCGGGTCACCTCGCCCGTGCGCGAAGCCGTCGCAGCTCGCGACGCTTACACCAGCGGAATGCCGGTCAGCGTGTACGCCCCCGGCTCACCGATCGCGGCCGACTACGCCGCTGCCCTGGCTCCGATTATCGGCAGCCCGGAGCCCGACGCCCGGGTGAGCACCGCACCGCAGACCGCCACGGCGTGACCATATTGACCAACTAGACCAAGGAGACCAGCAGTCATGCCGCAGAAGCGCCGCACGCTGAGCGATCGCAACCGCGCCGCGATCGCCCTCGACCCGGAAACCCCGGACCTCGAGCCCCGGGACATTGAGCCTTCGGCCGAACGGCGCAGCTCGGCACAGTCCCCGGTCTGGGTGACGACCGAGGAGCTCCAGGAGGCCCCGAAGGCCACCGCCACGGCCAGCACACCCAAGAAGCCGGCCCTGGCTCGCAAGGCCGCCACGGCGGCTGCCAGCGAGACCGCGCGCCTCGGGATCTACCTAACCCCCCAGGAGTTCGACGACGCGAAAGCGGCTTACCTTGCAGATTGGGGCAACCGGGGACAGGCCGACACGTTCGCCCGGTGGATCGCGGCCGCGCTCGACACCTACGCCGCCCGGACGCCGAAGCAGCGGTCCAGTGCGCCGGCCAGGGGACGGGCCGAGGAGCGCACCGGCTCCACTCGGTCGTTCAGCATCCCCACCGACACGGTGGCCAGGATGCGCGCCGCCATCACCGCCGACCAGCAGGCCGGACGGTGGCCCTCGGACAGCGCATGGTGCGGCGAGGCGATCGCCCTCGCCGTCGATCAGGCCCGCACCCAAAACGGAGGTTCGTTGCCCACCCCGCCGCCGCGCCTGCCCAACCGGCTCGTGCGGTAACCCCCATGTCAGACCACGCTGACAGCATTGACCAACTCGACACGGCAACAGGATGCATGACCGAGCAGCAGCAAGAGCCGCGGCCCCGATCCGGGGGAGGCCTACGTCACCGAGTACCGGCGACTGTGGGATGCCGAGGCCGGAGTGAAGGGGACCGACCATGTGGCAGGTCACGAGCCGACCGCAACGAGCGACGACCCTGGCCCTGCGATTCGCCGTTTGGCGGTTCGCGGTGAGCCGCGGATTCGTCGGCGTCGCCAACCGGCCTCGCGCCGTCAAGGCCGTCGCGGCCATGTACGTGGCGGTCATGGCGGCGGGCGTGTGGAGCTTCTGGGGCGACCCGCGGCAGGTCGCGTCATGGCTCCTGGTGCCGCCCCTGCTTCTGGCCCTCTCGCCCCTGGTTTCTATCGGCTTGGTCGTGTTGACCAGCGAGTCCTGGTTCTACGCGCCGCAGCCGGGCAAGCGCGCCATGCTGATGATGTGGCCCACGAGGCCACCGAAAGGATGGAACGCCGGCAACTTCGCTGCCGAACCCCGGCACGAGGGCCTGGGTGGAGCGCTGGCACATGCGTGGCTGGACGACCTCGACCGGCGCGGGCGGGTCATCTACATCACCGCAGCCGACGACGAGCTGGTCAAAACCTACAAACGTTGGGGATTCACCGACCGGAACGCCAAACGTGGCATGGTCCGCCGCCCAGGCACTTCCGAACCTCGGTGATTCCGGATGAGTCGCCTACTCGGCTTCCGGCGGCGACGCAGCCAGGGGTAGTGGGTCAGTTTGAATTGGCGCGGTGCGAGATTGAGCTTGCTTGCTTACCCACTTTGGCCGGCAGGTCTACGTTGACAGGTCGGCGGTCCGGTGTTCGCCTTGGAAAAAGGGAGGGCCGATCACGGCTCTTGGGGCTCTGGGGGCTCCGGGGGGAGGCGAAGTGACCTGGTGCGCCGCGACCAGGACGTTCGAAGCCAGCGTGCAACGGTTCTACGACCTGATGCGCAACCTGCGGCTCACCAGCCCACCTGCTCTCACCGCAGCTCACGGTCGCGGTGCACCGTGCAGACCCACGTCTCGATCGACACCCCCCAA
>JAABUL010008410.1_pt1 | contig 10518 bp, 1 predicted proteins | sample 5559151 | NCBI WGS metagenome assembly JAABUL01 (sample SAMN10711876, study PRJNA513368) | rock metagenome | isolation source: Antarctica rocks | place: Antarctica: Victoria Land, Pudding Butte sud | reverse complement strand
GGGGGGATTACGGGTTTTTGTCGGGATGATACTGCTTGCTGAGTTTGCGGTAGGCTTTCTTGATTTCCCGGTCCGAGGCCTGTTTGTCGAGGTTTAGGAGTTTGTAGTAGTCGTCGGCGCAAAGGATCAAGAGAGGGAGGGAGAGAAGGAGGAGGAGCGATAGGGGTTGCATTCTGAAGGTCGGGATGCGCTGAAGATAGAAGGGTGTGCGAATGAAATGGGTGGGCAAAGCCTCAGGGAAGGCTTAGCCTGTGAATCTTGCCATTCGCCGCAGCGGTGTAAGATTTATGCAATGAATTGATGGTGAAGTAAGAGATCGTGGAGAAAGCCAGATAAAGCTACGGTGGCTCTTGGCGCGTAAAGATGCGCGTATGCGATAAGATAGGACCCTAGATTTGTCGAGGGTCGGATGTGCATCTTGCAGCCGGGGTTACCTTGCATATCGTAACCTTCAATTGCTTAGATCCAACGAGCTGATATGGCACACCATAGGCCAAAAAGTGCATTAATTCATTTTAGACTTTTAATCTTCGAGAACTTCAATCTTTTCGTTCTTTGTAAATTCTTCAAACTATTAGTTTACTTAGTTATACTTATGATCTATGCTATAATTAAAAGTACGAAAACGATTATTAGATTACGATTTCTTTGATTCTCTTAATAATTGATTCAAATATAGAATTATAAGAGTTGTGAAAGATTTCTTCGAACGCAATTTCAACATCTATAAATTTATTATACGTATTTAGTACAACGTTGTCGATCTTAATAGTAATACAACAAATTTGCAAATCTTTTTTAACGATCTTGTAGACATGTCGAACTTAAGTAGAAAGAGCAACGACAAACAAATGTATATATGTAGATTAAAAAAATATTAGTTTTTTAAATATATATATTTTTTTCTTGTCTTAATGTATTGAATCAATTATTTATAATTTTGTAATATTGATTGTACGAAAAGCTTTTATTTATTACGAAGATATTAACAATTAAGAGCAACTATTGCTTACAAAACAAAAAGCTTCTCTATAAACTTTTTTCGAAATTAAAGAATTACAATAGTAGTAGTTAAGTTAGATATTTAATATTACGTAAAGAAATTAAGAGAGCATCAATCTTTTTAGTATATAGTTTTTTCGTATAGACTTAATTTATTAATTCGATTATCTTTAATTTTGTAATATTAATTGTACGAAAGATTTTTGTTTATTGCGAAAATATTAACTTTTTGTAAATCTTAATAGCTACAAATTAAAAATCTTTTAAATATAGTTTTTTAAAATTTTTGACATTAAAGACAAAGAAGTAATAGAGAACAATAGCAAACGCAATATTATTATTTTATTTTAGCAAATACAATATTATTATTTTAAGATATTTTAATATTTACTCGATCTTACTAGCATTAATGCGATTATTATTAAAATATTTATATTAATAGCTAGTACTCTCTTTTTTTCTTTTTAAATATTATTATGTCTTTTAATATTGTAATTATTGTTATAAGTAATTAACTCTTGTAATCTATTTATAACTTCGTATATCTATTAATAGCTAATAGCAAATATTGACGAATACTTTGTTAATATTTATAACGCTCTTATAAGTTCTAAATCTTGTTAATAAAGTTTATTAATAATCTAACTTAAGAAAGCTTTGTTCTCGTCTTTTCTTTACAAATTGTAATTTTTATTGCAATTGAACAAGTCTTATCGTTTTAGTTATTTAAAGTTGTTTAAGTGTAAGTAATGTTAACATTATTTATTCGCAAGAGACGCAAACGTTTGTTGTTCAAATAATTCGAAAATAGTTTATACTATCTTTAATATTAATATTTAAAAAGATCTTTCATTAAGCGACGCAATTATTTTGCGTTTAATATTTGCTAAGAGATTCTTATAATAAGCTTAATTTTGTATTTATTGCTTGCGTAATCAACAAATGTAACAAAAAAGTATACGACAATTGTCTTTTTAAATATAAAGCGTTTAATTATTTATTTAATAAGTATTTTATATTGTTTCTTTTGTCTAAATATTATATTTATTTATTAAATTAAATTTTATGTACGAAAACGCAATTATAGAAGTAGATTTTGCGATTGTTATTTTATTTTAAGTGTTGAATTAAAGATCGAAAAATCGTATATATTGTAAAGTTTATACAAATAAATCTCTTAATGTTGTTAATAATCTTTTTTTATTTTGTTGTTGTTGCGTTGAGCAATTTTTAAGCTCGATAATTGTATTTGATTAATTAACTAATAGTGGGCGAAGCAATTCGTTGTTAAGTTCGTCGTTTTTTAAACAACTTAATACAAATAAAAGATTGTTGTTTTTTACAAAGAATAAAAACGAAATTGTAGATAACGTTAACGTTGTCGACGACTTTTAATTTGATTTTAACGAGATAAACAATAATTTTGTAAATAAAATGGCATTCTAAAACGCAATTTTAATTGTTTTGTCTCAATTTACTAGTTTTAATTAAACTAAAGAGAGACGACAAGTTGTATTGTCTTTATTTACTTTTAATTGTAACTATATAAAACGAAGATTCTATTTAATCGCAAACAACGTAAATCTTGTGTTTATGCGTAAATATGCGCTAGAGTCTCGAAAACAAAATTTTAGTATCTTTATTAAATGCTCTTTAACTCTAAAGAGAAAAAGAAAGAGACAATTGTTAATAAAGAATTAGAACAAGTAGATATTTAATGTTGCTTTTTGCGTTGTTTTTCGACGTTAAATAGACGTTTTAACGTACTAAGAATTGCTTTTCTAGTAATTATATATTATAAAAAACAATCTTATTGCAAATATCGTTTAATACAAATCTACAAAAAGATCTCTAAAAAATTTCGAAATTCTTGCATTATTTTACGATTTTTAAATTTCTTTAATTTATTAATAACAAACAAATAGAATTGTACGAAAAAAATAATAGCAAAACAAGTAACAACAAGATACTATAAAGATTGCATTATACACAATAATAATATTGTAAATAAATTTGTTAAAGAAAAAAAAACTTTAGCATTTGTTTACACTTTAAGTTTTTTGTTATATTTTTAATTTTATTCTTATTATTTTAAGTAAATATTTCAATTTTTTCTTATTTTTACTTAATAGATACTTAAGATTCAAAATATAGTTTTGTACAAAAAACTATTGTTTATATTAATTGTCGATATAGTATTGTTCAAACTATAAAAAGCGTATCTTCAATTAATATTTTAAAAAAATATAAGAGTTGCTTCTATGCTTAGTAATTGTTATTATATTATTTCTATTTGCGTTTTTTAACTTGTCTATTTATTGCTTCTAATGCACAATAATAAATTAAATAAAGTCTTAAAATTAATAGACAACAATTATTATATTATATTAAGTTATATTTGCAAACGCAATATTTAAATGCAAATTAATTATAAATTTTAAAATCTAAGAATTTAATATAAGATTTTTCGAATTAATATTGACACAACTTTACTAGCGCTAATTTATATATTTATTTTGTTATCTTAATTATTTATCTCTTGTACGTATAACTATTCTTTATTTAGCTTACAAGTATTTTATTAAAAACTTTTTGTTTGTTGCAATAAGAAATCTATCTTAATTGTATTTTTTACTTTTGTATATTTGTCTTTAAGATAGTCGAAAGATGTTTGTAAATTAACTAGTTTTTTTATATTTAATGTTAGAATTATTATAAGCGCAACAATGTTTTATTTATTTGTTTTCTTTTTATTTAAGTTGCAACTTAAAAAAATTCTTTAATTAATAACTTAAATTTAGTAATACTTTATTGTTATATCTAAATTGTTATGTCGAAATTCTCGTTGTAAACAATTTGTGTTCTACGAAATATTTAATAATTCGAACAATAATAAAGCTTCAAATGTTAGTTTGATGTTCTTTACTTTCTAAAAGCAAAAGCAAAGAAAATCTACAAAAATATATTTATTAGCTTGTAATATTTATTGTTATTTTTTAATATTAAAGCACAATATTAAGTTATATTGCAAACTCGAATTATTAAGCTTAAAAAATAACAAAAATAACAAAGTTAATAACTCAAATATTTAGAATTAACTTAAATCTATTTTATAAAAAAGTACAACAAAATACAAATCTAAACTATTATATATAAAAAAAAATTAAAGTTAACTATTACAATAACTTAAAGATATTATTAAGTAACTTAAGATTTAAATGCTTTGTAAGTTGCAAAATTTAAATATATTTTAATATTAATCAATTTCTTTTCAATCTAGTATTTTTTTATTTTTTTATTTATATTGTATATTAAAATTATTTTTAAGTATTAATTTGCAAGTCAAAAATACAATTAAAGCAACAATGTGTCTCTTTAACAACGTAAAATTTACATAAAATATTGTTAAAAAAATATTTGAAAAAGTTATTTAAAGAAGTTAGCTAAAGAAAGCATTACTAAAGAGAGCAAAAAAATAATATAAAAAAATAAAATAAGATTTCAATTAGTAGATAACTATAACAACAAAGACTTATTGCGATATATATATACATAAACTATACTATACAATTTAATAATATATTAGATAACTAAGATTCTAAGATTTAAGAGAGAGAGATCGCATATATATTGCAATTAGATTGTTAATACTAATAACAAACATTATTAAGTTTATAGTTTAATATTATTTGATTATTTAGCTACAATAGTAATACGAGCAAAACAAATATATAATGTAGAATATATAATTAAACAAACTTAGTTGTTTAGATTTAATTGCTATATTTATATTTATAAAGACAAGCTTCAATATGTAGCAACTATGCATTACAAAATTAAATTTTGTATCTCTATATTATATAATAAAAGATATAATTCTAGCAATTAAAATAGATTTTTTGTTGAATCTTAAAGAATTTGTCTTTGATTGCGTTTTCTTAATTTTAATAATAAAAACAATTAAAAATCAAAAGTTTAAATATTTTAATAAATATTACTTTTTAAGTCTTAAAGTAGCTATAATTGTTTTAATAATTAAAATATAAATTGTACAAAAGCATGCTATATTAAATTATTATTAAAAGAGATTTGTAGTTTTTTATTGCTAATTAAGAATTAAAGAAATACGTAAAGTCTTTAAAAATTGCAATCGCATATTAAGAGAATTTTTAACAATTTATATTAAACATAAATACTTGTTTACTTAATAAATAGTCTTTTATAACAAATAATTTATATAACTATTGTAAATAATAGAGTTGCTTTAAATTTATTTATAAACTTGTTAATGCTATATACAAAGAGACTCTATTATGTAAAGAGTATTTGTTATATTTATTATAAACAAAAAGCTTAATACAATAGTTTATCAAAAGAGTAAATTAGGAATTACAAATAATATCTTTTGATTAAATTTCGATACTTTAATTGTTTACATACTTAAATGTCTACTTTCTTTCTCTCTTTTATATATATAATACAAAATTGTTATTATTAGCACAATAATCTTAATTATTATATAGAATTAAAATCTAGTTAACAACAATATATTGTTGCAAAAATTGTTAAAATTAAACGCGATTTAAGAGTTTTAATACTTAAGTAATTTACAATTAAATAAACAACAAATTATTACTTATTAAAGTTGAACAAAAATAAATTATCTTAACTAAATTTTTTACTTTTTTTATTTTATTTTTTGTAATAAGAAAGTTATAACTAGTTTTTTTATTACAAATGCAAAGAAAATTAAAGATAAAAAACAAAAAATTAACTAATAGCGACATCGAAGAGCGCAAGAGATAAAAATGCTTATTTAAGAAAATTAAATTTAAACGAAAAAAAGATAATACAACTAATAGTAAAGTTGCTAAATGCAAAGATTAAAATCTTAAAGTTCGAAATTGTTGCATCGAATTTTGTTGTCAAAATACAAAACTTAAAGAATGCTTTTATTTAGTTTTAAGATCTCTACAAGTAGCAAAGTTAATAATTCGAACGCATGAAATCGAATTAAATCGATTTGAAACAAGAGCACAAAGCAAAAAAATAAAGAAAATAAAACAAGAAATACTTAAGCGAATCGAATTATTACAATATAAATTGAAACAAACGCTAAAAAAGCTTAATAAATTTGAGCAAAAATACTTATTATATATTAACGTAAAATTTAACTTAATTAACTTACAATTAAGAGTTAACAAAGTTGAAAAACAATTACATAAAAAAGATAAAAAGCTAGAAATAATAATTTAATTAATAAGAAAGTTGTTGAACGTAAAGACAAATATAGATTATTTTATTAAATAAAGAAGATTACTAATTAATTTGTTTTAATTATTTATTATTTTTGCTTGTTATATTACTTAGATTAATATATTAAATTTCGAACAATTTTCTTCAAACATAAGCAACAATACGTGCGAACAATTTAAGTCGCATTTCTTTTTATTAGCGAACAAATTCTTTGTCTTTAGTAAAAGCTTATTAGATATTAAGCAATATGTTAAACTACAAATAATCTTTTTCGAACGTTAATAACAACACAACACAAATAAGTAATTTAATTCGAAACATCTTAATATTAAAATTATTAACAACAACAACAAAATTGTATTTTTAAAAAAAGATATCTTGTTGCAATAAGAGCGAAAAGAAACAATTTAATTCTATATTTAGTTAATATGTTTAAGAGAGAATCTATTTTGTTGCGATAAGCAAAAAGAGACAATTTAACTTTATATTTAATTGATGTGTTTAAAAGGAAATCTATTTTGTTGCGATAAACGAAGAGAGACAACTCAACTCTATATCTAGTTAATGTGTTCGAAAAGAAATCTATTTTGTTGCGATAAACAAAGAGAGACAATCTAGTCTTATATCTAATTGATGTGTTTAAAAGAAATCTATTTTGTTGCAATAAGCAAAAAGAGACAATTTAATCTTATAATCGAACAATGTGTTTAAGAGAAGATTTGTTTTGTTGTAATAAAAACAAGAAGAAACAAATTTAGCTTTATAATTGAGCGAAATGCGTACAAAATATGTCTACTTAATTGCTTAAAAAGTAAGAAGAAAGAGTTTTGCTTCGAAATCAAGCATTTTGTTTAAACAAAACATTGCACTTATAATGTGTTAAATATTATTAATAACTAATCTATCTATATTAATAGCTACAAATTATATATATCTATTTTGTTTTTATTTTAAAAATATATCTAGATATTAAGAAAATTATAATTAAGTAAAGAATCAATCTTTAAACTTTTTTCTTTATTAAGTTAATAATATTTATTATAACAAAAAATAAAAAATATATAAAGCGATATACTTTAGCTTATATTTGTACTATTTCTAACAAATTATTAAACTAAGATCGAGAAAATTCAAAACACAACAATATAATTAATTGATAGCAACAATTCGAAAAAAATCTTAAGTAAAATAAAAGAAAAAACAATTTTTTTATTTTAAAATATATATTTTGTTTTGTTGTAACTTTGTAATATGCAAATTAAATAAAGATAATAATTGTACAAATACAACAATCGAAATAGTAGCTTTTAATTAATTTTATAATACTTTTAACTTTTTTTTTAATATGTCAAAAAAAGTGTAATCTCTAAGTAACTATTGAGATATATCGATAAAAATTTTATTTTATTTATTTATTTTTAAGAAGTTATTAATCTTTAATGTTGATTAATATATAAATTTTTTATTTGAAGAGTTTAAACTAGAGTTAAGCAATTATCTTTGCAACATAAATTAACTTTAATAAACTATAATTATTAGCTTTTATTTTAACAAAGCAACAAATACAAAAGTATTACAACTATGTTCGTACAAATAGCTAGAAAAAGTCTTAAGTTGTAGCATTTTAATATTGAGCGTTAAATTAATATTAAAACGATTAAGTTGAAAGAAGCTTATCTTAAGATATCTTTTATTTTTGATAATTAATAATTTTGTTTTTTGAAAAAAGTTTAACAACAACGTTAATTAAAGTCTTTGTAATTAATTTAAGACAACAAACTTTTAATCGATAAATGTCAATTTTTGTACAAGTAAAATGCAATCAATATAATTTAATTATTGTATTACAAAAAAAATGTAAAAACATATATAAATTAAGAATTGCAAGAAACTATAACAATCTAGAAAAAAAATGTTGCATTTTACACTACAAGTATGCTATAAAAATCGAGAAATATTAAATTTTATTTGCAATTAATATGTTAAGTATTTGATTTTAATTTTTATCGATCTTTATTGTTTATTTATTGTTTTTTTTTAAATTTTTTTATTTTATTTTAAGAAACTCGCGAACTAGATTGTTCGAAAGAAATAAAAAACATATTAAAATTGTTATGTTTATAACTTTTTTTATTAAAGCTCTTTAATTACTTAATGTAATAATTTCTTTTTATTGAAGTATTTGTTGTTTTATCGATTTTGTAATTACGAGTTGTTGCAATACAAGACAACTTATTAATTTAAGAGTTGCGAATTGTTGCAATACAAAACGATTTTTTAATCTAAAAATTAATAGTTGTTTAATATTTAATTTGCGATTGTCTTATTATTTCTTTTAAGCTAAAAAACTTTTCTTAAAAATTATATATTACAATATTAGAATTCTAATTTGAATTTTTTTTTAAATTCTTGCCTAAATTGTTATTTAAATTTTTATTTTCTTGCTTAAGAATTAGTGTCTTTCGACACATTTTTTATAAGTATTTATTAAAAGAAGATATTAATTTAATTTTTTCTTTGTTATAAGCTCTTACTTTACAAATAGTTTTTTTTTATTAAATATTAATAAAAGTTAAAGAGACAAAGATTTTTTTAATAGAAAATAGAGACTTAAACTTAATAGAAGATTAAAATTCGATTTTAATAAAATTAAAGAATTTAAGCTACAAAACATTAGCGAAATTGTTATAAAAAGTATGTTCTTTGTCTATTGCAAACAAGTTGATTATATTATTATTATAGAAATTCTTCTTTAAAGTTTTTTGCGTCGACTTTTTAATATAATTTAATTTAACAAACGTAGAAGAAGCTCTAATTTTTTCTTTTTTCTTTTTAGACTTGTTATTTTTTTTCGATATATTTTGTTTCTTCTAAGTATTTTTTTGTTTAAAAATTATATATACAAGACGATTTTGCAACTTTAATTCAACAATTAAAGTAAAAAAACTAAAAAGATACATAATTGTTGTATTAATTTTTTGAAAAAAAGAAATATTTGTTAGATTTTGTGCTTTGCTAAAGATCGTAACTAAGATAACGTCTTTATGTTAAAAATAATTTTGCGTTTCTTTGTTTCAATTTGCGAACTTGTCTTTATTAAGCGTATTTTTAACGAAGTTGTTGTAATTTGTCTTTGTAATAATTTGTATATTCTTTAAGACTAAAATTAATTATTAATTTACTCTTAATTAGCATTTAAATTATAATATTTTTTCAAAAAGTTTAAAAGTGTTTGCGATCTACAATAGTATTTCTTAAACTTTATATAATTCTTTATATACTAATTTATAGAATAATATTGAAATTATTTAATGTGTAGCGCTATTATAATTTGTTAAACGATTTTAGCAATCAAATTAAAAATAGACTTTAATTAAGCTTCTTTATAATTGTAAAAAAGAGAGTCAAAGTTAAATTAATTTTGTTTTATTTTTTTGTTTGTGTTTTGCGATTGCTTGTTTGTTAAACGTTTTTAACTTTTTTTTAATTAAAAGACTCGAATCTTTTAGAAGAGTTTATAGCTCTATTTAAGTCTACAAGACAAAATTAATATATTGTTCGAAAATCAAGAAACGTAATCTTTTCTAATTCTACTAGTATAAAACGATTGCCTCTATTAAAGTTTAAAGAGCAATTCAAAAATTAATAATTTATTGCTTAAGATTGTGCGATTGAAGCTTGCATCTAATAAGAATTTTTGTAATTATATTAAAAGCAAAATCGTAAATCGTTATAGACGAAATTGTAATTAAAATCGAAAATTATCGCACAATATTATTTTTAATATATTATAATTGCAATATAATAATTAAACAATAAGATAAAAGAAGACGCTATATATATAGCGTTAAATTATAATTTATTGTTCTTTAGATCTTAATATTCAAATACTATTTTTTAATCTTAAGATAATTGTTGTTCTCTTTGTCTTTCTTTGCAAACTTTAGCTTATAAATATAATACAAATCTTAATTGTTAAATTTACTTTTATTAAGTTTGCTTTTGTTGTTATTTTTGTCTATGTTAACGCTCTAAGTTATATTGTTATTGTTTTTATACTTAAATTCGAATTATTAATAACGAATCTTTTTTGACTTCTTGCTTAAATTAAGTTCGAAAAAAATTTATTAAGCTTCGTGCAATTGAATAGTCTCTCTTAATTTATAATAGTATATATAGTGTTAACGTTTTTTATTGTTTAAGAAGAGCTTAAAGATTTCGAATTTATTAGACGTTTTGTTATATATAATAAGAAGTTTT
>JAABUL010008409.1_pt1 | contig 10519 bp, 8 predicted proteins | sample 5559151 | NCBI WGS metagenome assembly JAABUL01 (sample SAMN10711876, study PRJNA513368) | rock metagenome | isolation source: Antarctica rocks | place: Antarctica: Victoria Land, Pudding Butte sud | reverse complement strand
TTGCAAATTCCGATTACATCCTTCCTTCTGCTGAGCGCTGGCGCTCTCACTCTCGCTCTGCCCTCCGGTACACAGTCCTTGAAATTCCTGGCCGCGCGAAAGAAGTGCCCAGCACTACCGCCTCCCCCAACTCCACCCTCGCTCGTCGGCTATGACCACAAGGATTGGTGGTAAGTAGTCCCCAAGCCAACCGCCCACCACGCTGACAACTCCCCAGCAAAGGCAATCCCCTCGTAACCTGGGGCACAGGCTACAACGACACCAGCACCGGCAGCGACTGCATGCCCATCGATGGCGACAACTACTCCATCCTCATCTCGTTTGGAAGCGGGCCGTGGGAGCATGGGCACACGGTGCGGGTGTGTTTCTTTCATGATGATGCGTGTAAGAGCGCAGGGGGCGGGATCCAGACCATGACAGGTGAACAGCCGCAATGTGTGGTTACGAAGAGCGCGGTGAAGAATTTTGGGTGGGAAGATGGGAGCTATAGGAGTGCGAGGTTTGACCCGACGGGGTTGTTGTGTAAGAAGGAGATGACGATTATTGATTAGCCCTATGGCCTTGACGCTGTGTATTCGAAGCGCTTGAACACCTAGTAATTCTATCGATAGTGCTATATTTGTTTTCCATAGGGTGCTAGGTTCTTGAGTTTTTGAGTGGAGGAGGCTGGAGGATGAAGGCTACTGAAAGGTCGGAAGAATGGTCCTGGGAAAGTCAATTAGAGAACGCTTTCTACCAGCAATCATCTCAATAATTGAAATCCTTCTCTTTGAATCGTTGATGAGTAATCTGCAGCTCCTTCATCACACGCTTCTCCTCAACCTCAGAAAGTGAAGACAGGCGACGAAGTCATCGAAGAAGCTCACCTCTCTGTCAAATCCACAGGGCTATATTTAAATGCGTTATGAATTCAGCTTGACTGTGCCTTGAAGTCTTGCGGCCGAGGATCTTCTTGTTATAAAAGCGTCGATTTCCTCGAGGCTTCTTGAAATCTAAGCAATTCTAGCAATAACATTGGGCATCCTCTCTGCATTCCAGTTTTTATTATACTTCTCTTAACCTTCTTCAGCTATACAGAGCTTGCTGGTCCTGCTTCTTGGGCTTTCTCGTCGTCATCTTACGATATGTATCTTCGAACTCACGTTATATCCTTTCTTCTGTTGAGCGCTGGCGCTCTCGCCCTCCCTTCAGGCACGGATAGCGTGTCAATCCCGGCCCAAGATATCCAAACAAACGCTCCTCCAGAGACGCACTCTACCTTGGTCAAGCGATCCCAACGCGCTGCGCTTGCGCCTTTCGAACTCGACAACCATCAGTGGTGAGCAGACCCCAATTTCCCCGTCTCCCAAGATCTTATTAGCAACGTACAATACCGTCCACCCGAGGCACTGACACCCACTGCTGTAGTACCGGCGCGGCTATCGCTGATTACGCAGAGGAGAAGTTTCACCACGAAGAATTCTCCGGCCGCTGCTTTCGAGTCGACGCCGAAAAGTACAGAATCAATGTCAGGTGGGGCACCGGCGAGTTACACGGCCACACCGCAGGCATTTGTTTCTTCCACGACGACAAGTGCAAGGAGATCGGCGCTGGGCTTGCTAACGATGGCGGGGGAATGGATTGCGTGAGCATGGAGCAAAATATGCTCCTGCGTCCGGGGATTGACAAGAGGCCTTGGCAATCGGCGAAATTTTGGCACGGTGATCTTGATGAAATGAAGAAGGCTCCGTGCGATATGACGCCAATGAAAGGGTAGTGATGTGGTGTATGTAAAGCATGGGTATTCTGTAAGAGTTAGAGATTTCCACACCTTCTTTGAGCGCGTTTATGTTGGCTTGCAGCAGCTTAGAGTAGACCTTCTCGTCAACTGTCGTATTTGACTTCAATGTTCCATGTGCTGGTTCTCTCCTTATGGGAAACCTTGAACGGCGCTCCTCGGATCGACGGTAAACCTGGTTATTTAAACAACCATCACTTTCAAAAATACGTTTTCAATTACAAACTTGCTTTCCACGTGGAGCTGAATATATTTATGAACGGATATTTTGTTATTACATTCGCCACCGAGATGCTGTGAGAGACTTCCAAGACTTGGGCGACCGAGAATTAGTGCCGTTTCAATAGACCACAATGAGGCTCGGTGTTTGCTGATTCCATGGGCCGGATGGGTTTCCGTTCTTGGCAGATCTGTTGAGAGACCGGTGACAGCCCGATGCCAAAGCGGCAAAACTTCAAAGGGTATCGTTGACTTCGTCGAAGAGTCTGGAAGGAAGCAATAGGAGAATGTAATTCACAAGAACTGTGAAGCCGAGAGCACCCAATAGTGCCACCGCATGGGAAAATGTATATTTGGGAAAGAAGATACCAATTACAGCTAACCTGCAGCCCCGTCACAACCTCCTTGTCGATGCCGAACTTTCAAGGATTCTTTATTCAATCGTCGAAGCCAGTCGGAAAAGACGATGAAGGAAGCTCAACAATCACAGGACTCGTGTCACAAGAGCCGTGCTTCCTGACTACAAGAGCGTCAAATATTCCCTAGACTTTGTTTTCTCACAATCCTCTCCGACATCTTGCAAAAAAATTGTACTTACCGTTATTTGTTTTCCCCCAATACCTCAAGCTTGCTGGGTCTGCTGGTCAAAACGGCAGTCCGCACAATCGTGATACCAAGTTACCTTTCTCAACATGCGTTTCCATGGGTAGACAGGAAATAGGGAGGAGCGAAAAGATGCACATACAGCAAGAAAGCGAGAAGTTCATGCAAACGACGAAAATACTGAGAGAATTGTTATCAATTACCATAGGAATTGACCAGTGGTACTTGAGATATAGACTCCTCTTCCTCGCCCAAAGGCCTGCGAAAGTACGAAGTACCTCTATATCCCCCCTACTTGCCAAACTTTGAGTATCAACCTCCGTACAGCTTCCTCATCAAGTCCTGATTGACCCCAACCTCACACACAGGCACCGGCTTTCAATCTGGCGAAAGCCCCAATAGAAATAGATCAGGCCAATGAAGTGTACCCGCTGCTGGCAGTCTACCAGTCTGCAGATACGCGTTCAACGCTCCCAGGGTACAGGTGTTGGATTCGCAAGGGAAGTATTACATGTAATGTTGACATCGAGGACTATGGAGTCTTATTGCAACCCGATCGATCCATCAAATGACTCAGAGAAAGGACAGAAAACGCAATTCAAGATGTAGGGGTCAGCGTATGGGAGTCCTCATTCACCATTCTTAATCCATGATATACCAGGACAAATCGCCGATCAAGGTTTTTCTCAGTGACTTGCACAAGAAGTCCGTCTTTGTCCGTCTTGGTCGCAACAGCTTCATTTGACCCTTCCAATTTGCGACCAAAACGGTTTAACACATCCACAAACTCCTCGTCCATTGCAATAGCCTGCACCAGCTCATTACCCCCAAATACCCTGTCGAATATCTTCTCCAGCATGGTTCGATTGATACTCTCGAAATTCTGCGCCAGCTCGTTGCGCACGCTCTTGGACACTTACTCTCCGATCTTTGCGGGAAAAGTATAGACTTTGTACCCAATATAGATGGCGAGCACGGGAACAAGCACGAACATGAGCGTCGTCGAGCCCACCGCAGCGCCCACATGCACAGCCAGGAAGTGCAACACAGCTGACAATACCGCTTCGACGATAATCTTCTTCGTAACCAGCATCAGCATCTTCTGCACAAAACCCATGGCAAGAAGATGTGCAACAATCTGCCCGACATTCGCCGCCATAAGCTTCATCAGCGTATGCGCAACCACAGCGGCAATCTGTGTGCCGGCCGCCGTGGCCGTGATGTGTCCGATCTGGTGACCCATAGTGTGTAGCGTGCCCTGCTGCACGCTTTCGCGAATCTGATCGGCCACTAAATGCACGATCTGCTTCTACACTTTGCTCGAAAACTTGCTAAGGGCGATATCCGCGATGCGATCCAGGAAGCTTGTGAGCTTAACATCGTGCTCGGCGAGCGCGGTCATCATGCCCGAGGATATGGCGTCGCTCTCGCTTTGATAGAAGTCCCTGTATGCGTCTTGCACGCGTTCGGTAATTAGGTCTGTCAATGCGGAGTCGAATTCGTGCCCTTTGTGTTTTTCGTGGCGGGTAAATCTATATAACACGTTGCGGAGCTGACGAGATCGTCGTCGAGATGACATTGCCACATGCAAACGATTAAGCCATTGGAGTCTTTTTCAACTACGGCGATGCATTGGCGACCACGGGAGACAATGTAATTGTACACAACGGTCTGGATATTGTTCAAGAAGGCGGTCTTGCGTTTGTTAAGAGCGTGGACTGCGTCGTCCATGTTTTTCTTGAATTTCTAAGGTCTGGAGGATTCAATTGGAACGTAGACTCGTTTCGACGCAGAAATCTCATTTCTCAGTCTGGACTTTTACCGACGTGGCTGCTGTCCCTCACATCTCTTCCCATGGAATCGTTGCCGTTTTTTGGGTCACATAACCCGCCGACCGGCAGCTCCTCGACCAGAGCCAAGCGCATCTGGACCAGGTGGAATGTAAGCCTTCAATGATGAGGGTGTGAATGTGACGAGGCTGGCCATTGACACAAACGAGAGACATCGCTGCCAAGGCGTGGCTTTTGATCGCCGATTTGATTGTTTCCAAGGTTGGTTGGGCGTTAATGTACCTAAAGTACTGTTGTTCATCCTATCACACTTTCTGGTTTGTGAAAGGACATTTTTTGGGGGATGACGCTGGGCAAATCACCTTCTTCTCAGCTCCCACATTCAGTGTGCTGGAATGCTTCGTAAACCTGATCCATTTCTGGGTGCTATCGATGCCTACCTTATGACGGTCGTGCTTCTGATGGGCTTGCGGAAGAAGTTTCCCGCCTGGGACGACCGATTTCTGGGACCGATGGGCTCATTGATGTCGGTTGTACAGACGTTTGGCATAGGAGCTGTCGAATCGTAGTACTGCGCTGTATTTACGTATGTCAAGGTGGGCTAGTGAAAAACCATGGATCCACTGAAAAGCGAAAGGCTATTGTCACCTGAGAGGATAGACAGTAAGCGGATCGGAATCATTTGACGTAAGATGAAAGGAGAGAACAAAAGGAGTGATAAAGTAATGAACCGGCATACGCCGATGCTGTTTCATAGCTTTCGAGTACCGCGTTGTCTATTTCCCTGGGTTGTAGATTGGCGCTGGTCAGAGAAGTTCAATTGTCCTGGTCGGTCTCGCCTTTGCTGAAGAGGTAAGGTACGTCTTAGCGGTCAACGACTTACGTGAGGTCTCCCTCGTCGATCAAACAAACTCTTGATCAAGGCCTTGGTTTCGTATCGAGGTAGCCATATCATACATGCTGATATACTGCAATGTGCTCACTCCTTACCTTGGCCCCTAAATGCGTCCATGTCTGTTAAGATACCTACAAGCCGTCTGTACTCCTCCAACAGTCCTTTTACCTCGCCAACTCGCAACTCGCCAGCATCACCCACGTCTAGAAACCTCTGTATTGGCGGTCCGATGGGTTTCGCCATGTCGCTTCGCTGCTTCCCGCCATCCACACCGTTCCCGTTGACGACACATTGCCCGTCCCCCAAGATCGACTCCGCTTTGGGCTTCCCTGCAGTGCTCACCGTCCCTAGCGTCGGCGTCTCCTTCCCAGAACTTGGACTCCGCCCAAACCCGCGCATAACGCTCATCCCCGAGAACCCTTTTAACGGGTTGATGCTGTTGCCAAAGTTCCGCATATTTTCAATCGGGCTGTTGACCGCCTGTGGACTTTCCGACAACCTCTCTTTCGTAGCACTAGCGGCCACTGGCGTAGATGACGGCGCAAACACGACTCTTTTGCCGCTACCAGACGAGAGCGTGCTGTCAACGCTACGGTCACGAGGTTGGGGCCGTCCAGCGAAGAAGCCTAAGAGCTTGTCGTCTGATCTGGCTATTTGCTCAACGGGTCCATCAAGTTGTTGCTCAGCGATCGAGCTAGCGCCCGAGACCACAGCTTCATCATCATCGACGGATTTGGGCTCCACGAGTTTACGGGCATCGTCGAGCGTACGAGGGAGGGTGACAGTGGTTGGAGAAGTGACTTGCTGTTCTTTAAGACGGCCGAAGAGGAAATTGAAGGAGTTGTCGAGGGTGGAGGTAATGTTCTTGAGACCTTGATCTGCGGTCATACGGACTGTGCTGAGGGCGGAGGTGGAGGGGTGGAAGAGATCCGAGACGCGGCGATGGTGAGCTGGAGATTGGGATGGCAAGGTTGGTTTGAAAGGCGGCGAGGAGATTGATGGTGAGGATGAGGGGTCAGTCGCTGGCGTTGGTAGAAAGAGGCGCTTCTCGTTCGGAGGAGTAGTGACTGGGGAGAAGTCTATCTCGGTAGGTGTTTGAGCCTGAGGGGTTGAAGGACGGCTGCAGGATTTTGGAGGCCCTTCCAGTGCTTCGTCGGAGCGGAGGCTGGCAAGATCGACGGTCTCGAGGAAAGAGATTGCGGCTTCGAGATTGGTAAGACAATAGGCTGCTTCGCCGTCGATTTTGGAAGCGTTGCGGAAACGTTGCACAAAGTGTAGATTACTGATAATGTTCAGGCCGGACGGAGGTGAGGTAATAAGAGTGTATATTAGAGTCGGAAGGATTTCGTCTGCGGAGGAAGAGGACTGATGGATGTTGGTAAGGAGGTCGACAATGGACTTGTGGGCTGCGGCGAGGTGTTGAAGCTTGCCGAGGGGATACTTGGTGTCATTCATGGCAAATAGATCCTGGCGGGCCCTGGTGGTGTACTGCTCAATGTACGTATCGAGCGCATTCGTCAGGTCGTTGTTCGAGACGGTTTTGTCGATTGTCACTCCAAGGTCTGGCAGCCCTATACCCACCAGTGCCAGCGCGGCAGTCCTTGAGCGCAATTTCTCATCCCTGACCTCGTCTAATGTACTCCGATGACGCCAGATGCGGCCGTAGATCTTTTCGCAGACTCTCCGTTCCACTGCCTCTCCTAGCGCCCCCCTTTTATGCTCTAACAACCGCCTTGCCTTCCGTCGATCTGATATCTCATGAGGGGTAAGCATCTGTTGCTCGGGTATGGAGCCCTCCATTGGCGCTAATGAGTCACCGGATGGAGAAGGCCGGAGCCTCTCTTTCATTGACATCGATGTCTTCGAAGATATCGATGGGCTAGGGGATGATCGTCGAGCTTGCTGGATGGACAGGGCACTGATATGGGTCGCTATGTGAGCCTCGGCTTGCACGTAGAAATCTTGAAACCTTTGCGAGATCCTTTCCATCGACGGCGGTGTGTTGTGGGCTTTCACAGTCAACGATTCCAGGAAGCTATACTACGCTCAGTAATCGCATCGAAGAATAGCGAGAATCTACCCACCGGTCTATTAGACTGATCAGCTCGATTGGGAGATCATCGAAGCCTGCTCCATTAGATATTGCAGCATTTGTCTTCTCGAAGATGTCCTCATCCAATCTGCTATTGACCTCCGCCATTATGTCGGTCGTTCCCCGGCGGTCGTTCTCTGGCACGACTGCATGGGACAGGGTACTGGCTCTGCTACGCAGAGGACTCGATGTTTTGGGCTCGATACGAGAGAAGGATTTGGAGTTGTGGTGGGTCGGTGACCGCTCGAAGCCATGCTGTGCTGTTCCTGGAGAAGAAGGCATGGGGATGAATATAGCTGAGTACGTCAGCTGAAGTTCCGAGACAACTTTGCTATTGTGACCTGGAATTGGGGAGAAGGTCCCGTGCGAAGCAACAACGGACTGACCGACAAAGGAGATGGTTAAGACTTACCTTGTGACGTGAGTACATCACAGAACCAGAAGCTTGGGAAAGCTGTATGTTTCTCGTGAAATGACAGCAGTTATGGACTGCAGATACGAGCAGGTCATGGGCTATCAGTGCCTGGCGACTGGCAGAAGCAGGAGCCGATAGTCGATAGTCGATACTGCCCTTCTGCCTGCGGCTATTGTACAATCTGTACTTCTGCATTGGAGCTTGCATTAGACCCCTGCAGACGATGCATTAGTGCCGGTAGCAGCCGCCCGCCACACGAGCCAATCAGCCGATACGCCGTCATGCTGGATGGTGGACATGACTTGAAGGCAACAACAAATTCAGTCAAGTTGCTCGCTCCCCTTCCTTCCCCCTCACAATTCAACATCGATACAGATTATAGTATAGAGAATGGTGAGGTCACGAAAGCTATATCGAGGCTGTCCCTCTGTAGGCAAAGTAACTGCACACTTGTTGCTTTCTTTTCTTGCCGTTGGCCCACAACAAACAACAGCCGGCCGGACCGATGGCTGGACTGATGGGGTGAACCAAGTGCCCATTATCCCTCTACCTCCTTCGATTCCTTCGAATCCAGAAACCTCTCAATCGCCCTCATCGGCTCAGCATGACTTTACCCTAAGGCATATATTCCACCATGGGACCTACCTTCATCCGAAGCTACACAGACGGCTCGATGTCCGGCCAGAAGACTCGGTCTGGATGTTCGATGATGGACCCACCGACAAAGACCCTCAAAGATCTTTCCATGTCAAGTCTCGGGCGGAGACGATACAAAGGCTATCAGATCGCAGTTTCGAAGTCGTCGACGCCCTGATGAGTGCCGCTCGCCTAGGATATCCTACGACTTTGGATGCATCAGCATGGACAGTGGACGATGTCCCGGCGCCCAACATCACCGACAAGGAGACTGTGTTAAGTCTGGCGAATATGGCGGCCAACGCTTACATCAAGGTACCCGGAGAGGAGAATTGGGAGGATGTCAATGCAGGCTTCAACGTGACAGACGACTTTGGCTGGGAAGGCGATGGTTTGCGAGGTCACATATTCGGCGACGAGGGCAATAAGACCATCGTGATCGGGCTGAAGGGGACAACACCAGCGGTATTCGACGGCGCTGGATCAACGTCGAAAGATAAAGAGAACGACAATTTATTCTTCAGCTGCTGTTGTGGGCAAGGCGGGCAATATCTATGGCGCAGAGTATGCGACTGTTCCACGGCCGCCTACACCTGTAATTCGACATGTCTGCTGAAGACGCTGAACGAGAAGAACCGCTACTATACGGCCGCACAAGAGCTCTATGGCAACGTCACAGAGCTTTACCCTCACTCCACCATCTGGATGGCAGGTCACTCCCTCGGCGGTTCCATCAGCAGCCTACTCGGCCTCACATTCGGGCTTCCAGTGACAACTTTCGAAGCCGTTCCTGAAGCGCTCCCAGCGTACCGCCTGGGCCTTCCCACACCTCCTGGCTTCGAAACAGGCAATCATCAAGCTCGAAACAACACCGGCGCTTACCACTTTGGCCATACCGCCGACCCTATCTTCGTTGGTACGTGCAACGCGGCCACCTCTGCTTGTACTCTCGGAGGGTACGCAATGGAGACACAGTGCCACACTGGCAAGGTGTGTATCTATGATACTGTTGCAGACTTGTCATGGCGCGTTTCGGCGCGGACACATCCCATTCGCAGTGTCATTAAGGATGTCATCAAAGAGTACGATCAGCTTGCGAAGTGCGAGCCAGATTCCACGCCCGATGAACCCTGTGTCGACTGCTTCAACTGGAAATACTACAAGAGCAATGGCTCGGAGATTACCACTTCGAGTACCAGCATTTCGAGTACCAGCTCTTCGAGTACCAGCTCTTCGAGTACCAGCTCTTCGAGTACCACCACTTCTTCAACCAGTAGCGTAACGCGCACAACCACATGCAAGACCCCTGGCTGGTGGGGCTGTTTGGTAACATCCTCCTGTATGCCCCCAAATGCCTCTTGGCTAACCGAATACACAGGACGAGAGCACCACAACCAGCGCCACCACCCAACTAACCACAGAAACAATCACAACACAGACCACAACCTGCCTGAAATGGGGCTGGTTCGGCAACTGTCTGGACCCGGAGACGACGAATACGACGATAACGAGTACAGTTCCTGTTACTTCTACGACAGCGGAAGCCCCGACAGTTACAACGACGCGAGCAGCGAAGGAAGGAGGGTGGCAGAGGAAGATTGCTAAGGTCACGCCTGAGGTTACGAAAAGCCCAACAAATTGATCGATGATTGGGGTTTGAGAGTATCAGTGGTTTTGGACGCAGACGCGGTGTTACAATTTAAACCTTGGGACTCATATTCTCGGCTTGGAGTCGGTGCACGGCATGTCTGTTCGCGGGCTGTCCTCCCGAAATCAGCTTCGGCCGTCATAGCCAATGTGGTTGCCGTGTAAGCCATCTCTTTGCTGGTTGTGCCTCAGCATGACCTACCTATCTACCAAGCAACACGAGCTCAGCGTCACCGTCCATTCCCCTCCCAAATTCCGGAGAATTGCTCTAGCACGTGTATCAGCAAGGGCATAACCACGCCCTCAAGGACTTTATTACGTTTCAGCGTCTGCATAGTGAAGATTCACGGAATCAGATTGAAGCAAGCATCGGCATGAAGCGTCTATTCTTTTGGAGCCGGCGGCGGCGTTACGGTGCTTTGGTTTAGCATCTTAGCAATGAACA
>JAABUL010008408.1_pt1 | contig 10520 bp, 2 predicted proteins | sample 5559151 | NCBI WGS metagenome assembly JAABUL01 (sample SAMN10711876, study PRJNA513368) | rock metagenome | isolation source: Antarctica rocks | place: Antarctica: Victoria Land, Pudding Butte sud | reverse complement strand
ACAGGTTATATATTTATTTAAAATTACTATTATATTTAGGTATAAGGCTTAATAGAGAGGAGATATACTAGTATTAAGGCTATTAAGGGAGTATTATTAAGTAGTAATAAATAAGCTATTTCTTAATATCTATTATAAGGATATTTAAAGTTTATTTAATAGATTTATAAAGTTTATTTATAAGGATTTACTTAAGGCCTTAATATCTAACTTTAATCCCCTATAAAATAATTAAGATTAAGGTTAAGATAAATATCTTATTAAGATAAGACTTTAATTAAAACCTCTAATTATCTATTAATAATAGTCTTAATTAAGATAATACTAGCTTATTAATTAATATAAGGATATAAGGGAAGCCCTTAATAATTATATATAGGGATTATAATACTAGTAGCCTATTAATATAGTTAATATCTAGGTTTTAAGATATAACTATTAAGGGGTATTATATTTACTAAGCTTATTATAATATTATAATAGTTAATTTATATATATACTCTATAATAATTTAAATAGATATAAGAGTATCTATAACTAGTAGTATTCCTATACTTATTCTTATTAAAATTTCTATGAATTTATAATAAGGTAGCTATTAATATATTAAGATATTATTATCTTAGAGTTAATATTATTATAGGTATTTAATTATACTTAATAAGTATTAACTTTATAAAGGTATAATCCTTCCTCTTTTAATTATTAAGTAGATCCTAGCCTTTATAGATTTAGGCCTAAATAAAGGCTAGGTAGAAAGCCTTAATAAATATAAATATATAAATAATAGACTTCTTAATAAGGAAGAGTTAGTAATTAATAAAGGTACTTTAAAGGCTAGCCTATATATAAGGGTAGATTAAAAAGGCTATAATCTAGCTATATATTAAGAAGGATTACTAGAGGTCCCTTAAATTCTTTATATTACCCCTATTATCTAGATTAATAGCCTTTTAGAAGGTAGTATTAATAAGCTTATTTATATTATTAAGATTAAAACTCTTATAATAGATCTTATAAATCTACTTAGAATTTAAGGCTAGAAAATAGGTAATAAGAATAATAATAGAGGGTTTATTACTTAATATAGGATTATAATATATAAAAGACTTAATTAGTAAGATCTTAAATTAGAATTATTCTTATATAAGGTTATTAATCTATATCTAAGATATATTACCTAATAATAGGTACTAGTATTAATTTATTTAGGATAGATAAAGATATTACTATTACTATTAAAATAACTATCTTATAAGGATATTATACTAGGAAGGTTATAAGGCGCTAGCGAGACTATATAGTAATAACGTAGTAATAGTAATATTCGCGTTAATATTTACTTATACCTCTAGCGTAAATAGCCTTAGGTTTTAATTATAGATTACTATTATATCTATACTATCTTATAGGTTTTTTATCTCTTTATTATATTTTAGCTATTACTTTACCTCCTTTTTAGCTATTTTTACTTATAAGATCTCTAGGGAGTCGCTTTCTTTAATATCTTTACTAGTATTAATATTAATAATAGGATTATTAGTAAGGTTAAGGTCCTCTTTAATAATATATCTATTTATTACCTTATAAGTAGTCCTAGTTACTATATCTTTCTTAGTAGTAGTAGCCCGGTTAGTAGTAAGTTTATTAGTAGAATACTTAGTAGAGGTATATATAAAGGGTTTAGTTACTACCTTTTTAGTAGTAGTAGTCTTCTTAGTAATAGTAGTCTCTTTATAATCTATTTAAATAGATCTAATTAATTAGAAGGTAAATATAATATTAAATAATAATAGAAATAATAAATATTTAATAATATTAATAATATTAGGCTTTAAAAATAAGTAACTAGATATATATAGTTTAAAGTCTAAAAGGATAGAGAATATATATAGAATCTAGTAGGCGAATAGTATTAATACTATTTAAGTTCCCCTAATTAATAGCTAACCCCTTATACTAACTCCTAGCTAAACTAGCTTAAGATATAAAGTACTCTTATAAGTAGTACTAATAATCTTCCTAATTTAGTCCTTTTATATTATCTAAATAGATAACCTAGTTAATCTATTACTAGGAATATATTATATATATACTATATAAGATATAGTATCTTATATAAGTATATTAGGAAGTCTTCTTTAAGTTATACTCTAGCTTAAAGGACTTTATCTTACTAGTAAAATAGTTAATAGTATAGATATACTATAGTATAATAATAAGTATCTACTTTAAGTACTTACTTTAAAGTAGGATAGGCCTAGTTTTAGGCCTAGTTTTAGGCCTAGTTCTAGAGGTTACTACCTATCCTACCTTTTAGTAGTAGATCTAAGTATCTATCCTCTTAAATAGTAGATATCTACTACTTATTAATAGAAGTAAAATAATTCCTAATACCCTTAGAATATTCTTAGGAAGTCTTCTAGAAATTATCCTAATCTTTATCTTAATCCTTTTTCTATATTAGTAAATTTCAAACCTTCTTAGAGTAAGAGAGGTAACTTATAAGTTATATAAGTAATATTAACTATCCTAAGTAGATATTAAAAACTTAAAAATTAAAATTTTTTTTAATTATATAGAGATACTAAATTAGTAGTTTTTAGTTTAAGGTTTTTTTAAATTTAGGCTTAGGCTAGGCCGTTTCTTAAAGGAGGAGCTAGAATCCTCTCTAACTTACTTATTAATTAATAAATCTAAAGATAGACTCTAAATTTAGAATCTATATTAAAATTATACTAGTATAATATATTTATAGCCTTCTCCTCTAAATAAGGATAGGTAAATTTATTAAAATTAATAAAGTCTAAAACTTTCCTTATTAGTCTAAGTAAGCAGCTATTAATTTAGTAAGTAGGCTATTAAAAGTAACTTATTTTATATTATAATCTCTTAAGAGTAATAATATAGGATATTTCTATTAAATCTACTAAAACTAACTATAAGTACTTTAAGTAAGTAAAATATTTTTATAGATATGATAAGGAGTAAAAGGGATATATAGCTTTCTACTACTTAAATAGGCTAAAATAAATTAAAATAAATCATAGAAATAATTTTTTAAGGATTCCTAAATATATTATTTTTAATTATTTTAATTATATTCTTCTTAATAGAAAATAAGCTCTAGATATCTATATATCCTATCCTATTAGTAAGTTCTACAAATATCTTATACTAGTAAAATATCCTATAAAAACCTATACTATCCTATAATAGAATAGGACTAAAATCGTAAGTCTTATACTATATTACAAGATAGGTAGGAAGGCTTATATCTTATACTCTCCTATATCTTTCTAGCTAGTAATTAGGAGAATTTCTAGAAGACTTCCTAGGAGTATTTTATAGATATTAAGGATAGACTTATCTCTATTAATAAGCGGATAGATACTAGTAATTATATAGAGTAAGTACCTAGACTAGTCCTACTTTAAGAGGATAGGTATCTATCTATTATAGTCCTAGTACAATTTATCTCCTTATATCTCTTTTAGCCTTAGCGTTAATTAGGGCTTAGCGTATACTTATATAAATTATATAATACTAGTTAGAATATTATAGATAGAATTCTATTTATATATTAATATTAATATTAGATTAGTCTAAATTAAGTCCTTAATTTAATTCTATCTATCCTTTATATATAATAGTAATTAGTAAGCTATTTATAGAAGTTAAAGCCTTATAAAACCCTATAACTACTAAGATATAAAATAGAAAATATAATTAAGAAGGTAGCTAAATAAAATAATATAATAGATAAGGGAGGACTATTTATATTCATAATATTACTTAAGGAAGTAATTAATTACTTAAGACCTCCTCTTTTAAAGTTCATAAAATTCTTAATACTAGTAGACCTATCTTAGAATTAAATAGTCCTAGGTAATAATAAACCTTAGAACCCTTATATATTTAATAAAGAGGAGTAGTTAAATAAGAATAGGTATAATTATAACTCTAATAATAAAGCTTAAGAAGAAGACCCTTATATATTAAAAAAGAATAAGGATAAGAAAAAATCTTATAATAAAATAAGAAAATATACTTTAAATATAAGAGAGGTTAATAAAGAATTTATACTTATAAATTTAAATAGTAAGGATAAAGTACTTACTAAGATTTAAACTTAAGGAGAGTTCCTAAATAATATTATATAATACTTAAATAAATAATATATTATATTAAGAAATATAATAATTAGTATAATAAAACTTTAAAGTTAAGATTTATTACTAAGTTAAGATATTAAAGATATAAAATTAAAAATATTTAAGCTTTTTAAATAAGTTATAAACCTTTAATCTTAAATATAATTATAAGATTATAAGACTAAGTAGATACGCTATTATAAGGATAAATTTAAGACTTTATTTAATACTTAAATTAAAGAGATATTAGATCTAAAATAAGAGTTAATATATATTATAAAGGATACTTTTATTAATATACTTAATTAGGATTTAAATAATAAAAATTATATTTACCTTAAACTTATTAACTTTTAAAATAATACTATTAATTATAGATAAAATCTAAGTAATTATAATTAATATAATTATTATATTACTTCTTATATTAATTATATTAATATAAATAAATTTAATAATAAATACCTTAAAATTAAAGATTTTAATAATATTAAAGGAAGTAATAATTAAGAAGCCTAAAGAATATATTTATTATCTAAATTTTAATATAGTTATAAATTATTTAAAGAAGAATAAGTAAAGATTAATTATATTTAAGACTATTATAAAGGAGTTACTTTTAATATTATTAAGGCTAGAGTAAATATTACTAATAATAATTATTATATCTTAGTAGATAAAATATTATTAAACTTAGTTAATATATTTATTAAATATAATTAAGAAGGTAGAGCTAAAGTTAAACTTTAAAATCCTTTATTTATTATAAGAGTTAAAGATTTTAAAGAGATCTTTCTTATCTTCTTAGTATACTTTATAGCTTAAATTATACCCCTTAAATTAATAAACTCTTAAAAGAGAGGCTATTTAATATAAATAATAGCTTAATATCTTAAGAATAAGATTATAAATAGAATTATTTTACTTAACTTTTAATATCTTATAATATAACTTTACTATCTTAATATATAGATAATTATTAATAAAGAAACTCGCCCTTAAAAGGAAGGTAACGAAGATAAGAAGATTTTATTTATATCCTCCTTGAATAAAGGAGGTAATTTAAGTAATAATAACTTATATTTACTTAACCTAAGGATAAGCTAAGAGGTAACTTCTAATTAATATCTTAAATATTATATTAAAGTATTAAGGAGTTAAGGATATTACTTTAAATACTTAAAACTTAATTATTAAATTTTTAATTAAGATATCCCTATTATATATAGAATAGCTACTTAGCTTATTAAAGAATAAGTAGTAGTATATTTATCTTAGCTAGGAGTTAAAGATATTAATAGACCCCTAATAAAATTATCTAATAATAAATTAAGAAACTAGCTCTCCCTAATAAAGTTATTATTAGGAAGGTAGAAGCCTAAATAAATATAAGGATTAAAGAGCTAAAATTATTATTAGCTTAAGAAGGAATAAATAATATTAAACTTATAATTATCCTCTTATCTTTATATTATATAAAAAATAGACCTTAGTTATAATAAGGTTAATAGTTAAATTTTAAGGGAAAAGTATATATAAGGAATAAGATAATTAAGGTTAAATATCTTAAGGATATTACAATATTAATAGAAGGTTTTATAGATATTAGCTTTATTAGATAATATAACCTTCTTATAATATATTTAAATAAGTTATATTATTTAAAATTAATAGATAATAAGGAGGTTTTATTAGTAACTTAGATTATAAAGGTTAAGCTAGAATTAGGAGGTTATATTAATAAATTATAATATTTAATAACCTTAATTAATTAATTTAATATTGTATTAGGAATATCTTAGTTAGAATTATATAATCCTTAACTCTTATTTAAGTATATAAATATTTATATATTTTAGATAAACTAGAGCTTTATAATAAGATTATAGGTAAAATATATAGATTTATACTTAAGGACTATATAAGTAGATCCTTAATATATAAAAGAGTTAGTATATACTACTACTAGTCCTAGATAATAGATATAATAGCTTAATATATAAGAAGCTATTATATTTATAAAGATTTAAAGTATATAAGGAAGATAAATAAGGTTTATTAAGACTATTATTAATATTAGAGTAATATTTTTAAAATATTTCTATTAATTTTATTATACTCCTACCTATATATATAAGATATAGTAAAGTATATAAGTATATTATAATTATAATTAATAGGCTTTTAAAGAAGAAGAAATTTATTTTATTAGACTTATTAGAAGTAAAGGCTATTATCTAAGTATTTATTAAGTAGATCTAAAGGGATAAAGGTTACCTAGCTACTATTATATTAAATTAAGGAATATAATTTATAACTTATTTTTAGAAAAGATTATATAAATAAATAGGTATTAAATTAAAGCTATTAATAGTATTTTATCTTAAAATTAATAATTAAATTAAAAGTATAAATATTATGTTAAAGTAATACCTTTATACTTATATTAATTATTTTTAAGATAATTAGATTAATTTCTTTTTAATAGTAGAATCTAAAATTAATTTAAATATTAATATCTTATCTAGTATTAGCTTATTTATAATAATAAAAGGATATATACTTTAATTAGGCTTTAAACCTCTATTATCCTAAAATTAAGATAGCTCTTAAAGAATAAAATAAGATACAAAAGTAACTAATAACTTTATTAATTAATTAAAAAAGTTAAGAGACTACTTATAAGTAAAGTTAAAATAGGTATAAGTAAAATAAGTAAAATAAGTAAATTAATATTATTAATTAATATTGGAATTTAAGGTTAGAGATATAATTATATTAGATAGTAGGAATATTAAAACTATTTATCCTATAAAGTTATTAAATTATAAAAACTTAGGCTTATTTAAAATAATATAAGTAATTAATAACTTAATATATAAATTAGACTTATTATTAGTAATAAATAGAGTCTTCTTAGTCTTCTATCTATAATTATTATACCTAGATAAGAGTAACCCCCTCTTAAGTTAAATTAAGCCTCTATCTCTACTTAAATAAATTAATAAAGATAGGGGCGACTACTTTATAAAAGAGATATTAGACTCTAGAATAAATAAGAAATAATTAAATCCTCTAATTAAAAAGAAAGGCCTTTTATAATATAAGATAAGATATATAAGATATTATAAACTACTTAAATAATAATTATATATTAATATAGCTAGTTATTAGGACTTAATAGCTAATTTCTATTATAAATATCTTAATAAGCTAAGATTATATCTATCTTTAAACTTAATTTAATAGATTAAATTAAGGCGAGTACTCTTTAATAAATAAAATATTATTAAATAACTAAGAATATAGACTTAGTTAAGTATAGACCCCTACTATTCTACCTTTTATAAGGGCGTTTATTAAAGATAGTATAATAGCTTTATTATATAATATATATTACTTATTATTAGAATTATTAATAATTAACTCCTTTTAATATATCTAAATCTTTTAAAAGATACTAAGATATTAGTAACTTACTTATAATCTATCTCTTTATATCTATTATAATTATAGATTATATTTATATATAAATAGTTATTATTACTTACTAATATTATAAAGTTTACTTATAAGTAATAAGGATATTATAGGATAAAAGAGGGGGGTAGTATTATAATCCTAGTATAATTTATCTCCTTATATCTCTTTTAGGCTTAGCGCTAATTAGGGCTTAGCGTATACTTATATAAATTATATAATACTAGTTAAAATACTATAGATAGAATTCTATTTATATATTAATATCAATGTTAGACTAGTCTAAATCAAGTTCCTAACTTATCCTACTATTACTAAGCCTAGTTCTAAGAATACCTATCTATTCTATCCTATCTTATTCTATAATATAAGTATAGATACTCTTTTATACTAATAGTATAAGACTTTTATAGGTAATTATAAAGGAAGTTATTAGTACTAAGAAGCGTAGATATTAATTATAGGTTATAAAGAAGTACTTCTAGGATAGTATAGATTTATATACTAAAGACTATATTATTATACTAATTACACCGTGTTATTACTAGAAAAGGAAGGGAGAACTTATTTATAATCTATATTATCTAGTATTATCTAGTATTATTATACTATTAGGGGTTACTAAGGAAGTAAGTAGTATAAGACTAGTAGGACTATATATAGCCCGTTAGCGCTAAGCCCTTTACCCCTCCATCACTTACTTTACATGACGAAGGTCACGTGACTTATCTCACGTCAGATCCTTGGCGTGTTGGCACGTACATATCCTGCATGCGTGGTCCATAGATAATCGTTCTTTCATACTTTGCATGAATCTCTATTATATATAGTCTATCCATGTTACCCGGCTGGCCCCTGAAGTATATGCATAGCTAGGATATAGGACAGAGCTTTAGGAACCTTCACAGACAGTCTCGACCTTGTCATCTCCTTGAACCCACTTTCCAGCCCGACATTATGAGTGCCAGTAACCAGGACATCTACATCGACGCAATCAATTCCCTTTGCTCTAGATATCCCGACCTGATCAAGCTCAACAGATACCTCGAAAAACATCAATACTTTCTAGGTAGAGCAGCCGTCTTACAATTCGATTCTGGCAGGCACAGCAAGGCAGAAAGATTTGACTTCCGAGATGCCAACGCCCTGAACGCGTACTTCTCCCGAACTGCAACAAGCACCTGCAAACACCGGCTGTACCTGCTAGAAGATGTGTCCAGGCCGTTCGTAGAGGCTTTCGGCGCGCATTTCTGGATGGACCCATTTCTGTTTGCGGCGCAGGAGAATGCGACACATTGGACGGCGTCACATTGGGACTTCGCACTACCGCGGAGGCTGCCATCGTTGCAGAAGTCTGATCAGGTTTTTACTCTACGATATTACGAGGTTGTGAAGCCTTCGGGGAACGAGCATAGGGGGTGGGCATTTTCCACAGTATCCAATGTCGATCGGAAGATCGAACCGGGTCACAGCTCCAGGTCAGATACTTACGTGATTCGAAGGAACGTATCGTTTTGGTCGCGAGTAAGGAAAGACGGAGGTTGGGATGGTCAGTGAGATTGTCGTCTGCTTCGGAAGGGTTGACGTACTCACGATTAGCTACAGCGCTGATTCTAGCTGATCCTCCAATTGGGGACTCAGTATTTATTAAGAAAAGCCAGATAAAGCCATGGCCGAATAAGCCGTATGGCTTTGGGTATGTTGACTTTACGCCCTGGAACGGCGAGAATGCACGCTTGTTCCGGAAGGGACTTGTCCACGGTCCTCCCAGGACGTCGTTGTTTGACGATGTCGCATGGTACTGGACCCAAGTGGCGAGCGCGGAGCAAGTCACAGGTGCAGAGAGCGATGTGGCCAAGAGCGCGATGTTCCTCAAGAAGATTGCGGCATCGCATTGGAATGTTCAGCTAGAGTATGTCTGGGCGAAACTCTGCGAGTTTGAGAGAGAGCTTGGAGAGTTTGAAAAGAAAAAGTTTCGGAAGCAACAAGAGCAGTCAGATCATCTTGCGGAGACCTTAGCAGGGGTCAATCTCTTTCGGAGACGGCTCGCATGGTACTTTGACGAGGTCGAATGGAGCTTGGGGAGTCTTGGAATCACCGTGGGCGATCAGAGTAACGACGAAGGCAAAGAGCTCTTATCAATCCTCGCAAGGCTTCAAGGATGCAAGGATAAGGTCGAATCAATGATGCCAATCGTGACAGGAATGCTGAGCATTTGCCGGGCGAATATATCTCTGGAGGAGACCAGATTAGTGTCAAAATTAACGGTCGTTGCTCTAATCTTCATTCCGCTATCCTTTACAGCGAGTATATTCAGCATGGGTGGAGACTATCAACCGGGCAGCTCGCATTTCTGGGTATACTTCTCAGTGGCACTGCCTATGACGTTGATAATCCTCGCCATTGCGTGGTGGATGCGAGGGAAATTGTTGATATGAATATCGAAACGCTTCTAAACATAGTACTAGACGATAGTTATAGGTAATATATATACCTACTAATTATTTATACTAAGACTTAGTTATATAACTAGAGTTATTCTATATTACTAAAAAAGCTTTAAATTTCTATTAGAATAGAATATAAAAGGGATACTTATAAACTATAAAAAGAGTAAGCTAGCTAATTTATACTCTTATAAGCGCTAGCTTTAGTAGGTTATTAGTATAATAAATTCTAATTCTATTTAAATTTAAAATACATAGTTTAGAAGAGATATTTATAATAGGTATTTAAAATTTAAAATTAATACTAGACTTATATATATACTAAAAAGTATAGTTCTTCTTATTATATACTAGTTTATTAAATTATAAATATAAAAAGATATTTTATATTATTAATATTATATATTATTATTATTATTATATATTATTATAATATAAA
>JAABUL010008407.1_pt1 | contig 10520 bp, 19 predicted proteins | sample 5559151 | NCBI WGS metagenome assembly JAABUL01 (sample SAMN10711876, study PRJNA513368) | rock metagenome | isolation source: Antarctica rocks | place: Antarctica: Victoria Land, Pudding Butte sud | reverse complement strand
TTGGCTGCTTTTCAGAATCGATCAGGAACACTGGCTGCTGATGATCCGGCCTGGCAGGCAGGCCATGCGGCCTGGCAGGTCGGCTGGTCGTTACAGTGTAAAAAGTTATGCTGGAGGCTCACAAGTTCCCCTAACAAGTTACCATAACAAAGTCTTTCGCAATTGTTAGGGTAACACCGGCAGCCCTCCGAGGGTAACATGTTAGGCCTGCTACCCCTAACATATTACACCTCGCCACTGGTAGAGCCAATTTTCGTTGAAGTCTGATGAAGAGCTTGCGCTTTGTGGAACTTTGCGCACTGGCAGAAGCGTTCTGAAAGCAACGATGGGACGGTGGGTTGGTTTTACTAGGCCTAAGATTCAATGTCATATGATACACACCAATCGAGGCCATCTGCCTGGCGAATGGCGCTACTGACGATACTGATGGACGCTGCATTCTCCAGTTTCAGCGCACACTGACCGGCACTTCCTGCTCTGCACTGTCGTCTGAAACAAGGCTGCTAATTGGCGGAAGCTCAAAGGACCTCACAATTTCTTCTGCCACGCTCGGTGCTCAGAAAATATCCAAGATAACCTGCACGAGCACGAGAAGCGCGAGATCATGTGTGCCGAGCTGACGTTTATGCCACGTTTTGCAGGAGATGCACAGATTGATGACTAACCTGCTGGATATCCTGGCGGCACATGGGGCACGTTTTGGGCGCATTTGGCTGCTGGTACAGCTTGGCACACGACCTAGAAGCCAGCACAGGACGAGCATAAGCATTGGGCAGCTCGTGCAGGGTGGGCCGCCAGCAAGTGCATCAGGGCCAGCTAGACAGTAGAGGGCACAGATATGCCAAAGCAAAGCTTGTTGACGGAGACAACAACTTTCAAGTCATGTTTCGTGCACATCTCATGGCTGTTGCGGGCCACTCTGCCCAGCCCAGGCGACGACTCACTTGCAGGCACACTTGTGGAGGCTGGAGCCGTGCAGAAACCCGCAGGTCGCCTCGAACTCCTGGCAGATTACGCACAGGCTGTCCTCCGCAATGGCTTTGCCGCCTGCAGTTGAATAGTGCCTCAACTTCAATAATGACAGGGGTAGTTGTCCGGACAATCTGCAAGCAATGTGAGGAAACCACCTCAGCCCTGCCATGCAGCGCTGCGTAATGGGCACAATGCAAGCGCACCTTGCGGCAGCGGCTCGTGCAGCGGCGCTGTCATCGGCGGCGCCGACGGCGCTGGGCGTCCTTCTGGACATCGGGGTACAATCCGGGTGCTACCGCCTGCGCATGAGTAGGCAGCACTTCGACTGATCCCCTCGAGCGACAGGAGCATTTCGCTTTTCGCTAGCAGACCAAGAGGGGCTCATGGCGGCAGTATTGACAGCAGTCACACCTCTGGGCGGTCGTGCTGGGGCGCTGCCTGCTGTGAGCTGCAGGAAGCGCCGGAAGGGCCGGCGCGCGCATCCTCCTCCGCCTGTGACACAAGACAACCTGTAACTTCCTGCTTGCATGCAGCAAGGCCTGATTCCGGCTCTTTCGCCGCAGCATCGCTGAATCTGGTCCGCGATTTCACAGACGACTCAGCTCCATTGTGGATGATAGCCACCGTGTCATGCTCATACATTGTTTAGCTTCTGCAATCAGACATTGCAGTGGTCTGCGTCTGTGTACTCGTATGTGCAGAGCACACTTTCCTGCAGCCGGCGGGCAGACGCCTCGTCCTCCGCGAGGCTGGGGGCGCGGCCGTGCGACACCGGCTGCGGCTGCGGCGCCTCGGGCAGCCGGGGGCCCGGCGCCAAGGCGGACGACGGCGGCGGCTGCGCCGAGGGGCGGCCCGCTGCCGCCGCCGGCCGTTGTTGGCCTGTCTGCGGGCCCGGAATGAGGCCGGACGCGCGCAGCGCCGTGGCGGCGGCCGCCTTGCTGCCGGCGCTGCGAAGGAACAGCGAGTGGCGGCCGTTGGTGTCTGTCACCACAAAGGCGTCTGCCGGCCGCTCGTGGTTCCTGCGGCCACAGCAGACACTTCGATGAAACAAAATGTCGCTGAGAAGACACTAGAGACTCAAGCGGGTATGTGCTTGCACTGGAAGCGCTGGCGACACGCGATCGCAGGACACCAGAAATGCGCGAGCAGGGTGGCTGCGCCAAATGCACCGCTGCAGCGTGAGGGTGAGCTCGGGCTCGGCGTCGCGCTGCTTCAACACCGCTTCAGCGCCATACAGCCACACCTGCGGCCGCAGATGGACCCTGGTCAAGCTGATGTGTGGCAGGACAAAGCGGAGTGTCTGCCTGAGAGAATACGCGGAAAGTTTGAAGGGCAACGGGCTTCGACTGGTAACCCAGGGAGACAGATATCACTACTGGCAGGTCAAACTGCACCTTGCCGAGGACAGTGAAGTCTGTGGGCGAGCGGAACCACGTCAGCAGCATGTACGTCGCCGGGTCGTTGGGTTGCATGCGGAGGTTGTGCCGCTGTGGCGTGATCAAGCAGTAGCGCTTTTCCCATATCCGCCGGAACCCAGCGAATCTGACCACCTGCACAGCCAGTGAAGAGGTGTCGATCACATTTGCGCTTCGACTGCACTGTCTCTCAGCTGGCTAGACGCCAGAGATTCAACAGTCAAGTGGCAAAGCCAGGGTGCAACAACGACGAGACGAAGACTGCTGAAGCAGCAGGTGCAGCAGCACCTTCATGTTCAGCCAGCCGGAGAAGCGGGCGCGCTGCTCGATCATGCGCACAATGCTGATGCTGTTGGGCACCGGGTCCAGCTTCAGCGCGAAGTCCAGCGTCGTGTAGCCTGTCACACCAGCAAGATGTGTCACGCAATCAGCGTCATTTTCAGTGGTTCATGTGAGGCAGCAGTTCCATTGCGCAAGTGTGCACAAGAGACAGGTACACGGTATGGCACAAGGTATGGCATGAATCATTGCCCTTGAACAGGTCAGGACCCCCTCCAAGCAGCCGAGACCGACAGCCTGTCGTTGGCGCTGAGAACGCTGCTCGAACCCCACCTTTGCAGTCCTCGATGAAGGGGTCGGCGCCGGTCTGCAGCAGCATCCGCACTAACGAGACATGCGCGTTCTGCGCGGCCAGGTGCATCGCGGTGCGCCCCCAGCGGTCCGCGTGGCCGACCACCGCGCCTGCGCCGAGCAGCAGGTACAGGCACTCCGCGTGGCCCGCGGCGGATGCGATCATGAGTGAGGTCCACCTGTCAACATCGGAAGCACTGATGTAAGTAACAGGCTGATCTGCAAGGCAGGGCGCATGTTGCGGATAGCGAATGCAGGAGTGCAGCACCCAGCATGAGAAAAAAAGAGAGAGAGAAGGAAAAGAATCACCCTGTAATCACATCTTCGTACTCGATGAACGTGTTTCGAAAATCGCTTGGTGGACCCTGCGCCTGCTGCGGCAGCCGCGTGAGCAGGTCCTGCAATCCACACGTCGAGTCGGGAACGCCAAGGTCTCCACATAGGCCGCTAATATCATTTCACATTGCGGCATGCAGCTGACGTCGTTCAAGATCGATGCCAAGGCCACATGAGAAGCTCTGCCGCACCCGCAACTTGGCGACGTCATTGGCCTTGGCAGCTTCGAACAGCGACCTGCACGGCGCGAAGTGTAGATCGGGAGATGAGGACCTTGGCTATTGCCGCACGAATGCACTTGAGACATAGCTGGTGTTTCCATGGCGTCTTGACGTCACGGCTGACGTGCAGTGCACGCGACGACAGCTTTAGCACAGGCACAAGCAGCGCACCACGGGTGAGACTCCATAATGTTGACCATGTAAGCGTCATTGGCAATCCAGATCTTGCTGCACTGAGTGCGCTGGCAGCTGCGTGAGTGCAGCTGCAGAAAGCGCGTAGCGTCGGGGCCCCTCCACAACGTTGGGTCCGTCAGAATCAAGCTGCCGTCCAACCTTTGAACGCCCTACGAGCATGATGTTGAATTAAGTTGTACTGCATAGCATGTGGTGCTGAGTGAACACCACGGCGTCAGCGGTGTATCAAGAGATTGCGGGCCATTATTGCATGCAACACTGACTCTATGCACTGCACAAAGCCGGATGATAAGCAACTCCGCTCCGAAACAGGCGGGCCTGTGCCCACCAATGCCCACCTGAAAATTAGCCACCACCACCGTGCACGGCCAAGGAGGCAGCTTCGTGACCATCTGGGTGAAGTGCGCAAAAGCCTGCAGCGTGTCGATGGTCTGCATGATGCACACGAGACATGCGCTCAGAACAGTGACGCCTTCGACAATATATCTGCAACAGGCAGGCACACATGCAGGTGTGCACAATCAATGCTTGTGGTGCAGTAGGGGTGTCAGATGAGCACCAGACTCAAATAAGGATCATGAACCTGTAAAACGACTACACAATTAGGAACAGCTGAGAGCTGGCCTTGCGTTTGTTGCAGTCGTGGTCGCTCCACTTTGTGTACTTGCCTCGAATGTACGGCTCCAACAACACCGCCAATCTGCCATATGCCGGTGTACCATACGCACGGCCTACAAGCCAAATGGAGCATCACCATGGTGCTGAAAAGAAAGTGCAAGCTGATATTACACGATAGCTTGTGGATATTCAAAATATGTGGGAATCATCGTCCGCAGCTTTCCATCCATCATTCACAAAGGCAAAAAGGGGCCACCCATTGCGCTGTCTCGCGCCAGAAAACCAATGGAGGGCTGGCAGTAGCGCAGCTTTGGTAAAGACAGGCCTGCGTAGATAGCCACGCCGTGAAACTTCTCCACCAAATGTGTGGCCACCTCGAGTGCATACACATCCTGCATGTGCATACAGAAGTTCACCTCATTGGTGAGCAGCACCCTATCAGTCGCAACATTGTGAGAGCAATACTGGCTTGCGCTGCATGTTTTGGACCTCGTTTTCACGCGCCTCTTGCATCATAGACTCCTTTTGCGCAGGAGAGTCATCGCCAATGTAGCGCTTGGCGACAAAGCGCTTGCCATTCAGCAGAGCCCAATGCGTCGCACGGTGGGTGCCATGTGAAAAGGGCACCGCGAATACACGCAGCACACCAGTCACAGCGCTTCCCGAACGTCTTGCATCTGTAGATGTAATATCCAGCCTGAAGAACTCCTGCAGGTTGCGCGAGGTTTTACTGATCACTGTAGCTGGCTGAGGCAAGCATTGCAGAGCACAGAATGTTTCGTGACTGTGTCACAGAGGGCAGTCAACTTCGGCAATGCTTGGCAAGCGTTCCATCCCATGCCAGACTAAAACAAAATATTGAGCTATTGGTATCACAGGTGGCACCTGATGCACCGTCTCAGCAGGGCCCCAGCCCGGCTTGGTGCCGCTCCAGTCGGGTGGTCCGGCCGCCAGTTTCTGGTTGAGCACCCTCGAGTGGGAATGTTGCACAGCCTGCATTTTTCCGGCCAGACAGTTTAGCCGGGACGAAACTTCAAACACGCAGTACATTTGCCTCTACTAGACAGCTGCAGATCAGCTTCTGGTCATACACGAGCGAGTGCTGGACCGAGGGTGGGGTTCGAAACTCATTGGCAATGAACGGAAAATGACCTGCTTGGACGATCGAGACGATGCCAGGGCCATGCTGTCCGCCGCTGAGCAGTGGTCGACAATGGCCTGATGCGGCGTGTGCGTTGCCGGGCTAGACTGCGCTGCAGTCCCTCTTGGCGTCTGGCTACGCACAAGCCGAGATGCTGGGGCTCCCCGGAAGGACCGACGGATAACCGTGAACAACCTAGTGGCAGCCTGTGCAGCAGCTTTTGCACCAGGTCTGGCCGTCTTGCACACAAGAAATGTCACAGTGACTTGCAAGCTCCTGTAAGTAAGGTGTTTGCGGATGCTGATAGACTCGCAGAAGGAACTCGAATAACGGCAAAATTCTGTCGATGCACTTGTTGGTGCATGAGCAACGTTGTGATGACTGACTGACGTCTCAACTAGGTTTTAGGGGGTTTGCGTGGCACGGCTTCGGGAATCTGACGCACAACCAGGTGCCAATGCTACGGGGCTTCGAAATGATGAGCCGATGGGGGCAGCGGTATTCTTGTTCAACCCGTAGCATCGGATCGTCGCGTTGAGAGAGAGAGAGATAGATGTTACACCATGCAAGGGGAGTACATTTACTCCCCTTGACACCATGTCGCAAGCCCTGAAGGACTAAAAGGGTGCCAGTTACGGGGTTGGAACCCCTCACTGCTAAGCTAATCAGTCTGAATGAAACTGTCGAAACAAGCAACGATAAAATCCATCACAGCAGCCTGATCTGTCTGGTTAACGAACTCGCGCATGAACTGGCCGTCCCAGAACAAGTCCGAATGGTAGTCGCGAATGTGCTGCACTGCGGGCACTCGAAAACCAGATGCCTTTTGTCCGTTGATGCTTTTATACATTCGGATATTCCCGATGCCTAATGGTGTGTCATCCCGCGCTACCCCCTGGAAGATTGATTGCGACTGCCATGAGGCCCGCTCCTAACTGTCACGCGGCGAAATCTGAGAATGGGCATCAGGGTCGCATCCCCTGAATCGTCGACCATCGACGAGTAGTCATCGTCATCTGTCGACGTTTAATAATTTTCGAACGTCGACGATTTGGACAAACGTCACTACGCATTTGCCGGTTGCCGGACAGCGTGCCTACAGAGGCGCTGATGGCGGAGCTGGGCAGGGTGGACTTCGAGACACGGTGGCTGGCGCACATCCTGCGCTTCTGGAACAGCTTGTTGACCTGCCGCCGGACAGCCTGCACCCCCAGCTGCTCCTGGATGCCCAGACCGAGGCGTTGCTGGCTGGCACCAGAAACTGGGTGTGGGGCCTTCGGCAGGCTCGCCGGCGGCTGGGTTATCAGTTGATGCTCAGCACACAACGGGCGAAGCGGGTGGACATGCGGCATGTCATGGATCTGGAGGCGGCACAGCGTTGACGGGCAAGGGAGGCTCTCAGCGTATGCCCACGGACAAGACAGAGCATCCAAGTGCACATACTGGAGGTGGTTGGCGCGCACGCCGCAGCAACAGGAACGCTTGCAGAGTTTCCGCCAGCGGCACTTGCCGCGCAGGGTTGGCAACTACCTACGATCTCAGCACTCTACCTGTGGTGATGGGCAGGCGTGACAGTACACCTAGGACCTGCGGCATTGCCAGCAATGCAGCACCGCGGCGGTGGGGGAAGAAGGCATCTGGTTTCCGAGTGCCCAGCAGTGCAGCACATTCGCGACTGTCATTCAGACTTGTTCTGGGACGGCCAGTCCATGCGCGAGTTCCTTCAACAGACAGACCAGGCTGCTGTGTTGGACTTTATCGTTGCCTGTAGACAGCTTCATTCAGACTGATTAGCTTAGCAGTGAGGGGTTCCAACCCCGTGGCTGGCATCCTTTAAGCCCTTCAGGGCTTGCGACATGGTGTGACAGCTCTCTCGCTCTCTCCATCGCTGCAGCCTGGTCTGTCTGGGTAACGAACCCGCGCATGGACTGGCGTCCCATAACAAGCCCGAATACAGTCGCGAATGTGCTGCGCTGCTGGGCACTCGAAAACGAGATGCCTTCTTCCCCCACCGCCGCGGTGCTGCACTGCTGGCAATGCCGCATGTGCCTAGGTGTACTGTCACGCCTGCAAATTGCCACCGGCAGAGTGCTGCACGCAAGCCAGAATCGTAGATACTTGCCAATCCGGCACGGCGAGTGCAGCTGATGGAAAATCTGCAAGCGTTCGTCTTGCCGCGGCGTGCAAACCACTTCCAGTATGGTAGGGCAGTGCAAAAGTTTTGTCACGGTTTTGCACGTGGCCTGGACAGAAATTGCTGGCGCAGCGCAGAGCTGACGGCGGCACCGCAGCAGCTCAGATCCGATTCCAAACACATTTACCAAGCTCTGACGGGCGGCGCGGCCCTGTGGCCACCCTGTGATGCTGCTGGAGGCGTGTTGAGGCCGCCAGTTTCCGAGCAGATTCCGACAGCTAGCTGAGGGTGCCGACTTTGGCCACCTGCCGCGCCGCGTGCGGAGCGCGACAGCGGCGGCAGAATTTTCAGGTGATGCCAATTAGCACAAAGACTGGTTCCTGGGTGGTGGCCGCCACGGCGACATCGTCTGCAGTGCGCCAAACCGGAGCCAGCACGATCCAGCAAAACGGCCACCTGCCGCCCGACAAGAGGTCTGACGGGAGCCGCCGCCGTGGCCTCAGGGCCGCGCCGCGCCGGTGCCCCGCCTCAGATCACAGAAAATACCGTCTAGTCGACCTCTCATGGCCGGTGCAGGGGCTGGATTGCTGCACTGCCGCCACAGTGGGCCGGCATAGCGCGACCGCCCGCCCGCGCTATGCCGGCCTTAAAATAACCTTACTCCGTCAACTTGCACTCTGGGCCTAGCGCTCGCTCCTGCAGCCTCTCTAACCCATCTAGTATCCAAAATGTGGCTCAGATTTTCACGCCTCTGGGTCGCGCGCACGGCGATCGTCGCCGTGGGCAGGGAGTTGTGCATTTTCTCCCTCGTTACATAACTTGTGCACTGCCCTATCATGTACTACGAATGTTACAAATCTGCCACTAATATCAAACGACCAAGAACTGAAAGTTCTGAAAATTGCCTCGTGCTCTCCTTGGACAACTGATGCCGCCTGAAATGGCTGCGGCCGCTGTGCACGAACTCGGCGGTGAGGGCTTCAAGTTCGAGCGGCGGCGGCAATTGACGAGATCAAAATTATTATGAGCACATCCAATTATGGACATGAGTGCTTGTGCCGGCCAACTGGCATCACACGTGGGCGGCCTCTAAAGCTACTTCAAGGTCATAACTCCATTGTCGCTTGGGCTGCGCAAAGGCTCAGGTGATTTCATCTCGGGGCGCTGGGCCCATCTACTCCCGCTACAGTTGCCAGTGAGCCAGAATCCAGTGCAACAGGCCGGTAGTAGTACACGCCATGGCACGTTTGCTAAACCCTCGTCTCTGGTTTGTGCCCATCGTAAGATGACATGAATGTGACCCTCACGTCATCTAACGGTTTTATTTTTTGACGTCGTATGACGCTGGCCTTCGAGGACATGAGACTACGACCGGACTACGTTGATGTGTATTGAATCCTTTTTCTTTTACGTAGACTGACGCCATTGGGCAGGTCTGGTAAATTGACATCAAGGTGGCTGCGATGTAATGTGACGTGCAATAAACTGACATCAGTCTGACGTGACGGCACCACGACATCATTTGACACGCATGTGCTCAGGGTGTAGGATTACCACCGTGCCATGCTTACATGATACGATGTCCTCGTGCCGATGGCATCAATTGACGTACATAAACACGCATCTGTCGTTATGCTCATGTAGGGACACGGGCGTAGGACTGTTGATGTCGTTTGACTTCAACGCCATCAAGCGTGACACACAAATGCCCAGCACACAAACATCCCCAGCATGTACATTTAAGTTGCGAACGTGGTCTAGATTGAGTCACCCAAATCTACTTGATTTTATGTTTGCTCTTATAGCGTCTGGGGCCCCAACGCCAACCCTGCTGTGGCCTTGAATCACAAACCCACCAGTGCCCTGGACAACCATGTCGGACTCCAAGCCTAGCCCGAAGGCACCACTCTATTCACTCCGTCGACGGCCCGGCGCCGTCAGATGTGGCTATTGCCGCCCGCTCGGCGGGCGGTATTGCCCGCCCGCCCAGCCCGCTGGGCGGCTGCATTGGAGGCAAGGGTTGCGTGCTCTGGCAGGCAGCGGCTGCCGCCCAGCCATGCGGGCAGCGGCTGGAGCTGCACGAACGTGTTGTCGGCGCGCGCTGCCACGGCCAGCAACACCCGCGTGTGAAGGGTGACCCACTCCTCTGAGAGGCTGTCCGTTGGCTTGGGGATTTCCACCAACCCCTTGCGGAACCGCCAGAGCAGCTGCATGTCGTCAACAAGTTTCATCGTTGCCGGCCGCGTCGCGTGGCCAAGGTGGTGCCCCATCTGCATCGTATATGACGCATTTGTGTCATTCTCGCTCGACGGACTGTGGCCGCATGAATGTCCGGCGTCTCAAGAGGCGATGCTGGAAAACCATCGTCTTGGCATCTGCACATGTATGAGTGACCAATGGCTGCCGTGCACCGCGGTGCATCTATCGTTCCTTCGTTTTGAGAATGTCAAATGTAGATGTTGTTTTTGCAAACTCTTCAAGGCGGCGCACACCTTTGACACGAAGATGTTGACGCGCGACGCGCCGTACTGCGCATTTGCAGCGCCATGCCATGGCATGATGCTGCTGGTCCAGGAGCTGCTCGAACACGCGCATCAGGGATGAGGACGTCAGCCACGCCCCAACGCCCATGGCCTCCAGCAGCAGCGTGTTGCTCGGCGAGATCTGCAGGACCAGAGACGACCAATCAAGGCGCCGGCAGGGCATTGGTAGAGCAGTCGGGCAGAATCATTGTTACATGTGGCAGGAGCTTGCTTGGCACCATGCCAGACAACAGTGTGGCGTGTCTCACGTGCTTGCTGTGTGTAGCCGATGTCAGCACTATGTTGGATTGTGCACGGCGAAGGCGTTTACGTACA
>JAABUL010008403.1_pt1 | contig 10524 bp, 12 predicted proteins | sample 5559151 | NCBI WGS metagenome assembly JAABUL01 (sample SAMN10711876, study PRJNA513368) | rock metagenome | isolation source: Antarctica rocks | place: Antarctica: Victoria Land, Pudding Butte sud | reverse complement strand
TGGCCGAAACACATCGCTTAACCAATTAAGCTAACACACTATAATAATAATAATAAAACCTTTAGTATTATTAGGCAGATATGTACGTTATAAGCATTAACCACAAAGCCCTTAAAGTGAATTGAATACTTATCTAGATTATGGGTTAATTAAATCTGTAGTGGAGTCATACGTTACTTGATACTTGATGTGGGCGTTATCAGATGTACTATTGTAATGATCCTCCGACCGAGGTTCGTCTGGCGCTGAAAGATGTTGGTTGGTAATCCCGGGGGTGCAGTCGCCTTTCACTGCCCTTCCAAAGCCTATACAGCGAGTGCTGAATTGTCTGAGTATCATCCTGGAACACCGTACTTTGAGATGGTTCCGATTATGATTCAGATGATCTTTGATACTTTAATTGATTGAGAATGAAGAAGATTTCTGTATCTTCTTGTTTTCTAGATTCAATGCTTGATTTTCTATCAGCGTGTCGGTAGAAAATGAAAAGTATTCGATGTATGCACATAAAGGTTGCTATCGGTCGTTGATCAATCGGAAGAGCTAGTCTAAATTTCGTCTGGACCTATTTCCGGTAAGTCCATCCCTTGACGGCCTTTTCAGTTTTCACACCTGGACGGCTAAGACCAGCTGCGGGGAGGGGTACTGTGATCATATTGTACCTTAGCTCGCGGGTGACACAAGAATTTGGCTGCCAAAGCGCAGAAAACCCCACCTGTTTTCCCGCGAGCTTAGCAAGCCCGAAACTTTAGAGTTGCCTTAGCTTCCATTCATTTCACCTTATCCCCTGTTAGAAGATGGGCAATAAATCGGGAGCTAACCGTTTGGGGTTTAGAGACTCGGTGAGCTAGCCCTTCAGAGGCTTAGATGATGTGTACGCTAGAGTCCAAAAGGTTAGCTCCCGAGTGAATCGCCTTTCGGGGCAATTGTCATTGTCTTTCATCCTTCTTTTGCATCGGCTGAACATACAGAGTGGCAACCTCCAACAAGTTGTCTTACTTCGCAATTAGGGGCAGCCAAGGAAGCCATGGCCAAGTCAGCCAGCTTCAATGGCTTAGGGAACCTTATTACACGCTGTGTGTTCATCATTTGTGTCTATGTCAGAGACGATACATTCGCTGTGATTATTGCGCACCCATCTAGACCACCTGAAGGGGTTAGCGCGCAGTGGCAGAATGACATCCCTTAGCCTTGGGGCCGAGCCGCAGCCTTATCCTCTGGACCCACGCCTTGTCACCCATGGCCTGCCCACGGTGGAGCAGCAGGAGGCAATCGCATTGCTAAAGGATCAAGACGTCGATGATGTCCTTGCCTTCCTCAAATACGCCAGGTCTGCCATTGGCAGTCCTGGGTGCTGCGAGGGTGGCCGCGGAGAAGGAACAGCTCTCTCGCTCGAACAAGTTGATGCCATCAAGACTTTGAGTGGTTGTGCAGATCGCAAGCTTCGTACCTGGCTGAGTGATGCCCGGATGATTAGTACGTCTCTATTGTTCGATTATCACATCAAAGTCCTCTGACAGCATCTTGCAGGCGATGCTGGAACTTTCAAGAGCTCCCAGAGCAGCTCCCTTTCTGCCTTGCCACACGAAGCGACCCACCATGCTTCGGCCGTTCCCGGACACTTAAGCGCTATCAAGTCCTCTTCGACAGCCCTCTCTCATACCCAACCGCCCGCCAATGTACCAGAAAGGCCTTATCTTTATCGTTGCACCCTCTGCAAAGATCATCGATCCTACAAAAATGATTCTGACTGGAAAAAACATGAGAAAGAGCATGAATACACCTACACATGCATGCCAGAAGGATGGCGAGGGGCCACCGAATCAGGCACTGATTGTGTCGTTTGCGGAGTCAAAGACCCTGATGAGCGACACGCGCTGGAACATAACGCTCAGGCATGTTCATTTTGCTGCAAGAGAAGAGGACAAATGACAGCGCACTTGAGCAAGTGCCATGGGGTCTATGACAATGCCAGGGTTTGTGTCTTGGCCAAGACTTGGCTACGTGGTAGCGGGCGGCAATTTTGGTCTTGCGGTCTCTGCGTTAGCCTGTTCCCTACCCTACAGGATCGTCTCAAACACATCGACGTCGAGCATTTTCGACAGAATCAATCAATTGACGGATGGAATGTCACGAATGTAATATATGGTTTGCTCAAACAGCCAGGGGTAGGCGAAGCATGGGAAGCCCAATTGACAGCACAACATGGGCGGCAGCACCCGGAAGTCGTGTGGCAGGCATCCACATTAGGAGACTTGCAATTCAAGCTGGAGATGGGACCTTCAGACGAGCAAAGCGCGGTACTTCTCGCCAAATTAGCGTTCGACAAATGTACGACGCGTAATTCTTATGCCTGGAATGAGACACACGACCCGGCGGACGATGGTCACAAGAGAATGGACATTGGCCCAGTATCGTTCAGTAGCCACTCCCAGTCCGTCTCAGGTCATGCTTCTTCTACGAATCCATTGACAGCGGGGATGATACCCTGGGATGTGCAGCCTACACTCGTCCGGGGCCAATCCGACGGAGCTTATGCCTATAGTGAAAAGCCAACGTTGTTCGAGCAGGCTGTCAATGGTAAGTGCATGACCCTAAAGTCTCATGATGCTCTGAGTTTCTCTCAAAGCCGGCAGCTACGCCGAACCCAGACTTGACCCTCAAGACCAAAGCTAACCAATGAACGTGCAGAAGCGAGCTTCGATCAGCCAGCAGACTCTGACCTTTTCTCGGACTTGGAGAATTACGACTTTGGGGACATGCCGCAATGGTAGCAATGCAATTGTGGAAGATCTGGGATATAGTTGGAATTCGGCCAACTGCATACCATTTCCCGCTCTTGTCAGCACAACTACAAGCTACGAAACCCCATACCTTACGGCCATTGAAATTAACATGCAGCAAAATATACATATGCTTTCATATGATGTTACAACTAATGCTCCCATTGACGCTTTACTCAGTGACTAATTGTGGCCCTGTGTCCCTCCCATTACCATTATGAACAGTGGTATCTAATCTTCTCTTACCCAATCTACACCATGTCCCAATAACCCACTTGATACACAGCCGAGCCTGGTGATGCCAGATTTCAACCCTCAGATCAAAGCTACATCATCATGATTAGATACAACTTGGCTGATATATCTCACATCTCGAAATGCGCAGCATCCTTTTCTAAATGCCATGAAAATTTGAATATATTTCCAGAGAAGACAAAAGTACCTTTGCACCGCTGGTAACAACGTGTCTCTATCGCCGCTCAGACTCTTTGTATCCATCACAAATCCAGATGATTCAAAGCTATGGCATTATCCGTTGCTCGAACGCTCGGTGTATACACAGTCGTGCTATGTCGAAGCAGCTTGGGTGGACGCGAGAGTGGATTCCTCTGTAGGTTGGAGATATACAAAGCGCTTAGCTACTACTAGCATAATAAGAACAGGAGATCTTCGCCCCCAGCGAGAATATCATAGCATCTCTGAGCACTTCGGTCGTTTCGAAACCTATACAAATCACCTCTACCACAGTCAAATACATCACAACAAACCTCCTCACACCAAACGAATGCACTCCGCTATCGCAGTCTACAGCATCCAATGAGTTAGTCACCTTTCTTCTCACCTAATATTTACAGAACATGTACACTAGAACTATACATCCACAAAACGGTCCGCGCCCCACCCCGTTCCTATGGAATCTCAGGGTTTTCATCTGAATCTGACTGCTTGCGATTACTGTGGATCGTATCTTCGTGTCTTGTGAGGTCGTAGCTGCGGCTGAAAACTGTGTTGCACGGCTTGCCGGTCGAAGGATTGATCCTCTCGCGCTTGTGTGGACCTGGCTGATTGCTGCGAGAAACATTATTCGCAGCTGCGCCTTCATTATCGCGACCTCTTCGTGTTTTGCCTGGAAAGTCCACGTCTGGGTGCACGACGCGCATGTGACGCGTCAAGGCATCGTTCCTGCTGAATGTCTTCTCCTCTGTGCACAAGTGACACCTGACCTTCTGCTTGCTTTTTATCTTAGCGAGGCACATCGCCAGACAACAGACTTATGCAAGCCAATCAATCTCTCTGATACCATTCCATCGCAAGCCCTTCAGTACCTACTTCAACTTCGTCATTTCAACCTCCACCAAACGCCCATCTAATGCACCTGTGCGATAAGCCCACATCTTCTCCAGCAGTAAACAGTGACAGACGATAAACAACACTAGCACAAAATCCAACATACGACTACCAAACATACTCCCGACGCAGGCCTAGTGACGCTATTTCTGCATCCAGATTGCTTCCAGTTGTACAGATCTGTTCCAGCTGTTTGGATCGGCTCAAGCAACTGCAGTTTCGTTCCGAGCAAGGCTAAACACTCAAGACTTGATATTCACCAAGGTCATCACAAGCTTACTTACTGCGTAGGTGGAAATCGCATGCTGCTTGGAGAGCCACATTGGCGTTGCTGCCTCTAGGAGACCGCGGGTCTTGGGCTGAGAGGATTTTGTTATTGAGGAAGTGCAATATCAGTTTGGAATCGAATCGACGAGGCAGGAGGGTGCGTTGGCGCTGGTGGAAACGGCGTTGGAATTGAAATTGGAATTTGGCAGGTCATGTCTGAAAGGGAAGCGCAAGAGCCGTTGTTGGGATGATGAAATGATGGGGACGAAGGAGTTTGTAGTGAGGGTGTGGTGGGATGGAGGATGGAAAGGTGTTGTATGCGAGAAAATATGCGAGAAGGAGGGAAAAAAGGTATCATAACAGAGCGCAGACACGCAAGCGGAAATCCGTCTGACAGGATGGCTGATGTCAAATCCATATATACGAGATGCCATTAAAGAATTCTAAGTTCATATCCAAACTCGCAAGCGCGCATCACTCATCAAATGGTATCAATCTCTCCCCTCCCCTCCCCCCCTACCCATCCCACACTATTTCTTCCCCCCCAAATACCCCCCACTAAGCGTTTCCGTCCACCCCTTCGGCTCCTCCTTCTTCCCCAACCTCTCCAACTCCTTCGGATCCAGTCCCGGATCGCCCCTCTCGGCCCTATTCACACCCTCCTTGCTCGTCAGATCCCCGACGCCGCCGAGGATGCCGCCGACGCCTTCGGCGACGCCGCTTTGGATTGCGTTGATGTTTTTGTCGCCGGTTAGGTCTGTGGAGAGTTTATCTGGGGGTGGGTGTTAGTGGATTGGGATGGTAAGGGAGGAGTGGGAATGGGGGATGGGAAGGGGGAGGTACCTTTGGCTGTGTAGGATGTTTTGTTCTCGCCCCAGTATCCTAGGACTTTGTCTTCGATCCAGGGCATGTAGCTTGTGTAGGCTTCGTTGTACTTTTTCTTCGTCCATTCGGTCATGATTGCGTTTTGGGCTGTTGGTTGAGACGGAAGGCTGCTGTGGCTCTGGGTGGCAATGTGGTCTTTGCTGCTATCGGTATGTGGAGATGTAGATGGGGGTTAGTGAGGAGGTGGTGGTGTTGAATGTCAGTAGAGAGCGTGGAGGAGTGACGCGCGTGAGGTGGACGAGTGACGTAGGATCAAGCCACACGATCAAAATCTTGGTTTTGATGGTCTAGATTTGGCTTATCTATCACGTGATTTGATCGGCCCAATTTGCTTTTACCGTACCTTAATCTTTCTTCATGACACTATGAGGCTATTTGATTATATATGACCACATACGTACCTGATATACCACAAAGTAGGTGTTGCATGCTTGAGCTTCTGCAAAGGTCGGTATACGCTTCTCCACTCAACGACTCGTCGCATATCACCCAGTCATGTGAGGGTTCCTGTGGGCAGATGGGAGCAGGTCTCTCAGTTCTTCCAAGAAGCCATTACACCCCATCAGTGCTACCAGATTGGCAGGCCGACTCGTTCATATTTCGAATCAGAGAGGACTTCTTGGGCTGTCACTGCTGAGCTCCTGGATCAAGAAGGCTAGAGGGAGATGAAGCGGAGCCTGGAGATGAGGCACAGGGACCGCTAATTCCGGATTTATCATGGGCTAAGAAGGAGGAGTAGCCTCTATATGATCTTGTTCAACAGTGATACATGATGGAGCATTTCAACATCTTAGGATTTCCTCACGACTGATCTGGAATTTTTGGAGTATTCGTTCATTGCTAATATGGGTTGCGGCACGTCATTGAATGACGTTGACGCTTCGACACGCTGGCTGGACTGAATAGCCACCAAGTCTCCGCTTGCTCGTTGCTGGATGACTCATCTGCTTTTGTCGCTCATACAAAGGCATGATTCTTGTTGGTTGGGGTGCTTTTTTTGGATGCCAAGACCGACATGGAGGGCAAAACACACAAATTTCACCTTGGGTGAGGTTGACGATCCATTGAATCAATTATGGGGCGAGACGGTGAACAAGGTGTGCGAAACCTAAGGCTGTGTGTTTATCGTATAAGTTCAAGCCAGGGTCCCTGTTCTTGACGTTGAGCAGACATGACTTCCAACTCTCTTATTCTATAACCCAGTCCATTTGTCCTTCCTAAGAAATGTATAGCAGGCCGTTATCTTGCAGCGAGTCGCCTCTGAGATGTGGTATACAGCGTCCCCGACCACTCCACGCTTCATGAGAAGAAGGAACACCGCCGCCAAGCAATGTGGCTGGCAACGGGAGACGAACGACTCAAACACGTACGTTCGAAGGGACATACGCTGGTGGGGGTAAATCAATGACGCTCGTAGCACAGTCAGGGGCGTGGATATCTTGTGGAGCTATACCCCATGGATGGTGGGGCGGCTCAGGTGGTTTGGGGACGCTGGTGCTATTCGTATTGGTGTCGTGGGAGGGGGGTACCCCAATCTGGATTCCTTCAAGTAAAAGGTCTGGCTCGGGTGCTTGACGCGCACTGGTATCTGGAAATAAGAGTGTCAGTCAGACGCTCACTATTCCAAGTGGACAACGTACTGTTCCTCGCTGCGAGGCTGATCTGACGGCGGCCAAGCCACATCGTGGCCCATATGGCTAGGACACCAAGGATCGAAGCGATGCAGCCAAATACTACGGTGCTGATGACACCAGAGTTCCACGAAGATTGATCTTGAGTGCTAGTGGTAGTATTCGCAGCAGTAGCGAAAGAAGCCGTGGAAGGCTGGGTTGATGCATTTGTACCTGCTGTAAGTCGCATGCTTTGGGTAGGGAAGCTGATGTCAGAAGCAGTCGCACTCATTGTATACGCAAAGATGCTGAAAACAGGCAGAAAGAGAAGGGCAGATGATATGGCAGAAAGCACCAAGAGAATCGCCAGTACATGCAATGTTGCAGCAATGTCAATTCAATGTGTGGTATCGATTGGAGACTCTCAGGAAGAACAACAACGTGAGTCAAGGTTGAGATGATGGATGTAAAGCGAAGGCTACTCGTGTAGCTATATGCTCTCTCCATACGACACTGAAACCCTGCATCATAGCTGTCAGCCACGTGCGGTCAATTCTGCGTGCGCGAGCGAAGCGGCGAGGCTAGAAACACGGGGTGCACGACGACCAGGAGAAGAGAAACTAGTTCTCATGCCTGCTGGATCGTGTGAGGAGAGTGCATAGGAAGGGAAACAACTAGTTTTCGCCTGCCGAGTCGGAGGGAAGACTAGCCAGTAGTAGCGCGTGTGTGCCTGAGTGGAGAGACGGAGTGGGAATCAGCGGTGGGCCTGGATGCTAGTACCGAAAGCGCTTTGGCCAACAAATATCTTCAAAGACATTTGTTGGCCAAAGCGCTTTAGAATTAGCGTGTGATTTCTTTCGGTACGCTAGATATCCAAAAGATCGCTAATTCTAAAGTGGCTTAGCTATCGCAGCTGAGCCGCGCTTGGAAACTAGTTTTAAGCTGGTTCCTCGGCCGGGCGCCTAGCTGTTCAATACAATAGTAAAGGAAATAAAGTAGAAACCTCACTACACCGGGTGCGCACTCACCTGCACGATGTGACGGTACCATCAATAATCCCGCAAAGTAATGGTACAGCAACGGCTCTAGCTTCACCGTGCTGTCAGTCACCTCTCGCGATCAACTCTGTTGCATCCCTGAATCTGCAAGCCAATGCAATATCAGTGACTTCTCAGCAATGCCTTGTGACAATGGTACTCACTTTCATCGGTGGGCCGTGACTGGGACGCTTTCCATTGCGAAATGCGAGTCGCGTTGTGGATTCTGCTCGTCCACCAAGGAGTATAAGCCAGCATCAGCCCTCCGAAAGGCAAGTAGCGGGAATTTGTATAGCGAGACTTTCGGCTAACGGGGCTATCAGCACGTAGCGACTCAACATCAAGAATGATAAAATGTCTCTGACGCTGGCCCATAGTAGAGGAGGGCGACCCAGACTGTAAGCCATCGTACTTGCCGTTTGCGCTCCCAACGTTACCCACTAGACTCAATGCGTGCAGCCAGGCGGTGTTGGACCTTCACGACATTCCCGAGTCACCTCAAAGTTCGATCCCCTCCAGAGAAAGTCTTCTTCTCCCATACCCAGTACTGCCCGTCCCTCCAGCTTGCTGGCGATGTACGATCCTTAAGCTCGAGGTAAGAGCCATTTCACTAGCTAAGATGTGTTGGGACAAGATCGCCCATATGATTCCAGGATCTGTTCATACCAAAGCTCTGACGTAATGCGCAGTGTAACGGAATATTGCCTTGTAACGCTTGCATCGGACTCGATCCACCGCGGTCGTGTGGCTTCGAGAATCTCGCAGAACGCACATCCCTGATCTTCTGGGGTAAGCCCTGCCCTGCGAACACAATGTTTTAGTGAACCTGTAAGCTAACTTGTTGGTAAGACGAATTCGAGTTTTTGCAGACTTTAAAATGGAGAAGCCCTGAGAATCGCTCTATCCACATTACCTTTGCCGATACCGCAGCGAGGAATTTGGAGCAGGATGATCAATATCAGATAATCTTAAGTCACCGCACCATGGAAAAAGAAGAATCCATTACACACCTCCTGTGCTCTCAACTGGATCCTGATGTTATCAACCCCTATGTAGTTACTCAAGCTGCAAATGCCCTTTTAGGCCTCGTAAGTACAAGACATCACTAGTCTCCCTCACCAACGCTAACCTCATCAAAGTCCTATAGCCCTGCACCGTTCAGTGGCCTTAGTAGCAGTCTAAAGGGGCTTTTCTTGCTGGGAAGCTGTGGTTATCTCCTTGACACTACTGATAGAATATTCACCGCAGCTCTTTCGGATGAATCTCGGACAAAAGATTCCTATGCCATTCGCGGTCTCGTCTCTAAGCTGCCTAGGGAATCTTTCAACATCAAGAACATGATCAAAGGGTTTCTTGGCGACTTGTACGGCATAATGTTGGATAAGACAACCAGTCCAAGGCCCGAATGCGTTCTGGAGGCATTCTACGGCACTGTGATTCTCTTCACGGTCAGAAGAACGCTAAGATCTATTCTGCGGTTTTCTAGAAACCGATTCACTTCGTTTGGCCATCAAGCAAATCAAGATCACTCGTTTGAGAGAGGTGTGGCTTGCACATTGTATCAGCCTATGCTAGCTGTACTCGAATCCTCAAAAATGACCTTTAGTGAGATGTTAGAGAGCATGGGCCCCGACTCGAACAGGAAGACAGCATTGTTTCGGGCTGCCTGTATGATACACATACCGGACCCCATGAATGCAACCCCTCTGGAGCATATCCTGTTCTTCTTCGAAAAACTCTATCCTGCCCGAGTGGCCAGTATTGAAAAGAGTGTGGAATCTGCTGCCAAGAAGCCATCTGAGCATCTTGCTGCTGCGGACCCATGGACAATCTTCTTAGCTTCATGAATTGCATTGCCCTTGGGTTGGGATATCCACTTCTAGAACGCAAACCAGCAATACGTCAATTGAGCCATCTATTGCAAAGCGAATATTTGTCATTGCGACCTACATTACAAATAGCGCGGCGACCCCATCTTTTCTTGCAACTCTTCTCGAACGGATGTATGCTGGAGAACGCATGATCAGGTCTGCGACAGCATATGGAAGTGCCTGAACCGCTGTGCCTGTCTTATTGCGCGGACTCCCTCAAACAACATCTCTGCAGCTGATCGCTTGTCTTTTCGACTCTTCCTCCAATAACATGGCCATGCAAGCGGCTCGATGCCCTGCTCTAGTCCCACATCTCATCCAGGTGTACGAGGACAAGGTCTAGTACCGCCAAGTCGTTGCACGGGAGCACTTTCCACATAGACAAGATCTTCGTGGAAAACGGAAAGCGGAAGGAGCATCCGTACGGTTGTTCCGGACTGATCTAGTAGGCTGCCGCAGTGAAACAGTCTTCACGAAATATCTGAACAGCACTTGTCAGGCATCCTTAACTAGACATTCTTGCAAGGAATTTATAAAACGCTACTCTTCCTGCCATCATCCATCATTCTTCACCACCATCACACTCCACGCTCACAGAAATCTCAACATCGCCAACAATTCCCAACCAATCACCACCATCCAGAACCCTCCCCAAGCCACCACCGCCACCCACCCCACAATGAGCGCAACAGGCCACTACCCCGGCACCATAACCGCCCTCCTC
>JAABUL010008399.1_pt1 | contig 10531 bp, 4 predicted proteins | sample 5559151 | NCBI WGS metagenome assembly JAABUL01 (sample SAMN10711876, study PRJNA513368) | rock metagenome | isolation source: Antarctica rocks | place: Antarctica: Victoria Land, Pudding Butte sud | reverse complement strand
TTAGCGTTTAATTAACTACGTATTTAAAAAAAAAAAGCTTTTATTGTTTTTCGCATTTGTTTTAAACTTTTTAAGTATTTTGTTATGTTTTTCGATCTATATAATAAACTTGTCTCGTTTCAAAAATATATTAACAATATTTTTTGAAATTTTTTAGATAAGTTTTGTATTGCTTATTTAGATAATATTTTTATTTACAATAATAATAAATTAAAGCATAAAATTTATGTCAAATTTATTTTTCGAAAATTGTGCGAAGCAAATTTATAAGCAAACATAATTAAATGCGAGTTCCACGTTACTTAAGTCTTGTATCTAAAATTAATAATTATTATTAAAAAGATTAAGATAAACTCGATCAAAATAAATACTATAGTTAATTAATTTATTTTAATTAACGTTAAGAATATTTAAAGCTTTCTAGAATTTGCAAACTTCTATAGAAGATTTATTTACAACTATAATAAAATAGTTATTTTGTTAATTTATTTAACTAAAAAGAATTAATTCTTTGTTTAATTTAAAAAATGTCAATTAGTATTTATTATTTTGAAGAAAGTCTTTATCTTTAATGTAGTGTTTTGTTACTACAATTTAAATTACAAAATTGTAATAAAAATCGATGCTTCGAACTATGTGTTCGAAAACTTTTTTTTTCAATATAATAAAAAGAGAGTTCTTTATTTAATTGCTTACTTTTTTAAGAAATACAACTCAATTAAGTGTAATTATAAAATCTATAATAAGAAACTAATAACTATTGTTTGCGCATTCGAAGAATAATGTTTCGAACTTAAAAACTTAATTTATTTAATTAAGATAATTATAAATTATAAAAATCTAAAGTATTTTATATTAATTAAGCAATTAAGTTGTTGTTAAACTTAATAAAGCGAGTTTTTGTTTTAATTTAATTATCGAATCACGTATTGCTTTAGCAAAATCAACAAAAAATTAAACGCTTTTATACGTTGCTTAAGAGATCTTTTTAAGAAAAAGAATACTTTTAATTTTCGATATCTATATTAATATTAAACAATTCTAAAAACTTACGTTTTAAATTTTAAAATTGTTAAAGATCTTTAAGATTAAGTTATTACTCTAGATTCTATTTAATTATATTTCTCTCTAGTTTTTTTAGCTTTTTTTGTTACGTTAGCTTCGATAAAGTTAAACGTAGAAGAACTTGACGTTAATAATGTCGAATTTTAATTAAATCAAGAAATTTCAAATCTTAACAAAAATTTAAAAGATACTTTTATTTAAACTTTATAAAATTAAGTCGAAATTAACAATCAATTTGCATCTTAAGTATTCGAAATGTTTCGCAATAAAGTACGTTATTACAATAAAATTTCTCTAATTAAGTATAAAGAACGCTTTAACTTCTTGTACTTTCAAGAAAAAAAATATATTTTTAACTTAAATTGTTTTTGTCTTCGCGTAATTTAGCTTGCTTACAATAGTGTCGTCAATAATTATTTAAAAAGAACGAAATGCTACAAATTAATTAATCGAGTTTATTAATAATTTAATATCTATAAATATATCTAGCGTTTTGTACAAAACTATTATACGTATACTTGTTTCAAATCTTCTAAACAAAAGACGCAAAAATAATTGCGTTTTTTTTTCGTTTTTAAATGTTATTAATGTAATATCTTTATAAACTACGTAGATTCTTTATTGTTTAATATCTTTATAAGTATTACATATAAATACGTTCTTGTTTTTGTTAATTGTTTTATCAAAATAAGATATTTAGTTTTTATTACTTCTATAAAAGTAGAAGAAATTGTCAATTGTTTCTACGTTTACGTTTAGAAAAATTACAAGTTATCTAAGTTCTTCGTGTCTAATTAAGATATACAATTTACTTTTAATGTTTAAGAATATTTCTATCAAATACTAAAGATTAACGTCAAGTTATTTATTGCGTATTATTTCGAAATTAACGATTAAACTAAACGAGTTAATGCTATTATAAAATATTATCTTCGCATTTACGTTAACTACATGCAAAATAACTAAATTAAATAACTTTTAAACATTAAGTTTGTCGTTAATAACATATCTTTGTTCACAACTCTTATTTTGCTTTTTTTAGTTAATTTGAGTTAAAATTTATGTTTAAACTTTAAGTTTTTAAAATTTTTGCTCTTCGATTTTACAACTTAGACTTAAATCTAGTTGATCAATATTAAAAGTTTTACTTAAAAAATAAAAAAATTTACTTAATATCTATATAATAAAATGCTTGTTGTTCAAATTATTTATAAGTTTAATGTTAATTGCTTTTGTTGTTCTTGTTTTAGATACTTTGCAAGTAACAAAGTTTAACTTAATATTAAAAATCTTAATATTGCTTGTTTTGCAATTAAATTAAACAATTGTTATATTGATCTCTTTAAAATAAAACGTATCTTTAAAAAGAATTTTTTAGTTATTGAGTTCGAATTTTCTACGTTTATAAAAATTTATTTTGTCTTTTATGCTACTTTTGTTAATTATATTGTTATCAATTCTTTTTTTAAATAGCGTTAAGAATCTTGTGAATCTATTGTTGTCGAAAATAACAAAAGATCTTAGTATATTAATAGTATTCTAAACTTTAAATGTAATAAATATTTTAATTTTATCTTGCTTAAGTACTACGTTAACTAAAAAGATTATTTTTTTATCTAAAAATCTTTCAATCTTTTAGACAATTGTTAACAAGCTTTTAATAAATATTATTTAGTTAATTTTATTGTCGAGAAATTATATATAATATCTTGTATTATTTTTAATTGTTAATGTTAAGAAGAATAGACAATGTTTTTAATTTTGCTTAAATTTTGTTTAGATCTTGCTTAAATAACAAAGATTTTTCTATTTTGTTTCGATAGTATTTTGTTACTTTAAACGCGCTCAATCTTAGTTAAGTTAATTTAATCTTGCTTAAATCTTGCTCAAATCTTGCTCAAATAACAAAGATCTTCTTATTTTGTCTCAATAGTGTTTCGTTACTTTAAACGCGCTTAATCTTAATTAAAATAATCTAATTTCGTTCAAATCTTATTTAGATAACAAAGATCTTTTTGTTTTATTTTATTTAATTTAATGAATTTAGATATTAAGTTTCGCTCAAATCTTGTTTAGATAACAAAGATTTTCTTGTTTCGTTTTAATAGTGTTTTGTTACTTCAAACGCACTTAGTTCTAATTTAATTAATTTAAGCTCATCTAGTCTTGCTTAAATTTTACTTAAATAACAAAGATTTTCTTTTTTCATCTTATTTGATTTATTAAATCTAAATATTTTGTTTCGTCTTTGTCGTTTCTTGTTTCAACTTAATTCAATAAACTTAAATATTTTGTTTCGTTCTTGCTTTGTTTCGTCTTTATCTAATTTAATAAATCTAGTTATCTTGTCTTATTTTATTTTGCTTCTCGAAATCTTCTCGACTCTTAATTCTTTAATTCTTCGACAATTTGTTATATTGTTTTGATTGTTTTGTAGAAGCTTTATCTTGTAGAAGAAAGCTATTGTTATAATGTTAAATTAGCAATTTGTCAATTACGTTCGTCGATTAAACAACTCTTTGTCTTAATTTTGTTTAATTTTCTAAGTTTGATCTTGATTAAATTTAGATTAAACTAGATTAAATTTGAGTTAATTCTTGCTAGATATAAAGTCTACAATCTTATATAGTTAGCGTTGTTTTATTTCTCTCTTTTTTTTTTGTCTTTCGTTCTATATATTAAATCTAGTATAGACTTGAGTTCCACCTAGTTATTAATCTAGATATTTCTTTGATAGAGGTTTCGAGCCTAGTCCCTAACATACAATATCTAGTAAAATCTATTATGTAAGTAATAATTTTAAAAAGTGTGTAAAGTATATGCGATCTAGTCGTAATTATAATTTGACAATTTCTTTTATATTAATTAAACAAATTTATAAAGAGCGAATGCGCTTAAAGAAAGAAGTGCGCAATATGCGTGCAAAGCTAAGTCGACTAAAAAAACAACTAAATTTTCTAGAGAATAAGAAAAAAGAAATAATTGTAACAAAATAAAAAAATATTAACAATTTAAAAATAAATAAAGTATACTTTGTTAAGTTTGTTACAAAGACTCTCGAATTGTTGTTTAATATATTGTTTAAACAATTTTAACTTTTAATTAATTAAAATTAAAATACTATTTTTATATCTTGTTTTAATAAAATTTCTTTAGAAGATTCTAGCAACAATTAAGATTCTTTTTTGATTTTTATATATTTTCTAAAATAGAATATTTTTTCTACTTAATAAGATACTTTTGATTTTTTTGTTGTAGAATTTTTTCGATTTCGAATTGATTCTTTTTTTGCGAATAAAAATAAAATATATTCTATAAAGACGTAGTTAAGTTTGTTAACTTCAACAATAAGATATAAAATACTAGAAATATTTCAACATTTTTAGATAAGTCGAGTTTGTAATTAATTAATTTTTTAGTTTTCTTAACAAAAAATAATTCGACTTTAATATAATTTAATTTCTTGCTTAACTTTCTTGTTTTAAAATTTTTTATAAAAAAATATATTTTATTTCTTTCTTTTAGTTAAGATGTTGTTTTTTGTTTTTTGTTTTAATATTTGATTGATTTTTCTTGCATTTTTGAGATATTGTTGTGTATCTTTTTTAGTATTACTACTTTTTCGATAACTAATTGCGCAAATAGATGCGTATGCTTTTTTTCAAAAAGATTTAATTTCTTGTTATAGTTAACAAAGAATAAAGTTATTTTAGTAATATTTAAAATCTTTGTATTGAGTGTCAATTGTATTATAAATAAAAGTAATATTCAATTGCTATAAATATTGTTAATATAATATCTTAAATATTGTTTAAAACTTTAGTTTGTTTGTTTTATCTAATTATTTATAATTGAATAATAAATAGTAGATATTTAAAGTCTTGTATCTAATATTAAGAGAAGCGTTTTTCAATAATTAGACGTAAAGAGTTTATCTTTGTTATTAGTTAATTTTTTAAATATATTATAATATCGTATAAATCGATTTAATATAATATATTTTAGTTGTTTTGCGATAAACTTTTCTTTGTATGCAATAATATATAAGTACTTAATAAGCTTATTAATTATTACTAGTATCGAATTATATCTATCTTTAATTGCTAAGTTTATTAACTTAAACAACTTAATAATAAAGTTTATTATAACTTTATTTTATAACAATTTAGATAATTTTTAATATTAAATTTTGTTATAGTTTGTATACATATTATGTTTGTTTTATTAATAATTAAGATATTGTTTAATATATATCTCGACAACTTATCTTATTTGTAAAAACTAATAATGCTAGCGTAAAAATTAAAGAGTTTTAATTACTTTTAGATACTTTTGCAATAATTTATTATAATATTCTTTTATATATTCGTCGATTTTGTTAATAAATATTTGAAATTTTTCTTTCTTTATTAAAAATTCTTCTATATTATTTTGAAGTATTTGTAATGTTGCATTTAGCTCGTGTTTATTTGCTAATAATAATTTGTTTTTGTTAACTTTAAATATATTATAATTGAACAATTCTTTTGTTTTATATAATTATTTCTTCTATTAAGTACGTCTACTTTATTATTATTTTTATTTAAGATATATTATATTCTAAACTTGTATTGTTTAAGTTTTTCTAATTATTACACTTGTTTTTTGTTAAATTACTTAATAATAATAAAGTATACAAGATTTTTATAATTTATAAAAATTGTAAGTTTTGACAATTTTTCTATATATACTTTTTATAATTTTAAGAAAACTACTATAGCAAATAGTTTTTTATTGTAAACATTATAGTTTTGTTCAATTAACAAAAAATTTCTTAAAAAATATATTATTAAATATTATATATCTTTATATCTTTAATTAAAGTATGCATTAATAACTAGATTTAATACGTTAATTTCAATTCTATTTAACAATTGCAAATTATATATTTTTAATATTAACTTCTTTAAATATTTTAACTTAAAATCTTAAAATAATTTCTTTTTTACAAGTTTTTATAATTATAACGTATTTTTTTTTGTAAAGTTTGTTAATAGTATTACGTTTACTAAGTAATTTTTAATAAACTTCTTATTGTAGTTTATAAAATCTAAAAAGAATTGTACTTTTTTAATATTTATTAATAATTTTTATTCTTTAATTGTTTGTAGTTTCTTAAGATTTATGCGTACTTTATATTGTTTAACAACAAATTCAAAAAATTTAACTTTTTCTTAATAAAATTTGCATTTTTTTTAACTTAAAATGTAAATTTTTTATATTTTAATATTTTAATACTTTAAAGATATAACTAATATACTCTTTTAAAATCTTTAAATAAATTATAATATTATTTAAATATATTATTAATTATTTTTTGATATATTGTTGAGACGTTTGTAAGTTCGAACAATATTATTATATAATTTATATAATTTATATTATGTACAAAAAACTATTTTTTACTTTTTCTTTGTTTTTATTTTAATTTAGTTGTACGCTTTTTGTAAATCTAGTTTAATAAAGTACTTTGTTTCAAATAGTTTATTTTAAAGCTTGCTAATATTAAGTAGTAAATATTAATTTTTAACTATAATATTATTTAGCTTTTAATAATTAATATATAGATAAAAAGTTTTATTCTTTTTTGATACAAAGAGAATCAAGTATTCTATCTATAATTAAAAAATTTTAATAAATTTTTTTTTTGTTTTTTGCTAGATATTTGCGAAGTATTTCGAACTTTTTTTCGAATAAAATATATATAAGTTCAAACGTAAATTGCTTGCTTAATTTAAGTTTAATTTTATAATTTTACAATTAATATTTAGAAAGAGTCTCTATTGTTTTCTTTTCTTAAAATAGATGCTTTTAATTGTTATATATTTGTAGTACATACTTTAGCGATTTCTTTGTTATACTAGATAGTTTAAAGCTTCTAGAAGATTCGTAATTTTCTTTATTTATTTTAATCTTATAATTTAATTAATCTTTATTAGTACTTGTTAAATCGAACTTTGTTAAATTGTTTTTTTGCAAAAATGCAAGTTCGTTGCTTGCGATCAATTTTCGACTTAATCTTTTATTTATTATCGAACGTTATTAATGCGTAAATTAAATATAAATTACGTAATTATATTGCGCAAATTTAAGTACTCGTATATTTTAATTAATTTCTAGATTGTATTACTTCAATTAAAGTATTTCTAAAACAATATTATAAATAGCTATTTCTACTATATTAAAGATTAATTTCTTGTAATATTGTTAAATAGCTATTAATAGTAGTTTTGTTTCTTTATTTACTTTTTTATTTTTGTTAAGTAATAAGTTTTTATTTACAATTATTAGATTGTATGCGTTAAGCTTCTTTTAAATAGAATACTTTTTTCTCTTAATAAAAGCTTTAACTATAAAATTATTTGTTATATTAGAATTAACTATTATAGTAAATCGACAACTATTAATCTTAATTAATATAATAAAATATTGTGCGTATATTGTTAAGTTTAGTTGCTATTATTAAGCTAATATATTGTATTTTTTTAGTATATTTTTTACTAAAGAATTTGAACTTTTTTTTGTTTTAATATTGTAACTTTTGCTTTAAGCGTTTGTTTGCGCTAAGCTTTCTTTCTATGCTAAATTAATAATTTTGACTTTTTAAGAAATCAATTAACTTCTTCTTTGTTTTTTAAATAAGTCTAATATAAGTTGTTATAGTATTTTGTTCAATTAAGTATTGCGTATTTCTTTGCTTTCTTTATTTTTTTTTAAAATAAATTTATATTGCTTAGTTGTTGTTCGATTTTATTAAAAAAAAAAATTTTAATAGTAACGTTGCTTTTTAGCGCTTTTTTGTATTTATTTACGATCTAATTTATTTGTTGTTTTTTCGATAAATTAGTTAAAGTCTTAAGATGTTTCGTAATATTGTCTAAATATTTGTAAAAGTTCTTTTAGTTATATTTGTTGTTTAAGTTTGTTGCTAAATAATAATATAATATTTTTGATTGTTTTGCTCTTATAATTTTATTAAATATTTAATTAATTTCTTGCGTAGATACAAGTATCTTATTTAATAATGTTTTATCTAGAACTTTCTATAACTAATTTAAGTTTTTTATTAAATAATAGTTGTTGTTCGATTTAGTTTTAGAAGTGTTTGTCTTTGTATTAATTTGCTTTCTAATATTGTTTTAACTATTAAATATCTTTCTTAATATAACATTAATTTGTTAACAATTTATTAAGTTTTATAATTAATAATCTTTTACAAAGTAACTTAATTTGTTATATAAATAGTACGTTTTTTAAATTTTGTTATTTTGTTTTTCTCTAAAGTTTTTCTTTTTATATTATTAAATAAAATCTAGTTTTATAAATGCAAGTTTACAATAGTTGAGATTATTGTATTTCTAATTAGAACAAAATTCTTTTTGCTAATATTCGATTGTTAATTCAAAGAAGATTCTTGTTCTTTTTTAAGATTAATTATATTTTTTTTTATAGCTTTTTTATATAATTTGTTGTTGAAATCGATAGTTACTTTAATAAAATTAAATATATTGTTAAGAATTCTCTTATTATATATAATTTTGTTCTTTAGATTATTCTTAAAATTTTGTCGAAACATTGTTATAAATACAATATTGTTTTATTTAATTAAATTAATATATTTTTAAAATCTAGCTACGTAGTTTGTTGCAAAGATTTATTAAATTAAATACTAAATTACTCTTTTTGCAATTTGTTTTTTGTTAAATGTTTTAAAAATTCTTTGAAGCTCTTTTTTAAAGTTATTGAAGTTTATAAATATTATACAAGAGTTTTTGCTATTGTTTTCTAGATATTTTTGTAAGTTTAACTTGAATTAATACTAAGCTCTCTTTTTAAAAAATATTAATATAAAAATCGTCTTTTGATTTGCTAGAACAAAATAGAAGATAAAATAAATATTTATTTGTATAAGTTAGTTCTTTAAGTCAATATAATTTCTATAGTAGATATTAAGTTTGTTGATTTTAATCTTGTCGTCTTTTATAATTAATAATTGACGTAATATTAATAAGTTAGTGCTCGAAATAGAGACGCGTTAATCTAATACAAACATTCTTAAAATATTCAAAGTATTACGCTAGTACTTTCTTCGAAAATATTAAAGTAAATTGTGTTATTAAAGAGATTTGTAGACGTCTTTAGACAATGTAAGCAATTACTTAATAACAAAAGTTTGCAACTATAGACAATTTCTATATTTAATAAATTTTAAGAGAGATTCAATAAATCAAAGTAACAATAAATAAAAATCTATAATAAGTTGAACACAATTTATAAGAAAATCGTGTTTTGTTTTCTATATATTAAGAAAATACTAATTGTTTGTCTTGCTTGTTTGTCGAACATAGCGAGCATAATTGTTCGCAATGTTTGCTCGTCAAATATGTTAAATATTATACTTAAGATGCTCGCTTCTTGAGCGTGTTGAGCATAATAGTAGGTTCGCCCCAAAGGCGTAGAACCTGAACCACTAATATAGCTTTAATAAGCTCGTAACACTTTTGTATCTAGCTTTTAAATATCGACAATATTAATCTAATAATAGTCGAAAATAATCGAGAACTTTATAGTTTGTTAGATAAAAGCGTCGTCGTATTAAATATTTCAATAAATTGTATAAAATATTATTGTTGACTCTATAATTGTTGTCAATAATGTAGAAAATATATAGATAGAAAAAGATAGCAACAATGCAATATTAGTAAACAACAATAATATTTTTGCGCAAGATTTTCTTTCTAAAAACTTATAAGACTTGTATATATTGACAACAATTTTCTTTGCAATAGTCTCTAGAGTAGCTTTTCTTCTAATAATGCTTATTATAGAGTTTAAATTGAACAATAATCGAGCAACTAATAGAGTAATCTAATATAGACAAACAATCGACTATACATTAATTGATTAAGTAAGTAAGATATAAGTAATAAATGCAAAAAAGTCGATTTGCAGGTTGCACGGTTAAAAAAAAATCAGGTTCAAAATTTAGGTGGGGGTGAACCACATTTAGAATATTGAGGTATTAGGTAAGGTCAGATTAGCCCCAATACCTCAAAGTAAAAAGCACAACGCGTTATGCGCCCACCCTTCAGCTTTTCCCATTGCTGTATGAAACAAGAATTTGAGGTGCCTGGTTTGTTTTGCGAAGCATGGAATTCCTAGTACACGGTGATCAAACCATGTGCATTTCGATTCGCTGCACACTCCCAAGTGCACGGTCAAATAGTCAAGTGGAACAGGAGCCGCTAGGAAACTCTAAGAGCTTGCTTCATTCAAATTCAAACGTTGTTATCGTAAGAGGTGGTTTATCTTGATACCGGCCAAGAGAGGGAGTCGATTGTTTGAACAGCTCCTTCTCTTTGACCTGCTCTCCGTTTTCTTATTCGATAGCTGAACATGGTGAACCCGTATTGACAGACATCTGCCA
>JAABUL010008397.1_pt1 | contig 10531 bp, 17 predicted proteins | sample 5559151 | NCBI WGS metagenome assembly JAABUL01 (sample SAMN10711876, study PRJNA513368) | rock metagenome | isolation source: Antarctica rocks | place: Antarctica: Victoria Land, Pudding Butte sud | reverse complement strand
AACGAGCAGCCTCTGGCTGGGCGAGGGTGCTCCTGGGACTAGGCTACGCATGTGAGCGGGATATGCTGCTACTCACATCAACTTTGTAGCTTCACCACTGGACTGGCTGGTCCCAGCAGGAATGCAGCGGCCGTGCAGCAGAATACTCTCCCTTAACATGGTTTTTGCATGGAGTTGCTAAAGCAAAACCCACATCTGCTCGTGATCGGCGCGGCAGCAGAGGCCGACGACGCTGCACGGCCGCGAGTGTAGCAAACTTGCGTGCTGAAACGCATTGTTCCTGGTCTGGACCGACCCCTGATGCAGGGCCCCAGTTCTGACCCACCTGCTCGTGGAAGGCGCGGTAGCAGATGCCGCCCACGACGGCACGGCCGCGGCGCACGATGGCGACGGAGCGGTGCCGCCGGTCGAACACCAAGCGCGCTATGTACTCGCGCGGCATGTTGGGCAGCTGCCTCGAGAATATGTTCTTAAGGGCCACCAGCCTGCACGCATAAAGCCACTTTGTATGAGCGTATGTGTGTGATACATGTGCAAACTTGGAGCCGTCGATTTGTGATGTTCAGTGCCTTCAGCACAGACAAGGCGGTCAGGCTCAGAGGTGACTCACAAAGGCATTGACGGCAGCTGCCTCGAACTGCGCCTGGTCCATAGCGTCTGCGTCACAGCTTTGCGCTTCATAAAAAGGCAACCGCAGCTCACTGGGTGCGCACCAGATGCTGTTGTGGGGGTCGCCATCATTGAGCACGTACTGGAAAGACAGCGACGTCTCCTCCTCCTGCCCCCGAAGAAACATCTCCCGCTGGCTGTACGCGCCGCCGCTGGTGCCCGCCTGATGCACATGTGAATGGACTGCATACAATGCCGGTGCTGTGCCAAATAATGTTGGCGGGTCAAGCTTTGGCAGGTCCAAATGCAGGCAAAGGCGGCTCTTCATATGAGCTACAGCAGCTTGGCTCGGCGCGGTGCATCTCGTCACTGCGATCCACTGCTGCTACACTGTCTTGATGTATCAGAAGCAGCAGCATCACGTGCGCACCGATGCGGGGCCGGCCTCGGCAGCGGCCGCCGCCAACGACGGCTCCGGCAGCGGTAGCACCGGCATTAGCAGCGCCGGCGCAGCTCTTGGGGGCTGCGCCGCTGCCGCCGCCCCTGGCCCGCCGACCGCCGCCTCTGCTGCGCCGTTGCCTGCCGCCGCCAGTGCATTGCCGCTGGGCGCAGAACCAGTGGGCGGCAAGCCTGCCGCAGAGGAATTTGCGGCAGGCTGCGACTGCGCAGCGGCTGCTGGTTGCGCTGCAGGCTGGGTTTCCAAATGCTGCAGCGGCTGTGCGGCATCCATACCTGCCGCATATACTACTGCCGACTGCAATGTCGCTGGCCCCACCGACGCGCCGCTGGCTGCAGACTGATGCGGCTGGCCGCCGTTTGCCAGCTGCAGAGGGACGCTCGATGCTGCCCCGGTCTCCGGCGCTGATGCCGTCGCCGTCGCCGCCGCCGCCGCCGACGCCGCGGCCAGGTCGCCGGGCGCGCCGCTGCCCGCGTCCGGGATGTCCGGTATGGTGGGGTTTGGTAGTGGCGGCCGCGGAGGCGAACGTGGCGCATCGCCCGGCTGGCCTGCTGCCGCGGCATCTCGCTCCAGGCTACCAAGCAGCTGGTCATAGACGGCCGCTGCCGCCGCATGCACATCCGTCACAGGCGCTGAGGGTGATGCGGGCGTCCTGTCCGGATTGTGCGCCGTCGCCGGGCCGCCGCCGGCCGCGCCGGCCGCCCCCGGCGGCATCAGCTGCCCGCCGTTGGCAACGGCAGCCGCGCGCGCGCGGCTGCCGCTGCGGCCCAGCTGACTGCCTGTCGGCGCGCCACTCGGCGCAGTCGCCGGCCGCAGCTGGGGCTGCTCCGCGGGCTGTGCGCTGTGGTTGTGCTGCTGTGCCTGCTGCTGCGGCTGCGCCGGCTGCGCCGGCGCCGCCCGCGGCAGTATGAGGGGTATGTTGCGCCGGCCGCGGCCGCCGGCGGCGTTCGGAAACTGCGGCGACGACAGCGGCAGCTGCGTGCCAAAGCTGCCCACGTGGAGCAGCAGCGGCTGCGTCGGTGACTGTGCCTGCATGGAGTGCGGCAAGTTCACGTCATCGCAATGGAGGCGGTGTTGTTAACCAAGCTCGTGAGCTGCTTCGCTGCGGATGTAGAAGCTGGCTGAAATTGCAGCACGAATGTGCCAGTCGACCTCGAAGCAAGTGGCATGACGGAAACAGCCTGTGGCACGCGGCGCGGTGCACCCTCTGATGCATGCCGCTATGGCAGACGGACACGCATGAAGAGCCTGCCTGCGGAGAGGCGCCAGCCTGATCACTGCTTTGTCCATCGTGCGCGGCTCTCAACCGCTTCAGGGGCGGGCTGGCGTCATCTGCAGCCGGGCTGGAAGGGGCGTCCGGACCCGCCATATGCACGCGACACTGGTGTCCTGACTCAGGATTGACGAGCTGCGCCTTCCGCTCACACGACCCTTCGAAATTCTGAGCAAGGCGGTTGCCTGTATATTCGTGCAACAAGCCGTCCCAGACACGGCCACAGGCAGCAATGTGTTTTGAGCTGGAGCTCAGCACAAGCTCTGCGACGGCTCCGCGGGTGTCAGGCTTCGCACTGCCTCCTGCTTGGTGTGCAAATCAGCAATGTTGCTCACAGTTTAAAGGAGGCGGATCAGTGCTGTGACAAGCCCGATCAGCAACGATGGATCTGTTCCGGAACGGAAAACGATGCTGCACGAAGCGCGAGCTGTGCCACTGCGTTACCGATCAGCAAACAAACGACGCTTCAGGCCGCAAGCTGCGTTTGTGTGCATTTGCAGCGATCGCAGAGGAAGCAATGTAGAAGAGCGCGGCACAACATCACAGACAACTCACACTCATTTGCATTTGCACAGGCACGGCAGATTCACTAAGAAGAGACTCTGAGGGCAGTGGCCGTGAGCGCAAGCCGCCACTCGCAGCATTGCCGTTCGTTTTGCCCACAACCAACAAGCCAGGGCCTCCATCCTCACTTCCACACACACGCCACGCGCAGCAGCGCAAGGTTTGTTTAGCTACAGGCTTTCAGGAGCTCCAGAAGCTCTTGAGCTCCTCGTGGAAGCTCGCCCCGCTGAGCTGCAGCACAGAGGAAGCCATCAGCGCGCCGCCCGCCGCCGCCCACTTTCCAACAGCCACACCTGCCCTGCAAACAGTGCTGCGGCCGCGGTCTACGAAGCTCAGCAGCGGAAACGTCTACACCGGCTGTCGCAGCGACTTTGAAACCACAGCACTGAAGCTCGCCTGGCGGCTGTGGCATGGCGGACCTGCAGGCGGAACTTGCGCGGTTTGAGGCGGAGCTGGGTGGCGCTGGCGCCTTTGAACCGGCTGGGCCACAGGTGAGGTTCCACTCTGACCAAAACCTCTCGGTCACGAACAGTCGCTGACAGGACACCTGAGTCGTTTCATCTTCATCTGGCATCCTGGAGAGGGTCGCATGCTTGGAGATGGCATGGCAGATTAGCATTGCAAGTGCGCAACCTCGCAAATGTTTGCAATGTGACCGCATACAGGCGTACCGCCAGTAATGCCAATTTCGCTAAACGCTATGCCGCAGGGGCCGCCGCCGGGCGCGCTGCCGCCGCCTCCGAGGATAACCTCTCCTGCGGCGCCCACGCTCATGGCGGCGCCGCCGGCCGGGCCGCCCGCCGCGCAGTTGCCGCCGCCCGCCGCCGGGCCGGCGCCAGCACCGGCCGGCACAGATCCCCCCCCGCCGGCCCGCCGACCGCCAGCATGGCGCCGCCGCTGATGATGCCATTCCCGCCGCCGGGCTTCCCGCCGCCCTTTCCGCCCCCGATGTTCCCGCCCCCCATGATGGTGCGGCGGCCGCCTTCGTTGGCCGCACTGGAGGATTCGCTGCACGTGCACGATCCGCCTGCAGCCTAGCGACCGACCGAATTTGCTCCTGTCACGGTGCCATCCGACCTGCTGAAAGCAGGGACACTGCACAGCTGGTCACACACAACACCCATGCCTCTGCGCAGGTGCCCATGCCGACGCCGGCGCAGCAGCACCAGCACGCGCAGCAGGCCGCTTACCAGCAGCAGGCGGCCCAGGCGCAGGCGGCGGAGCAGGCGGCGTACGCGTACCAGCAGCCGCCGCCGGCGGGCGCAGCGGCGGCGTATGCCAGCGGCCCCCAGGGTGAGCCGCCTCTCCACCCGCGGGCTAGCTTGTGTGGGCACAGGGGCGACCGTGTGTGTAGAACAGTGTCATCCTGGCAGCGGCACAGTTTTCAGATTCGGAAGTGAGTGCTACTGACCTCTTTCGTGACCTGTCTTCTCACCCGACACTCACCGCGAATGGCCCATGCCTGCAGCCAACGAGGCGCAGCTGGCCAGCGTGCGGGCGGCGTTTGAGAAGCAGGAGAAGAAGAAGCACGATGTGGCCCTAAACCCTAAACCCTAAACCCTAAACCCTAAAGGGGACAGAAGCGCAGAGCCACGCAGTAGTGTGGCCTGCAACTCTGTTCTTGACTCCAGTGGGGCTGCAATGTTTGTGGCCTCGCGAGAGATGGGGAGCCTGTGCTCTTAGCGAAGTGTCAGACTTGTCTGTCAGCAGCTAGGGGCTTGGGAATCCTGTCGCTTTGTTCACGCCTGACGCCCTTCTAGGCGCAGACGGCGTCAAACTTTCAACTTTCAAACTCCGCACAGCCGGTAGGTCGTGCTTGTCAAGCGACTCGCTTCAAGCATGGGTCTTCATTGCATACTCGAAACACGCACAAGTCTGCTAATAGCTTATTGATCGCCTTGTCAGCGCATTTGGCTGAGGCGTGTTGTTGACGTTAGTTCTGTCTTTGTCTGCACAGAGAAGCCGATGGCAAAGCAAAAGCCTGACGCAGTGACGGTTGTGGGCACAGAAACGGCGCTGCCGGGTCATGTGGTGGGCGTACACGAGCTCAAGCTAAACGACACGCTGGGAGAACAGAACACCGCGCTTGGCCAGGTACGGTCTCATTTCTGCGAGGCAATTGTTGGCGCAACCGTGTTCATTGTTCGTTAGGATGACCCATGTCACTCGACCTCTGGCTTTCTTGCACGCTTGCCAGATCTCAACGCGCTTTGTATCAATCAACCTGAAGGCTTTCTCATTTCCTGATGCAGGCGCGTGAACGCATCACCGTCTTTGCTCAGTCGCAGCCCCGCCGCAAGTTCTGGGTGGCGCTCGTGCTGGCGGGCCTGAAGCTGGAAACATGGATCTTCAACTCTGACTCCTGCAAGTGGCTCTGGTGCGGCGAGCAGGGGCTGGTGCCTGATGGCCTGCGGCGGATCGTGCAGCTGGCGTGGCCCAACCCCCAGGTGCGCCCAACACAATATCTCTTTGTGAAGCATGTGCAGTACCTGTGTGGGACCGGCGGCGTCAAGACCTGGTGAGTCAGTCGCGCTTTCGATCTGGGACATCTGCAAGTTGAGTCCAGTTGCCTGATTTCTTGTAGTGAGAGGCGTCATTGCAGTTGACTTGCACTGCCATGACCGTCCAGTTTCATTGATGTGCTGCTGCTTTCAGGGCCATATGACTGAGGCTGATGTGCAGATCGTCATGTGTGCAGAACCAGGGGTGGTCCTCGCCAGACCTGCCGGAGTCGGCCTTCCTGGAGCTCGACAAACGGCACATCCGTATCGTGGACTCTTTGGCGACGCTGCGGCTGGTGCCATCGGCCGCGAGCTCGGCAGCTGTAGAGGCCGCGCCCAGCGGCAGCGGCAGCCGCCTTGCAGCTGTCGTGGGCGGCATGCTGCCGGATGGCACGCCGATTGCGCTGAAGGGCGGCCTGGAGAAGGAGGTGGGTTTATGTTTGGCTGTTTCAACTGAGGCAATACCATGTGCAGCATCTCTGTCCTACATACCCCCCAAAGCCGAGACGCAGGTTGCAGCTGCACAACAAGCAAAGGGATGTCTTCAGCCCTGATCTGCCATTTGTCACAGCACTCCTCAGTGATCAGCAGTGCTTCGTGCAGGAGCCGAGATGCGGTACAATGGCTCCACCGCTGTGAGCGCCAGTTTGAAGTCGCGCTGCTTGAGGTGCTCGATCGCGACCTCCGCCTCGGATGTGTCCTCTCCCCGCGCCGCCAGAGCCCGGAGGGCTTTACCTCCAGCATCGAGCCCTCACGAGCACGCCAGCACACGCGTCAGAGCTGCCAAACCGTCAGAAGCACATGCTGCGTTAGCATGCAACCTGGCATTGCGTCGCAGGGTTGTCTGCCTCAGGGGGAATCGCTGTCTTGACTGCGCAGTCAGGAAGGCAGACATGCACCAAGGACATGCCAGCGGCTTGACGCTGCTGTTCAGTCTCACCGTCTCCCAGAGTATGGAGTCCTGAAAGAAGTCCCATAGCAGCTGCATCACGCCCAGCACGGCAAAGGCGTTGTCGTAGCGGCCGTGGTTGATCAGGCGCTTGGCCCACGCACACATGACCGCCTTTGCCGTGGGGTGCTGCGTCAAGCGCGGCGCCACCCGTCTGCGCGACGCAACCACGCAGGTTGCAGCCTCAGATACTTCGACTCAGCAGACATGGTATTCAATTGTCAGCCCGCCATCAGAACAAGTACGATCTGCTGACATCTATGAACTGGGCGCAATGATCGCGCAATGCAAGCACGGCAACCCACCTTTCATAGAAGTGCACGCTCACAAACTTTGCGTCAAACGCCAAGCGGTCCTGCAGGTTGGTGAGATGCCTTCAGGGCAGCTTGCCGCCCGTGCAGAAGAAGCTGGTGACGTGAAACACCGCCTCTGCGTCTGACGCGTCGGAAGGAGCGGCTGCCATTGCCCCATCCTCCTCACGCCGTGCGCGCGCCTGCTCCGACAGCGCGGCGAACTGCGTCGTGCCGCTCACGCCAGCTGGCTCCTACATTACGGCACATCTCACGACCATCAGCCGCAAGAACACATATTGCCTTCCAGATGCGCTAACATTGCGCCCGACAAGATACGTTGTTGCTCTCAAATGCCAGAAGGGAGGGATTGGTTGGTTACGATGGCGAGGATACCAACTCACAACCATGACCATTCAGATAGTGCACATCCGGTACCCTGTATAGGACTGCATACTCTACCGACGTAGGGTAACATATTGCATGAAAGGGTACTGTTGCTGGACTGTAATAGTTGGTAAACAGTACTGCATCGTATCGGCAAGGCTCGGTTATTGATTTGTGCTCAAGGCCATCAGGCTTTGAGGACAAAAAATAGGGCTGCTCAGTCAGTGCTTGCGAAATTATGCAGCAGAAGCAAAAATGAATGATGAGATAATACACGCCTTCGAGCTGCAGCTGTGCAACTCTGTACCTGGAGCATTTCGCAGCACGAACAAGGAAGAGGGTGAGGAAAATTCGGCCGTGCCACTCAGCGCTTGGTAATATTTGCACATGAAAAAGAAAGAACAAGAGGAAATGGGTGATGCGGCGGTGCTGCCCAACACTTGAGAAATGTTCCGCAGCGACGGAGCAAGGAGAGCCTCAGGTATTCGTGAGGGAGTACCTCCAGCATTTCTTCGGCAGTCTGCTTGCTGCCCTTGCAAGCTTGAGCCGCCGTGTTGTGCTCGATGGCCTCGGCGATGACGATAGTGCGCTTGGCGAGGAACGGCATCGCCGCCTTCAGTGTCACGCAGCCACCTTGCTAGGTGCATTAGGTCGGCTATGAATGATGCCTCATGATGAGGTTCCCTTGGAAGGGTCCCACGTGGGCAGGACAAGGCACGGAGTGCTAATGTCCTGCCACCATGAAAGAACAGGGATTTTAATCGCCACCCAACGTTTGGAACACCAACGCTACACACCTAGCGCCTAGTAGAAAGAAAACACAGTTGTGACAGTGGTTTCGGTGCTTTCGCTTAGGACGCACAACAGTATGGCCGCTGGGGCGTCCCGTAACGATGAGGACGCTCTGGCTGAGCGGTTGTCCACTTTGGGCACCGCCGAGGGCGGGACGAATGATCACGAGGCGGGTCCGTCGTCCATGAACGCCGAAGAGCCGGCGTCTGCCAGTGTGCAGTTTGACGTGTCAGATCCGGAGCAGTTCGGGGTGGACATCAGCTCGTGGGCGACCGCCACCCAGCAGCGGTTCGACCAGCTGCAGAGGCAGCTCAGCGAGGTGCTGACGGTAGTGCTGGAGGGCCAGCGCGGCCAGCAGTCACACGCAGACTTCCTCACCGACGCCAGGCTCGCTCAGATCGTCCTGCAGGATCGAGGGCTGTGATGAACGACGTGCTGCGGGAGGTGGTGCGCGATGGCATTTGTCTGGTTTATATGGATGGATATTAATCTTCAGTAAGACCGCTGAAGAGCATAAGACGCATGTGCGCAAGGTTCTGGAGCTGCTGCAACGGCATCGCTTGTATGCCAACAGAAAGAAGTGCAGTTTCTTCCAGCGAGAGGTTAACTTTCTGGGCCATGTCATCAATGCAGACGGCATTACCGTGGACCCGGCAAAGACGGCGGCGGTCAAGGACTGGCCGCGCCCCAGCAGCGTCGCGCAAGTGCGCTCGTTCCTGGGCCTCTCCAACTACTTCCGCAAGTTCCTCATGGGTTACAGTAACCTGGTGCGCCACATGACGAATTTGACACGAAAGTCTGCGAAGTGGGAATGGACGCAAGATTGCGAAGACGCGTTTCAGGGTGTTAAGACCCAACTCACGTCGGCACCGGTTCTGGCCTTGCCGGAAGTTGGCGAAGGTGCGCCGCCTTTCACTGTAGTTTGTGATGCATCCGACTTTGGCTTGGGCGCTGTTCTGATGCAGAACGACAGACCCGTTGCCTTCGAGAGTCGAAAGCTGTCGGGTGCAGAAATAAACTACACTGTGGGAGAAAAAGAATTGTTGGGGGTGGTCAATGCTCTGCAGAAGTGGAGATGCTACCTGGAGGGTGTCAGGTTCACAGTAGTGACTGACCACCACCCCAACACGTATTTGCCGTCGCAACCAAATCTGTCGCGACGTCAGGCACGCTGGTCTGAATTGCTGTCCTCGTATGACTTTGGGTGGTCGTACAGGCCGGGCAGGACAAATGTGGCAGATCCTATGAGCCGCAGCCCGGCGCTGCTGATGCATATGACATTGGCCGCAGCTTTGAGAGCCCGGGGGTCAGGGACGCCTGGCGACTCCGTGGACACCAGTACTGCTGATGATTGCACAGGGTCCTTGATTGAGTGCATCAAGGAGGGGTATTCTTCTGACCCGTGGTTTGCATTGGCTGGAAATACAGACAAGTTAGTCAAAAGATCGACCTGTGGTGGCGCGCGGAGGCGCTTGCCGTGCCCCACTTTGGGAGTCTTCGTGACGACATCATGAGAGAAGGGCATGAGAGTCCTTACAGTGGGCATGTGGGTTTCAACAGGACATTGCGTGGCCTGCAGCGGCACTACTGGTGGCCTAAGATGACCCTCCACGTGCAACAACTCTGCAGGACTTGCCCAGTTTGTCAGCGCAATAAGCCTGAGAATGTTCACCCTTCTGGGTTGCTTCACCCATTAGAGGTGCCAGGCCGCAGGTGATCGCAGATCAGCATGGATTTCATCATGCCCCTGCCGATGACAAGGAACGGGCATGATGGCATCCTTGTTATAGTTGACCGTCTGTCCAAGATGACGCACTTTGCGCCGACAACATCTGATGTGGATGGTGTGACGGCTCGACTATTCATGGACTATGTGTTCAAGCTGCATGGCCTTCCTGAAAGAGTTGTGACTGACAGGGGGTACTCAGTTCCGTGGTCAGTTCTTGCGGAGCTGGCGCGTCTGCTGGGGACGAAGCAGGACTTATCGTCTGCGTATCATCCTCAGACGGACGGGCAGACTGAGCGCATGAATCGCGTCCTTGAAGAGATGCTGAGGCATTATGTGAACCCGACGCAGGATGACTGGGATGAACACCTGGCTGCAGCGGAGTTTGCTGTGAATAATGCCTATCAGGAGAGTGTGAAAAGTACACCCTTCTTCCTGAATTATGAACAGCACCCCTTCACGCCGCTGACGCCACTGACCACTCCATACTCGCAGAGGGAGGGGGAGGAGAGGACCCTCACCCGCGTTCCCGCCGCTCAGCAATTCTATGGCAAGTTTTCTGAGTCGCTGCGGTTGGCTAAGGATGCTCTGATGCGAGCGCAGGATCGGCAGAAGCACTACTTCGATAAGGGTCGAAAGGAGCTGACGCTGGCGCCCGGACAGCAAGTGCTGTTGTCAACTAAGAACATCAGACTTCCTGTGCCACAGGGAACGGTCCGCAAGCTTCTGCCGCTGTGGATCGGGCCGTTTACCGTCAGATGTCAGGTGCAGGATAGGCCTTCCTATAAATTGGAATTGCCTCCTAACATGAGAATCCATGATGTTTTTCATGTTAGCCTGCTGAAGCCTTACAGAAGTGATGGCGAGGAACGACCTCCTCCGCCAGCGCTGTTTATTGACGGCGTACCGGAATACGAGGTGGAAGCCATTCTGGCCCACCGCCAGCGCAGATACGGCAAGGGCAAAACGAAATTCAAGTATGA
>JAABUL010008393.1_pt1 | contig 10535 bp, 8 predicted proteins | sample 5559151 | NCBI WGS metagenome assembly JAABUL01 (sample SAMN10711876, study PRJNA513368) | rock metagenome | isolation source: Antarctica rocks | place: Antarctica: Victoria Land, Pudding Butte sud | reverse complement strand
TTTGCACTCTCAAAGCGTTCCGCCGAATTGCGACGCGTTACGACAAGACTGACGTGAGCTTCGGTGCCATGATCCATCTCGCTGGCGCAGCTATCGCTCTGCGCTGAATGTCAACACGCCCTAGGACGAAGCGTCGGGATCGGAAGCTTGCCGGTCCGTCCCGGCGGTCAGGATCCCATGAAGGCTTTCCGCATCCCGCGCCTTGCGAAGGGCGTCCGTGACCTTTTCGGTCCTGAGCCGACGTGCCACGCAGGCGAGCGCATTCAGGTGGTCGCCCTGCGCCTGGGCCGGCAGGAGTAGCAGGAATGCCAGGTCGACCCGCCGGTCGTCGATGGCTTCGAAATCCACCGGCGGCCGGAGACGGGCGAAAAGCCCGATGGGTCGGACCAGAGGCGACAGGCGGGCATGCGGGATCGCAATGCCGGCTCCCAGGCCGGTCGTGCCGAGCTGTTCGCGCGTCCTCAGGGCCTCGGAGATCACGGTCGGGTCGATCTGGGCTGGCCCCGCGACGCGGCGCGCCAGTTCATCGAGCAAGCGCCGCTTGTCCGGAGCGCGAAGATCGAGGATCACGCGGTCCGGCGTCAGCAGGTCACCGATCGTCATGTCGAGCCTCGGCCGGGCACGAAACCCGGTTCGCGCGATGTCGGTCCCATCATTATCGTCCCGCCCCGCTAATCCGGAGCCCGAAGACGATAGCCGACCCCTGTCTCGGTGAGGATGTAGCGGGGTCGCTCGGGATCCGGTTCGATCTTCTGCCGGAGCTGCCGGACGTAGACGCGCAGATATTGCGAGTCGGTCGAGGCGCCCCAGACCTCGCGCAGGATGTGGGCATGGGTGAGCACCTTGCCGGCGTGCAGGACCATTAGGCGCAGGACCTCGTATTCCTTCGGCGAGAGCTTGACGTCGTGATCGGCCATCTTGACGATCCTGCGGACGAGATCGACCGAGAGTTCGTCGACCCTGAATATGGGACGTTCGCCCTGGACCGCGAGTTGGTGGCGCAGCGCGGCACGAAGGCGGGCCAGCAGTTCGTTCATGCCGAACGGCTTCGTCACATAATCGTCGGCGCCGAGATCGAAAGCCTCGACCTTGCCGGCCTCGTCGCCGCGGCTCGACAGAACCACGACCGGGATGTTCTCGTCGCGCTCGCGGATGACGCGCAGCAGTTCGTGCCCCTTCATGTCGGGGAGGCCGAGATCGAGGATCACGAGATCGAGCTTCTCTCGTCCGAGAAGCTCGAGCGCCGCCCGTCCGTCGGGAGCTTCCAGGATGTGATAGCCTTGCGAGGACAGTCCCATGCGGAGCAGCTTGCGGATGGGAGGCTCGTCGTCGATCACCAGGATGCGGATGGGGGACATGCTCAGGGCATCCCCAGGAGTGGCGGCTTCATCGTCGCACCTGCCTTTGCCGGAAGCCGCATGGGTTGTGCAGTCATGTCAGGGAACCCTCATGCGGCGCTGCTCTGACGCCGGCTCGCCCTCGGCACCGGGAAAGTGAGGGTGAATGCGGCCCCTTTCCGGTCGGTGCGGTTGGTGGCCGTGATGGTCCCGCCCATGGCCTCGACGAAGCCGCGCGATATCGCCAGCCCGAGTCCCGTCCCGGCCCGCACCCGATCGCCCTTCCGGGCGCGATAGAACTTGTCGAAGATGCGCTCGACGTCGTCGGACGGGATGCCGTCCCCCTCATCCAGGACCTGGAGATGGATCTGCCCACGATCCTGCCAGCTCTGGATGCGGATCGTCGTGCCCTCGACGGCATATTTCGCGGCATTGTCCAGGAGGTTGAACAGGGCCTGCTCGAACAGGACCGCGTCGAGATCGAGCGTCGGCAGGTCGGGCGCGATCTCGACCTCGACTTTGTGGACGCTGAGGATCTTCCCGGCGCGCCTGAGAGCGGTGCCCACGATCTCCCCGATGTCGTACCCGGCGAGGTTCGGCGCGACCGCACCCGCCTCGAGCCGCGTCATGTCGAGCAGGTTGGCGATGAACCGGTTCAAGCGTTCCGCTTCGTCGATCACGGTGGCGAGGAGATCGACCTTGGTGGCTTTGTCGAGCGCACCGTCGAGGTCCCTCAACGTGCTGGCGGCGCCGAGAACAGAAGCGAGCGGCGTCCTGAGGTCGTGCGAGATCGAGGTGAGCAGCGCCTGCCGAAGCCGGTCCGTCTCGGTCAGAAGCTTGGCACGGTCGAGGTCCTCGACGAGCTTCACGCGCTCGACCGCGAGCCCACTCTGGTCGATGAGGGCGTCGAGAAGGCGTCGCCGCTCCGGCGTCAGGATCGGGCCGGGCGCATCGCTGTCGATGCCGATGACCCCGATGGCCCCCCGGCCCGTGTGCATCGGCAGGAACAGGCGCTTGGCTCCAGGCAGGGTGTCGGCGCTGCGACCGGCGGCGCGGTCGTTGTCGAAGCACCATTTGGCGGCCCCGATGTCGGCCTCGTCGAGCTGGTCCTCCGGCGGGTAGCCGGCCTTGACCACGATGCGCCCGGCTTCCGGCAGGAGCATCACGACCCGGACCTTCAGCATCGAGGCGATCTGGAAGACCGTCGCCCACAGGACATCGTCGAGGTTGCCGCAGCCGGCGAGCTTGCGGCTGAAGCCGTAGAGCGCTTCCGTCGCACGGGCCCGTCCGCGGGCGATCACGGCTTCCGACCGTGTCCGCGACGCGAGATTCGACACGAGGACCGCCACGACCGTGAAGAAGAACAGGGCCGCGATATTGCTCGGGTCGGCGATCGTGAACGTATAGATCGGCGGCAGGAAGAAGAAGTTGTAGCAGAGCGATCCGCCGATCACGGCCGCCAACGAGGGGAAAAGCCCGAAGCGCACCGCCACCACGACGACGGCCGTGAGGAACACGACTTCCACGCTTTGCACGGCGAAGAACCGCTGCACGATCTCGGAGACGCCGAGCGCCACGGCGACCGCCAGGGCCGCCGCGAGATAGGGCTTGGCATCGACGGAAGATCCCTCCGGCGCGGCCCGGACGGTCTTCTTCGGGACCGGCTCGGCGCCCTCGATCGCGTCGCCCGAGATGACGTGGACGCTGATGTTGCCGGACCGGCGGACGAGATCGTGCACCACCGAGCCGTTCATCAGCTCGAACAGCGTCGAGCGCTCGGACTTTCCGGTCACGATATGGGTGACGTTGTTCTCCCTGGCATAGGCGATGACATCGTCGGCGACGCGCCGGCCGGCACTCGGCACCGTGACAGCCTCGCCGCCGAGCCGGTCGGCCAGGCGCAGCGTATCGGCCACGCGGTCGCGCTCGACCTGGGACAGCTGCAGGCTGCGGCGGCCTTCGATCGAGAGCGCGATCCAGGGCGCGCGCAGGCGGTCGGCGAGCCGCTTGGCATAGCGCACGAGGCCGGCACAGCGCGGATCCTCGCTGATGCATACGATGACCCGGTCGCCCGCGGCCCATGGCCCGACGATGGCATGGGCCTGCATGTGGGTGAGGAGCTGGTCGTCGACGCGCTGGGCTGTGCGGCGCAGCGCGAGTTCCCGCAGGGCCGTGAGGTTGCCGGGCGAGAAGAAATGCTGCAGCGCCCGCTCGGCCTGATGAGGCAGGTAGACCTTGCCCTCCCTCAGCCGCTGGAGCAGGTCGTCGGGCGAGATGTCGATGACCTCGATATCGTCGGCCCCGTCGAGCACCGAATCCGGCACCGTCTCGCGTACGCGGACCCGGGTGATCTGCGCCACCACGTCGTTCAGGCTCTCGACGTGCTGGATGTTGAGCGTGGTAAAGACGTCGATGCCGGCGGCGAGCAGTTCCTCGACGTCCTGGTACCGCTTGGGATGGCGGCTGCCGGGAGCATTGGTGTGGGCGAGTTCGTCCACCAATGCGATGCGCGGATGGCGGGCGATCAGGGCATCGAGGTCCATCTCGTCCAGCGTGCCGCCCTTGTACTCGACCTTGCGGCGGCCAAGCACCTCCAGTCCCTCGACCAGGGATTCCGTTTCGGCGCGGTTGTGCGTTTCGACCACGCCCGCCACGACGTCGAGCCCCTCGCGCTTCCTGGCGCGGGCGGTCGTGAGCATCTCGTAGGTCTTGCCCACGCCGGGTGCCGCCCCGAGGAAGATCTTGAGCCGGCCGCGACCGCCGCCATCGCGCCGCGCCTCCGCCATCAGGGCGTCGGGCGAGGGCCGTTTGTCGCGATCATGTCGGTCCGCCATCGTCACCTCATAACGGCCGGACCATCGCGGCCGCGGCGCGCTGGCCGGACCACGATCACTTCGAGGCGATCGCGTCGAGTGCCACGTTCAGCGCGAGGACGTTCACGCGCGGCTCGCCGAACAGCCCGAACGTGCGACCCTCGACATGGTCCTGAACCAGCGCTTGAACGCGATCCGCCGGGAGATTACGCGTCTTGGCGACCCGCGGCACCTGAAACAGCGCGGCTTCGGGCGAGATATGCGGGTCGAGCCCCGAAGCCGAGGTGGTGACGAGGTCCATCGGCACGGGAGCACCGGGGTTCTCGGCCTTGAGCTTGTCCAGATCACCCTGGACCCGATCGATCAGCGCCTTGTTGGTGGGACCATAGTTCGAAGCCCCCGAACTGTCGGCCGCATAAGGCGTCGGCGCCGTCTTGGTCGGGTCCTTCGGGTCCGGTTCGGTCGTGGCCGACGGTCGTCCGTGGAAATAGCGGTCGGTGGTGAAGTTCTGACCGATGAGTTCTGAACCGATGGTGTGCCCATCCTTGTCGAGGACGAGGCTCCCCTGCGCCTGGTAGGGGAACAGAACACCGGCGACCCCCGTCATCGCGAGCGGGTAGCCGAGGCCCGTGAGCAGTGTCAGGGCGATCAGGATCACGAGGGTTGGACGAATCTGGTTGAGCATGGGACGGGTCCGACTGGGCAGCTTCGCGGGGCCGAAGCCCAGCAATGGTTTTCGCTTTGCGAAAGCCGAGACGATGCTGCTGAGGTTCTAGGGTTCGAGCCAACTTGTGACGGGTTGCTCAGACGAGGTGGAGGGTCGAAACGATGAGGTCGACCGCCTTGATGCCGATGAAGGGCACGATGATGCCGCCGAGGCCGTAGACCAGCAGGTTGCGCCGCAGAAGCGCACCGGCGCCGATGGCCCGGAATTTGACGCCCTTGAGCGCCAGAGGAATCAGCGCGATGATGATGAGGGCGTTGAAGATGATGGCCGACAGGATCGCGCTCTGCGGAGACGACAGCCGCATGACGTTGAGGGCGGCGAGTTGCGGGTAGAAGGTCAGGAACATCGCCGGGATGATGGCGAAGTATTTGGCGACGTCGTTGGCGATAGAGAAGGTGGTGAGCGACCCTCGCGTCATCAGCAGCGCCTTGCCGATCTCGACGATCTCGATGAGCTTCGTCGGGTCGCTGTCGAGATCGACCATGTTGCCGGCCTCGCGGGCCGCGACCGTGCCGGTGTTCATGGCCACGCCCACGTCGGCCTGGGCTAGGGCCGGCGCGTCGTTGGTGCCGTCGCCGCACATAGCGACGAGCTTGCCTTTGGCCTGCTCGGTGCGGATCAGCGCGAGCTTGTCCTCCGGCGTGGCCTGAGCCAGGAAGTCGTCGACCCCGGCCTCGGCCGCGATCGCGGCCGCGGTCATCGGATTGTCGCCGGTGATCATCACGGTGCGAATGCCCATGCGGCGCAGTTCCGTGAAGCGCTCCCGGATGCCGCCTTTCACGATGTCCTTGAGGTAGACGACGCCGAGAAGCCGTCCGTCGCGCGCCACGGCGAGCGGCGTGCCGCCGGCCTTGGCGATATCGTCCGAGATCGCCTGGGTCTCGCGCACCGCGTCCCCGGCGACCGCCGGCTTAAGCGCCAGGGCGGCGCCGCCCCGGGCCGCCGACGCCGGGACGGCCTGGACGTGGCCCAGGATGGAATCGACCGCGCCCTTGCGGATCGAGGAGCCTTCGACGTCGACACCGCTCATGCGCGACTGCGCCGTGAAGGGCACGAATGTCGCGTTGATGCTCGCCATGTCCCGGGCCCGGATATTGTACTTTTCCTTGGCCAGCACGACGATCGAGCGCCCTTCCGGCGTCTCGTCGGCCAGCGACGCCAGTTGCGCCGCGTCGGCGAGCTCCGCCTCGGTGACGCCCCGCAACGGGCGGAACTCGGTCGCCTGGCGGTTGCCGAGCGTGATGGTCCCGGTCTTGTCGAGCAGCAGCGTATCGACGTCGCCCGCCGCCTCGACGGCGCGGCCCGACATGGCCAGCACGTTGAAGCGCACGAGGCGGTCCATGCCGGCGATGCCGATGGCCGACAGCAGAGCCCCGATGGTCGTGGGGATCAGCGTCACGAACAGCGCCACCAGCACGATCATGGATATCGAGCCGCCCGCGTAGGCGGCAAAACTCGGGATCGTCGCGACTGCGAACACGAAGATGATGGTCAGGCCCGCGAGCAGGATGTTCAACGCGATCTCGTTCGGGGTCTTCTGGCGCTCGGCGCCCTCGACGAGGGCGATCATGCGGTCGATGAAGGTGGAGCCGGCCGCCGCCGTGATGCGGACCCTGATCCAGTCGGACAGCACCTGCGTGCCGCCGGTCACGGCGGAGCGGTCGCCGCCCGACTCGCGGATGACCGGCGCACTTTCGCCCGTGATGGCGGCCTCGTTGACCGAGGCGACGCCCTCGATCACCTCGCCGTCGGACGGGATGATGTCGCCGGCCTCGACCAGCACCACGTCGCCGACCTTGAGACCCGCGCCCGGCATCATCTTGTAGCCGGTCCGGGGGCCGCCGACCGCCGCGGCGGCACCGCCCAGGACCTTGGCCTGGGTCTCGGTGCGGGTGCGGCGCAGGCTCTCGGCCTGGGCCTTGCCGCGTCCCTCGGCCGTGGCTTCGGCGAAGTTGGCGAACAGCAGCGTGAACCAGAGCCAGAGCACGATCTGGAACGAGAACCCGACACTCCCGCCACCCGTCACGATGTCGCGGATGAGCAGCACGGTGGTCAGCGCCGCCACGACCTCCAGCACGAACATGACCGGGTTCTTGATCTGCAGGCGCGGGTCGAGCTTTCTGAAGGCGCCGACGACCGCCGGCCCGAGGATGCTGGCGTCGAGGATGGAAGACTGAGCCTTGGCCATGGATGGCTCCAGGTACGATGGGAAAGGGACGAGGTCGGTGGGTGCCACAGGCGCCAGCGTGGACGCTTCCGGGTGAGCGCCGCGGCGCTCACCCGGAAGCGGTACGCGGATCCCGTGACGTCAGGGCGCGGAGGCGAAGGTCTGCCCGGCGGAGCCGGCAAGGTGCTCGACGATCGGCCCGAGCGCCAGGGCCGGGAAGAAGGTCAGGCCGCCGATGATCAGGATGACGCCGATGAGGAGCCCCACGAACAGTCCGCCGTCGGTCGGGAAGGTGCCGGCCGAGGTCGGCACCCTCTTCTTCGCCGCGAGCGAACCCGCGATGGCGAGCGCCGGGATGTGGAGGAAGAAACGCCCGACCAGCATCGCGACCGCGAGCGTGACGTTGTAGAATAGCGTGTTGGCCGACAGGCCGGCGAAGGCCGAGCCGTTGTTCCCCGTCGCCGACGTATAGGCGTAGAGGATCTCGGAGAATCCATGCGGGCCGGGATTGTTGGTCGCGGCGACCGCCGAGGGGACGATGGTCGCCACGGCCGACCAGCCGAGCATCATCAGCGGCAGGATCAGGATGCCCAGCATGGCCATCTTGACCTCCTTCGACTCGATCTTCTTGCCCAGATATTCGGGCGTGCGCCCGACCATCAGCCCGGCCACGAAGATCGCCACCACCACGAAGATCAGCATGCCGTAGAGACCCGAGCCCACGCCGCCGAAGATGATCTCGCCGAGCTGGATATTGATGAGCGGGATCATGCCGCCGAGCGCCGTCAGCGAGTCGTGCATGGCGTTGACGGCGCCGCACGATGCGTCAGTGGTGATGACCGCGAAGAGCGAAGAGGCGAGAACGCCGAAACGGACTTCCTTGCCCTCCATGTTGCCGCCATCGAGCCCCAACGCGTGGAGCAGCGGGTTGCCGGCCGCCTCGGAGGGGTAGACCACGAACACGCCCGCGAGGAAGAGCAGGCCCATGGCGGCGAACAAGGCCCAGCCCTGGCGCTGATCGCCCACCATGCGGCCGAAGACGTTGGTGAGGGCCGCGCCGATCGAGAAGATGGAGATCATCTGAATGAAGTTGCCGAAGGCGGTCGGGTTCTCGAACGGGTGGGCCGCATTGGTGTTGAAGAAGCCGCCGCCGTTCGTTCCCAGCATCTTGATCGCGACCTGGCTCGCAACCGGTCCCAGCGCGATCGTCTGTTTGGCGCCCTCGAGCGTGGTGGCGTCGACGTAGGCGCCGAGCGTTTGCGGCATCCCGGTCCAGATCAGGAACAGGGCATAGGGGATGCAGATCGGCAGCAGGACGTAGAGCGTGCAGCGCGTGACGTCGACCCAGAACGAACCGAGGGTCTTGGCCGAAGCCCGGGCGAAGCCGCGGATCACCGCCACCGCGAGTGCGATGCCGGTCGCGGCGGACAGGAAGTTCTGGTGCGTCAGCCCCAACATCTGGGTGAGATAGGACAGCGTGCTTTCGCCGCCGTAGTTCTGCCAGTTCGTGTTGGTGATGAAGCTCGCGGAGGTGTTGAAGGCGAGGTCCGGGGCCACGGCGCCCTGGCCGGCCGGATTGAACGGCAGCATGCCCTGGATGCGAAGGAGGACGTAGAGGATCAAGAACCCGCCGAGATGAAACATCAACATCCCGAACAGATAGGCGACCCAGCTCTGTTCGTGGTTCTCATCGATGCCGGACAAGGCGTAAAGGCCGCGCTCGATCGGCCGAAGCACGGGCGACAGGAAGGTTCGCTCTCCCGTGAAGACGCGCGTCATGTAGAGCCCGAACGGCTTCACGAGCGCGATGATGACGACGCAGTAGAGCGCGATCTGGATCCAGCCGTTGACGGTCATGGCGAAGACTTTCAGAACCGCTCGGGGCGGACGAGGGCGTAGGTGAGGTAGATGAGCAGGCCGATGGTCACCAGCCCGCCAAGCACATAATCGAACAGCATCGCTCGCTCCTAGAGCCGCTCGCAGATGATCGTATAGCCGGCCGAAATCGCGAAGAATGCGAGCCCGCTCACGATGAATATGATGTCCAGCATTGGAAGGTTCTTTCCAAATGGAGTTGGCGGTGACTGATCGACATGGAATCGCAGATCGATCGCTGGCCGACGGGACCGTCACCAGCCTTCGGCATTCGACTCACATCGCAGATCCCGCATAGGAATTCGAGAGAGGGGTCGGGCCGACAATATAAAGATCTCATAAAGGTCAGCCGATTCCAGGCCGTCGTCCCCGGATCTCAGGCCTGGCCGATGCGACCGGAATACGTAGAGCCGACACCCACGAGTTATTGATGAACGCTGACCCGTTCCAACATGGGATCACCATGCGGGCCGGTCTATAATCGAGGACGGCTCGACGAGACCGTATCAAGAGAACGCCCGCCATGAATATGCTGCCGACGGATCATCAACAGCCGTGGAATGGTCAAACCTCGCCCGGCCCCGGATGGCCGCGGCTGCCTCGCTTGGCGTTCGGAACCATGGCGGGCATCGCGGTCCTGGTGGGGGCGCTCGCGACCCTGGCGGGCAGCTTCTACACGGTGCAGCCGACCGAGATGGCCGGCGTCCGACGCCTGGGGACGGTCGTCTCGCCGCAGCCGATCGGCCCTGGCCTTCACCTCAAAGTGCCGTTCGTCGATACGGTCGACACGATCCAGACGAGTCTCGACACGTTTCAGCTCAACAATCTCACGGTCTACACCATCGACAACCAGGCCGTGACGGTGGGGGTCGGGCTTTCCTACAGGGTGCCTGAAAGTGCGGTCCTGAAACTCTTGTACGGCGTCGGCCGGAGCGGCAACGTCGATATCGTCGAGAATATCCGGCCCGTGCTCGCCGATCGCGTCCTGCGGGTGTTCTCCACGCAGAACACCGTCGGGATCTCGGCCAACCGGGAGCAGATCGCGGGTGCGATCCGCAAGGAAGTCGGCACCGCGCTGCAGACCATCTTCGGTCTCGAGATCACCGACCTGCAGCTCAGCAGCATCACCTACAGTCCCAGCTTCCAGGCCTCCGTCGAAGCCGCGGTGCAGGCCAAGAACGACGCGATCCGCGCCGAGAACACGGTCGTGAAGGTCCGCTACGAAGGTGAGCAGCAGAAGGTGCAGGCCGACGCGCAAGCCGCGGTACGCGTCGCCCAAGCCAACGGAGAAGCTCAGGCCACCATCGCGCAGGCGCGCTCGCAGCGGGAAGCCGCCATCCTTCGCGCCGAGGGCGACGCACAGGCCACGACCCTGCTCGGCGATGCCCAGGCGCGCGTCATCCAGCAGGTCGGCAGCGCCGTCACCGGCAATCCGAGCGTCGTCTCCTACGAGACCGCGCATCGCTGGAACGGCCAGATGCCGTCGACCATGTTCGGCGGAGCCACGAATCCCCTGGCCATGATGAACATACCGGCGGCATCCAAGTAGCGATCGCGCATGGATGGGTAATGATCCCGCTGTCCTGCGAGGGTCGACAAGGTGCCGCACGCACCAT
>JAABUL010008392.1_pt1 | contig 10535 bp, 16 predicted proteins | sample 5559151 | NCBI WGS metagenome assembly JAABUL01 (sample SAMN10711876, study PRJNA513368) | rock metagenome | isolation source: Antarctica rocks | place: Antarctica: Victoria Land, Pudding Butte sud | reverse complement strand
GAGGAGGAGATGGGATTTTGGATTTGTTGGTACTTCCTTTCGTTATGGGTTCCTAATTATACCTTCCAATACCGTATACACTACCACGATGCTACTACTTCACCCCCTAACCCCCTAACCCCCTAACCCTTATAATCCTCTACGGCCATGGCCGAGTCGAAATCGATCAATTTGAGACGACCGTCGGAAGGGTCTCGACCGACATGTCGAAGTTCAAGGTCACGATGCTCCACCGACGAGGCATGAAGTTTTTCGTAAAGGTTGATGATCTCTCGACTGTTGTCCTTCGATCTCAGCGATTTCCGCCCCGACCAAAGCGGGGACACCAAACTTACCGATCAGGACGATTTAGACCAGTCCAAGAGATCTCTGACGAGAATCCAACCAGCGATCAAGTATCATCGCCCAATACCTCCCTCGTCCATGTCCGGTCGAAGCGACAAAGAGACCATGACAGTGAGGGACGACGACACCTTGAAGTGAAGCGAGCGGTCCATAGTAAAGCTCTGCTTCGTTGAGAACAGCTTGTTCCGGGTCGAAGCCTAGTTGACCCCCGTCCTCGTCCTCTCGCTCGAATGAGTTTGATTCGATCAAGACCAGCTTCAACACAACCTCCCTGCCGGGCGTGTTTCCGAGATCAGACGAGATGGCGGAGATGGAACTTCGACGCTTGGCTCGGACACTGGTCAAACACTTGATGATGTCGTCCTCGTCCTCGCCCTCGCCCTTGGCTAGCGAAGTCTCACCCTTGGCTCCGTTCTTTGGGAAACATGTCCACTCGTCCGCGTTTCCGTCTTTCCGTCCCTCCCCAAACACACTATTATGAAATGCTCGGTTTGCGACCTCGACGCACCTTGACTATCGTTCGCTCGCCTCGTGGTCGAGTTCATTGCTTGGGATGCGATCATCGGCAGTACTTCTCAGCTCAGGAACCGTTGACATCCCTCGATACTCCCTCCGCACGCACGGACACAAACTCTCCATCACCCATCACCCATCACCCATCACCCATCACAACATCCCGAGCTTCTCCCTAACCTCGGCCATCTCCCGTTCGAATAGCACTGACCCCGCCAGAGACTGAACGACCATCGCCCCGTCCAGGTCGATCAACATCGGCCGTCGTGTTTTTCTCGAGAGACGGATGTGGCGAGGTTGGACGTCGCGGTGGACCACGCCTAAGGCGTGGAGGGACTCGTATAGGTCCAGGACGGCGATCCTGGTGTAGGTCAAGGTCAGATGGACGACGTCTTTCGGACTTGGAGCCATTCGATGGATCAGCGGAACGACCTACTTGTCCTCGTCATCCAACTCGCTCATATCCTCCGCCAACATCGCCCCCGCATCCTCCATGCACAAAACCATGACCTCGAGCTCCCCTCCTTCTCCGTCAGACACCCACGAGCCATAAAGCGTGGGTATGACTGTCCCCTGTAACGGCCTCAAACACTTTGTATACATCTCCCACTCATTCACCATCGCCTTCCTCGCCTCGCCCGCAGCATACGTATACTCGTCATCGGTCCATTTGGGGAAGGTGGATAGGTCGATGAGCTTGGTGACGATTTGCCGGGACAGTGGCTCGGTATGCGGGTGGAAGAGGGTGAGCGTGGAGTGATATGCATCGGAGAGTCGACCGTGGGAGATGAAGCTGTAGAGTCGAGCGCTGTACGGTGGAGCAGAGAGACGTTTGCGTTGGTCTCGTCCGTGGATGTCGACAGATGCCGAGTAGGTGATGGCTTCAGGGTGTGGGTGTGAACTGGGGACGGGAAGGATGCTTGGTGTCCCGGAACTTATCGCATGTTTGTTCTGGTTTGATTCGGTCCACTCGGCATCGGCATCCGACGACAGCTGTCTGAACCGTATTGCTCCCCAGTCACGTCGATCCGGTTGGCGGAAAGGAACGTTACGGAGCTTCCGCCTGTGGACATTGCACGCAAAGGACAAGCCGAGCGAGCCGGACTGTAGTTTGCGGATTCGGTTGGTCAGCTCCGCGACACAACAGTCGTTGAAGCGTGTCCGCTGGAGGAGAACGTTTTGGGCAGGGTGAGCGGGTGGGGGGATGACGGAGAACGCACGATTTGGCCTAGTAGGGACGTCGCCGGGGTGAGTGGACTAGAGTCCGAAGCTGTCCGCAACGATCCGCTCGATTGACTCCTCTTTCTCTTGTCTCCTCCCGACGACCCGCTCTTTCGTCTCCTTCCCCAGAAGTGCCACCCCCACTTCGTCAACCCTTTTCCTTTTGCCCCCGGGTCGTCTTCCTCCCGAAGATCCCTTTCCTTCAGGCACGGGCATATACACCGGCTCGTCCCTCACATAGCCTCTCAGCTCGTCATCCCCTCCCGCCGTCAACAGGATAGCGAACAGAAGTTTCAGCGGGTTCCAATGACGATCGACAAAGTCAGGATCGGTACCGTACGTGTTGAGAACGTCACGATCAATGGGATCGCGGAGGATGACTTTGGAGACGTGGATGACGAGTGGGCAGATACGGTGTAGGACCATGTAGCCGTCCCATGTGGAGATTGTGATCAAGCCGCTTCGATTGGCGTCCAGTTGCACCACGGCCTTTGAGTACCGTCAGTTGGATGAAAGGAACAAGGGTCAAGCGAAGAAGCACTGACCTGTTTGAGAACCTCCTCCATCGTCTTTCTCCCCGCGCCGTCCACATTCCACCTTTCCTCTGCATCCCCTGGCCAACCAAACACCGGCTCTTCCCCCTCCAAGAATAATCTGATCCCGCCTCCGATCCCGGCTGCCCGTCTGATGTGCACAAAGTAAATGAGGGCAAAGACGATCACCCGTTTGACCTCCCACAAGGGAGGATGCTTGAATCTCCCGCCATCGGACATCGCACGCTCCCAATGACGATCGCCAGTGTGTCGTAATAGGATCGCGTGGGTGATGTCGAAGAGGATGAAGAGAAGGAGGATGACGGTGGATTCGAGGTGATCGTACACGGCGTCCTCATCGATGTCGGCAAAGTAGTTTGACCGTATCGAATCGTAGGCCCAGATGGGGTCTGATTGAGGAGGGAAAGTGGCCGATGGATCGACGAGGGAGAGCAGACGAGTTCCGAGCCGAGTCAGGGGTTCGTCGGAAGAGATGAACGTGATCGCTCGGGTGGGGGTTTCCTCTCGCTTGAGCCTCTTTCCCCCATCAACATTCACCTCTTCACCTTCACCTTCACCATCACCATCCCCATCCCCATCCCCATTCCCATCCCCGTCACCAAGATCATCATCATCATCATCATCATCCATCGCCTTCCGAATACTCTGCACAATCGCCTCACGCTTGATCCTCGTCGTCTTGGTCGAAGAGACCTCACCCGGCTTCGAGCTCGACGTGAGGGTGTGCGACTGGCGATTGTTCTGTGGAGGGATGACGTAGCCGTCAAGCGTATCCAGGAAACTCATCGTTTCAAATTGTGGGGGTGGATCAAGGTGCGTTTTAGGAGCGATGGATAGAAAAGCGGGGGATGCGTCCGGACAGCTCACTTTCTGAGCTGGTCCATAGATAACATCTTCCCCAAGTTCCTACAATCATCGAACGAGATAAACAGATGCGGGTAAACTTGTTTCTGGCAAATGAGTGCCAAGTTGACGTTGAGAGCTCAGTCAAGGTATCGAGCGGTTGACGAGCTCCAAGGCCAGAGCGATCGAACGAGTGAAGCCAACCCAATCGAGTCTCCAAGAGATTGGATCGAGGAGAGGACTTGCTTACGCCAAAGCTCTCGCCTCACATATCCATTGAAGCGATATGACTTCTTGAGGTTGCAATCATGCTCCAGCTCGAAGGGTGCTACTACGACGTTCTAGACGCCAAGGGAGAGCCTCGTCGTCGACGGTTCAGGAGAATCGTAAAGGGCGTCGGCACCGGGCATGGGGACGTACACGCAAATTGAGCTCTATTGTGGGCGGGCGGGACCAATGTCAAGTCAGCACTGTGTTTACCGCAGAGTCGTCTGCACGCCTCCTACTGAGCCGATCGTGGGAGGATATGAATTCGGTAGGAATAGAGACCAAGAAGTCACAAGTCAACGAGGATCTCGTACAAAACACCGCACCGCAACGCTGATGGAGACTCGGATGTTCTCCGCCAAGGGCTGCTGCACTCTTAAGAAACAGAGCGAACGCCGACGACGCTGAGAATGACCTTGTGCCAATCTGCGGCACGGCTCGCGCACTCCCGGACGTCTCCGGACGTTGTTGTCGATGGTTGGGGTCGTGCCGGATGTGCCGGGTGTAGGCGATAAAGACTTGGATCGGCTCTGAACGGACCATGGAGATCAAGTAGAAATCGAGCATAGGAAGCGATGTCTTTTTTTTTCGTATTCGACGGTCGTCGACTGAAAGCTTCAATCAGTGGTAAGACATCCCCGCGCGCATGTGTATCGGTCACGGGGATGGGAGTGAGCAAGCTCAGATGCAGACTCTTGTCGTTTCAGTCGAGTGGATGCATAGGTGACAGGGATTTTCACCCGGTGGAGAAGCCAAGCGAACGGAAGAAAGGTCAGACACCCTCCGGATCGTCAGAGTGTTCAACATTCTCTCGAGAGAGCTTGATGATCCTCCCGGATCGAAATCATCCCCGGAGTATACAGTATACAGCATAAATGCACACAAGCACGGTTCCGGACTCACATCTTCCCAACCGCATCACTCACCATCTTCCCAATCAGTCTCCCCATCGTCTCACTCGAACACTCGACCACACGAACTCCGATATGTTCCAGAACTTCCCGTAAGAACGAGAGCGGTGGGAGGACGCTCCCCTCGCTCGATTCGTCACTGAACGATGATAAAGACGGGCTCGACGACGTGGACTCGGGAGGATCTTCCAGGTTGATGATCGCTGGGTCGGAACCGTTGGCACCGAGGATTCGGTTGCGCCAGGTGTGTATACCGGCTACATCGGAGGGAGGAGAAGGAGACCAAGGGGATAAGGAGAGGGGAGGAAGTGAGGGATCGACTGGTTGGGATCCGGACGGGAATGTGTCGGGTTTGAGAGAGTTGTATGGGTAGTTCATCGGCGGCGTCGAGGCCAATGCATTTCCGTATTGTCCCTGTCGGCCTCCCTTTCCTGTTGCAGCTCATCAGCCTTCGCTAGGTTAAGGGGTTCAAGTGGGAGCGATGCGCTTGCCTTTTGGATCATCCTTCGGGTTACGCTTCTTCGAGGATGGAGGAGGAGGAGGCCCACTGACACCACCGTCACCGCCACTGCCCGGACCACCACAGCCACCACCTAGAAAACGACATCAAACCGAGCTCACAAAGACAAAGCAACTCACCATCTCCTTCACCCGATCCGTCCTTCCCACCAGTACCACTCTTGGACGCCTTCTTGGTCGGACTCCTCGGTCTCCGTTGCCTCCCCGCCGGAGCCAACATCGCCAACTTATCCCACCTCGCCACGATAAGCTGCCTCTCATACTCCCCCGCGCCCAACCTCGATCCCTCCCTCAAGATCTCGTGATACGCCTCACACTCATCCTCCTTCGCCTCCGGGATCTTTTCCGCGGCGGCACCACCGATCTTCCGACCATTCATCAAATCAAAGACCGTTTGTCGAAATTCGATATAGACATCCCTCGAACGTGGATCGACGAGTGCCTCGCCGATGTCGGCAGTCTGCAACTTCAGATTGAACGGCATCTTCTCCGAGATCTGGTGATCGGCGAGGAAGATGGCGACATCGATTGGCATGGATCGGTCGAGGGGGAAAGAGGAAGAGCCGGAAGTGATTTGGTCCTGATGGACCCGATCCTTGTCGGTATCAATGGTTTCGACAACAATGATCTGATCTGGGAGGATGGCGATGCGCCGGAATTTGAATCCGTAGATGGTGAGTCCGAGGAAACAGCCGCACATCTCGTAAGCCCCGTGAAGATATAGGAACGCCTGAGCATGACCGATCAAGCATTTGTCGGGCGAGGCGAGGTAAGGTGTCGACGATGTCCCTGGGTTGGCCGACGTCTTCAACATCAAAAGTCAGTACCATTCGATTCTCGGGGGAAGCTTTGAGGAGTAGAACGAATCATTCAATCACCTGGCTGAGGGTCACCTCTTGATTTCCTTGCTCCTGCTTGGCTCTAACGACCGAGATATCCTCGATCTTGACCTCGACGATCAGGTAAACACATCGCCAGGTGTCCTTCTCGTCCTCGCGCCAATAGACCTGGGCAAGCTGATCGGGCCTGACCACACCGTTCAACGTATCGGTGCTGAGAGAGGGAAGGGTAGTGATCGAGGAGTCGGCGTCGTCGAGCTTCGGATCCTCGCCTTCCTGGATCGGGGCATCATTCGCTCCATCTCCACACAAGGTCAAGGAAGTGGAAGGTTTGGTAGGAGACGGTTCATCTGGGGAGGAAGTTGAACTCGAACCCAGGCCGGTCACTACAAGAGTCAACGCGATCCAAACGTCAGGGCGTGTGGGTATGGATGTGTGACGGGAAGAAGGCAAAGGACCCACGATCGGAAACCTCTGCCTTCTCAGCACGCGATCGCTTCACGTCCACCCCACTTGTAGCTTCCTCCCTGCTCTTCCGTTTCGCTTTCGCCGCCTGCAGCTCGGCCCGCACCGTCTTCCCTCTCGCCAAGACCGCGTGGACGGCTGAATGAACCTGCGTATCCTCAAATCTCACACCCTGCCTCACCCGGATGTCGCGGAGATTCCCTTCCAGCTTGTCCGAGATCTGGAACACGGCGTTATCCCAGGCGGCGTCGACCTCATCAAACACCGACATCAGCGGCGACAGGAGCCAGTGTTTGAGGTCGGGTTCGTTGTCCGGTACGAGTTGTACATTCCTGACCGTCTTACCGAGGTGATTGATGTGTCTGGTGGAGGGTGCAGGGATGTAATAGCTGGAGATTGAGTCAGACGGGTGGATGGATTGGGTTGGCATCGTTAGTGATGGCGAGCGAGTGTCTAGTCTTTTGATTTGGGATCGGAGAGATGGTTGATCGCATGTTTTTGCTGGCCCCGCCAGAGACGAGCTTTGACTCCGGGATGTACCCCCCTGTGTGCCGGATATCCGCCGATGTGGCAGAAATCTCACCTATCAATCATCCTCAAGCAAAGGCTTAACCCATTAGAAAAAATCTAAACTTGAAAGAGACACTGTCTAAATCCTGATTCAGATTTTTCTTCCAAAAGAACAATCTGTCCCTACCGTTGTAATATATCATGAATTGTTTATGATCATACTTTTGCATTTACTAGACCAATCATGTCATTATGAGTATATGCACTGTTTAGCAGATGCGATCGCTGTTACATTAGACGCCAGGCCATTAGATAAAGTCTAAACTTGAAATAGACACTGTCTATATTCTTATTCCGTTTTTCTCTCCCAGAGGGACCATCCGCCCCTACCTCATGTTCCGAGACAAATCACCAGAGATTGTCAAGAGTCAGCGCTGACCGAAACCTTCAAGTTTCCCTCGTACCAGGGGACAACCTGACCGTTCTGCTGCCCTGTATGCGGAACTTGGGCAACCCGCTGTCCTGCCTGACTGAACGGCTCGAGGAGCACGGGTGAAAGATGCCCGGCGCCCGGCATCACTATACCATCCCTCAAATTCCGCACGATGGGTGTAGAACCTTGGCGGTCCGAGGTAGCGAGTGTTGTGATGGGTGAGAAACATCCGTCTGAAAAGCTGATCACCATCCCCCTTCTTTCCCCTATCATCAACAAATCTCTCCGCGTTCTCCAGCTCGATCTGGCCTCGATAAAGGTCCACCATTTTGGGCAACCGGCAATCTTCTACACCATCGACTCATCCCAGACGACCGCGTTGCGCAAAGTCATGACCGGTGAGTAGCTGATGATCTTGTGCAAGTGTGGTGGGCTGAGAAGCTCTTGTAGAGTTCCCTGAAGACGATGAAGCGTGTCCCAGCCTCTTACGACACTCCGATTGCGTCGTGAACCCACAAGTACGTGTCAAACGCGGTATACGAGTTCGCCAAACGATCGTCAGTGCGGACCAGGCCGTGATCATCCTTCCAGGCGCTTTCTATCAAGTTGTATCGTGCGGCTACAACTGCATTGCGACGGTAAACCTTTGCACCCCGGATTGGAGGGAGCGTCGCCTTGTCCTCGTCACTTCGGTCTGCTACTAGATGTTGGGTTGCACCGGTGTCGATGTGGAAGCTCGAGTCGCCTGCGTCTCGTGTAGCAAGCACGTCGATTGAGACGTGCGCAATGAAGGCTTGGGGCGTCGAGAGGTAGCCGTCGACGTTGTTGATAGATCCCCTAGACTTTTCCTGCTTTGAGTGTTCCATGAAACGCTTGAGGGTTCGGCACTGAGGCTTGAATAGGACTCGTAGTGCTCGAGCATCTTTTCGCGCGTTTGAGCGGAAGTCGCAGTAGTGAGATGCGTGCAGAGAGGTCGGCGCGACGGGAGGTGGTGTCCACCTTGTGTCTGGAACTGATGTGCCGGTACATGTCGTTTGCGGACCACGTGTACTCCATTTCCGCTTGAATACCATGCAAAACCGTCAACATCACCGTGGAGCGAGCTTCGTGCTCTCTGGTCGACCATCCGGCCCACAACAACCTCTGAGCGGCTGTAAAGACTGCCCCGGTAGTGCTCTGGGTAGCATTAGGCTGAACTGAGTGCTGAATCAGTCCAACGGGTTTCTCACCCCGTGCCAAGCGCGCTGTTCTCGCCCCAGCAGTCCTATCAATCCCGCCTACGCTGTAGTTCCCAAGATCACGTCCCACTCCCCACATGTACGATCTCAACGGGGTGTTCATGTGATCGGATGTGAGACCGGATCCAGGCTGTAGACCAGGGCGAAAGGTTGATTCCTTTCAGGCGTGTATCCGGGAACAAATCCATAATTGACACCGGTGACGCAAAGGGGCCACCGAGCCTGGCTGGGGAGAGGAGATAGGTTGACACAGAGCTGTCGGACATTCTCCTGGCGTTGGTCTGTCGCCAGAAGTTCGCGGCGGTCTTGATCCCCGTTGGCGAAGACGTCGAGTCGTAGGTCGTTGACGAGGTGATCGCCCGGTGGATCCGACCATACGAGCGTTGTTTTTAACATCGTTTCGGCAACAACGGGTAGATGGATGAGTACTTGTTCACCCTGCGACAGACCGCGGTGATAACCATGATCCAATCCGGTCCGGCGGAGAACGGCGTCAAGGTTGGCGAGTCCCCAACCCCACCTGGGTCCTGGTAAACCCTCGCCCTCGCCCGCAACCGTACCTGGACCGTTGGCAGCGTTGATCATAATTGCCTTGATCAATGACGCTGCAGGATACTCCGTTGAGCAGGCCAGGATCATTTCGCGAACTACGGCGCAACAACCAGAGATCATCGGGCAGGCGAAGCTTGTCCCAGACATATAGCCAAGGGGATTCGTGATCTGAAGAGGCGCGAGAGCTAGCGACTCTGATCGCCGTGCCAGGGCCATGAGATGAGGCGAGGTGAAGCGTTCTCTGGTGGGACCGGCAGATGAGAAAGGGGCGATGTCGGTCTTTGAGTGACACAGACCTTGAGGATTGGGTGTCCCTTTCTGATCTTGCCGCCGTCGTGACCTGCTTGCCCCAACGGTAATTGCGTTCTTCGCTGAGCCTAACGCCGCCACCCGAGGAGTCTCGTCATCCGAACCAGTGTTGCCTGTGGCATTGACGAAAAGTAAGTCTGGGTATTCGCAAACGAGATGATCGATCGTGTTCGGTTCTTCGGTATCACCGTAGGCAGGTTGGAATCCGTGAGCTGGGCCAAACGAGTTATTGACGATCCGCACGTTTTGATCCCGATACGGCCTTTCGAAGATCCCACGTAGCTTGACCGGTGACCAGTTGCCGTCGCCGTCAATCAGGGATTGGATAACAAGCCGGGCGGCAGGAGCTATCCCACTGACATCTCCGCCAAGCTCATCGCATACTCCGCTGGCAACGATATATCCCGCCACAGCTGTCCCGTATGACACTGTATCGGCCACAGACAAGCTGGGATCATGGGCGTTCTTCATGGCGAGTATGCGACCGGTGAAAGCGGGAGGGGTGTCGTCCATTGATCCGGTGTCGAAGCCACTGTCATTCACCGCGATGACCTGTCCGGCGCCCTTTCAGGTGAGGGGATTCCGCAAGACGCCTGAGGCACCTATATCTGCGTCCAGTCCCATCATCAGAAACGAATCTAATACGCGCGACACTGGGCAAGGAATATGTATGCATTGGCAAGGGCAATTAAGAGGTGATACCGCAAGTCAACCATGACGACAAGCGGTGATCGCGAGGGGTTCTATAGGAAGATGGAGATGGCTTAAGACGAGACAAGATGTACTAACCTACTTTCGCCATGTTCATAAATGGTCGGATCTCGCCCAGCACCACCACCGATCGGACTTCGTCTTCTTCTGTGATAGGTCGAATGGCATGAGGAAGCGCCATGACTCTCAGCCCGAAGTAGGAGTTCACCTGGACCTCTCGTACGCCTTCTATCGCCCTGATCCTTTCTGCAACAGCCTTGCGTTCGTCGTTCCCCGGCGCGAAGAGCATCACCGCGAGCCTTTGC
>JAABUL010008390.1_pt1 | contig 10536 bp, 4 predicted proteins | sample 5559151 | NCBI WGS metagenome assembly JAABUL01 (sample SAMN10711876, study PRJNA513368) | rock metagenome | isolation source: Antarctica rocks | place: Antarctica: Victoria Land, Pudding Butte sud | reverse complement strand
CCGTAGGGGCGATCCACCGTAGGGGCAATATCCACCGTAGGGGCAATATCCACCGTAGGGGCAATATCCACCGTAGGGGCGATCCACCGTGTAGCGATCCACCGTAGGGGCGATCCACCGTAGGGGCGATCCACCGTAGGGGCGATCCACCGTAGGGGCGATCCACCGTAGGGGTGATCCACCGCCAATCCGTGTAATCCACCGGAATGGCGATTGAGACGAGCTCGAATAAGACTCGCACCCCAACCCCATAATACGATGCCATTTCCACTTTTTTCGCATCAAAGTCTTGTCTTGGTCTTCGACGTATAAAGGAGTGTTAGTCGCCAATAAATTAATTAAGTTAAAGTGAGCCAAGCTTAAGACAATCGTTCATCAAAAAAGACGTCGAAGACATAAATATTTAGAGACTTAGAAATTAAAAATAAAGTGTAAGAATTAATTGAAAATATATTTTTGTATCTTACTTATTTAGTAATGCAATTCACTTAACAATGTAATCGCTAAAATAATGATTTTGACGCATAGAGTTAAGTAAATTGCATTATTAGATAAATAAAAGTATTAATTTTAAGACGCGCTTGTTTGTCTCGCATTAAAAATAAAATTTAACTTAATTAATAATCGCTTGCACTTAACGCTTTTTTTTCTATTATTTAAGTCTAAGTACTTTGATTTTTTTACGTTCGTTTTCGAATCGTCATGCAATCTAATATATAAGCTTCAAGATCTTTAAGATTTTTAAAAAGACTTTTTAAAAACGTTTCTAATTATTAATTTGCGAACAAATACGTTTGATTGTCGCTCTTTTTATTGTCAATTTTAATCGACGATCTTTTAAATCGTTATTTTAGCAATTTTTTGTTGCGATCAAAGTCTAAGAGTTGTTTGTAACAAATTCTTAAATATCTCTTTAATTATTTGTCTCTAAGTAAGTATTTCTAACTTCTAAATAGTCTTTTTAAAGTTCTTTATTTAAATAATTATTTTAGTTGTACTTTATTGCGATCAAGCTTTGCGAGACGTCGCAATCGTAAAAAACATAATTTTAATTACGTATTTACAAGCAAACATTGTTGACTACAATCGTTATCTTTTTCGCTATCTTTCTTATTAGTATTTTTGCTAGCATTCGTGCCAATTTAGATTTAGCTCTTTAAAGTTTCTTGCTTAAGCAATTATTTAAGCAAACGTTTGTACAACGTTTCGTTAAACTTCTTCGATCGTAATTAACTTGCATTTACAAATTAATGCGCATTTTAATTTACGTCGCTAATAGCTATTAATTAAATGTCGCAACAAAATGCACAAAATCTTAGAACAAATTCGATTTCTTTTTCTTAAAGTGAAAGATCTAGTACGTTAAGTTCTATATATCGTTTAACACTTTTTAGAAATTGTATTGTTATCAACAATATAAAGAGACAAGTGTCGTTAACAATTAAAAATTTAATAAAAATATACATTTAAAAGCGACGCTTATCTTTACAATTAAAACAAGAAAAAAGATTTAAAATAATAAATAAAGTAATAAAACTTTAAAACAAAGTCAAATTTATTGTATTAAACATTACAAAGATGTTAGCATTTCTTATTAAACGTTTTGATCTCGCAAAAGAACGCAATACTACTTAATTTATTAAGTCGTTGTTAATTAATTCGCAATATTTATATAAGCTTCTTGCGTCGAAGCTTAATCGTCATTACGAATATTTTATCGAACAAAAGTTCAAATGAATTAACGAAGAGATTGTTATTGTTAATTATTAAATAGCACAATTATATACGCAATTAACGAAAGAAAACTTGTTTTTTTTTTAATAATTAAGATCAAGTTTAAAGCGATTGACGATATATTATATACAATTAAAAGCTAGATTGCGATTAGTGATGCTTATAGTGTTTACGCATTGCGTTAACTTCTTTTACAAGTCTATCTCTTTAGAACTTTATTAAGCATTAATTTCGTTATTTTTACGATTGTAATCAATTAGAAAATTGTCGTGTTTCACGTAATTTAATATTTCTTAAAGAACGACAACATCTATATGTCTTATATTGACACTTTAATCTTTATGAAGAAATTCGACATCTAAGAATGCTTTAATTTTATCAAAAACATTGTAAATTATAATTTAAAAATTCGACAATTAATTATTAGAGATGCGCTAAAAGCTTTGCACTTTATTTTATAGCAATGGGAAAAAACTTAATTTGCTAACGCTATTAAGAACACGATCGAGTCATTTAATAGTAACGATGAGAAATCTAGCAAAACTTGACAAACATAGCAAGAAATAATTAGAATAATAATCAAGTTCTTTTTTTTTCATTTTAATTATACGTAATTATTTAAAGATTAATGCGTTGCAAATCTCGATTGTTTTTTATTAAAATCTAGCTATCGTTTAATTTGTCGTTTAATTTACTCTTTAATGCGTATTATTATTTATTGCGTATTTATTTATTTTTATGCAACATAAAAATAATTGTAACTCGCTAAGATTTGCAAGAGATTTGCTCTCTTTTTGTCTCTTTTTAACATTAGTTTCGTTAAAATTATTTTATTATTAACTAAGCTCTTAAGCGATTATTTGTCTAAATGCACTTGCTTAAATACATGCAAAAAAATTGACGAATCAATTAAGACTACAAAATACTTGTATAAAAATCTAGATTTTTTAATCTTTTATTTATTCTCTTTATGACAATTTTTTTTGTCTCTTTTTCTTTTTTTCTTTTCGTTAAATGTGTAATAAATCTTAATATCTTTATAAATATCGTCGCGTATTAACGAGAAAATCTTAGTCAAATATGATGAAATTGTTTTGACAAATTTTCTTTACGTTAGAAGTATAGCTCGTAACATTGTTATACTTTTTAAAATTAATCATAATTTTTAAGCAAATCGTTTTAAAATATTTCGAAAATTTTGTTTAAGTTTTTCGTGCAAAATGTTGTTGCGATGTTAAAAAAAAATGTGATTTCTTCAAATAAAAAAAATTGTTAATATTATTTTTACTTTTTATATAGATCTTTAAGTCATCTTTATTGTAATTAAAGAGAAAATTTATATAAAATAATATTAAATTTAGACTTAATTTGATCTCATTAATAAAGATTCTTCAATAAGATTTTTTTATTCGCACATTTTCTAAAATTAGATGTCGAAGTTTTAAGATGTCGCAAAAGATTAAAAGAAAATCTTTGTCTATTATAGTATTGTTATTAATTATTAATGTAAATAGATTAAGAAAACAACATTGTAACAAAAGATAATCGATTTAACTCTTAAAGACAATACGATCACATATAAGATATAAACATTCTAAACACTTAACTTGAGAAAAAAAATTCATCATCGCTTTCGTTAACTAATTCTCGCATATAATTAAACGCAATTTGCGTAAATAAACTAGAAAAATAGAAATCGTAAAAATAATAAAAGTTAATTCGTCAAATTTAGATAATTTTAGAGATTAAATGTCGCATATTTTGTCGCAAGCTTTTATTATTAACTTTTGCGCTCTAAGATTACTATTGCTTAAAAGCACTATTATGAAGTTAACAAAAATCTCTTTAAAGAACATTTTTATTCGCAAAGATCAAATCGTAATACAATTATATTATAAACTTAATTAAAATATGTTATGCGTTTCTCTATTTAATAAATAGCTTTTTTAGTTGCTCTTTCGACAATAAATCTTCTTTAATTTCTAATTTATAATAGAGCGATTGCGATGAATAAAAATTACTTTTTGAAAATTAAATGCGTATTAAAGCACTTGTCGAAGATAATTTTAAACATTGATTAAATTTTGTTAAGCGACTAAAGTACGATACTATTTATAAGCGCAATCTCGATGCTTCTTATAAATCGAATAATTCGATAAAAGTTTTATGAGCGTATTTAACGCTTTGCGCAAGTTTCTATTATAATTAAATTATTTTAATTTTTAATATTTTAAAGATAATATAATTATAATACGTAAGATTAACTTAAATCTTTGTAACATTAAAGTGACGATAATTAAATGTCGTAAATCAACAAAAAGGAAAATGAAATTAAAGAGAGAGTAATTTATAAATTCGACAAGTTAACTACATATAAAACGCAAATACTTTAAATCTTGTTTTAACAAATATTTAATAACATTTTGCAAAAGTTCGAACGCAAGTATTTTTAATGCATCTTTTTTCATGTGTTTTGCGTTAAATATTATTAAAATGCTTTATTATTAATTATTGCTCTATTTCGTAACGCATGTATCGTGAAAGATTTGTAAACGTATATCGTGAAAGATTTGTAAACATATATCGTAAAAGATTTGTAAACGTGTATTATAAAAAATTTATAAACATGTATCGTAAAAGATTTGTAAATATATATCGTAAAAGATTTGTAAACGTATATTGTAAAAGATTTGTAAACATATATTATAAAAGATTTGTAAACGTGTATCGTAAAAGATTTGTAAACATATATTATAAAAAATTTATAAATATGTATCGTAAAAGATTTGTAAACGTATATTGTAAAAGATTTGTAAACGTATATTGTAAAAGATTTGTAAACGTATATTATAAAAGATTTGTAAATATGTATCGTAAAAGATTTGTAAATATATATTATAAAAAATTTATAAACGTGTATCGTAAAAGATTTGTAAATATATATTGTAAAAGATTTGTAAACGTGTATCGTAAAAGATTTGTAAACATATATTATAAAAAATTTATAAACGTGTATCGTAAAAGATTTGTAAACGTATATTGTAAAAGATTTGTAAACGTATATTATAAAAGATTTGTAAACGTGTATCGTAAAAGATTTGTAAACATATATTATAAAAAATTTATAAACGTGTATCGTAAAAGATTTGTAAACGTATATTGTAAAAGATTTGTAAACATATATTGTAAAAGATTTGTAAGCGTATATTGTAAAAGATTTGTGAGCGTATATTGTAAAAGATTTGTGAGCGTATATTGTGAAAAATTTGTGAGCGTATATTGTGAAAGATTTGTAAGCGTATATCGTAAAAGATTTGTGAGCGTATATTGTAAGAAGATTTTAATCTTGTACAACGTGTCATGAAAGAGCCCATCTTTATTAATGAAATTTTATATTTGTTGTATTTGAAGATTTTTAATAATTGTCACAAATCTACTTTAAACAACAAAGATTACTAATTAATTAAAAGATTACAAAATCATTTAATTTTTTTCGATCTATATAGCAAAAACGAAAAATGAAGTGAGTAAAAGTCTAAGTGAATTATTAATAATCGAAGTTTCTACTTGCGAATAAAGCAACGTTAATTAGTACTTCTATAAGAACGACTTAATTCTTAGCTTATTAAATTAATGTTTTATGTAAAGTTAAGTGCTAATTGTTGTTTCGTTGTCTAAGAAACGATTAATCTACGAGCTTAAATTATGAGTGCGAAACAAAAGTTTTCGATACAACGTCTAACAAAAGCTAAGTATCAAAAATAGCATTATTAATAATTATCACTCATTAAACTTTCTTAATTATAATTGAAACGACAATTTTGACGTCGTCGCTAACTTATTTCGCAATAAGGTAGATCTACTATTTCGAATAGATTTCAATTAATCTTTTTTCGTGTTAATAACGCTCTTGTTAACGAGATCGTTATGCAAACGATAATAAAAAGACTTAAAAAGAGATCAAGATGTCTCGAAATCTCGCAATTAAGACGCACAAACTTATTAAATTAATAAAACGACTCTTAAATAATAGAATACGTTCGCCTAGCTTTAAACACATCGTATTCAAGATAGTTCTAGTGTTAAGTCTAGTATTCTAGTATTGATCATAATTGAAGCTTAGATCAACTAGAATAATTTGATTTATACGTTCGTTTATTAATCGTTGATGCTATACGAACATGTGATGCTAATGTGCTACATCGTTTGCTTTATTACTTAGACACGCATGTTTACTTAAGATCATCACAATTATAACGTGAAACAACTTTATCTTTACGAACAATGCAATAAAACTAATAAATAAGCTTTTAATAATTGCACCCAAAATGACTAAAACTTAACTACGTTTAATTTGATTAACACACAAAGTAGTTGCGTTCGATTTAACTAACATTTAAGATTTATGTTTTTTTTTTATTTTACAATATAAATTGTGATTAAAAGCTAGTTGTCTACAACGAAAAGTTTATTCGCATAGATTAATTTTATGTATTTAAGTTACATAACTCTTAAAGATTACAAAATTAAATATTATTATCGATTTTTTTTTGCAAATTAAATGCGAGCAATAAATAAAAGTATTTAAATTTTGCGTCGTTAAATATTTTTAAGTTTCGTTCATTATGTTAAAAGTTCAAATGTACGTGAATTTCTTTTCATTAATAAATTTTCTTTTATTATTAAGACAAAAGATGCATAGCAAGAAATTACACTTTAAAGAAAATTAACGATTCAAATTTTTAAAGATGTTTTTAAGAACGATTTTAATTTTTGATTTATTATTGTTTTTCGAAGTGATTTGTGCTAAAAGTGTTATACGTTTTCGACATTTTTGTCGTTTGCACAAAGCAATTCAAACTTCAATAACTTCAAATCTTTAATTGTATTTCTTTTTTTTAATAAATTGAAAAATTAATTAACAAGTTAACTTAACAAGTCGAACTCGCTTCTTAATTCTATGTTAAATATTTACTTTTTTATTGTTTAAGATTTGTGTTACGACTTTAAAGTTATATGTCTTAAACGTCATTATGTTATAGTTTCGAAAATGTCGTTTTTAATGCTTCTTAAGTTTTTTTTGTCTTTAAATCTCTTTTGCAATATGCAACGCTATATTGATCTTTTATTTCTCTTGCATTAACGAATGATTTTGTGAAATCGCTTTTACGAAGTCAAAGTTTGCTCAAAACTACAAAATAAGTTTCGCACTCTTAATTTTTAAAAGTTTAACGATCAAATTAGTATAAATTTCTCGTGTTTGTTTGATTGTTAACTTAGAGAGTGCATTTGCATTAACGTTTAAAATCATAAATTTAAACGATCTTTATATAACATCATTGAACGAACGATTAAAAAAGGTCGTTTATGTGTCAAATCGAATTTCTTGATTTAAATAGTATTGAATCGCATTCGAATTATAATTAAATATTTAATTTTATACGAAGAAAGAAGCTTTGTCTAAATTTGTTAATTAATTGTTAATTAACATTATGTCAAGACGAGTGCAACTTACTATTCATAGCATTGATTAAATTTTGTCGAAGAACGTATTAAGTGATTAAGTCTTTTAGTTTAGCGTTTTGATTTAAATGCTTTAGATATTGAAGTCAAGTGCTAACTTTTAACGATTTACGCACAAGCGTTCAATAGTTGTCGCATTTGTGTTTCAATTAACGAAAAACAAATATATCTTATTTTTGTTTCTTAATTTTTAACAATATTTTATGTTTGTTGTTCGATAAACAAGAGTACTTAAGAAAGTGAAATATGTTATGTACGTTGTTCGCAATTTTGACTTTAAAGACAATATCGTAAATAGTTATTATTAAGAGATAATTAAACAAACAAAGTAAGAAAGTCTTTTTCGCTTCAATAATAATTCATTTTTTACTAATAGTTGTTATTAGAAAGTAATGAGACTTAGATCAAAAACTTATTTGCGAGAATTTCTTCTTTTATTCTTTGTGTAAAGAAGTTTAATTTTTACGAAAAAAACATTAAGCTTTGTCGAGTTCTCATTAGAAACAATTTAAAATTTAACATGTCTTCAAAGCAAATAACGAATTTTATCATAATTTAAGTTATTTTTTTTATTAATCAAAACATCGTTTTTCTCGTTCGTTTTTATTATGTTTTCGTTACTTAAAATATCGATTTCTTTATTTTTCACTAAATTGAGTGCAAATAGAGAATTCTCTTTTGTATTTTTAAGAATAATTTCTATATTAAACATCAACACAAATCGACAATCTAAATAAATTATTATTAAAATATTGATCAAAACATAGAGACGTTGTTGTTCGTTAACGAAGTTATACTCATTCTTGATTCAATGATATTAAAGAAGATAATAAACATTCTTTACGCTAATTACATCTTTTTTTTTTGAAAATTACGAAACTTTTTATGCTTTACAAGTCTTCGTTTAAACTACACTTTAATTAGTTTTACTAATTTTTAAATAAAGACATAATCGAAAGCTATACATTAATTACTTCATTACAAATTGCAAGATTTAATATTTTATCGTACATATAACGTATATGCATCTTAAATGTTCGTCAATAGATGCTAAAATTGTTGTTAACACGCAAATTTGACAACTCGCGAACATATCACTTCAAAAATAGATCGAAGTCTTTCGCTTTAACGTGCTTTAAAATTTTTTAAGAATCTTGATTTAAATTCTTGCAATGTTTAATATTCACAAATTAGTTATTTTGAGCAAGATAACAAAATCTTGACGTATCTACTTTATTTCGACAACATAATTGCTTTTAGTTTAGCTATATTATTAGCGTCTATGCTTAAAATAAGACTAGATTGTGTCAATTGCTTTTAGCGTTATCGATAGTAAATCAAAGACTTATAACTAAAATAAATGATAAATATAATAACAAGCGATGTAGTAAAAGATCAAAAGAACAAGTGCGCTAAGCTCTTATATATGTGTTGACGATAAAATTTCCTAAATTGAAGCCAAATTGATCGCAACTTGAATCACGTGCTTTTGCAATATTTAATAATTCAAAATAGTAATTCTCTTTGTCGTTAATAGTCTTAAGAACTTTTTAAGTTTTAAATTGACTTGCATGACTTGTGCGATCTAGAGTTTAATCGTAACAACAACAAGAATTAATGCGAAAAGCAAGATAATAATAGTACAACAAATTGATCAAAAGCTTAAATCAACGTTATACTAAACCAAATCTAGCAACTTTAACATCAACAACTTATTTTATCTTATAAAAGTTTACAATTCTTTGTTTTTATAATTAATATAAAAAATTTAAAAAATTTAATAAACAATTTCTTTTAATACTTTAAATACTTTAATAAATATTATATAATAATTTTCGATAATCTTTATATTAATCTATATATAATAATAGATATTAATTTCTATTATAATTTAAGTATATATTTAATATATATTATATATATATTAAATTTACAATAATAATTCTTATTTTAATTTAAGATATTATATAGATTTGTTTTGTTTTAAATTTATTTAAATATAAAATTTATTTTAAAATATAATTAATTTATAAAGATTTTAGTTTAAATATAAATACAATATATAACAATATATTGTTAAAAAAAATTATTAAAGTAAATAATATTTTTAATTTATTATTTTTTTAAAAAATACAATTAATTAAAAGCAAATTTTTGTTTGGTTTTTATAAATTATAAATTAAATTTATACAATATTTAAACTAAATATAAATTAATTTTTTAAAATTGTTTTAATAAAAAACTTTTTAAATTTTTGTTTGTAAATTAATATTGTTATATAATTTTTTATATTAAGATTATTGTATATATAATATAAAGCAATCTTATTATATTTTATATATAAATCAAATATAATAGAAAAGATAATAAAATATTTTGCAAAATATTTAATACAAATAATATATATACTAGATATAAACTTAAAATATATATTGTTAAAAATTGTAGATTTTATTGTTTAATTATTGTAATTATATTATTAACAATTTCTTAAAATATTTTAATAAAATATAATAAATAATAAGTATAATTTTTGCGTACAATTAGTATAAAGAATAAAAATTGTTTTTAATTAACAAAAATATAAATATTTAATTGCGTATTATATATATTAATTTTAATTTTGTTATTTTTTTAAAAATAATTAAATTCTATATATATTTAGTATATATTAGACTTGTATTAAAATAAAATTAATTGCAAATAAAGTTTTTAAAAATTAGATATCTAATAAAGATACAATTTTTTGTATATTATTGTAATTTGTAGTTTATTAAAACGCAAAAATAATTTATATATTATAATTTTGTATTAAAAAGTAGAAAGTATTTAATTTAATAAATCTATAAAATTAACTTACAAACAATATAGATAAAGTAAAAGTTTATTTTATAAATTTTTTATATAGCAAACTCTTAATTTTTGTATATACAAATTATAGATTTAAAATATATATAATATATATATTAATTTTGTTATTTTTTGAGAAATTTATAATATTAAGTTTTTGTGCAATACTTTAATTGCGTGTTAATATTTATTATATATACCAATTAAGTAAAATATTGTCGAAAATTATTAATATTCTTAAGTTTAACTTTATTGTATACTAAATATATATATAGTATATTTAAATACACGTGTTTGCAATACTTAATTTCAAAATATTTAAAACTTTAATATTAAATTTTGTTTATTTTGTTTTTTTTTTAATTTTTAAAAATAAAAGAATAATCTAAGTAATTTTAAAATTAATTGCAATAACAAAAAATTTAATCT
>JAABUL010008389.1_pt1 | contig 10537 bp, 10 predicted proteins | sample 5559151 | NCBI WGS metagenome assembly JAABUL01 (sample SAMN10711876, study PRJNA513368) | rock metagenome | isolation source: Antarctica rocks | place: Antarctica: Victoria Land, Pudding Butte sud | reverse complement strand
AGCTACAAACCCTAAAAAAACAGACGTTTGGTCAACCATGACGGGAAGCAGAACCGTCGAACAGTATAATGGTAGGTCATACCGAGAACAAGCTTTGGTACCTGCAAATTGGGCAATCAAATAATGATTGGTCAAATCGGTTTGGCCTGTAAACAGCTTGAAAGACAGCTTCATCGCGGCGATGAACGCCGCAATCCAGGCCAAAGAGTCAGTGTCAACGATTCTGAGCATGACTAGCATCGCGGTGCTCTGGAAAGAATGCATCGTAGATTGAAGAAATTTTATGAGCATGATTGTTCACGAATTTGAAGAGTACGGTTGAATGTATGGAGAAGTGCCTTGGATTGAAATGTTTAAGTCTAGGGATAGTGGTTGCTCATGAGATGTGTGCCGAAATAAGAAAGAGGGAAGAAGAACTGAAAAGAGGGATATTTGCTTCTATATATGCCCCTTAATCATGTGCATCAGCAACACATAATATGGCGCACGAGACTTGAGATGTGTGAGGAACGTCTCGAGGCTTTTCATGGTCGAGTTGGCGGTGAAACTGTCGGCGGTGGACACGGCCATGATGATGAGGAATCACAGACGAAAGAAAGAAGCTGAGGAGAAAGAATTCGAATCAAATGTAGATGATGAGAAGAAGAAAGTAGAAAGAAAGTCGATAGACAAAGACGTCGAACAGAATCGAGTTATGACAAATGAAGGAAAATCAAGAGAGTCAATGAGCAGAGGAATCGCACAGGCCCGAGGGGTTGTTGCGAAGAAATAACGTGAAGAAAAGAGATTAACAGGATTTTTATACTGCCGTGCTGCTAAGATTTTTATATCTTGATGATAGATTAGGGAAACCCTTAAAATATGATTTTGATTCCGGAAGGCGGCGCATACGAGAAAATCTCCCTCATGATCCGGTTTTCGCGGTTCTCAATTGCAATTCCAATTATCATTATTTCGCACAGCGTCTGCTTATTCCTCATGTTCGCAATACTTGATCTGTCAACTTCTTGTTGTCTCAATTCGAGCGTGATTCATTGCCTCTAAAACTGGGAATCTCTTCATCACACCAGCCAAGGAACATGGTCTGAATGTCAGATTCGTCATCAGTCTGGAAGCTTGAGATAGTACTCATAGACCCCACACACATGACAGTCTTCGAAGGAATTAGGTTTCCAACGAAGAGCACAGCACCATCGCTCGATGGTCTTCTTACTCGCGGCGAAATTGCGGAAGTTTAGGTCTTAGTATACTCTTAAGCCTTGGATTAGAGGTTATAATAGACGGTTTACGTTCCAGTTTTGCTTGGCTGCGTCCTCGATAGTTCCATCGTAGACTCTACCAAAAAGCGGTCCCAGAGTATTTATGTTTCAATTTTTCTTTTGTAAAGCTTCGTTGTAACACCCACTCAAACTCACTGAATGTCTCGTGAGCTGCGTAATTACGTACGCCTTCATCGTGAGGGCAGAATCTTTGACATATGAATAAGTGGTTTGTCGCGCCCCAGATCTCTGTTTTAAATTGTTGGCTTTGTCAACGCCACACGCGTTTTTGGTGCGCCGATGATGCCGGTTCGTCGAGACTTCGGTGTCATTTACGCCAGATATTCGCTTCCTATCTCTTAGTCTTCGGCATGAGCTTGGCAAGAGTTTCTGTGATAAAGGCTCATCAAGCAATGTACATGTCACGGGTTCAATCTTTACCGCTCATCAGGGCTACCAAAATCATGCAACTTCCATCGAGTTCAGATCCGTCCCCCTTCCTTGCTCTGGCTTTGTATATATATTAGACTCTCTAAGAAATGTGAGTAACGGTATTAATGTGATAAGATGCTCTGTAGTAAGAGTACCGAAGCGCCTGAAAAAGTATCTATGGGTCTAGTCTCGCATAAGACTTAAGCAGATGCTTCAATCATGTCTTCGAAAGCACCGTTCGATGGTTTCTGATAGTCGTCCGGTCAAGCTTTATTGTACGGCGCCTGAAGAAAAATGCGTTAGGAATCGCAGTCAAAGGGGGATGAGACTCGACGTACCCCGTCCTTCTTCTTTCTCGACAGATGCGGAAGGTTGCGATAGGGGTTCCGGATATTTGGGCTAGTAAAAGTAGTTCGTGAATGAGGTTCGAATGGGTTTTGCTCACCAGTTTGGGTGGCAGATCGTCATGGTTACTCTTGCGCTTAGGTGTTATTTCTGCACTGGTGAGGTAAAATGAGGTAAAGGTAATGTTGACTTTGTCATGAAAGGAATGTGATTGATGATGGTTAGTTATAGTTAAATTTTGTAAGAACATGAAGACAGCATGCCGCTCACAGCTCAAAGATCAAAAGGGGTTATCAAAGTAGAACCGTGTGTATCTCAAAATCGAAGACATTCTCAAAGTGGTTTCAACATTTCACTCGACAACGATGATCCGAGGTTATCTGTTCAAGCTTCAGTTGCCATCGACATCCTTTAAATCCTTACAGCGGACCAGGCTATAGTCTGCAAGCTGCGCATATGATATCCATTCTCGGAGGATCTGGTCGTCCAATTTATTTTTTTCCCTCGTTCCTTTCCGAATACGCGTGGAGCGTATTTGCGAGGTTTTCTACTGCCTAGTAGGCATTTGGAAGGTAAAGAGACGAACCTTGTGCCAACAGTACAAGCCACCTAATGTTCTTTATTTACAGCTGCGGTCTTGCTTAACCAGAAGTTGAAGTTTATGTCGAGATAAATATAGCCCGATTCTTAACTTCCATCTGACATATATTCGATACTAAATTTTTTATGTTTTATGTTTGACGAACGTTTCGACGGTCACGAAATAGAGGTGTAATAATAAAAAACTTGAACATCAAGCTCTGATTTAATCAGATTTAACGAACAGACGTATTTTCCCGCAGCGAAATCGAGTCTGTGAATGACTTCACTGAATATAACATCTGGTGTCAAGTTTTTGATCCTCACTTTAACCAGTCTTCCGTAAGGCGGTGCCGTCGCCTTGTACGCCGCAAGCATTTCTATTATGGGAGATAGAGGTTCAAGGTGTTGAGGAAGGTAATTGAATTTGTTGGACGAATGATAACAAGAAGAACATATCCAGCAGCCGTACTGCGAGTCTCAGTGACAGGGATAGAATCGAATGTCATTTTCACCCCCTTGAGCCGAACAGATGGAACAATCTTGGGGAACCAAACACTGCATATTGAAATCCGATTTGATTGGGAGAGATTCATTTAGACGTAGAATATGAGGGAAATGTAACTGGGCGACGGCCCTGCTGTAATTGTACGGCGAGAGGATGGACTCTAGAATTCATTGGGGTAGCTCGTACATCTCTTTGCCAAACGCCGTGGCATTTGCGGACAGTGAGGTTTTAGTACTCGGCCAGGCGCACTCCGCGAATTGTATTGCTTACAGCTGAGGCGTTATTGCGAACGAGGTGATGGTCGACCATGGCCAACTTCCGATTTCAACGTTAGGCGGAGCAAAACATCTACGGTGACAGTTAGATAGAAAGACCACAAAGGATGCCAACCGAGTGAAACGGATAGCACATAAATCTCCGAGGATGAGGCGGGTTGTGAGAAAGATGGTGAATGTAGATGTGACGAAAGTAGTAGGCGGCAAAGCCACCAAGTGTCTTTGCGGCTAATCATCGAACGTTCAGTGCATCTTTCCTTTTCCAATATACAGGGCAACCTTTCTTTCCAAGCTATCGGTATATTTGGCCAACGCGTCTGTTCCCCTCTTGTTCGAAACACAATTGACAGAATCTTTAATTTCATGGTTGCTAAACTTCGTAACAGGGAATTCTATTGGGGAATCAGGCGTCTGGTTCGTTCTGGTTCATTTTATCTGTTGATCTTGTTCGTGCAATATGGTGGCAATTATGTACTTATATTTTCTCCGTCCTAGTAGGAAAGGGCCTGGAAAGTTTTTGATATGAAGAGAAATTGAACAGGGACTCCTAAGAGAACAAGCTCCGAGATTGATGCCATACAATTTATCGTCATACTGTAGCATTCTAATGTTGCCGACTCGGGTTCCTGTTCGGCTTTGAGAGAAAAGACAAAGGGTTTCGATAGCCCAATTGCGAGTAAAGGCAGGCGTGGAGATAGTCCCAAGTGAGGCTGGGACAGTGTCGTAATTAGACCTGCTAGCATTTGATGGATATAGCTTGATGGCGAATATATATGCCTTTCCCGTTATAGTGGCATTATGCTGTCCCATCGGCGGATTAAGCCAAGATAAATCAGCATATGAATAAGTTGCTTGTTTGAGGCCGGTTTCTGAGGAGATATCCAACGCCTGATGGCATCATGGTATACACGAGTGGTCTCTCTGGATGTTTCCATATGACGGTATTGTCTCTGATATTTAGTGTCGCCGTATAATAACGACAACAAAGGAACATCGTAAATTCAAAGCTAGACTTCCAAACGACGAGAGAGTTTAACGACATTTGACAGGTTGAGGTCATTCCCCTTTGTACGCGTCGTGCAGCTTTTCATCAATAGTATGAATAATGACACTGTAAGATAAGCATTTTCGACAAACATCGCTGAGAAAAAGATTGTCAGAACATGATAAGTGTCTGTTCAATGATCTGAAAAAAAAATCAACGAGTGATTATACCACGTACTTCTACACAAGCTTGTCAATCAATATAATGATAATTCACTACATTTACTACTTGCTTTTTACGAGACATCTTGATAAGTGATGAGTTGTGAAGTCTTAAAGCTGTGAAGATGTGAAGATATAGAGATGTAAAAATGTGATCATGTGAAACTGTAAAGACGTGAAGATGAGATAGCGACTCGTCATCGAGAATCTCGATCATGTCGATGTCGTTCACATTCATTGATTTCTCGTCATGTAATAACGACGAGTCTTCAGACTGCGTAGTATATGCCGTGACAAAGACAAAAGAGAATTTGTATCATCATTCGTCGATTGTGCGTCGAGTTCAGATGAAGACGATGTTCTAACATACATCGTACTAATTAGTCAAGAAATGCTTGAAAAGAGATCACAGAGCTTACAAGGAAATATTGTTGTCCTTGACTGAACGTTTGCCTCAATGAATAACCGATAGCGGCTTTTTATCAGTGCTGTGTCCCACGTCGTCTCCCAACTGAGGACCAAGCTCCAAATCACGCGGCGTTCTGCTACGCACTGTATAAGTCAAGATACTCACAGCAAAAGGCTGCAGAGCTTACCGAGAAATCTTGCTCTTTGTGCCCCGGCAGCGTTTTGCCAATCCGTACTGCCGATAGTTATTCGGAATCCGTGTAGTCGGATAAGACGAGAGTTCCGAAAGCCTGAACTTCCAGTGGTTGGATTATCGAGTTTTACACGTTTGGCTTGGGATGTTTACGGGGTGTTCTATGCTTTCCTTTAGTTGAAAGCTAGTAAAGAAACCCATATTCCTTGTGCTAATTGCAACCGCCTATAAGACAAATGACAAACGGTGCTAAGGAGTCGACGGCGTAACCAGTAGGCCGCAATTCTACCCTTTGGCTGCATAGAAGCAATTAATGAACGTAAGATTGATGTTAACGATCCTGACCCTTAGCTCATCTATGATGTTGGAATTCCGCCTTGAAGTAAGCCGTTATAGATAGCCATCACATCTTGGGAAAGTTTATTGAATTGATGGGACTCCTGGCAGAAATTGTGATGTCTTGATGCTAGTCTTGAATCTCATTCCAGCTAGGGTCTTTCTTATCATCCGTATCCTCGGATAAACGAGGCCGATGGTGTATCGTACTTAAACCTGTTCATGGAGCAACTGTATTGCACCGGCTCTTGAAAGATGGGCCATCATGAAGTCCTTACAAGTGTTCTTGACCGTCTTTCGCCATCTTAGAAAGATTTGTTATTTCTCATGTCTCAGAGGACCCACGGAAATCCAGCCCTCTGTTTCAAAGCCGACTCTGGCAGCTTCGGAAGTGATTTCGAAATCACATGGAGTTTCGCCGGCTGATGTCGAAAAAGGCTAGATGATGAGAAACTTTCGAGACGCAAAATGTGTTGATCTAAGAGCATCAGATGTATTTTTCGTCATGGGGTATGTTTGCAGATTAAGTACGGCAGCTTCTTGGTTACCAGAAACCGTTGCATTCCAGTTCTCTTGGTTTTTCTTGATGCTGTCCATTATCTTAAAATCTTCTTATCAACGGCTTTTCGTGCATCAATGATATTTTGTCGAGCTTGCGTCACTCTTTCTGAGTCTCTTTGAGCTCTGTCAATAGCTTGATTTAATTTCATCTCGACAGTCTGATCACTCATGAGAAGATCTATCATGCGTTGGGGCTCATACGCACGGCTTTTCGGCAAAAGTCAGTCCTTTGTCTGCCGGGTCAAGATATTTGACGGCATTCTCAGTTAATCTCGCTTTTTTTGTTATTTCAGAACGCACAAGATTTCCTGAATCGATCTCTGTGAATTCGACAGATTTAACGGCCGCATTGAATACCTCCATGGTAGCCTTTTTCTGGTCTTGCTCATCTTGCAGTTTATGAGCAGATACCCAGGGCTGGTTAAAATTGCTCGACCAATTTTCCTTGGAGTTGGCAACCCCATGCTTCACGCCTTTCAATACTGTGGACCCATTTCAGGAAAGGGAGACCTTAATTGACCCGTTCATGGTGTGCTGCCTCTTTGTACTGCTATATTGCCTTGGTTGGTATACTTTTGGAGATTCGAGGACTTCTTGAGGCAGTTTTTCGCTTCTGCGATCTTGAAGCTGACTTATTGTTCATGATGAATACACGATCCACCGACAACTTTTCTTTAATCGCCAAGCATCCTCCCGACAGTATCTCTGACGTAACGCTATTCAATTCACGTTTATTCTTAGTCCTGTTCACCCATGCATATTTGATTGAGAGATAGTCTTATCTGTTCGCTGGTTCAAATTGTCCAGGAACTGTTCCCTTTGAGTGTCCCGTCAAGGGGTGCCAAATTGGTGGCCCAAGTTCCCGATAGACGTGATGGGGCGATTCCCTAATATCATAGACTTTCTTATATCCCTGTGAATCCCTCAGAACCCATCGAGCAAGATGTTTGGATGCAGGTGACTCGCCAGAACTCCGTGAACCTGTAATCAACCAGCTGCTCTGACTTAGAAATAAAAGGGTTGATAGATTTAGGTTGAGATATTTGATGGAATTACAGCTCCGCCTGGCCATGCTGAGCCTAGGTATCAAAGATATATTTCGTTATCCACGCTTCCTCGTTTATTGGCCTGTCGGTCATCCCTTCGTCGATGTAGTTTTGCGTTCCCCTTCGACAATTGAGGGAGAATGGCTCTTCGAGGCAGATGAGGTTTTCATTCTCTGCTTGCTTGAAAGAGGTCGTTGGAGCACTTCAGTGGAGTATCTTAACAAATTTGGGAGGGGTTCGGGTCGTCCGGGCCCCGCTGATCTGTTATGCTTCGGGATTCTGGCATGCTTAGCACGTTCCTGGGTGGTATATCTGGGGATATTAGGAATGTCTGACGGTTCCTACCTTGGTTCGGTCAGTTTCCATTGATGTCTGTGGAACGGACTAATCCGTAGGGTTGCGGCAGGCAAATGTGTAGTTGTGTCCAACTTCGTACTGCGTGGAAAAGCATCGCCTCTTGCAGTAGCATGTAAGGGTTAATTTCCTCGGGGTGCGGAGTGCCGCCGTCAACTCCCTTAATCTTATCGCGAGTTTGCTTCGGGAAGTTGGTTGCGAGTTGATACCGGGCGATTGGATTCAAATTTGCTCACATCCATTCGGGAATAAATATGATGCCGTTTGCCTCAAGGTATAGCAGAGAATTTATTGCCTGCTGGAACGACTGCCTGTTACTTCAAGAAATTTGGGCTTTGCTCTTCACCACTAAGTATCAACAAATACGACGTCTCGCGAGGCATGGTTCGTAAAATGATCTTGTCTTCTACTCTACTTCCATATTGAGCCATATTCAACCGACCTTGGGCGTCATATATTCATATGGAATGTTGCATTGATTACCGTTTTGTAGAGAATGGCAAGCACTGGACTTGTCATAATACGCGCTGGAGAGAGATGTAATATCCACCACCAATTGTGGATGACCCAAGATTCTTTGTGGATTCTGTGGCACCTTAGTGTAGCAGGTTGTTGATACGTGTACTTAACACCGTCTGCAAAGGTACTTTTATAGAAATAGAAGAGCGTTGAATTGGCTTGATTCGATCAACAATGATACTGATGAACCGAACTATCTCTTCTCCTTTTGGTGTGCCTCTATGTTTGCGTTACACGTTAGCTTTCAGCACCGCGTAGATGATGATGATGATAGCTTCCAGCACCGCGTAGATGATGATGATAGCCTATCTTCCAGCACCGCGTAGATGATGATGATATACTAATCGAGGATCTCGATTCTCTCTGACTTGAAAAGTACTTTGATTGATCAAAACCATGATGTGAACGAGGGTGAACATCGTGAGCCATCATGAGATGAAGAGTCACGATGAGGTGGAAGCAAATCGAGAATCCCGATTTGCTTTCATCTTGAAACTGTGATATTCACCATCTTACTTTGATTGAATCAGAATCGGAAATTGGAAATCAATACTTACTTGATCTTCAAAGTGTGTTCGCGTGTGACTTCGAATCATTGATATCAGAGAGTGTTCATGTACTCGATCTTGCCGCTCATCTTTCGATTGATGAGTTGTTTGAAAGCCTTCTTCGAAGCAATGCGATCGTCAAAGGCGTGATCAATGATCTCTGTGATACTCGCATTATCAGCACAATTAAAAGAAGTCGAAGAAGCATCTTCAAACTCTACATCGAATGAGTTGAAGTCATCATGATTCATGATGACTGATTCTGAACTCGAACGTGTTCGATGCTCTTGATGAATGAATGATGATGAAAGAAGATGAGGGGAAATGTGTGAGAAATACGATGAAAGTGATGACGTAAAAATTACAAGAGACATTTGAGAAGTCGTCGCTTCTCGATTGGGAAAGAATGTCTCTTGCGCATCACTCATGAAAAATGAAGGGTCTCACTATACGGACGTCTCAATGTACTACAGATATCGTCTTCTTCAAGAAGATTGAGCTTCCGAATAGACGCAATCCGAAGGTCTCTCGCGTTTGATGTGACGATGACTTCATCTGATGAATTTTATTTTCTGTAGTTGATATCGAGTCATGAGTGCGATCGAACTCGTCAGGATCGCTTGAATATACAATGTACGTTGATATCGATCGGCCTTGAGCCTTGAGAGCTCTGAATCCCTAATCCTCCATGCTTCTGGAGAAGAATGACATTCTTGGGATTCGCGCGGAATACATTCAATGGGCAATGGGAAGTCATGGTACCAGAATGGCATTCTTGGGATTCGCGCGGAATTTGGACATCAGTTGGTGTCGGACCAGTTCGTGTCGGACTCGTTCCCTTGCACGGGGAGTTTTCCACTCCGAACAACATGTGATGTTCTACCAGAGACAGGGACTGGACCCACATTCGGTATTAGCTTAGATAAGATACGAGTTGCCAGAAATAAGACTTATGGACATAGGGGTGGGGATTTCACACAAACTGCGGGTTGGCGAATACTTGAGGTGCCCGGTGACTTCGCTGTTAAGGCTCTGTGTGACTTTGGTAGAACTGTTTCCCAAGCGTGGCCAGTAGTTGTGGTCATCAAATGACATCTACTAGAATACGGAGCTGTTTCATTGTTCCTTGTCGTTATTTGACGGTGTATGACATAAGAGCGTCTCACAGCTCTGGCAAGTTCATCATCTAAAGCAGTCAGATTGTGAGCCTTGAACGATTCAGGAGTTCCCTTACGTATCCTTGCGTATTCTTCAGATCGCTCAGACATTTCCGGGAGGTTCAATAGATTCAATAATGTGGTCAATAGTGAGACAAATGTGAACAGATCAAGCTTCAGATACTGGAAATCGATTGTGATTCTCTAAGCTCGGCGCCGTCGAGTACAGAGCTCTCATACTCGATATCGTCCAAGGTTTAGCGTAGCGGGATGTCCATCGGGTTTGTGGGACCTGGTAGCTTCTTGGCATGACGGGCTCACTGCTCCCTTGTTGAACGAAGTCGGTAATTCTTTTGAAGCTTGTCAAAGTGATTCTAGTGCAGGATTTCTAGATGAAAGCTGTTTCGTCTCGAATTAGTACATTTTAAACGATCTTGGCCATGGTTTCGTTCACGGCCGTCGCCATCTTCAAACAAAGTCCGTGGACGGGAATACTTCGATCCGGAGATTATTGACGATAACCACTAGGCGTATTTATTTGCATTCGTCTCGCTAGAATCTGAGAAGCTGTTGCTGGCGCAATCCCCTGCCAAATTAGTACAATCAAGGATGCCGGCAGACTCGGGTTTTCCCGCAAATCGTCTAGTATATATATAACGAAAGGCAGAGACATGCCAATCGACAAAGGCAGAAATGGCTAGACCCGAGTGGGCGGCCAATCTCATCTCTTAGGTTATCCAGAAGGACAACCAGTTTCGTGTTCTCCAAACTGGTCAGTTCAATACCACGGCTTAGTAGTCTTCAATTATCA
>JAABUL010008387.1_pt1 | contig 10540 bp, 10 predicted proteins | sample 5559151 | NCBI WGS metagenome assembly JAABUL01 (sample SAMN10711876, study PRJNA513368) | rock metagenome | isolation source: Antarctica rocks | place: Antarctica: Victoria Land, Pudding Butte sud | reverse complement strand
CGTGCCTGGTTCACTGAGTTCTCCGTGTCTTTTACGAATGCTTTCTTCTGCTCCCAGTTCCTAAGACGGTCGAAGTGATTATTTTGGTCTTGATGAGACGCTTGAGTATGTTCCTGCTGCTCCTTCAGGTTCTTGAGATCTTCTGAGCAGAACACGCAACGCATATGGACGGAAGTGTCTGACGACTCGAATTAGCTGGTCAGCTCATAAGCGGAACGAGTCTCTTACGACTGAGGAAATGACGTAGTAAGTTAGTCATATTCTTGAATATACGCCCAGGTTCGTCACAATTGACTTTAGATGGACCCAGAATCCCCCTTACTCCGCTCCTGTCATCCACCACTCTCTAAGCAGCCTCAGAACTAGATTTTCAGCATTGGATGAAAAGGAAAACCTGTGAATCGTAAGGAAGACGAACGAGAACGGGCGATAAATACAAAGCACACTGGAAATGTATCCCTCGCAATTCTTCGTGAAGATTGCTATGGAACCTGTAGTGAAGATACTACATGGTGTCAGCTGCATTTCGGAACAGCAATCGGTCGCCCATTCTTTTCTACGCGAGTCGGTCTGCCTCTTTTACCTCCACGCTTAGCAGCATACAATACCTATAGTCGCCGACATGACGCCACATATCTTCCTAGTGCACGAGAGGGCGTGCTTAAATCGATCGAGAATGCGGACAGGTTGGATGACAAATGCAAATCCTGATTGAACGAGATAGCTAGGATAGGGAAGTCTACGATCACCTGCCCTGTCGACATCACAAATAAGATTATCCGAGGGCAAGCTTTTTCTCGTCATGATATCAACAGGATCTCCCTCAGGCGAGCAAGCTATTCGTCAATCTTGCCCTCATTGCCGGCAGCAGAATCTGACGTCCTTAAATAATTAGCATGGCGAAGCGATGGCTGCACATAACGACATTACCCACCAAAGTCTTTGTAAACAGTGGGCGGGGCTGATCTTCCAGCCGTTGTGCAGGTTGGAGGTAGTCGCTAGTTTCATTTGTCAGGAGGTCGGGCCTGGCATGATTATTTTCGAACATGAATCCAAATACTGCAATTTGGCTTGTGTTCCTGTAAATGATGCCAGATTCGAAATCACGTCTTGTACAATGCTTCATTCGATAGTTGCATATAGAATATGGGTGAGTAGATAGACCGGATGCTCCATACTGTGTGATATTAATCTGGTGTAGATAGAATAGAAACCTCTCCGGATCCTGTAGCCCACTCATAACAATCGCCTTCAAATACAACCTCGTCCCCCAACTCCACTTCTGCTTTACTTTGAAGATACCTTGGTCTATCGTACTTTTCTCACTATGGTTTCTGAAATACAGCGGAAGCGCGATGTCAAAGAAGTCCTACAAGCCTTCGACTGAAAAACAGATAGATCACGTGTAGGATTGAAATACCACAGGCATAAAGTCGAAACTATTGGATTCAAGAAGTATAATCCTGTGCCGCAGTATTGGATATAAGGCTTGGATCAAAAACACGACGATAAGACTGTATCAATTTGTAACGTAGGCAGGCTTATTCAACAAATTGAATGCATTCTTTCTCTAGCCTTGCCAGCTACGCCACGACATTTTCGGTTGCTTGGCATACGACTAAGCCACTCCTACCCCACTAGCTGAGGCTGAAGACGAGAGAATATAGACCAGGCCAGATATATTTCTTTCTCCATCCTTTGGGTATTATCATGCTCATGGAGGCTCTAGAGACTACGAGCAGCATTATTGCTGTGATCCAAATCGCTGGCTCGGTAGCGAAATTGTGTGGCGGCTACATCGCCGATGTGAAGGATGCTGGCAAGGACATTGAGCGACTGCAACACAAGACGATAACCTTGAGCAATGTGCTTCAAAGAATGATTGAAGTGGACAGCAAAACAAAATCACAGCCTTCAAATCTATCCGATAATGTGTGGAAATCTGTCGGTCAATGCTTACAAGACCTTAAGAAACTGCAGGAGAAGCTTCAGCCAAAGACGCGACACAAAAGCATGAGTAGAATCGGCTTAAGAGCGCTCAAGTGGCCATTATCGAAATCTTCAATGAATGAAGAGATGAGATTGATGGAAGACATCTAGCCATTTTCAATGCTGCTTTACAGCTCGATAATAAGTATGCGTCTAACCACTACGTATGTTGATTCGCATGACTAAGATATATTTTCTAGCGCTATCTCCAAAACTATTGATCGCAAAATCGACCAAGGTCGAGACGACGAGCTGTTAAAATCGATCTCGCACATCGGAGATGCGGCATACAACTCGTACGAGAATCAACGACATCGGTCTTGTCTCACTACTACACGGGTTGATCTTCTACAACAGATTACTGATTGGGCGATTTGTAACACCAATCAATATATCTTCTGGCTTCGAGGTCGAGCAGGTACAGGCAAGTCCACGGTCGCATTGACAGTAGCTCAACTACTTGGAAACAAGGTGCCTCACTAGCAAGCTTCTTTTTCAAGCGTGGTGCGACCCGATCACGTCGTTTTGGCAGTCTCGTCTGCGATGCTCTGCGAGAAGATCCTAGCCTTGCCGACTCCGCGTCACTTTCTCAGCAATACGACAAACTACTTCTTCGTCCCCTTCAACGGGCTCGACGAGACGTATCGCATTCACTTTCGTTTGTTGTGGTGTTAGATGCTTTAGATGAATGTGACGATTTCGACGACATTCGCCTGCTTCTACATTTGCTCGGTGACACTCAAAATCTCGCGGGTTTCGGTCTTCGCGTACTGGTGACTAGTCGACCAGAAATTCCGATTCGCCTAGGATTTAACAACATGAAGCATATTGCATATTTTGCATTGGCTCTACATGATGTACCGCGCGCCATCGTAGACCAAGATATCAAAAGATTCGTCACTCATGAATTATTTCAAATCAAGATCGAAAGATCTTTGCTTAGTTCATGGCCGGGAGAAGACAAAATTCAAATTATCACAAGTCGTGCAGACGGTCTCTTCATCTACGCTGCTACTGTATGTCGATATGTCAACGGTCCATGGCAAGTCTCGGCGTCTGCACGGCTCGAGCAAGTCTGTCAAGAAAATTTCACAAAGCACAAATCGACGGACTCACTTGATGCGATGTACTTGATGGTTCTTGTCAGTTCAATGAGTGACGACTTCTCTGATCAGGAAGCACAAGAAGCCACCATACGTCTGCGACAAGTGGTGGGTAGCGTGATTCTTCTACTTGACAATCTGTCTGCCACAGAACTCGTAACGCTGTTGTTCCCTTCCGTGGTAGCTGGTGGAAAGCTGGTACAGGATACGCTAGCCTCATTACATGCCATCTTTGATGTGCCAGAAGATCTAAGCAAACCTATCCAGATGCTGCATCTATCCTTCCGGGATTTCTTGATGGATAGTGCTCGATGTCCTGATGTTCGTTTCCAGATTGACCAGCAACGAGTACATCATGATCTATTCAATCGTTGTTTCGACTTGATGGATCGATCTCTTCAAAAAACCATTTGTCAACTTTCCGGAGAGGGCTGTTTTGTCGATGAAGTATCTGAAGCAGCATTAATTCAGCATCTTCGTTATGGACTCCGATATGCATGTCGTCACTGGATAAGTCATGCAAGACATGGTCGAGTTACTCTATCTGATAATGGTATCGTGCATGAATTTCTACGGCAGAAATTTCTACATTGGCTAGAGGTTATAAGTCTCATTCGCAAGGGTTATCAGCTCGGAAGAATTAGCATGTTTCGACAATGACGCATATATTTCGACTTCCGCATTCAGCGATGACAGCTCAAAGATTCTGGTAAACGGAGAGTTGTTAACTATCTCAACGCAGACATCACTATCCAGCGCTACAACGAGATTCTCTAGATCTTCCTCAGATTTACCCACTAGCAGACTGGGATTCAACGACGACTGGGTCACTTCGTCTTCTCAAAGAATCTTGTGGCTTCCTCCCGAATTCCGGCCTGGAGTCTGGGCAAGCAACAGCGACACGATTGTCGTTGGTAGTTCAACTGGTCGAGTCACTTTTGTGCATTACACTATACACGAAGCTGCGCAATGGTTCTCGTCCTTGTAAACATTGTCTGGTCACCTCTAGAGTGTAGCCGCGAACATGTGAATAAAACTCTTAATATTTTTATAAATACTCTGGCCCTTTCCGTAACGTTAATTACTTTCCGAGGTATTCAACTTAGTATCTCCGTCTTGTTATGAACATGCCGTGTCTACGCCGACAATTTCACTGCTATTCTTGAATTCGATACAGTATTTATGAGATCTTATGGCCTCTTTTCGCCAGCGATCGAAAAGCAATGTGATAAGAGGGATCGAGAAGGTAGCTAAAATATCGCGAGGGCGCGAGATAATGAAACCTTTCTACTAAAGAGAGCATATCGATTTTCGCACGCGCGCAATGTGAAAATTTGAGACTGTCATTCAGCCGTATTGTCTCTCTTTGAAGATTTGTCATGAGGTCCACACCGTCAGTCAGCAGGTCTTTAAGGTCTTCTCTCTATTAGTCGATTAATACATTGGGTGTACGCCACTGCTGATGGTGTAGACCACTTTGGGTGTACGACTTGAACTTATGTTCTCGCATTGCTGGTAGAATTGCGTAAAGGGATTTCTGAAGACAGGCCGAGGAGACGACTTGAATACTGAGAGACACTGACGATGTCGATCACGATCGGGTTTTCCTTAAAGCGTCAGACGCGCCCACGACAATGGAGAACTACACACTCACCTGCACATCGAACTTTTCCAGTCTATGCGTACTTTCGCCACCTCCCGTCAAACCTGCATTGTCCACTGTGTGCTTGGAGAAATCTCGAAGGCCTGTGTCGCCTGTGGCCGTTACAAATCCGTCGAAGCACCCAGTCTCTTCCTCCTCCCACTCCTCCCCTTTAGAAAGAGTGGAAATGGGAAAGGAGTGAGGATACAAGAAGGGAAAGAGGTTGAGCTCAGTTGAACTTGTGCGTTTCATAGAAAAACGTGCCAGCCCTTTAATTATGACTCCTCTGGAACGCTGGAACGTGGAACGTAGAGAGACTTTCAGTGACAAAAGAGAAGGGGTCCGTTGAGTTATCAACCTTTTCTCGCCCTCTATAGATTGATTGGAAATTGACAGTGTGAAGACGTCCCGATGAAGTGTGGAACGCACTTTACAATCGGCCTGGTGCTGGACCCAAAGAGGACGACCAATCGGGCGGAGTCGATGATTCTTGGATCGTGGGTTCAGCTGTACGAAGTTGGTCCAGCTGTAAAGCAAGAGGGTTCGGCTGTCAAGATTGAGTTCGGCTGTAAAGACGGGATCTTACAAGGAGCGAATCTCTTCCCCGCTCTTACCTTTTACCACCGACTTCACCGACTTGGCCGACGGAAGGGCAATATCGAGATGACTGGAGAACGCATAGGCAGTGCGAAAAAGCTTAATACTTGTGAGTATTTGGAGGGACACTTAGGGTGGATTAGGGCTGATTTGTAATGGTAGATGTCCACTGGTCAGGCTGGACCCGGTTTTGGGATCGTGACGAACCCTGGCGTTGTGAGTATTGTCTCTTGCCCTAGTGGGAATGGGATGGGAGCGCGGGTTTGGCTGACGGAGCAGCAGGAATAAGACGGAAAACCAAGACGGTGCTGATAGCGCACAGATCGTCGAAGAGATGGTGAAATGGCGAAGTAACCTTGTTGAGAAGGACAAGGGAAGGTTTGGAGAAGAATACAATGGAACAAGGTTCCAGACTCGGTCGTTCGCCGTCGAATGGAGGGCAATGTGCTGCTTGATTACGAAGTGTTTCTTCATGGACTTGGTGAAGTTTTCGGAATGGATGCTTATTACCGGCTTGGGGTGGAAGGAAGGAAGTCTCGCAACGACTATATGGTTGTCGTTCGAACACCAAAGCAGCTGAGATATCGCGACATCAAGAGGGTGTTGATGTTTAGGCATGTAGGGGATACGGAGGGGGAAGTCCCTTTATTAGGCTTCAAATTTCTCGACGATCGAGTGGGGAGGGCACACGAGACTTTGTGTTGGAGATGGTTCGAAAGTGCGAAGAATACCCGAAAATATACCGGCATAAGCATGAAGAGATGATGCGAGAGCATTCGAAGGGTTATGCTCGATCGGGGCGCATGAAGCATAAAGTTGTACAATTGAATAGAAGGACTTAAATCTGAGACTCTTCAGACCATTTATCTAGGATCGAAAGCAAGAACACAGCGAATTACTTTGATTTACTTGGCAATTCGTGGTTGAAAAAGATCGATCACCGTTACTCGGACTCTAATTCTATTCGCGTGAGCAAGGAGGGGATAAACGATAGTAAAGGGCTTTAGTTTAGAGGAACACGGGCGCAGTAAAGCACGAAGTTGAGGAACTTTGGTTCTAGGATTAATTAGCTGAACCCAAGCGTTCCAGGAAGGAAAGTTGCCAGCTTTTTCTATATCATCCCTTGGAACGCTGTAACAGACTTTGGTGTTCTAGTGTTCTATCTGGTCCCGACACATTATTCAGGAAGCTCTGCTTACGACGCTTCTATCAATCGGGTTAGCGTCGTGGCATCTCTGAGGTGTGTTTGCTCTGATGCATTTGTTTCATGTGCTTGCTCTTGCTTGTTTGTTGCCTCAGTACTCAGACCCCTGGCACGCTAACAAAAATCTGCCAGAGGGTCTGAGGGCAACCTGCAATAATACGAGGGGAAATCGACTTCAATTATCGCAAGCATCCAAAACAGCTAATTTTAGTAGCAACTATACTTAATATAGACGTCACGTGATTGTAATATATATTAGCTTCAAGTAATTTACGTAATCAATATTATTGTTCGAGCGCAATACACACTTCTCTTTTGTCAACAACTACACAACAAGAATGCAATAGAGTAAGTACAATATCTCTTTATTTATATATGTGTATGTGTATGCGCGTGTGTGCGTGTATGTGTGTGCGTGTGTGCGTGTGTGCATGTATGCGTGTGTATGTGTGTGTGCGTGTGTGCTAGTCATCTTTCCATATGAACTTCGGCTCCACGCTGACAGGCCACCTTGCAAGTGGCTGCCCGCATAAGGATGACTTGATTCCAAGCCGGAAGATGTGCTAATATGCGTGAGACAGTCAAACTTGGTTTTGACCTAAATGGCGTTGTTGCACCACATCCTCTGAACCCAGTTCCTAGTTGGTTCTAGATGCGAGCCATAACAGTTGGATGACAACCAAGACTCACTACCAGTCTAATGTCTTAAAAAGGGCGTCCGAAATCGGTAATGATCGCGCAAACGGGATGGAACTTGACAGGTAGGTAATATACGAGGCAGACTGGGCGAGCTACTTAGAACAAACCCACCACTGCCTCTCCACCTAATTCTATATTTACTTTATCGGTCGGCTAAGTCGAAATAATAGAGGCTATCGGCCTCTCGATTAATCAAAGGTCAATATGCCCATATTTCTTAAGCAGCGTCCTCAATGTCAATATTAAGCGTACCTCAAACTTCAGAATGTGGAATTTTCTCTTCAACCCACGGATTGCAAAAACTACCAACCTCTCAAAACCGACGAATCTGTTGCAAAAATTGCCCTTGTATAGAGTTGTTATATCTGAAAATGCTGCTGTAAGAGTTTCAAGATCTTGAATGTCAGGAGCTCATCGTCTGCCGCCTTGGTGACCTGACATACTCGTCAGCCGTGGCGCCGTAAATTGTCGAGGCTGCCGACATCGTCATCTAGATTAGCTTCACATGTCGTTTCGGCTGCTGCATTGATACTGGTTTCTTGCGAGCTAACATATCAGTCGTTAGAACGAGACAAAGGTATGCCTCCGTTCCAGATGTCGAAAAGGAACTTGCGTGATCATTACCTTTCACCAGTTATCAGCAGTGAAGTATCAAGCCGACACGGTAGCGATTACCAAGCTCGCGGCGAATAGTGTGTGTAATTCCTACTCGGAGGATGCTGCGAAGCAATATCCACTCGGCCGTAAGGCCATGTCCAATTAGGTACAATCTGTACATGTAGTTAAAGCGATTACATGTATATACGCCAACAAAAGAAATAAATCAACATGCTTTCGCTTAGTGGGTAACCATATTTGTCTGTAGTTGTCTGCTCTTGTTCTGTGTATCTAGGCTGCTTCACTCTGCGTTCCATCTAGACGTAACGTAAGAGAGTCACGAGTACTGAAATTTGCCTCCGTGAGCATATAGGTCCAACTTCGCCAATAGGTTGTCTCGTGGCACACCGTAGAGATCGAATAGTAGTGGAATAATCCAACGTGCGTGCGTTGAACGCAACAACGTGCGCGTCGATTGTATAGCTCTTTCTTGGCGAACACCGCAAGCAAGGGGGAGATTCCCGAGCACGTAAGCTTGCTCTTTGAGGACTCGCTGCCTCGAAGACTCGTATGCTAGGTTTGAAGTCGGTTCGTAAATTGTGAAAGGCGTTATCTAGACGTAGCTATCTCGAACGAAGCCCAAGCAGCTTTGGGTGTGTCGTATCGTTTGATAAAGACGTGTCGAATACGTCGTCGTCAAAACGTAGGCAAAATGTTTCAAGGCTCTCGATCCTTCAAGTCGATGTCCGTTTTGAGTGCGCGTCGCTCGGTTTCTTCCCTAGGTAAATACTAACTAGGCGACTGCGTTCAATTCTTTCTAACGTCGATCGTATGTATGGCTATAATGTATGCGCTTTCGTAAGAATACTTGGCTCTGCTGAGAGGCAACAGGTGATCCTCGTCGCCGGCCTCGCGGCGAATAGTAGGGGCGATATTGCTATAATCGTTGAAGAAGCTCTTCCGAGCATGAATATCTTTCAGCAGGTTGGATTTCTTCTTAGTGCGGTGTAGGTTGGAAGAGCGGTTATTCGTATCGTGGTATCACTTTCCCCCCTTGGCGTTTCTGGGGTTCCCGTTCCCTTGACTTCTGCCGGGTGATATAGCAAAAGCTGGGTCCCTTGGCGCCTGCCTAAGATACTTTAGTATGAGAGGTCGCGTTAAGAAATTTAGGAGCTACCCCGCGACGCTAAGGCTGAGAGGCTGAGTAGTGACCCGTTGGTCTCTCTGCTGCCTGGCTAATGTCTGGCCCCTCGTCTGTGTCTCCCTTCCTTACGATCGCCCTCACCGCGCAAGCCGATGGCATCCTCTACCTTCCGTATCAATCTTCGACAATTTCAACAGACACAACCCAGCTCGCATCAAACCCTCCGCGGCCTGATGTGGCAAGAGTGGCCGACTCGTTCTGAGGTCTCGGAGGGGGATTCTCTTCACCGCTTCTCCCCATCCGCTGCACCCAAACCTGCTGTCTGCGCACCCCCTGATCGAATCACTTCCGTCTCGCCCACTTTTCCCAACGGGACAGAGAGAACACACTTCACGTAAGATCCCGTCGACATGTTTTCCGTGTCATGCAGTGGTGTCGACCTGTCTGACCGAGAGCCATCACCCTGGGAGCCATCTCGACCACGCTGCGTTGGGGACGATCGACATCCTTTGCCAGGGACTGGAAGCTTGGGCTATGGGACGGAGCCACTGCTGCGCAACGATGCAGAAGGGGTGCACAGTGTATGTAAGGACAGGCCGTCTGGCTATCATGACCGTCTTCCTAGATTGTCCCCGGCCTCCATGACCACCTACCCATGCTCCGGCACCAATGCTTTCTATCGTCCCTTCACACAGCCACCAGAAGACCTACCCGTCAGACCCGAGTGTAACAGCAAGGAGCCAACTTACGGGGCCGGCGAGCATCCATATCACAACCCTTCCTGTTGATTCGTCCGCGGATGTAAAGCACTCCCTCCAAGGCCCGTGGGGCGGATTGGATCCATTCGCCAGGAGAGGATGCAGAGAACACAGCAGAAGGGTCCTTCCCACCTTGGCCGCGGTTGTGCATCGGCGCAAAACACCCGTGCCCACCATGGGACAGGCAGCTTATCCCTCCACTCACCCGTGGAATAACGTCGCGAGCCCTTGCCGTCCTCGCCCAATGTTCGTCTCCCAAACCAGTGGCTCTAATGCCCCCAGGAGGAGACCTTTCACACCGACCGCGTACCTCTACGGTGAGAGACGTCGCTCTCGACCCTCAAGCCAGGACGACGACCACTTTTCCTTCAAGATGCTGGTTCACACACCATGAAGGCCACCGCTTTCGAGCCATACTGCCCATTGCATTAACATCATCCCTATGTCTCCGTCCAGGCACACCAGGGGAATCCGAGAAGGAGTCTCATACCGGCAGGGGCATCGGATAACCGCGCGGGACGAATTTGCGGGTGCAGATCCATCCGGGCTGGACATGCTGTCGTACGCCTGGGCGTCTACGAGATGCAGGAGCGACGTCTACCGGAACGTATTCGGAATGGTAGGGGCCGCTTCGGCAATGGATCGAGCAAGAACACATACTGTTAGTGGCCGCACCATGCTTCTATTCGTGGCGATGGTATGTAATGTCAGCGTTCCGCAACGCCCACGGAGTTGCGCATGACAATGCGAGCTTACCGGGAGTGGGTTGAGCTGACAGCCTTGCTAGTCGCTTCGACAGCTGGCGTA
>JAABUL010008385.1_pt1 | contig 10541 bp, 17 predicted proteins | sample 5559151 | NCBI WGS metagenome assembly JAABUL01 (sample SAMN10711876, study PRJNA513368) | rock metagenome | isolation source: Antarctica rocks | place: Antarctica: Victoria Land, Pudding Butte sud | reverse complement strand
CCCTTCTCCACTCTCCCCCTCCCAACCCTCCTCAAATCAAACCCCATCTCCTTCCCCACATCCAGTGCACGATCCACCATCTCACCATCCCTCCTCTCGATCGCCAAGACTACCAACGGAGTTGGTCCGGACCTACTCTTACTCGGATTCGAGAAGTGCATGATCGTCTCGAAGAAGGGTCGGACGAGGGGATGGTGGTAGATCGTATCTGTCGCCACTATCATATCCACCCCTCCCCCATCCACGTCCAGCTCGCAGAGTTGAGGGTGTGTCCAGTCCAGCTCCACTACCTCGAGATCCCCCTCTTCTGCCCGTCCGCGACACCGCAGCACCCGCCCTCCATCCTCCACATTCTGTCTGAGCACACTCGACACGACCGGCTCAACATCACTAGCCAGCACATCATATCCCACCCCCGCCATCACCAGGGCGAGGTACCCCACCCCGGACCCAAGCTCGAGTACCCTCTTCCGCTTAGCGTTGTTTGATGGAGAAGGGAGGGTGGAGGAGAGGTAGCACGCCATGACTTGCGCGCTGGGCCAGAGGGTGGTACCTGTCGTACCGGTGCTAGTGGTGGCGCTTTTCTTGGTTGATGTATGTGAGGAGGAGGAGGAGGAAGAGGAGGAAGAGGAGGAGTAGGAGGCAGATGCGGAGGTGATTTGGCGGAAGGGGAGGAGGGTGTCGGGGTCGCCTGGGATGGGATGGGTCAGGATCGGGAGATGTTTGGTCTGTGAGGCGGGTTGAGGTCCGGTTGACATCACATTTGAGGTAGGGACACGTGAACAACGGGGACGAGGTGTATCTCCCAAGCAGTCTCCCACGATCTATCTATCTATCATCCGCTCACGTGATTATCTTGATCGGCTCGTGGCGAAGCCATACTGATGTGTTGCCGTACATGGTATACGGTCGCAGATTCACATGACTAGCACAACTAGGGCAGGACTTTGCGCCTCACACATGCCAAACCTTCAAACTCCTCCCCCCCCCCCCCCCTCCCCCCCTCTCCAGATATCCCACCTATCTCACTCCGCACCTCTTCCCATTTTCCACCCAGGCTAATGAAACTCTTCTTCAACGGCCTCTTTACCCACACTCCTCAGCTCAAGCCCCCACAGCCCAGCCCCCTGCAAGAAAGACGCATCGATTACACCGGTCTCGAACGCAAGGACGAACACCGGCTCCGTCCAGTCCCACCGACTTCTTCTCATCTTCGGACGCGAACACTCCCGCAAGGCTCGAAAGAATCTCTCGAAGCGCCTCGGATTGGGTTTGGGATCCGCCTTCACCTTCGCGATGATCACGTCTACCGCAAACACCGAACGGGTCCTATCGTCCTTCAATTCAAAGCATTCGAAATGCTTGGGGACCCAGTCGAAATCGAGGACTTCGACCACGCCCTTCTGTGCACCGCCAAGTACCTGTCGTTGCTTTTGCTGCATTTCGGATGGCCGATGATCCGAAAAGAACCGCTTTCGAAACGGGGAATTCGGGCGGAGATCCTGGACAAAGGGCGCGAGTACCCCCCAGGCCTCTTCGCCGATTTTCGCCGGGATTTCTGGCCACCTCGTCGCGACCTCGATATCATGGCCAAGAGGGACGAGGCCGAGCTCGCCCGTCTTGTGGCCAAGCACGAGTACTCGTTTGTACTGCTCCGAGGGTCGACGGGAAATGAGGGGGAGTAGGTCAGGTAACACCCTATGATCTGTGCGAGTGGCGTTACGTGGCGGCTGAGTGGCGACAAGGGGGTCCGGACAATATCTCTTGAACGGCCGAGGTCAGACACGTCGGGGAGGGGCGAACAGCGCGAGTCTCGCTTGGATCCTCTAGAAAGGCTTCGAGGCTGTCCCGTATGAAATGGGTGAGCGTAGGATTGTGCACTGCACACATCACGTCACCCAAGTCAGCGAGCTGTCAGACGAGCGAGAACGCAGGGAAGGGGTAGGTGGACCGAGGCAAGAGCGGGAATGGGCTGACTCACTCGCGGTGATCGAGGTAGTGATCGTTTCAAGACTCGAAGATTAGGTAGTATGAGACTGGTTTCGCCTGCTTGACAGCTGGAGGTCGAGGATGATCAATAGGATCTGATGGATGTGTCAGTCCGAAAGCAATGATGAAGTGGAGAAACGGATGCTATAAATCGCCGTAGACGAAAAGGGTGCGGTACGAGGAAATAACATATATACCTTCGGGAGCCGCGGTCCGAAGGATTTGCAATGGTGGTCTCGATTTTGCCTAGAAGACGTAGTCACTGAGTGGATTTGATGGAATGAAGGCAAATGGAGTCAAGGCATAGCTGCCGCCGGTGAGGACACCGCATTTGCCGGCGGGCATCTATCAAGACTCTGTCGATGCTTGGTCCGCATAGTATTTCCTAAGATATGCATAAGCGAGGGAAGCAACGCCGCCCACCAGCACACACATATATATTAGGCCATTCCCTCTCCCGGCCGAACTAGCTCCGCCTCTTCCATCTCCTCCCCCTCCTTCCCCTCATCCCCCATCCCCTCTTCCAACCTCCTCCCCAACCCCTCCCAATCCCACCCACTCAACGTCCTCCTCCTTACCACCTCCCCATCCTCATCTCTCTCCTCCGGCCTGCCATACTCCACACTCCGTCTCCCAAAGAACATATCCCTCAGCCCCTCTTCCTCTTCTCCACCTCCAAGCACGAGACTCACGACCCTCTGTTTCTGCGCTAATCCGTCTCTCTCACCATCCGCTGCGGACGTTCCCAGCCGTCCGACTCGGCCAGAGACGATGTCGTAGAATTTCACTCTGCCGGATACGCCCTGTCGCACGCGTTTTTGGCCCGGGGAGAGACCGGAGACGTCGAGTCCTGAGAGGAGGTAGATCGTGTGAAGATTGGCGAGGTGGAGGCCTGTGACTGTTGATCTTCGCGCGATGAGGAGGCCGGGCGCTTCGGGTAGACCGAGAGCGAGTGCCTCGGGGGTGAGAAGGAGGTTCGGCACGCCGAGAGAGTCGAGTTCGTTGCTGAGAGCATCGATGGAGGTTCCCTCTGGAGGGAGGACCAAGGCGTACGTCCCTGGTGGCGGTGGCGAGGTGGCATGTAGTATCGCCAGGCTCTCCAGCAAAACCGGCGGGACCGCACCCTTCTTCTCGGACACGGCGAAGTTCGACGTCTCTACCGAGGTCGAGTCGGAGCTCAACTGGGAAATATCGCCCGTCATCGGATCCACTACCAGCGCAAAATGTTCCGGCTCAACGGCAACCACGGGGTTCAAAGCCCCATGAGCCAACTCCAGCCTTTCCAACCCAACCGGCATCTTGCCCGCTTCTTCCCTGGCTATCCGCTGCTTCTCGCTGGCAAGTACCGTGAAATCTAGGTCGACAACCTGCCCACCGGCTCGGATCCAGCCGCGGGTCTTGGCGAATCGCCGGATCTGGGAATGGATAGTCGCACTCGTCCACACCGTCTGAATAGGTCGTCGCTGGCTGAAGTCCAAGTCCAGTAATTCGGGTTTTCGCTTCCCTTCGGTCGGAGAGTCGGCGGGAGAGATGCCGAGGAGGTCATTGATCAAGCTTACCAAGGCGGGCGGATGTCGGTTGATGGGATGGAGATGCGCAGAGTGGGTCGGCATATGTCGGGTGGGGACCGGACCGAGCATGGTATCCGGCTCGTCGGTGCATACCAGCTCAAGATCCGGAGTGGGGAAAGCTTCATAGCTCGCGAGGTGCTTAGCGGTAGCCAGTAGGATGAGGGAGGTTGGTATTTCTGGGCACTGTGTCGGGTCGAGACGTGGTTGTAAGCGCGCGAATAGCGCTTGCGGTGGTATCGTGGAAGCGGGATCGGTCGGTGGACCGAGACACGGGTCGAGCTTCTCCAGGTGTTCTTGCACCTGTTGAGCGAGATGGGAGGTCGGGACGAGGATGATGATCCTCGTTCCCTCGGGAAGAGGTTGTTTTCGGCGTCGCGTCGCTCGGTTCAGGGTGCGGTAGATCAAGGTCAGCGCAGCGATAACTATCGCCAATGTCCTGCTTTTGCATCAGGCTTTGATCCTCGATCGAGCGAGGGGGAAGACCCACTTGCCCCGTCCCATATCATCTCGCAGGAACACGTCCTGTCCCCTAAACACGCTAAGCAGGAACGCCCGTTGAGCCGGAGTCGGAGCTTTGATATGGGGATAATGCTCCCGCAGTCGGTTCACGATCAGATCAGAGACACCGATTCCCTTGATTTGGATCAGCTTGTCCGGGCTGCCAAGAGGAGAAGAAGAAGACTTACAGTCCAAGCTGTACCTTCAACCGCCGGATATTCGGGCAAAGACTCAATCCTCGCTCTCACAGTATCCGTGATGCTGGTGCGCAGAGGAAGTGATCGCGGTAGCTCGGACCCGCTTGATGGGGGCTGAGGTAGAGCGAAAGCGGTTCGGGCGAGGAGGACGGGTTCTTTGTATTGGACTTGAGATATGGGTACAACGGGTTTCAGTGCTGCGTTCTTACGGATCACGTATCGTAGGCAGGTCAGACGCATGGTCCGGACGAGTTGAAGCTGCCGAAGCAGAGGGGAGACTTGGAGCATGCGTACCGAGATGTAGCCAGTTAGATTGACCTCCACAACCCCGAATCAAATCTCAATCTGATCCTCTTCAAGCAGGACCAAGAGAGTCGCATACTTTGGCCTAATGAAAACTTTGCATAGGTTGTGATACTAGCATGATTCGTCTCGTTTCGTACAATACTACACCGATCATATTTCCCATCCCTTCGCTGTGGTGCATATCCTCATTGCCTTGAATGCTCCTCCAACCCCACCATTGATCCGCATATATGCCATATTTCTTGATCCCTCCACCGCCGCCTTCCCCGCTCAGGCCTGCTTGTCCAACCTTTCCTCCAACCTCCTAACCTGCTCCTTCAGCTCCTCCACCTCCCTCCTCTCCGAACTACCCGCACGTTCCACCTCGTACCTGACCATCTCCTTCAAGCTATCCGCGCTGGCCTGGAGGTTACCCAACAACGTGCTCGCCCTCGCCGCCGTATCCTTGAACTCGCCCATCGCGTTGAGTTGAGCAGCATATGCCCCTTCGTACCGGTGCAGCAGGCCCTGCAAGGTGAAACGTAGTCCATCGGCCTGAGCGAGGAGGTCGTACAGCTCGTTGAATGGCTGAAGGAACGTCTCGCGGCGATGATGAGGTGGGCTTGGCGAGTGCGAGTAGCCGTTCGGCCGGAGCGCGCCGGATAGAGGTTGGAGCGACGGGACGGAAAAGTTGGGCCGATCGGCTGTGTGCGGAGCACGAGCGGAGTGAGGGGGATGCTCAGGGTATCGCTGGCGGTGATGGTATGGTTGCTGTTGACGCGCGAATTCATGCTCGTCGGGTCGGGAGCGAGAGTGGGGGATTGGCGCTGTTCGAGGATCGGACATCCCGTTTTGAGGGGGATAGCCGTGGATTGGGGGAAGTATATGCGGGGGAAGTGCGGTCTGTGAGCCGGATAGCATGTCACGGAGAGAAGCCTGTTGCGCGGCGAGGCCTTGGTTGAGTGGTGCGGACTGCAAAAGGTCAGCTTGACCTGGATCGAAGCGAAGCACTCACCTTTGAACCCGGAACGACGTCTCTGTCTGACGCAGATGTCACGATACTCATACTCTCCACCTTATCCCTTGTCTTTTCCCTGCGCCGTCCCACACCCTGTCTCTCTGGATCCTTTGGAGTCCAGCCTTTGAATGTCAGCTCCTTCGGCGTACTCGGCGTCGATGCCGCCACCTCTCTTCGCCGCTGAGCGATGAGAGCCTGCTGCTGCTCCTTGATACTGATCGTGTCTCGAACCTGGATTCGCGCATTCTCAGCTTGCATCTTGGGGTGCATCAGTCCCATCAGACCCACCGTCTTGAGTTGTTCTTCGTCAATCTGCTTGAAATCAAATCCCATTACCACAGGCGAGGGGATCGCATGGTCTGTCCCGTCCTCTCGACGACTCTCTCGACTCGCAGCGAAGCCGATCGGCTTGATCGGTGCGAGTGTATTGCGAGGGTGTGAGGGAGGTCCGAGATGACCGCTGTGCTGGCTATGTGCGTCGGTTGGGGAGATCGAGGATCCTGGTGGGCTAGCGTTCGAAGGTGATGGGAAGACTTCATTGGTACGGGATGACTTGGTGGTTCGTCGACGCTTGTCTGCGCGGTGATGCGGAGACCGATCGTCCTCGTGACTCGCTTCGTCCTCGCTATCAACGGTGGGAAGTCGGATCCGAACGAGGGATTTAAGTTTGGTGTGGCAATGTGAAGAGGCACGAGTTGCACGTAGGGTCGGTGGTGGGGTGAGGTACGGCGAAGGGGACATTTCGTCAGCAAATCAATCAACCAATGGTAAGATATAGAAAAGATTGGGAAAGGGGGAAATTCTTTCATGGAATCGAAGTAAGCCCGACGGCTGTGAGACGCTAACGGACCCTCAAATACGGAGGTGGGGTCACGAAGGGTTTCACCGGGATAAAGGAGGCGTGCTTGATGGCATCAGGTGGACGGGTCAAACTGGTGTGAGGGATGAAGGGAGGGGTCGAGGAAGGACTGGAGAGGACAAAGGATAAAGAGATAGGCGGGTTCCAGGGAGCTCGACGCTCCAGAGACTGGAGTCAGAAGGGCCCTATTGGAACGAGATCTTGACTGCCAGAATGAAAGGACGGAAAACCGACGGATGTGAAGCGCAGACAATAAAACGGGAGGCGAAACCCCATAATCCGGACACGAGATGACGCAAACACTCCATCCTTGCAGCCCCCAATCCACCAAACGAGAGAAGCACAGTAACCCGAACCCCACAATCCGAACAGGAAATGTAGCAAACTCCCCTGCCTCGCAACGGCTCACCCCCAAACTGGTCAAACAGGAGAACCAATACGAGGACAATCGAAAGCGCACGCCAACTCACCCGTCAACTCTTGCCCTACCCTTCCGTCTTCCTCCTCTACTCTGATGCGCAAGGACGTCGTCCCTATCGTCCCCGCTCGACGGCGTAGGTGAGCGCGATGCTACCGGTGGGGTTGCATTTGGCAGCGGATCGCGGAGTGATGACGTCCTGTGTTTTGGGAGTAGCGGAGGTGGGAGAGGGGAGGGAACGGGAACAGTCAGGTGGATCGGGGTGGCATGGTGTGAGAGTGGTGGAGTGGAGTGGAGCATCATCGTGTCGGAGTGTCGACGAAGGTCGAAGTGATGGTATGAGTGTGCAGTGATGACGAGATGGGCGGTCGTGGGTGAGTGACAGGATGGTGGGGTAGCGTCAAAGGCAGGGTACAGCGCATGTGACCGCGAGCGAAGCAAAGGACATCGATTCAAGTGATGGGAAAGATCATCAGCTCAAAGGCGCAGGCACGGAGACAAAGGACGTGGGGCCCAAGCGTTTCACCTCGAAAGTATCAGGGGAATCAATCCACCCCACTTTCTAGATGAAAGGATAAACGGGATCTTGACTTACGGATGAACTGCCGCTGGGAAACCGTCGAAGCGTGGATGCGAGTGATGTGGGGGTATAGGCGTCGGAGGGAGGCGGGTGGAGGTGGACATTAGCGAGTTGAGTCGGGCGATCAGTGGTGCAGGGTCGATTGATTGGGTTTGATTGGGGTAGGGTGGGTCAGGGAGGCGAAGGTATAGGGGCTGGTCCGACTTGCCCCCTTTTCAATTGGTTTCGGCAGAGGAGAGCTGGCATCCCATCCCATTTTCGTTCTGTCCTGATTCGCTCCTGTTTCCCGAGTTCCCCGTTCTGGTAATATTGCCATCTCGAACACCCCTGATTCAGGAACACCTCATGAAGCCTCCCGCCTCGTTTCGTTTCATCCCTCCCGCCTTAGTGATCAGGGTCGCCATAATCAATCCTAGGTTACCTCGACCTCCGATTAGAAACCAGTGGGAGACTGCTGCAGTTTGATTTGAGCAGCCCCCATTTTGTACGGGAATCACAGGTGCTGGATGTCTATTACTCTCAATACATATCATGAAATCACAGACAAACCCGAATGATGAACGCCCTCTAAACTGGACTCTTCCCCTCATGTTGCGCCAAGACCGCCTGGGCATCCACACCTCCCTCCACCGCCGCATCCGACTCTGCGTTGGCCATCGAGACACCCTGGGCCGCTTGCTGCTCTCCTCGAGCTAACATCGCCGATCCCGCCTCTTCCGCCTCCTTCTCCGCCTCACCGTTAGTTTTTCCTTCTGCCTTGGCCGCCAAAGCCGCTTTCTCCTTGGCCTCCTGAATCGCAGCTGCCTCTTCCGCCTTGGTCTGCATCTTAGAGTTCTTGACGAATAATGCGCCGATAAAACCGATGATCGCCAGTGGCAGGCCGATGATGTACACCTCGGAAAGGGTCTTCGTGTAGGCGATCAACACGGATTCTCGGAATTCCTGAGCCAGGCGTTAGTCCAGTCCGCGCACGTCTGGATAGAGGGACGCTCACTTCAGGAATGATGGTCCACACGGCGGAAGCGTTGCTGGTGACGGCCGCGACGAGGGGTGCAGGGAGTTCAGCGGCGTATTTGCGCAAGTTTCGCTGAATCATGTTCTCGAAAACGTTACCGGCGAGAGAGATACCGAGAATCCGACCGACAAACCCGACTTCAAAGATATCAGCATGATGATTGGCGAATTGATTAGGCCGGGAGACTGACTGAAGATGACCATGCCGGTCCCAGCGGAGATCAACCAGGGTTCCGATTTGAGCTCGAATTGTACCGAAAGCGAGGTGTTCTGCAGGCACAAGCCGATACCGGTCCCCAGGACGACTTGGTAGCCGTAAAGGTGTGCTTCGGATGTACCGTACTTGACAGAGTAGAAGAGACCCGTGGAGAGGGCGATGAAGCAAGGTCCGATGACGAGGAAGGGTTTGAATCGGCCGATTCTCGGGATAAGGCGGGACGAGAGGATGAGGAAGAAGACTTGAACGAGGATCATAGGGAGAAGTCGGACACCGGCGCCCGTAGCGGAGGCGTGATAGACGGCTTGGTAACCCTCGGAGATGTAGTAGACGATGAGAGTGAAGACGGCGAAGACGGAGAAGGCGGTGATGGATGAGCCACTACACATTGTCAGTGTGAGACCTCACGCAGAGACGAGGTAGTAACTCACTAGATGGTTCGGCGTTTAAGGAGTTTGACCCTAAACATGGCATTGTCGCCAAGCCACATCTCGTAAAACACGAAGATTGGGGGAAGAACCGCTGACATGACGATACAGGCGATGACGCTTCCGCTCGACCATTTTCTGGTGACCCCGCCCCATTGCAGGAAGAGGATGAAGCAGACGGCCCAGCCCATCGTGATGCAAACGCCGAGCCAGTCGCACTTGACGACTTGCATGAACATGGCCTTCGAGTAGCCCTTGTAGCTGGCGGCTCGGCCGAGAGGTGGAGCGGTGGGCTGGAACGCGGCGATAAGGCCGAGAGCGACGCCCCCGAACGGAAGGTTGATATAGAAGCACCAGCGCCAGGAGATGCGATCGGCTGTAAACAGGTGTCAACAGCAATCCCACCGTCGCCAATGAAACACTTACAGAAGGCGCCACCAATCAACGGGCCAATGACCGAGGCGATCGCGAAACTACCGATTTATCAGCATGGATCGGAGGAGCAACGCGACAAACTCACCAAACGCCAAAGAGACCGAAGTATTTCGCACGATCGTGCATGGTCGTGAGTTCCGCGATGATGACCATACCGCCACTGAATATCCCGGCGGCGCCTGCACCGGAGATTGCACGACCGAGGATGAGGACGTCCATCCCCGGAGCGACGGCGGAGACGAGGGAACCGAGCTCGAAGACGGTGACGGCGAGCATGATGACGTGTTTGGATGGGAAGATTTGGCTAAGTTGGGCGTACATGAGGTTGAAGCTCAGGAGGGTCAAGCTGGGCAGGTTAGCGTTTGCTCGAAATGTAACGTAAGGGGACTTACAAGAAGCCGGAGGCGAGCCATGGGAGTTGGGTGAGCGAGTCGAACTGCTCGGTAATCTTCGGAATGGCAGTCGCAAGGATCAATTGGTCTAACAGCTATTAGCTTACTGGGTCATCGCCAAATGGCATAACTCACCAAGAGCGAACAAGAAGATCGCGACCATCAACTACAACAGACCAGCGGCCGTGTCAGAAGGGGTGAGACGACGTGCAGACGACGTACACTAAGAAAGACGGCCCAGAACCGCCATCTAGGGATCTCGATGGGCGCCTGCATGCCTGGATGTCCAGCAGGGGCAGTTGTTTTGGGTGTTTTGGGCTTCTTCGCATCTTGCGCGGGGCTGGAAGGTGTTGTGGTGGGGAGTGATGTCTGAGACGCCCTTTTTGGGGACTCATGGGTCGTGAGAGTGGCCACTGAGGAGTTCATAGTGGGTGGGGTGTTAAGAGAGGATCGAAGGGTATTTAGGGATGAATGGAGTGGCTGGGCGGTGTCCAACGCATGTGCATCACCTCGGCAAAACCGTTTAATGCCCGAGCCCCGGGCAGGTTATTTTCCGGAATCCGTTATTGTGACGACGCCGAGCAGCCAGGCACATGTCCACGGGGTGACACGTAATTTCGGGACACATTATTGAGACGCG
>JAABUL010008383.1_pt1 | contig 10543 bp, 11 predicted proteins | sample 5559151 | NCBI WGS metagenome assembly JAABUL01 (sample SAMN10711876, study PRJNA513368) | rock metagenome | isolation source: Antarctica rocks | place: Antarctica: Victoria Land, Pudding Butte sud | reverse complement strand
AACCTACTGCAATTACCTGCAGAATGACTGAGCTAAATGACTTTCAATGATGAAATTCAGTGACAATTTCAATACATTCTCGACTATCTCGATGATCTCTTTCTACTTCAATAAAGACTTTCACCTTTGAATGAGTTTCGATTCAGATACGACTGATTATGAAACGATTCGTCAACGTATTGAGACTAGAAAGGTCGATGACATTGTCATTCAAATGAGCGAACTTCTTATCTTCGATCGTCAACAATTGAAAAAGATCAAGCAGATCATTGAAGCTCAGATGAACAAGCATAGACGAGATGTCATCTATGAAGTAGATGATCAAGTTTGGTTAGTCTTCGAAAACATCAAAATCACTAGGTCATGCAAAGATTTGAAAGACAAGCAGCTCGATCTCTATTCAATCACAGTCAAAGTTGAGATCTTCTATCGCCTTCAGCTATCTAGAAGCATGAAGCATATACATTCAGTGTTCAGCTCGAAGTATCTACGAACTTCATCAAACAACTTTCTATCAGAACAACATTCTGAGATCTCTAGATTGATGATCATTGAAGAGAATGAAGAGCACTGAAAAGTAGACGATATATTGAACTTCAGGCGATATAGAGAAAGACTACAATACAAGATCAAATGAATCGAAGTAGATCGTGACGACGAATGATACTATGTCGATAAAGGGAAATTCGATGACTCGAAGAAAGTTCTGAACGAATTTCACAAGCTATACCCGAATAAGTCGCACTAAATTGAAAACACGATGAATTTTTTGCTTTTATTTCTTTTCTATTCATGTGAACATGAATGTTCAAAGAGAAGAAGTAATGTTACGAACATGCCTGAATCGATCAGAATTCAGATCTAACTCTAATCAATTTGATTAAAGCAAGTCATGACGCTATGTCTAGTTTGAATCTAGCGCACTTCTTCGAGCCATTCTCAGCACTTCTTCTCGTTTGTTCAGCACTTTCTTCATTCATCTCTTTCATCATTCTTTTAGACAAACACATCTGACCTATTACATCACATCTGTATCGAGCCTAGCGCAGCCTCAAGTCATTATTTATAGAAGAGCTCGCACTCTTTCTCTTCTGTATTCTTAATGTCTTGTTATAGCTATCTCTAAAGAACAATACATACATATCAGTCTCGAGCTTCTTTGATTGAATGATCTAGGCACGATTTCAACATGAAGTTCATAACTATATCTTTTCAACGTTTCTGTGAAATTGAAAAAGAATGATGAAGTTCATTGATGCTATTTCTAAAAACTTTGCTTTGTTGATAAGCATGACAGTTTCAAATGTATCATTGAATAGTAGCTTGATGATCTGATTAATAGTAGAAACGTTGAACTAGATTAATGATTCATTTATTGTCAAGATGAAAGATTGAAGATTGATCATGCACTTCTTGTAGTAATTTCATGTGCATGTTCTCAAAAACTCATAGTAGATCTTTTTTAAATAAAACGTTGTCAATGATTTTGCAGTTCTTCAGTTTAGTGATATGAAATTTGAGCTTGTTGTCATTCATAGCTTATTTATATTCGCTGCAGAACTCATCTATTTAATTGATCATATGTACTCATTGATAGAGATTTGCTTCAAGTTCAACAGATAGAACATTGACTCTATCAGAGATCAGAATAGTCTGAAAACAATCTTCAAGACGCTGAGTTGATTCAGAAACGTTCATTAGAAACATTCTGATTAAAGCATTGACTTTAGTGTTTATTTTGTTTGATTTAAAAATGATTTGAAAGTTGAACTTCAATAGAATGTTCAGATAGTTGACTTGTCATCGATTCAACTATTTGTTTTTCATGAAGATTTTCAAAGTTTGATGATCAATGAACATCTGAATGAATAGTTCAATGCATTTCAGCTCAAGTCTTCAGTGTTCGAAGCATCAAATAATGACTAGCAGTTTCTTATCATAGATGTGATAATTGATTTCAGCAAGAATCATGCTTTTGCTGTAGAAGATCACTGAATGAAGAACTCTCTCGTTATCATACTGAGATAGTATTTTATCTTTTACATAGTTTGAAGCGTTGATCTTCAAAATAGCTTGTCGTTTGAGATTGAAGTGACGAAGTATTGAGATTGAGCTGACTTGTTTCTTTAAATTGTTAAAGACTTGAACATAAATCTTGTTTCAAACAAAAGATGTATTCTTTCTAGTCAGCTGAGTGAATGATTTGACTAGCTTCAAGAAGTTCTTAATGAAACAACGATAGAAGTTAACAAATTTCACGAAGCTCTGAATTTTCTTTAGATTGATCAAGATGATTCAGCTGACTATGACTGTCATCTTGCTGAGATTCATACGAAGATCTAGTTCAGATACGATGACTTCTAAAAAGACAGTCTCTTCTACATTGAATTTGCACTTTCAAATATTCATCTGCAGTTCAGCTTCATGTAGTCATCTCAATACTAGTTTAACATGATCTCTATGTTTCTTTCTCATTTTGCTATAAATGAGAATGTCATCTAGATAGACTTGACAAAAGTCGTTCAGAAAGTCTCATAGAATGTCATTCATATATTGCTGAAAGAAGATTGATTTGTTAGTCAGTTTGAATGATAACATCTTATATTTATATGCTTCTAAAGCAGTGATAAAAGTGATGTAATTCTTGCTATCAAAGTGCATTTGAAGTTTGTTGAATGCTGATATGATGTTCAATCTAGTCAGATGCTTGCAACTCACTATTTTATCAATAATCTCGTCTATCAACAATAGAGAATATCTATTTCTTTTGAAAATGACATTTAGCTTTCAATAGTTCACGCAGAATCGAAGATCTTCATTTGCTTTGAGAGCAAATAGAATCGAAGAGAAATAGAGAGTCTGACTGAAAGTGATGAATTTCTTTGACAGATTCTCATTCAGATACTTCTTTACTTTCAGAAGTTTGACAGAAAACATTCAATATGCTTGACAGTGAAAAGACGTTGAATCACTAGTGAGCTGAATTTTATGATCATAGAAGCGATGAGAAGATAGTTTATTTGATTGAGCTCGATCAAAAACATCTAGAAACTCGTGATATTTTGAGAGCAGCTTCGCTTTAATGTCTTCTAAATTCTGAGTCGTTTCATTGATTGAAAAGACGTTTAAAGCGTTCAAATTGCACTGAGTATTGTACGCTATTTTTCTATTAATGTTCATCATGAATAAAGCAAAGACTTCAATCTTGTTCTTCTTTGAATGATTCAACAATGTTTTGAATGAAGCAATGTTTATGCTTTGAATCGAGAATAACTCTTTCTGAGCAGTGATTGAAATGAGTCGTTTGAGCATCGTAGAGATCTTAGTCTGAGTGATTGAAGAAGACAAAGTTAATCGTGATCAACTTGAATGCTTTGAATTGAGCGAAATCGAAAAAATCAAAATAGAAGTATTCAATTGATTTGAAAAAACAATGATGTTGTTTCACATATTCAGTAATATTTCGTTTTTATTCATTCAGAGCTTACTCAATATGACTTCATGATGATTGATATCAGCTATCAACATTGATACAGTCAATTTCTTATAACTTTTGATGATGAGATTGAGTAGAATTTTATGAGTGATTGTCTTCTTAGATATCTTCTTATCATAATCTCTTATTAGCTTCTCTTTTGTCAGTGATATAGATTGAATTTTCAGTTTCTCACATACTTTATCAACTAGATTGAAATGTATGATCATGTAAATGACTGAATCATTGTTTATTAAAGAACAAAGACTGAAAGATTGTTTTTGAGAAATGAGATGAGCATTAATTAGAAACAACTTTTCAAAGTAATTCTCTTTCAATAGAATTTCGTTTAGTTTGCACAAAGATATAATCTTTATCTCTTCAATGACTTTTGAAGAGATAACTAGTTTTTTGAATCGAAATTTGAATCAAAATCAAAGCAATCATATTCTTTGTTCACTGCATTGATTCTAGTAGATCAATCGAGACATTTCTTAAAGCTATGATCTGATTTATGACATACAAAACAGCTTTCGACTAAAATGTCTGCTTTTTTGACGCTAGTTAAAACTGCGTCGCGTGACTTTAAATGATCAGACTTTGAATGATCAAATGACTGCTGAGTAAAAACAGTTGCTTTATGAAAGATAGTCTTTGAAATGTCATTAACGCGTTTGATTTTGTTCTTAATCTCTTGAATGACTCGCTGATCATTATTCAAATGAATTAGATAGAAATGAATTTCTTTTAGAAAATCAGATTGAACTAGTTGATTTATTCAAATAAATCAAAGACGAGATTGTATTTTATCTTTCAGATCAATGATCAGTTGCTTTTCGTGATAGTCTAGATAGAAAAATAATTGTTGAAACTGAGTATAAAACTCACTGAATTTCTTTGATTCTTGAATTAAGTTGTAGTATTCTTTATGAAAATTAACTTTCTTATTCAAGTCATTGAACAACTGAGCTAGCTCTTTCAAAAGATCTTCGACGATTTTATAAAGATTAACACAATCACATTTGCATCTAGTCTGAGTGATCTTTGCTGCATCATCGAATAATCTAGAATGTACATAGCTCAATTTGACTCATTCATTAAAAAAGAGATCAACGTTGATCTCTAGTTTATTCTGAATTTTTTTGTATCAATTCTTTCAAATAGAGTTCTTTTCATCAGTAAACAGCGAAGAATCAGATATTTTTTGAGATCTAGAACGCTCAGAGTAAATAGAATCAGAAGAAGTGTTTTCTTTAGCTTGAAATCTAGTTTTCAACTCTTTGATTTCATCTTCTTGTTGTTTATTCAACTTGTAGAGTCAATCTGTTTCTTTATTAAGAACTAGACTTCAAGTCTTTCAGATTTTGTAGAATATGAAGAATATTATCATTTCAGCGAATGATTCATCATCTTCATGAAGAAATGACGCAGCACTTAATGATTTAGATGAATCAGCATCAGAGATTTGAGAGAAATGATTTTGAAATTCTTCAGAACACTCTTCAATAAACGAATGACTAGACATGATGAGATTTATTTGAAAGAAAGTTGAATGAATGACGATGCTTGACGATTGAAGAAGAAAGATGTATGAGATGAGATTCAATCTTCAACAAAGAAGATGAAATTTGTTTGTTGATTGATTTGATTGATTCTTTAGCAAACAACGAAGATTTTTTATTGTTGAATCTATCAATTGATTTGATTCTTGAGCAATTCACGAAGATTCTTGTTAGGAATCAGCATAGAGCGAGTCATATGAGTGTAATGTAACGAGTATATAAATGCTAAGAAAGAAAAGTATCTAGAAGAGAAGGATCGGCTATCTATATGACTCAGAAGAACATAAGCTAACCCTGAATAGGGTTGGCTTCGAAACAACTCGATAGTCTAGTGACGAGCGACCGGCGATAGTCAGGAACATAGTCATCAACATAGTCATCAACATAGCTATCAACATAGGTGCGTAGCTAGGATCGTAACAGTACCCCCCTTCTTCAACGATTCATGTCCGCATGAATGTATTTCCTTAGTCTTGTGTAGAATCGAAATGCCTATTGTAGCAGGCTAGCTATGTAGGGAGGAATCGACTTGCTCAGCGAAGAGGTCGGCTATTGGCTGGTGCCATTGAAGCAGGCTCACTAGAAGGGGATCGACTAGCTCATCGAAGAGGTCGATTGTGATCGTGCCATTGAAGCAGGCTCACTGCTGGTTCAGGCCTACTACATAGTAGGGCTTTTTCCGTTCGTTGACCGGCTCAATCAAGAGGTCAATCATTGTTCGTCATTGTAGCAGGCTCACTGTTGAGGTTTCGATATAGGAACAAGCTCATGAATTTGCTTGTTATCGAAGGTGATCGTGTCATTGAAGCAGGCTCACTAGTCGACTTGCTCATCGAAGAGGTCGACTTTGGGCTCGCCATTGTAGCAGGCTCGCTATTTGCACATGATCGAGTTGACGAACCGGTTCACTGATAGGTAGAGCGATGAAGGTGAGTAGGCCATCGCTTTGACGATGCCATTGAAGCAGGCTCACTGAGGGGTTTGCTCATCGAGGTAGAGACTTCACGCAGTTCTAGACTGGCCTCTTTGATTGCTCTTTGGGGTAGAGGCTTCACGCAGTCATAGACTGGTCCCGTTTGATTGTTCAACAAATTCGAAGAATCTCTTGCGAATCTGAATGAACGGTTAATTCGCTGATCTTTGACCTAGTCGGATGGTTCCAATCGTTTGTTTATACTCGCTGATCAGCGCACGAGTCCGAATCTTTTGTTTATCCTCGCTGAGTCAGCTCACGAGGAAGAAGAGTGAGTGCCTGCACGGTCGCGAGTCGGCTAGATCAAAGTCAATAGTCGTGTGAATCGGGCAGAGCAAGTCGATGCAGATTATTTCACTTCGCCTGTAACGAAGGAGCATTTATATAATGTTAGGGGCCAGCATAGAGCGAGTCATATGAGTGTAATGTAACGAGTATATAAATGCTAAGGAAGGAAAGTATCTAGGAGAGAAGAACCGGCTATCTATATGACTCAGGAGAACATAAGCTAATCCTGAATAGGGTTGACTTCGAAACAACTCGATAGTCTAGTGACGAGCGATCGGCGATAGTCAGGAACATAGTCATCAACATAGTCATCAACATAGCTATCAACATAGGTGCGTAGCTAGAATCGTAACAATTCTTTATCATGATTTTCATAATTGAGTGAACTTTATGTACTTAATGAGCAATAAGTAGTTTAGCAATTCAAACAGTCTTGTCATTAATTCTATTCAATTTTCTAGTGTTGTTTTATCTTTCAATTATCATTAATCATCAGATAAATGAATTTCTTTAGATTCATTCTGTTTAGATGAGTATGTTGAATGAGTAATGAGATCAGTATCATGTGATTAACGAATTCTTAATATAATGTCAGAATCATGTTTAAATGATACAATCAATAAAGATCAGAATTGATAGTGCTTGATCTTTAAAAATAGCTATAACTGAATATTAAGAATACAGAAAAAGATTGATACAAAAGCTTCTATTTATGTAATGTTCAGAGATTACGCTAGACTCAAAAGAAATGTGTTTGTAACATGAAAAGAAAATGATGTAAATGAACAAGATGTTGATGAAAGAAAAGAATGTTGAGAAAGTAAAAAAGTGTTGAGTCATATCTGAGTCAAATCTGAGTCAGATCTAGATCAGATCTCAGCTAAATTATTGACTAGCTCTAATCAGTCTTGATACACTTGTAACATAAACATGATTCTATCAATCATTCTACATGACTTTCTACCTCTTTAGTTTACTCATTAACTTTCTCATTAACTTTCTCATTGACTTTCTCATTGACTTTCTTGACGCATATATTAAATAGCTATTATTTAGATAGTCAAATCAATCATTAATTATTCAACGTTGCAACTATGTATCAATGTTATAAATGTCAAAATAATCATGTTTATTGAATTAAACTGTTGAGATCATGTCTAGAATCTAATCACACTGCAGCAAGATAGTGTGTAGCTGAATAGAATGTTTGATCAATAAAGATAGCTCTAACTAGAAAACTAAGAATACAGAAGAAAGAAGACAGTTTCGAGCTATATTCATAGTAAAGCGAACAAAGAAGCGAAGTAGTTGATTTGCTAGAGCTCAAATAAATGAAATGTTTCAGCATATTTCAATTTGAAACATCATTGTTTCTTGTTCACATATTGAAATCTCTAGAGTCTATTGACTAGACTTTATTCAACGTCAACATGCTTCATAACATTATTTTCTTCTCTTTAAAAGTCATGTCTCTATGACTTGTAATGTAGTTCATAGCACTGACGTAGAGCTTGATGCTCATCTTTCTATCAATCTTTCTATTGATTTTTCAGATCATCGAAATGTCTATTGTAGTCGACTCACTATGTAGAAATCAACTTGCTCATCGAAGAGATTGATTCTGATTGTGTCATTGAAGCAGACTCACTAGTTGAAAATGAACATGAGATAGATTCGATTTACTAATGAAATAGAACGATGAGAGTGAGTGAGTCATTGCATTAATGAAGAGTGTCATTGAAGCAGACTCACTAGTCGACTTGCTCATTGAAGAGATTGATTCTCATCGACTTGTCTTTGTAGCAGACTCACTAAATTGACACAGAAACACAAGATAGATTGATTCACTGATAGATAAAGCGATGTGACTAAATCATTGCATTGACAACGTTTTTGTAGCAGACTCACTAAATTGATCTTGATTCAAATCGAGTTGAATTGAATTTGATGACACAAATTATTTTGACTCGATTGATTCACAAGCTTTTTGAGAGAAAATTGAACAGCTTATTTTCACTCATCTGCTTCATGAGAATAAGTTGATTCTCTAGCAATTCAAGAAGTTCTTTATCATAGATTCTATTAATCGATTTTGAATGAATGCATACTGAATGAGCGATAGATCTTTTAGCAATTCAACGATCATATGTTTTCATTGATTTTATAAATTCTCTGATGTTGTTCTTGTCTTTCAAGATTGAATCATCAGGTAAACAAATTTCTTTAGACTCGATTCATCTGTACAAGTAGCTTGAATGAGTAATGAAATTGATATCATGTGATAAACGAATTCTTAGTTTAATGTTGAGATCATGCCTAGAATCTAATCACACTGCAGCGAGATAGTGCGTAGCTGAATAGAATGTTTGATCAATAAAAATAGCTTTAACTAGAAAACTAAGAATATAGAAGAAAGAAGACAGTTTCGAGCTGTATCTATAGTAGAGCGAACAAAGAAGCGAAGTAGTCAATTTGCTAGAGCTTGAATAGATGAAATGTTTCAGCATATTTCAATTTGAAACATCATTGTTTCTTGTTCACATATTGAAATTTCTAGAGTCTATTGACTAGACTCTATTCAACGTCGACACGCTTCATAACACAAACGATAAAGGCGCATACTGCGCTTATGAGAATGCTAGAAATGCTAAAGATGTTGACAATATTGACGCTTTTATGAATATGCATCAGCTAAAAGTGACGCAAATCTGAGACATGAGATTAAATAAATATTTGAGATATTGATCGCTAAAAGCGTTAAAATCTGTCACTGTCACTCTTTACAAATTGCGAATGAAGTTCAACTTTTAACGTCTCATTTTAACAACAATCTTGATGACGACGTGTTAATCACTATCTCTGATACAGACTATTCAAACGACTGAATTTCTTTTCAATGACTGAAGCACTTTGATCACTTTAGTCAAAAGCATCAAAAGAAAGCTTGAAGAATGCTTGTGATGAATGACTATGAATCTCATCATACACGTGAATTTCTATTCTACTGTGAGAATCACAAGATCATATTCTTCAACTTATCTTCGCATACTACTCATCTGCTTCAATCGCTAGATGTGTGTGTATTTCAGTCATTAAAGCATTGACATTCGAAGACGATTAATTGAGCTGTTCAAATGAGTGATGAGATCTTTTCAAAAGTTGAATTTTTGACTGTCTTCAACGAATTTCAAATCAAAGTCTTCAAAGAATCTACTATTCGATCTGCATGAAAGCATACTGACTTAATTTCTTTTGATTCAAAAATAGTACTGAATAAAGTTCAAATTATTGAACGTTTGAATCGATCTATTACATCTTCATTTACTATAAATGATTCAACTCATCATTTGAAAGACTTCTACTAGTCGAGCAGCACTTGAAAATCAGCTGCTTGAGCTAACTGATGAATCGACATCAGAAGAATTTACTACAAAGCTTTGTACATTCTGAAAAGACGCTAATGCGATGACTCGTAAAATGAAGTTGCTGCAGAATCAATTAAGTCAAATAGAAGTCGCTGAAAATGCTCGCAAAGCACGCAAAAAGCAGTCTAATAAGATTCTCAAAATCGAAGACATCTTGTACATCAAAGATGCTCGAAGTATGACTCAAGATAGACAGAAATTGAAGGACGAGAGGCAGCAGCAGCGCGAAGAAACCTGGGAAAAGCGTTATTTAAATGCACTAAAGAAGTGCTACAGAGCTACTAAGCCCCATAGGGCTGCTCGCATTAAGTTCGTTCAGGCTTATCAGAAGAAATGGCGGGTTATTTTGAAGCAATTGCTCAAAAATCGACGTGTATATAATGGGTAGTTGAATTTAGTGATGCATGGCTGGAAGTGGTGTATGGCTGGTGAGCACTAAGCGAAGAACTGAGCGAAAGTGGGGGGCACGGATATATATACCTATATATATATCCGAGCTGAGGCCAACACGTGACCAACCGCTGACTAAGGTGCCGCTCCCTCGCTAACGACCGTTTCGTCCATCTGCTCCCTCTGTGCTCCCCCATGCTCCCTCTCTGCTCTCTCGTGAGGGAGTCAAGGGCGGGTACATGAATCGTTCACCGAAAAGCCGTTAGACGCAGCTGATGATGATGCCGAAACGGCTGTTTGCTAGTCCCGGCGCAGAATTTCGGATTTGCAGGTCGACGGCTTTGGCGAGCCTCTGTCTCCCTTGCGTTGTCGCAAATTCGGAACTCGATTGTAAAGCTACCGGGCGAAACAATGTGTGCAATGAAATTTG
>JAABUL010008380.1_pt1 | contig 10548 bp, 8 predicted proteins | sample 5559151 | NCBI WGS metagenome assembly JAABUL01 (sample SAMN10711876, study PRJNA513368) | rock metagenome | isolation source: Antarctica rocks | place: Antarctica: Victoria Land, Pudding Butte sud | reverse complement strand
TGCACGGCCAGCAATAGCGTGCGCGGCGGCGCGCTTGCGAAGTTCCGTGACTGGCAGGGAGTGGAGCCGGGCGTCGGCGGTTTTGGCGGCGATGTCGGCGGGTTGCGCGGAGAACTGCTTGCCCTTGCGCGTATCGGCCCGCTTCTTGGCCGTGGTGCGGGCATACTCTTTCTCGTCCAGCGACGCGCGCGCCTTCTGCGGCAGATAGCGCTCGCCGGTCTTCGCGCTGCTCTCGCCCGATTTGGTGCCCCAGTCCTCGTCGGACCATTGCTTGAGGTGGTTGTCCGGCGATTTCTCTCCCTTGTATCCGCCGCCGGCGGCCTTGTAGTCGTGGACCGCGAGCTGGGCCTTGCGGGCGGACCATTGGCCGGGCTTGCCGCCTTTGCTGCCGCGTTCGATCTTGTCCTTGATCTTTTGCCAAAGCGCCGGGTCGGTTTTTTTAGCCGTTTCTGTCATGGTGCCTCCGGCCGGCAAACGCCAGCGGGCCGAGGCGGTTGCGGTGCGAGAGTACCTCCCGAGCCAATTGGCTCGGATCGGGCGTGCTGGCGAGGAGTTGTCCAACAGCCTGCTAAAAGAACAACGATTTCGGCCACCGCGCCGCCCGATAGCGCAACTGCTCCGGCGTCGGCGGTGGCGTGTCGCCCACCTCCGTCTGCTGGGTCGGCAACAAGGCTGGGTCCTCCCAGCACGTCACCGCGGCCAGGGTCCGCGTGCAAAACGGCTGCGGCCGCACCAGCGGCTCGCGCGCTTCGCAATATGTCTGCCCCCGGTCCAGCCGCACGATCGAGCAATCCCGCCCGGTCACAGCCGACACCCCGACATCGACCACCCCGCGGCCGAGCACGGCCACGCTCGCCAATTCCACGCCCGCGGCGACGCCGACCCCGACGCACCCCGACAACCCGGCCAGCAAAAGCAACAGCATCCACCGCATGAGCGTAGGAAACCACACAAGTATGAATGACCGGTTACGACGGTTTGCCCTGGACAGGCGCCATCAGTATGGTCGCCGCGTCCCGGGGGTTGCAGTGCCTGACATTTTCGACGAGGTGAATGAGGATCTGCGTGCCGAACGGGCGCAACGGCTGTTGCAGCGCTACGGCGTCCTGCTGGTCGCCGCCGCCGTTCTGCTCGTGCTCGGCGTGGGCGCCTGGCAGGCCTGGCGCTGGCGCGAGAACGATACTCGCGCCACTGTCGCGGCCGCTTTCCTGACCGCCATGCACGATGCCGCGCCCGCCGCTCCAGGTGGAACTCCGCCCGCATCCCCCGCCACGGCCCAGGCGATGCAGACCTTCGCCGCCATCGGCGCCGAGGGACCCAGCGGCTACCGCACCCTGGCCCGCCTCCGCGAGGCCGCGCTCAAGGCCAGCGGCGGCGACCTGCCGGGCGCCCTGGCCCTCTGGGACCAGGTCTCCGCCGACGAGACCGCCGATCGCGAACTCCGCTCCGTCGCGGACCTCCTCTGGATCCAGCACCAGGTCGACGCCGGCGACCCGGCGGCGGTCGAAGGCCGTCTCGCCCCGCTCCTCGCCCCCGCCAGCCCGTGGCGCCCGCTTGCGCGCGAGGCCCAGGCCTGGCTGAAGCTGCGCACCGGCGACAAGGCCGCCGCCGCCGCCATCCTGCGCGAACTCGTCGCCCTGCCCACTGCCCCGAACGGCCTGCGCGCCCGCGCCAGCGGACTGCTCGCCCGCCTCGGCGAACCGCCCACTGCCGACGCGCCGGAGAAGCAAGGATGACGCTCAGCCGCCGCGCCGCGCTGCTCGGCCTGCCGCTCGGACTGGCTGGTTGCAGCGCGATCGACAACCTGTTCAGCGAGAACAAGCCCGGCCTCCCTGGCAAGCGCGAGGCCGTCATGGGCGCGCGCACCGGCCTCGAGATCGACCCGACCGACCGACGCACCGTCGCCATCCCCGCCCCCGTGCAGCTGGCTGCCTGGCCGCAGAGCGGCGGCGGCACGACCCACGCGGTCGGCAACGTCGCCGTGACCGGGCTGCAGCCCGCATGGAGCGCCGGCATCGGCGAGGGCGGCGGCTACCGCGCCAAGCTGACCGCGCAGCCGCTGATCCAGGACGGCGTGGCCTATACTATGGACAGCGACGGCCAGGTCGCCGCCATCGATCTGGCCCGCGGCAGCCGCCGCTGGCGGGTCGACACGGAGGGCAAGGAAAGCCGCAGCACCAACATCGGCGGCGGCATCGCCATCGATCAGGGCGTCCTTTACGCCACGACCGGCCGCGGCGAAGCCTTGGCGCTGGATTCCGCCACCGGCCAGGTCCGCTGGCGCAAGGAGATCGGCGTGCCCGCCCGCTCCGGGCCGACCTTCGCCTCCGGCCGCATCCACTTCACCACGCTCGACGACCAACTCCTCGCCCTCAACGCCGCCGATGGCGAACGCGTCTGGGGCTATCAGGCCAGCGCTACCAGCACGACCGTCCTGGCCGATGCCGCGCCCGCCATCAGCGACTCCTTCGTCGTGGCCGGCTTCGGATCGGGCGAGATCGCCTGCGTCCGCGCCGATAGCGGCGTGCTCGCCTGGAGCGACAGCCTCGCCTCCGCGCGCGGCCGCAATAGCCAGCTCGACCTCTCGGCCATCCGCGCCCTGCCGGTGATCGACCGCGGCCGGGTCTTCGCCATCGGCGTCGGCGGCCTGCTCGTCTCGCTCGACCTGCGCTCCGGCCGGCGCCTGTGGGAGCGCGAGATCGGCGGCGGCCAGACCCCATGCCTGGCCGGCGACTGGCTGTTCGTGCAGTCCAGCGACCAGTCGCTTGCCGCCGTCTCGGCCGATGACGGCCGCGTCCGCTGGGTGCAGGACCTGCCGCGCTGGGACAACCCGGCCAAGAAGCGCGACCCGCTCTACTGGAGCGGCCCGCTGCTGGCCAACGGCAAGCTCATCCTGGCCGGAACCAGCGAAATCGCCGCCTCTGTCGATCCGGTCACCGGCCGCGTGCTCGGCACCCAGAAGCTCAGCGGCCCCGTCTCCATCGCGCCCGTGGCCGCCGCCGGAATCATGCTCATCCTCTGCGACGACGGCACGCTCCAGGCCTTCCGGTGAGCGAGACGCTGCCGGTGGTGGTGATCGCCGGCCGGCCCAACGTCGGCAAGTCGACCCTGTTTAACAAGCTCGCCGGCCGCCGCTCGGCCATCGTTTCCGACATTTCCGGCGTCACCCGCGACCGCAAGGAGGCCGAGGGCACGCTGCGCGGCCGCCGGATCCGCCTGGTCGACACCGCCGGTCTCGAGGAATCCGCCCCCGAGACCATGGCCGGACGCATGCGCGCATCCTCCGAAGTGGCCGTCGGCACCGCCGACCTGATCCTCTTCGTCGTCGACGCCCGGGCCGGAATCACGCCGGCCGACCGGCATTTCGTCGCATGGCTGCGCCGGCAGGGGCGGCCCATCCTGCTGGTCGCCAACAAGGCCGAAGGCCGCGCCGGCGCCTCCACCGCGCTCGAAGCCTACTCCCTCGGCCTCGGCGACCCGGTCGCCGTCTCGGCCGAACACGGCGAAGGCCTCTCCGACCTCATGAGCGAGATCGCCGACCGCCTGCCCGAACCGGCGCCCGAGGCCGAGGACGCCGGCCGTCCGCTCAAGCTCGCCATCGTCGGCCGCCCCAACGCCGGCAAATCCACCCTGCTCAACCGCCTGCTCGGCGAAGAGCGCATGATCACCGGGCCCGAGCCGGGCCTGACGCGCGACGCCGTCGCCGTCATGCTGCAGGACGACATCGGCCCGATCGAGATCGTCGACACCGCCGGGCTCCGCCGCAAGGCGCGCATCGAGCAAACCCTCGAAAAGATGTCCGTCAGCGCCAGCATCGAGGCGCTGAAGATGGCCGAGGTCGTCGTCCTCTGCATCGACGCCGTCAACGGACTGCACGAGCAGGACCTGCAGATCGGCCGCCTGATCGAGCGCGAGGGCCGCGCCTGCGTCCTCGTCCTCAACAAGTGGGACGCCGTGCCCGACCGCACGGTCGCCAAGCGCGCCATCACCGACCGGCTCGAGATCAGCCTTGCCCAGATGAAGGGCATCCCCGTCGTCACCCTCTCCGCGCTCACCGGCGCGGGCCTCGAGCGCCTGCTGCCCGCCATCCGCGAGGTCCATGATGTCTGGAACCGCCGCGTCGCCACCGGCGCGCTGAACCGCTGGTTCGAGGACGCGCTCGAACGCCACGCCCCGCCGCTGGTCGATGGGCGCCGACTCAAGCTTCGCTACGTCACCCAGGCCAAGGCCCGGCCGCCCACCTTCGTCGCCTTCGGCACCCGCGCCGAACAGATGCCCGAAGACTACGAGCGTTACCTGGTCAACAGCCTGCGCCAGCACTTCTCCCTGCCGGGCGTGCCCATCCGCCTGCTCACCCGAGGCACCAAGAACCCGTTCGCCGACGAGTGATCCGCTCCGGGCGGCAAACGACCTCGGCTATCTTCATTTCCTGTTAACACCCCCGCATTATTCTCCGAGATCGCAGGCGTTCTGCAAGGCGCGGGATGGTCCGAGTTTATGTCTGCCTGACGACCCAACACGACCCGTGGCTGGTGCTGCTGGCCCTGTTGATCTGCGGCCTCGCGGCGTGGACCGCGCTTAACCTGGCGCGGCGCAGCCTCGACCATTGTGCTCAGGGCGCAATGGTGTGGAGCCTGGCCGCCAGTATCGCTGCTGGGTCCGGGGTCTGGGCGACGCATTTCGTGGCGATGCTCGCCCTCGATCCCGGGCTGCCCATCTCCTACGACGTCGGATTGGCCTCGTTTTCGATCATCGCCTCCATCGCCGGTGCCGGCTTCGCCTTTGCTGCGGCGACCCGCGCCGAACCGCGGAGCCGGTGGATCGGCATACTGTGCCTTGGTGCCGACATCGCCGCGATGCCCTACATCGGCGTCGCCGCAGTCCGCCTGCCAGCCACCGTGTTCTGGGACAAAGGTCTCGTCGCCGCCTCAATCCTGGTCGGCGCTGCGCTCGCCTCGGCGTCCCTGCAGCTCGCATTCAGCGGCCGAGGAACGCTGCGGATGCTCGCGGCAACCCTGCTGCTGACGTGTGGCATCTGCGCCGAGCATCTCATCGGCATGGCGGCAGTGACCGTGCAGCCGCTGCCCTCGCTCACCGTCCCGGGAGCAGGCGTCGGATCGCCCTGGTGGCTCGCGCTCGAGGTGGCGGCCGCGACCTGCGTGGTGATGGTCGCCGCCCTGACCGCCCTGACCATCGACACCTTGCTGTCGCGCCGCGTCGCGCTCGAGACCCAGCGCCTGCAAACCCTGGCCAACGCGACTTTCGAGGGCCTGCTCATCCATGCCGGCGGCGCCGTGCTGGACGTCAACGATAGCCTGCTCGCCCTGCTCGCGTATCGACGTGACGACCTGATCGGCCGGCCGGTCGAGCAACTCTTGGCCGAGGAGCGGCGCTCGCAAGCGGCCGCCCTGCTCACGGTCGGCTCCTCAGAGGCACTCGAGACCGAGTTCGTCGGCCTCGATGGCCGGATCGTGCCGGTCGAAACGCTCGGCCGCGACATCGACTACCGATCCGTTCCCGCCCGAGTCATTGCCGTCCGCGACATCAGCGAGCGGCGCGCCTCCGCGGAGCGGATCCATCGCCTCGCCTACCACGACGCGTTGACCGACCTGCCCAACCGCCTGCTGTTCCGCGAGCACCTGCAACTCGCGCTGGCAAGGGCCGCCCGCGAAGGCAGCTTGGCGATCCTCTACCTCGACCTCGACCGCTTCAAGCTGGTCAACGACACCCTCGGTCACCCGGCGGGTGACCGCCTGCTCATCGAGGCGGCGAAGCGATTGAAGCAGTGCGTGCGCGGCGCGGACATCGTCGCCAGGCTCGGCGGCGACGAATTTGCGATCGTGCAGGAACATTCATCGCAGCCGGAAAGCGCCATCGCCCTCTGCCGCCGACTAGTCGACAGCCTGGGCCGGCCGTTCGACATCGACGGCCACAGCGTCACGATCGGCGTCAGCGTCGGCGTCGTGCTCGCCAGCGACGCCGACGCCGACGGCGATACACTGCTCAAATCCGCCGACATGGCGCTGTACCGCGCCAAGGCGGATGGGCGCGGCACGTGGCGGTTCTACGAGACCAACATGGACCAGCTTTTGCAGGCGCGGCACTCGCTCGAGCGCGAACTGCGGCAAAGCCTGGCGCGCGACCAGTTCGAGGTGGTCTATCAACCGCTGATCGACGTCCGCTCCGGCGCGGTGACGGCTTTCGAGGCCCTGGTGCGCTGGCACCATCCCGAGCGCGGCACCGTCGCGCCGGCCGAGTTCATCCCGGTCGCCGAAGAACTTGGCTTAATGGATGCGATCGGCGCCTGGGTCCTGCGCCGTGCTTGCGCCGATGCGGTGCGCTGGCCCGCGGCGCCGCACGTGGCCGTCAATCTCTCGCCCGCGCAGTTCCGCGCCCGCGACCTGCCCGCGGGCGTCGCCCACGCGCTCTCTGCCTCCGGTCTGCCGGCCTCCCGCCTCGAACTCGAAGTGACGGAATCGGTGCTGATCGGCGACGAAGCCACCGTCATGGCGACCCTCTCTGCCCTGCGCGCCCTCGGCGTGCGGATCGCCTTGGACGATTTCGGCACCGGTTATTCCAGTCTCAGCTACTTGCGGCGCTTCCCGTTCGACAAGCTCAAGATCGACCAGTCGTTCGTCAGTTGCCTCGGCGAAAGCGGGGATTGCTGCGCTATCGTGCGCGCCGTCGCAGGGCTCGGTCATTCGCTGGGGATGACCGTCAATGCCGAAGGCGTGGAGACCGAGGCGCAGATGGCAGCGCTCCGGTCCGAGAGCTGCGACGAGGTTCAAGGCTTTCTGTTCAGCAAGCCCATTTCGAACGCGGAGGTGCCCTCCCTCCTGGCGCGGTTCGACCTGGCCCACGCGGACCTCTGCGCCGCCGACTAAAATGTTTGGGCTCCGACGCGTATCGACGAGCGAAGCGGAACTGGATGGCGTTGTCGGTCAGGACGTGTGGATCGGTAGGGAACGGCCGCGACGAGGGCGACGCCGTGACGCGGGTGGCCTGCTCGACCAACTGGACGTAGGCAAACTGGCTGGTGCGATCGATGCCGACGAACAGGTAGAGCTTGCCCTCGGCGGTCTGCACTTCGGCAATGTCGATGTGGAAGAAGCCGATTGGACAGGCCTTGAAGGCCTTCTTGGCTGGCTTGTCGCCGTCGACGTTGGGCAGCTGGCTGATGCCATTGCGTTGCAGACAGCGGTGCAGCGACGATCGGATCAGATGCGGGATGGTGGCCTGCAAGGCATACAGACAGTCGTCGAGCGGCAGCAAAGTACGCCGACGAAAGGCAACGACGACCGCCTCGTCCTGCCGGGATAATACGGTCGACTTCGCCTGCTTGGGGCCGGTGGGCAGGGCATCGACGGAGCTCCGCTGCCGCCACTTGGCGATGGTCTTCGGGGTGACGCCATACCGGCTCGCCAGGGCTCTCAGGCTCTCTTGACTATGCTGTATCGCTCGACGGACTGCCTCTGCCGTTGTGGCGCTGTCGTTGTGGCGCTGCCGTGGAGAACCTGGCCCATAGTGCGTGCTTCCATTCGCAGGAAAAGAGTGCACCACTAAACGCTGGGACGAAACACCTAGTCCACGGTCCGCTCGGCGCGGCGCAGGTCTCCGCCGCACCGCTCGAGCATGGCCGCAGCATCCGCCGCGCGCAGGCCTCGCACCACGAGGATGGCCTGCTTTACGCGGCCATCGGTCTGCGTCAGCGCGGCGGCCGCCTGCTCGAGACTGCACCCGGTCAGCCCCTGCAGCATCCGCAAAGCCCGGCGCCGCAGCTTGTCGTTGCGGGCCAGCATGTCGACCATCTGGCCGCGGTAGACCCGGCCCAGCAGCGTCATCACCATGCTGCTGAACAGGTTCAGCGCCGCCTTCTGTGCCGTCCCGGCCTTCATTCGGGTCGAGCCTGCGATCACTTCAGCCCCGGTCGCGATCAGGATCGGATGGGCGGCGGCGGCCAGCAGCGGTGCGCCGGGGCTGTTGGCGAGGCCGATCGTCAGAGCGCCTGCCGCGCGTGCGGCGGCGATGCAGGCGATCGTATACGGGGTGGTTCCGCTGGCGGCCAGGCCGATCAGGACGTCGCTGCCGCCGATCCCGGCGTCGCGCACGTCCTGCTCGGCTTGGTCGGCGCGGTCCTCGGCGCCTTCGGCGGCGCGGATCAACGCTTGCTCCCCGCCGGCCATGAGGAACACCAGCCGGTCGAGCGGCCAATCGAAGGTGGGGGCGAGTTCTGCACCGTCCTGCACCCCGATCCGCCCGGATGTGCCGGCGCCGGCATAGGCCAGGCGCCCGCCGCCGCGCAGCCGCTCGGCCGCGGCTTGGGCCGCCGCGGCCAGGGCTGGAAGCGCCGGTCCGATTGCCGCGATCGCCGCGAGCTGCCCTTCCCACATGGCCTGCAGCGCGGTCTCCGCGGGCCAGGTCTCGAGCTCGGTGTAGCGGGGGCTGGCGCCTTCGGTAGCCGGGTCGCGGGTCATGGGCGCCTCAGACGTCGAGCTCCTGCGTCTCCAGGGTGCGCGCATGCTCCTGGATGAATTGGAACCGCAGCTCCGGCCGGCGCCCCATCAGGCTCTCTACCAGTTCGCTGGTCGCCGCCCGCTCCTCAGGGGCGGCGACCACCTTGAGCAAGGTCCGCCGCTTCGGATCCATCGTCGTCTCGCGCAGCGCCGCTGGCGGCATCTCACCCAAGCCCTTGAACCGGCTCACATCCACCTTGCTGCCCGCCTTGAACTCGCGCTTGGTCAGCTGGTCCTTCTCCCGGTCGTTCATCGCGTAGACCGAGCGGGCCCCCTGGGTCAGGCGATAGAGGGGCGGCTGGGCGAGATACAGATGGCCGTGCCGCACCAGCTCGGGGAGCTTGCGGTAGAAGAAGGTCATCAGCAGCGAGGCGATGTGCGCCCCGTCCACATCGGCGTCCGTCATGATGATGACCCGGCCGTAGCGCAGCCGCGCCCGATCGAACCGATCGCCGGCGCCGCAGCCGAGCGCTTCGATCAGGTCCTTCAGCTCCTGGTTCTGCATCAGCTTCTCGTCGCTGGCGCTGGCGACGTTGAGGATCTTGCCCCGCAGCGGCAATACGGCCTGAGTATCGCGATTGCGCGCCTGCTTGGCCGAGCCGCCGGCGCTGTCGCCCTCGACGAGGAAGATCTCGGTGTCATCGCGGCTTTCGCGGGTGCAATCGGTCAGCTTGCCCGGCAGGCGCAGCCGACGGGTCGCGGATTTGCGCGAGACGTCCTTGCTCTCCTTGCGCCGCAGCCGCTCCTCGGCGCGCTCGATGACGAAGGTGAGCAGGTTGTCGGCTTGCGCCGGGTTGCCGGCGAGCCAGTGGTCGAAGCGGTCGCGCAGGGCCAGCTCGACCAGGCGGGCCGCCTCCGGGCTGGTCAGCTTCTCCTTGGTCTGACCCTGGAACTGCGGCTCGCGCACGAAGGCCGAGAGCTTGGCCGCCATCGGCCCCAGCACGTCCTCGGCTGTCACCTGCGCCGTCCGGCGATTGCCGCGCTGCTCGCCCCAGGATCGCAGACCTTTCAAAAGGGCCGAGCGGAAACCAGCCTCATGGGTGCCACCCTGCGGCGTCGGCACGGTATTGCAGTAGGACTGGAGCGCGCCGTCGGCTGTCTCGAGCCACGTCAACGCCCACTCCACCTTGCCGCCGGCACGCCCGCTGCTGTCGGGCGGCAGCTCCGCCTCGCCGGCCCAGACTTCGCTGACGGCCAGCGTCGCGTCGCCGATATCCTCCGCGAGACTGTCGCGCAGCCCGCCTGGGAAATGCAGCAGCGCCTCTTCCGGCACCTCGGTGCCGCGCAGCAGCGCCGCCGCGCAGGACCAGCGGATCTTTACGCCGCGGAATAAATAGGCCTTGGACCGGCACAGGCGGTAGAGCCGGGCCGGGCTGAAATGCAGCTCGCCGAAGATTTCGGCATCCGGATGGAAGCGGATCGTGGTGCCGCGCCGGTTCTGCACGGGCCCGATCTGCTGCAGCTTGGTCGTCGGCTTGCCGCGCGAATACTCCTGCCGCCAGAGCACCCGGTCCCGCGCCACCTCGACCTCGAGCTTGTCCGACAAGGCATTCACCACGGAGCTGCCCACACCGTGCAGGCCGCCCGATGTGGCATAGGCCTTGCCACCGAACTTACCGCCCGAATGGAGCGTGGTCAGGATCACTTCGAGCGCGCTGAGATTGGTGAATTTGGGGTGCGGATCGACCGGGATCCCACGGCCGTTGTCGCGGATCGTCAGCCAGTTGCCGGGCTCGAGGGTGACTTCTATGGCGCTGGCGAAGCCTGCGACCGCCTCGTCCATCGCATTGTCCAGCACCTCGGACGCAAGATGGTGAAAGGCGGTCTCGTCGGTACCGCCGATATACATGCCGGGACGGCGCCTGACCGGCTCGAGACCTTCGAGCACCTCGATGTCGCGGGCCGAGTAATCCGGCTCGGCCCCGGAACCGTGCATCGAGGATAGAAGATCGTTCATGCTGTGTTCCCGGTCCTGCTCCGGACCCTAATGGGCCGGAGCAGGGTGGGCAAGCGATTCGCTCGGCGGCGGCCTTAG
>JAABUL010008377.1_pt1 | contig 10551 bp, 11 predicted proteins | sample 5559151 | NCBI WGS metagenome assembly JAABUL01 (sample SAMN10711876, study PRJNA513368) | rock metagenome | isolation source: Antarctica rocks | place: Antarctica: Victoria Land, Pudding Butte sud | reverse complement strand
TGGAAGGGCTTACGCGCGCTCACGCAGCACCAGGCCGGAGATGCCGCGCGGGAGCACGCGGATGACGACGATGACGGCGAGCAGGAGGCTGATCTGGCCGGCGAGCTGGCCTTGCCAGGTGGTCATGGCGGCCTTGATGAGCCCGAGCAGCACGCCGGCCGGGGCGGTGCCGAGGAAGACGTCGCCGCCGCCAACGACCACGGTGACGAAGGCCTCGATGATGAATTGGGCGCCCATGGTGGGGACGAGCGTCATGGTGGGCGCATAGAGCCCGCCGGTGGCGCCGGCCAGCGCCGCGCCGATGCCGAAGGTCGCGGTGTAGATGAGCTTGGTGTCGACGCCGAGGGCCTCGGCCATGTGCGGCACCTGGATGGTGGCGCGGGCCAGTTCGCCGAATCGGGTGAGGGTGAAGAGGGCGTAGAGCCCGGCCAGGATGGCGGCGGCGACCGCCATCAGCACGAAGCGGTAGATGGAGTAGGACAAGCCGCCGACGGCGATGCTGCCGAACGGCGTGCCGGTACCGGGCATACTGGGTCCGAACACGATCAGGGTCCCTTGCGAGACGATCAGGCTGATGCCCCAGGTGGCGACGATGGTATCGAGCGGGCGGTCGTAGAGGCGGCGGATGACGAGGCGTTCGAGCACGATGCCGGCCAGGCCCGCGGCCGCGGCGCCGCCGAGCACGGCGAGCGCCAGCGGCAGTCCGGCGCGGGCGAGCGCGCCGGTGACGTAGGCGCCGCACATGATGAACTCGCCGTGGGCCAGGTTGATGACGCCCATCATGCCGAAGATCACGGCCAGTCCGCTGGCGCACAGCACGAGAAAGGCACAGGCGTCGCCGAACTGGTAGAGGAAGCCGAACACGGTATCGAACGCTGGCAAAAACAAACTCCCGCAAGGGGGTGCCGAAGCACCCCGTTTGACGATTATTTCGGCGGCGGGCTGCTGGGCGTGTATTGCGCGTTCGGGTTCTTCTTGGTGAGGTCGCAGCCGGCCTCGCCGAGCCAGTAGGGCTTGATGTCGTGCCAGACTTTCGGGAACGAGATCGAGTGGTCGTCACCGACCTTGGCGAGATAGATCGTGTGCGACATGTGCTGGCTCTTGGGGTCGATGCAGACCTTGCCCTCGGGGGCGTCGAAGCAGACGTCGCCCTTGGCGATGATCTTGCGGAGGTCGTCGCGCTTGGTGGAACCGTCGGCGCGCTCGACCATCTCCTTGTAGAGATAGACGGCGAGGTAGGAGTTCTCCGCCTCCTGGTTGATGTAGGGCTCGTTGGGGAACTTGGCGTGCCACTTCTTGACGAAGGCCTGGCTGGCCGCGTCCGGCACTTCCTCGATCCAGTTGGTGGTGACGTACATGTTGGCCAGGCTGGGCGGCTTGAAGCGCTTGTGCTCGTAGGCCTGGCCGACGTTGACGGAGCTGCCCATCGGCACCTTCAGGTTGGCCGCGGCGGCCTGCTCGTAATAGGAGGACTGGGCGGTGCCGACGAGGAGGGTGATGAGGATGTCGGGCTTGGCCTTCTGGATGTTCTGGATGGTGGACGAGAACTGCGAGACGCCGAGCGGGATGAACTCCTCGCCGGCCATGGTGCCGCCCTGCTCCTTGACGATGTTGCGGACCCATTCGGCGGAGATCTGGCCGAAATTGTAGTCGGCGGCGATCGTGTACACGCGCTTGCCGAACTTCTCCATCATCCACGGGATCAGGGTCGAGAATTGCTGTTCCGGGACTGCGCCGGTGACGATTATGTGCGCGTCGCACACGCCGCCCTCGTACTGGTTGTTGTAGAAGGCCAGGCCGTTCAGCTGGTCGACGATCGGGCGGTAGGCCTCGCGCGACGCGCTGGAGAAGCCGGCGAACACGGCGTCGACCTTGTCGCGCTGCAGCACGCGGCGCATGAACTCCTGGTAGCGGGTGTTGTCGGACTGGGTGTCGTAGATCACCAGCTCGAGCTTGCGGCCGGCGATGCCGCCCTTCTCGTTGATCTCGTCGGTGGCGAGCTGGATGCCGTGCACCTTGCCGATGGTGGCCAGCGCGAAATCGCCCGATTGGTCCTCAAGCACGCCGAGTTTGATCGGGTCGGCCGCCCAGCCCGTCGCTGGCGCGACCGTCGTCATCACCGCCAGCGCGGCTCCGGCCAGAAGCGTCATCTTGGTGGGCGACATCGTCTGTCTCCTGTTGCGGTGGGTGATTGGTGGGCGCGAGGTCGCGGCAGACGTCGCGGGCGTAGTCCTCGACGCCGACCCGGCGGCGCATGCTCTCGCGCCGCAGGTGGGCGTAGGCCTGCTCGTCGGTCATGCCGGACTGGTTCATCAGGCCGACGACGGCGCGGATGACGTAGCGACGGCCGCTGCGGCGGCGGTTGTGCTCGGCCAGCTGGGCCTCGAGGCGTGAGAAGCGGGCGTGGTTGTTGGCGGCCAGGAACAACGAGGAATAGACGGTGGCTGGGTGGATCGGCTTGCGCAGGAAGGCGGTGGCGCCCGTATCGGCCAGCGCCTTGAGCCGGCTCGGCGCCTCGACGCCGACGACGCCGATGACGGGGATGGCAGGCAGGATGAGGCCGGGTCGCCCGAACAGCGCGGGATCGAACAGGCCGTCGCCGTCGACGAACAGGATGTCGCGTTCAGGGGCGACGGCGTCGACGCCGATCTCGTCGAGATAGGCGAGCGTCAGGCCGAGGCGATGCAGCGCGCCGGTCAGCGTGTCCGCCGCGGCGCCGCGCGGGCCCCACCAGAGGGCGCGGAAGCCGCGGAAGTTCTGGATGGCGCGCGACGCGCTCATGACGCCACGCGCAGCTTGGGCGGGGGCGCCGCGTGGGTCCAGAAGCGGGCGGAATTCCAGACCAGGTAGGGGTCGGCGGCGACCGGCGCGGGCGCCTGCTTGATGATCTCGAAGCGCATCTGCGCGGTCGAGCGGGCGATGCGGGGCGTGAGTGCGGCGTGCCAGGTCTCGGCGTCGATCCGCACCGGGCCTTGCGGCGCCTCGAGGGTGATCGTGCTCGCGGCGCGCTTGACGTCGGCGCAGGCGGCGGCGGGCCCGGCGGTTTCGAGCGCGCGGGCGAGCAACTTCACGGCGATATAGGCCGCTTCGGCGTCGGCGCAGGCGGCCGGGCCGGCGTCGAACTGGGCGTCGTAGGCGGCGACGAAGCGGTGGTTGGCTGGGCTGGCGATGGAGGAGAAGTAGACGCTGGCGGTGATGTGCCCGTCGGCGGCGGCCGGGCCGATCTCCTCGAGCTCGGGCTCGGACAGGGTGCAGCTGGCGATCGGCAGGGCGCGGGGCTGGTCGATGCCGCGGGCGATGCAGGCTGCGCGCAGCGCGGTCATGAAGCGGTAGGCGGAGGTGCCGATCAGGGTGCTGAAGACGAAGCTCGGGCGGGCGTCGATGATGGCGTCGATGACGTGCTCGAACTCGGTTTCGCCGATCGGGAAGTAGCGCTCGGCCAGGACCTCGCCGCCGGTGCAGCCGAGTCGCTCGCGCAGGATGCGGTTGTTCTCCCAGGCCCAGATGTAGTTGGAGCCGATGCAAAAGGCGCGCGATCCGAAGGTGCGCTGCATGTAGTCGGCCAACGGCAGCAAATGCTGGTTGGGGACGGCGCCGGTGTAGAGGACGTTGGCGGACGATTCGAAGCCCTCGTAGTGCGAGGGATACCAGAGCAGGGCATCGGCCTTTTCGAACAGCGGGACGCATTCCTTGCGGCTCGACGAGGTGTAGCAGCCGATGACGTGGCGGACGCCATGATGGGCGAGGAGGTCGGCGCAGATGCTGGCGTATCGCTCGGGCTTGCCGCCGGGGTCGTCGCCGATGGGGGCGAGCGTGATGGGCGAGTGGGGGAGAGCGTTGACTTCGCGGACGGCGAGGAGCGCGCCGTTGTGCATGGCGCGCGCCACCGTTGCGTAGGGTCCCTTGCGGGAGAACACGAGGCCGAACGGGACGATCGTTTTGGTCGGACTGCTCACGGTTCGCTCGCCTCTCGATACGCCGGGGTCGCGGATGTGTTGGCAGCGCTGCCAAGGGCGATGGAGTCGGGGCCGGGCGCGCTTGGGTGGCTTCGTTGCCACACGCGCCGAGGCGATCAAGAGAACTGGCGCGCTCTGTTGCGCCGAAGCGATGGTTCCAGTGGACATATCAGTGCACACATCGTGCCAACCGCCAAGTGGGGGTTTGGGTGAGGGGGCGGGATGGGGTGAGCGGGGCGCCGGTGCATCAAATTGAGGCGGATGCCTGCCGAAACGGCGCGGGACGCTTTCATCTCGCGGGCGAGCGGATGGCGCTGTTGCTGCTGGCCCGGGTTCACGAGGCGTTGTATGCGGTGGGCAAATCGGGCGAGATCACCGCGATGTGGAACAAATGGCTGGGGGCGTATACCGAGCTTGAGATGACGCGAGACGCGTACGTGCGACCGATCGCGTAGAACCGTCACGATGGACCTGTTCGATCTTACGGGCCGCCGCGCCCTGGTCACCGGCTCGGGCCAAGGCATCGGCTACGCGCTGGCGGGCGGGCTGCTTCGAGCCGGGGCGACCGTGCTGCTGAACGGGCGCGACGAGGCCAAGCTGCGGCGCGCGGCCACCGCGCTCGGGCAGGGCGGCGGCCGCGTCGAGCTTGCGGCGTTCGACGTCACCGACCCGGCCGCCGTGCTTGCGGGCATCGCCGCGCTGGAGGCGAGTACGCCGATCGACATCCTGGTCAACAATGCCGGGATCCAGCGCCGCGGCCCGCTCGAGGGGTTTGCGGTCGAAACCTGGCACGAGGTGATGCGGAGCAACCTCGACAGCGTATTCTTCGTCGGTCAGGCGGTCGCGCGGGGCATGATCGCGCGGGGGCGCGGCAAGATCATCAACGTCTGCTCGGTGCAGAGCGAGCTGGGGCGGCCGTCGATTGCGCCCTATGCGGCGAGCAAGGGCGGGGTGAAGATGCTGACCAAGGGCATGTGCGCCGATTGGGCGCGTCATGGGCTGCAGATCAACGGGCTGGGTCCCGGCTATTTCGAGACCGAGCTGACCCGGTCGCTGGTGGACGATCCGGAGTTCACCGCCTGGCTGTGCAAGCGGACGCCGGCTGGACGCTGGGGCCGGGTCGAGGAGCTGGCGGGGGCGGCGATCTTTCTCGCCTCGGCGGCGTCGGACTTCGTCAATGGCCAAGTGCTTTATGTCGATGGCGGCATGACCAGCGTGGTCTGACCGCCGCAGAGGAGATGTTCCAATGCCCACATTGCTGCAGATCGCGTCGCTGTATCCCGACGCGCAATCCCGCCTGGCTGCGGGCTACACGCTGATCCCGGCCGAGCTGCCGGCGATCGACGATGCGTGGCTGGCGGCGCATGGCGCTGCCGTCGAAGGGATCGTCACCGGCGGACATCTCGGCGTGCCGCCGGCGCTGATGCGGGCGCTGCCGAACCTCAAGGTGATCGGCATCAACGGCGTCGGCTACGACAAGATCGACCTGGAGCTCGCCCGCGCGCGCGGCGTGCGCGTGGCCAACACGCCGGACGTGCTGACCGACGACGTGGCCGACCTGGCGATCGGGCTGACGCTGTCGCTGCTGCGGCGGCTGCCGCACGCGCATGCCTATGTCCGGGACGGGCGCTGGCTGTCGGCGGAACGACCGCTGGCGACCAAGCTGAGCGGCAAGCGGGTCGGCATCCTGGGCCTCGGGCGGATCGGCCGGGCAGTGGCCAAGCGGTTCGGCGGTTTTACGGACGCGATCAGCTACACCGACGTCGCGCCGCAGGACACGGCGCTGACCTATGTGCCGGACATGGTCGCGCTGGCCGAGGCGTCGGACGTGTTCGTCATCTGTGCGGCGGCGTCGGCGAGCACGCGCGGCATCGTCGGCGCCGCGGTGTTCGATGCGCTGGGTCCGCGCGGCGTCCTGGTCAATATCGCGCGCGGATCGATCGTGGACGAGCCAGCGCTAGTGGCGGCCTTGCAGGAGGGCCGGCTCGGCGGCGCGGCGCTGGACGTGTTCGAGGACGAGCCGAACGTGCCGGCGGCGCTGCTGGGGATGGAGCACGTGATCACGACGCCGCACATCGCCAGTGCGACGCATGAGACGCGGCGGGCGATGGGCGACCTGATGATCGACAATCTCGATGCGTTTTTTGCCGGCCGGCCGTTGCCGACGCCGGTGGTTTGAGAGGGGAGTGTTCATGTCGCCCTCCGATCGTCTGCGCGCCCTGTTGGCCGGGCCTGGCGTCGTCGTCATGCCGGCGATTTGGGATGGGCTGAGCGCCAAGCTTGCCGCCCAGGCCGGCTTCCCGAGCGCATTCATGTCGGGTTCCTGCGTCGCCGGCAGCCGGTTGGGCGGGCCGGACCTGGACCTGATCTCATTCGCGGAGGGAGTTGGGGCTGAAGATCGGCACGCGCCCGACCGCGTTGCTGTCGTAGATGGCGGCCGGGATCAGGGCCGGGCTGGCGGCACTCGCCTCCGGCGCGGCGGACGCGCCGGGCGCGCTGTCGCCGGCGGAGTTCCGGACCGTCATGGGCTATGGTGACGATGATCGCGAGGCGAAGCTGCTCATTTCCTGAGGGTCAGGGGTCGCCGGGGACGCCGTAGCTGGGCGCCCCGGAGGGGTCGAGGGCGCGGGTGATATAGGCGGTGGCTTGCGGCGCCCATCGCACCCAGAGGGCCTCGAGTTGCGCGACCGGGTCGGTCTCGTCCCAGTCGACCCGTAAATCCGTCATCGGCCAGGGCGCGTCGCCGGCGATCAGCAGCCCGGCCGAGCGCACCGGGCCGGCCTCGCCGCCGGCCGACAGCCCGGCACGCAGCGCCGCCATCAGCCGCGCGCCGAGTTCGCCCGGCGCTTGCTCGAATGCGGCCACCATCGCCGGGGGCACACCCGTATCGGCCAGCATGTTGCCGGCGGCCACGCAGTCCCGCCCGAGCCAGGCGGCGTGCGTGCCCAGGATCTCGCTGCCGGAGAAGGCCGCGCCTTGGCCCTGCGCGCCGATGGCGGCGAGTTGGCGGAAGGTGATGTGCTCCCGGCTATGCGTCAAGACGTCAAGCGTCTGGGGCGCCGAGGCGCCGAGCGTCATGAGGTCGAGCGCGGCCGGGCCGAGGCGGGGGTCGGTGATGTTCTGCGAGCAGACCGCGCCCACGCCGGCCCGGACGTGGGCGCAGCGGGCGGCAACGGCCGGCGAGGAGGACGAGACGGCGATGCCGAGCTGGCCGGTACGGGCGCAGCGCGCCGCGATCGAGAAGGTCATGGCTTCAATCCGGAATGACCGCAGTCGCATCGATCTCGACCAGCCAGCTCGGCCGGGCCAGCGCCACGACCACCAGGCCGGTGCAGGCCGGGTGCACGCCGCTGATGTAGGCGCCCATGGTGCGATAGACCGGCTCGCGGTGCCGCACGTCGGTCAGATAGACGGTCAGCTTGCACAGATGCGCCATCTCGCCGCCCGCCTCGGCGATCAGCTGGCGGATGTTCTGCATGACCTTGTGGGTCTGGGCGACCGGGTCGCCGAGGCCGACATCCTCGGCGGTATCGAGGTCTTGCGGGCACTGGCCGCGCAGGAAGATCATGCTGCCGCGCGCGACGACGGCCTGGGCGAGATCGTTGTCCAGGCGCTGCTCGGGATAGGTCTGGGCGGTGTTGAACGGGCGGATGCGGGTGTGGATCATGCGGGGCTCCGATGCGCTTCGATATGGGCGGAGAGGCTCTCGGCGTCGCGCCAAACCCCCCAGATGAAGGACGACGACCGGCTGGTCAGCCAGGGCAGGCCGAGGAAGTAGAGGCCGGGCACGGTGCAGACGCCGTCGCGGTGCGCCGGGCGGCCCTGGGCGTCGAACGCGTCGAGCTCGAGCCAGCCGAAGTCGAAGGCGTAGCCGGTGGCCCAGACGATGGTGGCGATACCGGCGTCGGTGAGGTTCAATTCCGGAATCGGATCGGTCATGCAGGGCGGATCGGGCTCGATCCGGCGCGCTTCGGGGTCTTCGGGGAGGTCGAGGCCCTCGCGCGCGGCGTAGGCGTCGGCCTCGTCCAGCACCGAACGGTGGTCGGCGTCGCCCATGGCGATGTTGGCGGCCAGGTCGGGCGCGAACCGCATGACGCCGTCGCGGTAGCTCCGGGCGGGGCCGAGGAGGGTCATGCCGCCGGCGGCGAGGCGGCGGAAATCGACCGTCTGGCCGCCGTGGGCGCCGCTGACCGCGATGGTGACGTGTTCCATGCCGGGCGTGCGTGTCTTGACGTCCCACTTGCCGAGCACGCCGAGCCACCAGCAGAAGTCGCGCCCGCGATAGCGCCGTGGTGGGCGGTTGTGCGGGCCGACGGCGAGGAACACCCGCCGGCCCGCGCGCTGCAGCTCGTCGGCGATCTGCGCGCCCGACGACCCGGCGCCGACCACGAGCACCGCCCCCTCCGGCAGCAGGCCGGGGTTGCGATAGGATGCGGAATGGATCTGCAGCAGCGAGGCCGACAGCGGCACCAGGGCGGGGATCAGCCGGCGCTGGAACGGCCCGGTGGCCGCGACCAGGGTCCGGGCCTGGATCGGGCCCCCCGAGGTCTCGACCCGGAACCCGTCGCCCTCGTCTCGGCGGACCGAGTGGACCTCGACGCCGCAGCGGATCGGGGCGGCGATCTGCGTGGCGAATTCCTCGAAGTAGCGCACGAGCTGGTCGCGCGAGGCGAAGCCGTCGGGGTCGGTTTCGGTGAAGCGCTTCTCCGGGAACCGGTCGTGCCAGGCCGGCCCGTTGGCGACCAGCCCGTCCCAGCGCTCCGAGCGCCAGCGCTCGGCGATGCGGTGCCGCTCGACGACCAGATGCGCTAGTCCGCGCCGGCTGAGGTGGTGGCTCATCGCCAGCCCCGCCTGGCCCGCACCGACGATGAGCGTCTCGACCGTTTCGACTGACAAGCCCGGTTCCTCTCTCGCGTTGACGCCTGTGGCATGGCATGGGCGAACGCGACGCTGCAAGCCGGTCAGGGGGCACGTCGATCCATTGCTGCGAGCCTACGAGGGCTGGCGGCAGATTGGCCCAGACCAAGCTCGACCAGCCCGAAGCGCGCGCTCACCCAGGAGGGCCGGCATCGGGCTGCACCTGGCCGGCGCGGTCCGAATGACCGGCGGAGGCTTCTCCTTCGCCGAGCTCGCGCGCCATTGACCTTCCCACCGTAGGCAACCCTATGTGGCATCGGGACCGACGGGACCAGCTGGTTCCGTCCTGGCCAGCAGGGCCGTCAGGGCCGATTTGCGGGGAAAACGAGACATGGACGCGACGGAAACGGCGACCGACCCGGTATGCGGAATGAGCGTCGATCCGGCGGCGTCCGAGCACCAGGCCGAGCATCGCGGGACAGTCTATCGTTTCTGCTCGCCGGGTTGCCGGACCAAGTTCGAGGCCGACCCCGAACGGTATCTGGCACCGCGGGACGCTCAGACCCCGGCAAAGCCCGGCGCCACCTACACTTGCCCGATGCATCCGCAGATCCGCCAGGTCGGGCCGGGGAGCTGCCCGATTTGCGGCATGGCGCTCGAGCCGGTCGAGGTGACCGCCGACGCGCAACCCAACCATGAGTTGGCCGACATGACCCGGCGGTTCTGGATCGGACTGGTCCTGGCGCTGCCGGTGTTCATCCTCGAGATGGGCGGCCACGTTCCGGCGCTCGGACTGGACCACCTGGTGCCGATGCAGGCGTCGATCTGGATCCAGTTCGCCCTGGCGACGCCGGTCGTGCTGTGGGCGGGATGGCCGTTCTTTCAGCGGGGCTGGGCCTCGCTGGTCAGCCGCAACCTGAACATGTTCACGCTGATCGCGCTCGGCAGCGGCGCGGCGTATCTTTACAGCCTGGTCGCGACCTTCCTCCCGGGCCTCTTCCCGGCCGGCTTCCGCGGCATGGACGGCACGGTCGCGGTCTACTACGAGGCGGCCGCCGTGATCACCGTATTGGTCTTGCTCGGCCAGGTGCTGGAGCTGCGCGCGCGCGACCAGACGGGTGGCGCCATCCGCGCCCTTCTGAATCTCGCGCCCAAGACGGCGCGGCGGTTGCGCGAGGACGGCAGCGATGAGGAGATCCAGGTCGATCAGGTCGCGGCGGGCGACCGCCTGCGCGTGCGTCCGGGCGACGGCGTGCCGGTAGATGGAGTGGTGCTGGAGGGCAAGAGCGCCGTCGACGAGGCGATGGTGACGGGAGAATCTGTCCCCGCCGCCAAGGAGCCGGGCGGCAAGCTGATCGGCGGGACCATCAACGGCACCGGGTCGCTGGTGATGCGGGCCGACCGGGTCGGCTCGGAGACCATGCTGGCGCGGATCGTGGCCATGGTGGCCGAGGCGCAGCGGAGCAGGGCGCCGATCCAGCGCCTGGCCGACACGGTGGCGGGCTGGTTCGTGCCCGCCGTGCTGCTGGTGGCCGCGCTGGCGTTCGTCGGCTGGGCGGTATGGGGACCACCGCCGTCGCTGTCCTATGGCCTGATCGCCGCCGTCTCGGTCGTGATCATCGCCTGCCCCTGCGCGCTCGGGCTGGCGACGCCGATGTCGATCGGGGTAGGCGTCGGCAAGGGGGCTGGCGCGGGCGTGCTGATCAAGTCCGCCGAGGCGCTCGAGCGGATGGAGAAG
>JAABUL010008375.1_pt1 | contig 10554 bp, 22 predicted proteins | sample 5559151 | NCBI WGS metagenome assembly JAABUL01 (sample SAMN10711876, study PRJNA513368) | rock metagenome | isolation source: Antarctica rocks | place: Antarctica: Victoria Land, Pudding Butte sud | reverse complement strand
TGGCCTGGTGTGCCTCTGCCGCAGCCATCGGCTATTTGCAGCGGCTTGATGCAGCAGCTTGGTGCGGCCAGCGTCCTGAGTACGGATGGAATGCATCAACCTCGAGGCAACAAAGCAGGACAGCTTCCAGGGCGTTGGCGGCTACGCCGCAGGCGTCAGGCAAGAGAACTCCATCTGCACCAGATGCGAGCATGCTCAAAGTCGTGGCGCAGGGTCCGCCCAACAACGGCACGCCGTCGGGCCAGTTCAACTCGCCGCTGCCGCAGCCAGGCGGCGCGATGCAGCCGCCGCCCGCGCGCCGCACTGGCAACGCCTCCAACACCTATGACCGCCTGGCGGGCAGCCTGGCAGGTGGGTGCTGCTTCACGAGCCAGCGCAAAGTCACCTCAGCATCTCGAGATGCGGCCGCTTGCTCAGGAGCCCAATGACCAAATCCATTCCAACTCGACACCCTCGGGACCAAGGTCCAGGATCTTGTCAGATCGTCAACTGAGTGTTGTCAAGGACTGTTGGACGCTTGGCATGGGCGGCAATGATGTGTCTCGAAAAAATCGTCGATGTGGTGCTCTGGTGCTGGCCGCAGGCGAGCCTCGGCCGTCGATTTCGCCAAATGCGGGCACCCCGCAGACGGCGGTCTCCGGAGGCAGTGATGAGTTCAACGACGGGCAGTTCGGGGTGCGCCCCTTTTTGACCCTCCTTCATTTTTCAGCTGTCAGTCTGCTGCAGCCAAGACGCCCGCTCCCTGCCGCGCCGCAAGACTGAGGCGCGGTGTGCGGGCAGCGGCTTGGAGGCAATGTGCTTGTGGCTCGGGAACTTTGCCCTTGCAATGCTTGCGACTACTGTTCCTTTTGTCCCGGGTGCTCCCGCGCCGCAAGACCAAATCCCGGCAGTCAATCCTTGTTGAGTAGCATAACCTCTTGCACGGGTAGTTTGCTCCCCTTCACCCGGATATGTGCTGCGCCCCATGAAGTCAAATCCATAAGTGGGCAACTGCATTGCAGGAGGTGGATGGAGACGACATGGAAGGCATGGGGGAGGACGGGCTAGGGACCACCAAGAACCGGCGGCACCGCACGCTGCGCCAGCAGATGCTCAACAAGCAGGCGCAGCAGCGTTACCGGTGCGGCGCTGCGTCCCTCCCTCCCATGCGACGACCCACCGCGTGCATCTGCTGCTTGAGAGGTCCCGTAACCTGCAGGCACCGATCACACCTCCCTGACAGGTGGCACAGCCGGCTACGCGATGCAACACGACTCACCGTCTGTATTGTCTCAGAACCTATACACGCTACCCCAGGGAAGCTGCCCAAACAAGCTCCGCTCTTCCAAAGCCTGCGCACAATAAAGGCCAAGGTCAGCAAGCTGGCCGAGGCCATCAAGCTTCCCCCGGGCTTGTGAACCCTAAGCCATGCATCCCACAGGGAGCGCAAGAAGGCCAAGGCCAGCGAGCTGGAGCACACCGTGGCGGCGCTGTCCACGCAGCTGGAGACGATGCAGTGCGTGCGCAATGAAAACGCGGACCTGCAGGACAAGAACCTGGCGCTCGTGTCCCAGTTGCGCGCGCGAGAGGAGGAGCTGGAACGCCTGCTGCGAGAGCAGGTGGGCAGCTTGCTCGGAAAGTGGGGGCGTCGGACGCTATGTGGAGATGCTGGGGTCGGATGGCTTCAGGATGCCTTGCATTGAGGCCGCCTCTTACACATGTGCCTTCCGGGCAGCACAGTCCTGTCACAGAGCACGATACAGCTTTTCATGTCCTGCTTCTGCAGGCGGCGCAGCCTGCGTACATGAAGACGAACAGCGGGCGCGTATTGGAGGTGCCCAAGGCGGACGAGGGGCCCACCACGCAGCAGGAGCTGGAGGAGCTGTCCTCCACCTACCAGGCCACAGTGCGACTTTCGTCCTTGGACGTCATAGAAATATAGGTTACAGTGGACCACTACAGGCAATCTGTCCAGTCTGCGCGCAATCATGCAGCAGGAGCTGTCTTCTACCTGCCAGGCCACATTTCGTCCGACTTTCTATCGAAATTTAGAACTATCAGGTAATGGTAGCAGGACAACCGCTCGAGTCTACGCAGTTGCGCGTCAGGAGGTGGAGGAGCTGTCCGCCACGCTCCGGGCCGGTGCTTGCAGCTTGGAACCTAACAGATACGCCTCGGCTTAAAACAGTGGTGGGTACTGAAGAACCTGAACGGTGCAGATACCGATTCCTTTCAGACCTCTTGTCAGCACATGCAGCTTCACATCTCACTATCGTTGCCGCAGGTGCGGGAGCTGCGGGACATCCTGCAGAAGCACGCGCTGGAGAATCGCGACGACGCGGACATCAACGGCGCGACGGCGCCCGAGGCGCAGCTGCAGCGCCTCGCGGAGCTGGTGGAGACGGTGAACAACATACACTCGCGCGCTCTGCGCATGGAGGGGGCGCACACCGCGGGGCTGGTCTCTGCCTCCATCGAGAGGTGAGGAAGTGCCATCAGCAGCAGCAGGCACCGCCGCAACTGGCGGCAGCAACGAGGGCAATGGGCGCAAGGAGGGGAGGCGATTCTGTATGGAGTTGGTGGAAATGCTGTCACAGCTGGCCAATGCATCGCGCATGGCATGCCGCTTGTACCCTGCCGCGAGCCTGATTCGCCAGCCTGAAAAGCAGGTGAGCTGAGCCCCGCATAGGCAATACACGTCTTCAGCCCACGATTCAATTGCGGCATGTCTGTGCACGCCCCGCGGCCGCCGCAACACCAGTAGGCGGTGGGCGCAGGCGGCACAATGGTAGACGATGCCCCGTCTTTCACACATCCCGAGCTCCGCTCCCTCGTTGTCTCTGTAGGTCCAGCGGGCGGCACGACACCAATCGGCGGTGGGCGGAGGCGGCGCGCAAGATGCTGTTCACGGAGGAGCAGGCGGAGAAGGTACTGGGCGTGCGGCGGGAGCACCTGCGCCGTCTGCACCGCATATACGAGGACCGCCGCCAGGTCAACCTGGAAGCCATCTCCGTGCTGGTGAGTAATCCAAAGCAATGCAAAGCTAAAACATGGCTTATCCAAAGCTTCGGTCCTCTGAGAGGTCGAAAATAGCATCGAAAATAGCACGTGAACCTCCAAACAATCCGATCTGCATTTACGAGGACCGCCGCCAGGTCAACCTGGAGGCCATCTCCGTGCTGGTGAGGGTTTTGAAACGCATTCCTGAGGCAACAACAACTTTCCAACAGCCAATCTGGCAGCTATGAGGACCGCCACCAGGTCAACTTAGACGCCATGTGCTAACGCGGCTTCATAATCTTCCTTTCTTGGGAGCCCTGGACAGCATGTTCGACATCACAGATTGCTGTTCGAGTGACATTGTGCACTTCGTGTCTGGGTGACTGCTTTTGCTGCAGGCATGCAAACCTGGTTAAGATCTCATTGAATGCATGACTGAAATATTCAGTTCAGACACGTCCTTCCTGCTGACTGCCTCTGCCTCACAGTTCCAACCGAAGGCGCGAGCCTTCTGCTGTTGTCGACTGCCTTTCAGCCTGCCCTGCAAACAACTGCCGCAGGAGCAGGGCGGCAGCGCGCCGAGCATGAGTGTGGAGCACTTACAATGAACCCTTGGGTGTAACTTTCATGTCACATACTCTACTGACTTTGGCGTGTTCCCTTAACCAGCTGCCGCAGGAGCGGGGCGGCAGCGCGCCAAGCATGAGCGTGGAGCGCGTCAAGAGCTCGTTGCTAAAGACTGGTACTGAAAATCTTATCTTTCCCCTCCCAAACAGCTGCCGCTTGAGCATAGAACGAAACTTGGTTGTAAGATTGGCGCTGACTTTGTTTTCTCTCCAAACAGCTGCCGCAGGATCGGGGCGGCAGAGGGACGAGCATTAGCGTGGAGCGTGCCAAGAACTGGTTGGTATCATATTGGTAGTGATTTCCTTCCCTTGTGCCTGTATTTGGTAGTGATTTCCTTCCCTTGTGCCTGTAAACACAGCTGCCGCAGGAGCGGGGCGGCAGCGCGCCGAGCATGAGCGTGGAGCGCGCCAAGAGCTGGCTGCCGTCCATGTTCTACCGCTCCAAGCACGCCTCTCGCCAGAAGGACGTCATGAAGAAGCTCAAGGACAACCTCAGGTGCGGCACGCGTGACAGGTCGTGGGATCATGGCGGATATGGGGCGGGCGGATATGGAGCGCATGTTAGTGTGGTGCATCCTGCCAGTGAACATCCCAATGCAGCTCGAACATTGTGTACAGGCACAAGCACAGCTTCACACGGGCTGCATGCTGAGGCGTCCTGATCGTGTGCCTGCTGTCATTCGGCCCCTCGTGCATGCATTGCCACAGCGAGGAGCAGCGCCTGGCGAACGAGCTGGACTACCTGGTCTTGGACAGAAGAGAGTTTTCATATCCAAAGCGCTTTCGGATTCCCATATCAAACAGCTCCTCGGCTTCGTGCTGCAGCGAGGAGCAGCGCCTGGCGAGCGAGCTGGACTACCTGGTCTTCCGCCGCATCCTCACACCTGTGCAGGTATGGTGACCTAATAACAACGCAGACTCCGGCAGCCCTCTCATGCTGTCCTGCCACAGCAGCTTGTTGTGCAGGCGCTGCTGTGCCCTTGGCCCTCGTGGCGGTGCCGCAGTCCTCAGCGCTTGTCAGATCCGAAAAGTCCGCAATTCGAGTGGCTTGCTTCTGGAGTCTCCGCGCGCATGTGGTACTCAATATAAGCACGCATTGTATGGTCGCAGATTCTGTTGTCAAGGCGTTTGAGGATATCTATCTTGAGCCTGAAAGAATTTAAATCTTCACAAATGCGTGGCACAGGGCGCGTGGTTCGTGCTGCTCAAGTACCCCGCATACTGCGACAGCCTGAGCCTGTGCAACGGCGTTGCCGAAATCCACGGTATGGTTGCAGTGCTGCACTGGATTGTGATGCTGTCGCGCACGAATCTGCAGTTGTGTCGCCCCTTGCAAGCATGCAGAAAGGCTGACACCCACAAACTCTGCAACAATTGAAGAAGTTGCTTCGCATGCTGCCCGCAGGCCAAGTGGAGGTGGACATGTGAAGCGGCTGCAGCGGTTTTGTCACCTCTTGACTGCACAGTCGAGAAAGGCGGCGACAGCGGCGCTGGAAAGCACGCCCGCACCTGGCTTGGGGTCGCAAGCCGCAGATCGTCCACGATCGATCAATCAATCATCAATCAATCAATACCGTCAACCCCAGCCTGGCTGAGGCAATCAGTGCTTGCGTAGGGTCGGACCCATCGCCAGCATGTTGTTTCTGCTGCCGCAGCTAGACTGGTGCGTGTGCTTGCGGTGCGAGGTTGAATCACCGCAAGTCAGTCCACATGCATCAGCTGTGCGGTCTGGACCTGTGCGCACCTAGGTACTTCTAGTTGTGATGACACATGCAGCACGTCGTCTGCATGCAGTGTCGTGACGAGTGGTCTCTGGTCCCAGTGACTGGAACGGCCCTGCTGACGCCTCGCATCTTGTTTGATCTCCTGTGCTTGCCGAGTTGGATGTTGCCGATTTGATTTCGTGGGTTTGCCTTCTGGGGTAAAGCGTAAAGACTGCACCATGGCGCTTACACATATACAATGGCATTGTCAAGCTTCATATACACTGCCCCCATTCTGCACAGCTATGAGCCTGCAAGCATCCAAGGAACTCACAACTGACTCTGCGTACATTTACTATACAAGCTGAAGCCCAGCATCCATGTGCGTTCGTTTGATCAAGCCGGTCTCTTCGTTGATCTGCCGCAGTTCTGCAGCATCATAGGTAGTGGCCGTTTCAGTAAGGGTCGGCTCTGCGGATGTACGGCATCGTGCTGCGAGACTCAGCTTCGCTGCGCACGCCGGGTCTCGCCCGTCCCGCCCCAGCTTCACATCTCTTATACAAATCCCACTGCTGCGCTGTCAGGCGGTTCAAAACGCGGCTTTATGGCTCTTTAAGGGCCTCACTGCTGCGCGGCCAGACGGTCCTCTTGCAGCAGCGAGTCTGTGCGCGAGTTCAAGATCGACGACACCTGCTGGCCACCGAAGAATATTGTGTTGGGGGACAATCTTTCTGTTGGAGGTGAAAATGCAAGAACAGCGGCCCAAAGGGCTGACTCTGCATGGCCACTTGTGGCGGAAATACAGGGCGGCGAAAGAGAATGTGCAGGCGGAAAAACGACACCGGCAGAATTTAGCATTTCCACACAGAAACAGAAAAGGCAACACCTCCTCTGCGATGGGGCGCATCTCCTGGCCTAGTTCCACATAGCGGTCAGGGTGGTACTCCGCTCGCAGCGCCCGGATGCGCCGACTGCACGGCGGTGAACAAGGCATTCAAACTAGAACAATGGCATATGCATCGAGTCATTCGTATTGCAGGTAGAAGGCAGGCCTCTAATAAAGGCGCCGCCTTGGGCTGCTCATGTGATTCAAACTTCCCTTGGAATGCAGTTGAAATGGCCATGAGGTCTGCTGCAGCATTTGGGCGAGTCGCTTGTGGGAATTCGCTTCACAACACGCGCCGCACCTCCTGTCCGGCCCGGGCGGCAGGCCTCGCAGGTGACGCAGTCTCGCCTCCACCGAACCCAGCAGCTGCTGCACCAGCCTAATGATGGAAAAACAACATGTGAGATGGCAGGCGAGACTCTGCCCTGGTGATGACGCTCCTCGAGTGTAGTTATCGGCAGCACTGTGTCTTTCGAAACAGGGGATGACTCACCTGGGCTCTGAGCCGGCTGCTGAAGGAACGTCCCGCTCGAACGGCGACCAGTACTGCAGTCCGCAAAAGACGCGGTCAGCGGCGGAGGACATGCATGCTTACAAAGGCGCACATCCAGCATGGATGGGAATATTCGTGCAGCAGCACTGCAGGCAGCATGCGGCGTGAACGTCGTGCTGTTTTAGTAATCACCTGCTGGTTGCGCTCCTTTTCCTGCATCATCTGGCGGTACAGCACGACTCCGCCAAACACCACCGCGACCACAACTGGCGGCAGGAACATCGCTACCCAGTGCATGTTTCCCGATGAGCCTTGATGTCTTGGGAACACGGCAGTCGCCTGTTGAATCTGTAACCACGGGGGTGAGTCCTTCGTCGTTATCCACGCAACTCGATCTCAAGGCAGACACGAAACGACCGGCTGCTCTCTTACTGCTCAACACTAGGCTACTGGCACGATGATGACTGGATGGCGTTGGTTGCGAAACGCGATGCCTGATATGCGTCTGAATTTCGGCGAGATAGCGCGCTGGCGGGTTCGCACAGCTTCGGAGATCGCAACGAGGCAGATTATCAAAGAGTGTCCACGACGTCCAGCGGCCCAGCAGAGTCTGAAGGGTGAATCCTGCTTCCTTGGATGGTCAAGCTGGCTACCACCAGTAAATGGGAAATAGGCAAAATGGCACATAGCAGCGTTGGAACTCTGGAACTGCTTTGGCATTCCCGGCGAGTGGGGACTCCAGATTGCGTGAGTGCAGCTTCTGGGTGGCTCTCGCCAGTCTTGGTCAAACCCCAGTTGACCCCACCGCAGCCGCCAACTTGCTGTTTTCACGCTGCCCAACCTCAAACGCAATCAAAGCCCTCTGACATCCACCAGCCTTAATAGCACCAACAGCAACAGCGTCAAGATGGCGGACAAGTCTTACGTGCAGCAGGGTGAGTTGCGATGTTGTCTGCAAGTTGCTATACGCCTTCGCAGCATGCTTCTGAGAGTTCGCAAGCTACAACGATACGGTCGAGGCTGTAGAGCAGCTTTACGCTGGCCTCTGGCCCATGTCCGTTCGCTTGCCCTTTTCTGCCCTCTACCATTTTGTCCCCGAACTCCAGAATATTCTGAGCTGTATGGCGGCGTCCTCCCGCTGCGCATGCATAGCTATGTATCGTCATGTACGTATGCGCAGCGCGGCAGCCAGCTTGCCATGCTCAAGCAGCTGATTCAAGCCCTTGCTCTGGTGTCCCACAGCGGCGGCGGCGGCGGCGGCTGTCCAGCTTCGCCCAGCTTCCTAATTGTTAGCTTTTGAGTCTCTACCTCTGCAGGCAAGGAGACCGTGCAGTCAGCTGTGGACTACACCAGCGAGAAGGCATCGGCAGTGACACAGGCAGTGGCGGATGCGACCAAGAGCGTGCAGGCACGCTTGTTCTCTCTGCTGGCTTTCTCTGCCCCGCTTGATGCTGCTTCGCTCTGCCCTTTCTTGTTCCGTCTCTATTGTTTCTGAAAGACTGCCTCCTGTACCTGCAGGAGACCGTTGCAAACACCAACGTGGCAGACAAGGCTTCTGAGCTTGCCGTGCGTTCTTCAACCTGTGTTGTTTCGTTGCATGGTTGAATAAATCCGTTCGCTCCGCAGCAGACCTTCCACACATGCAACATGATGAGGCGTTTACTGACCTGCGCTTCTTGAACCTGCTGAAGGACAATGCCAAGGAGGGTGCCTCCAACGCCGCCGACCAGACCCAAAAGACAGCCGCAGATGCGAAGGAGACCGTGAAGGACAAGGCGGGCCAGGCCTCCGACAAGGCTTCTGACGTTGCCGGCAAAGCGCAGGTCCGGCTTGATGATTGGAGCTCAAGTGAATCGTTGGAGCTCAATGTACATGTTTGCACATGCTGACAGCAAGCCTTTTTCTGAGCCGTACATCATCTGGTCAATGAAGGAGAAGACAGGCCAGGCAGGCGACGTTGCAGCTGACAAGGCGAAGGACGTGAAGGGTGCCGCAAAGGACGCTGCCGGCACGGCTCAGGTGAAATATTGATGGGTGCTAGAAACAGACTGCATGTAGATTTCCCTCGTTCATAGTTGCTTTTGCATCAAAAGCAGCAGCGAGCCTGGTCTGACTTTTGGGCATGTTTCGCAAACCGAAATCCTGATTGGAGACATGTTGCTATTGCTCAACCTTCCATTTCGGCATCGAGCCTTCCCTGAGCCGCCTGTTGTCTCTTCTTCGAAGGACAAAGCGGGTCAGGCAGGCGACGTTGCCGCTGACAAGGCAAAGGACGTCAAGGGCGCTGCCAAGGACGCTGCCGGCTCCGCTCAGGTGAGATGCAAATGGAAATTGCAAGCTGATTTTTTTGCAGGGTGTTTTAGAAAGCGGTCAGAGAGCACCTAATCCTTGGAGGCTCGTCTCGCCCGGCATTGGGTTTCTGGGATCAAGCTATCGAGTGCAGCGCAGCATCTTCGTGCAACCATTCCGACGACAGCATTTTGCCTGAACCCTGCCGCGTGAATTTTGTGGAAGCAGGGAATTACTAAGACACCTTTGGGAATTCGGATACATGAGCAAGAGTTTTTCTGTCTGCAGGAGTCGGCCGAGAAGGGAAAGGAGCAGACTAAGGGGGCCGTTGAGCAGGGCAAGAAGAAGGCGCAGCAGTAGTCTTTCTACGCAGACTTGCCCAGCGGAATTAGGCATCCGTCATGGCAAGGCACTCTGCAGGGCAACAGGGTATATATCCTCCCTGCCACAACTTTTCTCAGCTGAGTTTCGTTCAAGCTGACCTCTTTTCGTCAGCGTTGAGATGCTTGACACGCTGCAGAGGATTATTTTCCCGTAGCTGCATCTGCAGCGAGTGTGTTCAGGTCAAGACATCGATTCACGTTAGTGTGCACGCGCTAGGAGCCAGTTCGAATTGTAACCATTCTCTGGACAGTCTCAAAATGTTCTCGAAATTTGATATCTTTAGCATTCCAACCTTAGATGAAGGGACATTTTCAATGGTGGTCACAGCGGCACACCCCACTTCGGTAGCAGGTCCCTGGCCAGTCATTGCCGGAGCCTCATTGGCGTCGGTCAGGATGTCAAATTGGGCCCTTTTCGGCCAGGCTGCTCCAGGTTCGTGCCATGCTCTTGCAGCTGAGGAAAGGCCGCCAGAAGCGCCGCAGTGTCCACGGGTGACGCGAGCACCTCAAGTGACAGGTGCATCACCTGCGTCGACATTAGCAGAGCCGCCTGCGGTGAGGATGCACAACATCCTGACATGCAGCGCACCTAATAATGCAGGACAAATTCAACATGTGCAAATCTGCAGAGCTCCCTCATGTACACAAGAATAGTGGTGCGTGGCAGCAGCAATGGCGGCGCACCAGATGCAGCCAGTTCACACCTGTGAGGGCACACGGTGCGAGATATCGGCTCGCTCTTTGACATGTTTCTTTCCTGCCATTTTGACTGGAGATTTGCCGATTGATGGTTGTGTGTCGAATGACAGATTTCCAGGATCTGGACATCAGCTGCCCCCTGACTCCTCCGGGTCTCATAAAACAGGAGCAGACTACGACATCATAGCATTTACTTCTCGCTTCTGCTTCTCCCCATCCTTCCTTACATTATCATCGACCACTGGACCTGTCATCACGATGTCGGGCGGCGTCGACATCACTGACCAGGCAAGTGCCAGAATTGGCGTTGACCCCCGGCACAGCCGCCAGTTTTGTTGTGTTCTTTGCTGAAGTGCTGGGCATCAGCTAGTACTGTTCAGCCATGATTGATTGGCTTTAAGGCACGTTGGCTCCTCAGTGGGAACCAAGACCTCACCCTAACATAAGACCCGGGGACTCTGACCCCACAGGTACCGGGTCGCACCCAGGCACACGA
>JAABUL010008374.1_pt1 | contig 10556 bp, 8 predicted proteins | sample 5559151 | NCBI WGS metagenome assembly JAABUL01 (sample SAMN10711876, study PRJNA513368) | rock metagenome | isolation source: Antarctica rocks | place: Antarctica: Victoria Land, Pudding Butte sud | reverse complement strand
TCGACGGCGCAAAAACAGGGCTGGGACATCCTGACCACCCTGATGCACGGCCCGACACAACCCTTGCGCGCGATCTGAACAAACAGTCTACGCAGGGGAACCTGGGCAGTTACCAATTTCCGGCAATGAGCGGCCGCATAGCCTTCTCCATTGAATGAGCATGCGCGCAGGCTGCCCATTCTCCGGTCTGGCCGGTAGGATCGGAAAACACTCAGGCCGTTCGGCCGGGTGCAGCGGTCGTGGAAGGCCAGGGCCGGCTGCGTCCCGGCTCGCATGCTGGTCTAGGTAGTTTCCGAGCCTGCTTGTGCCGTCCGGAACGATCGAGAATGCCTATTCCGGCTATTCAGGAACCCTGGTCATGCACATCGCCCTGATCGCCGCGACGGCCGCTCTCGGGGGGTTGCTGTTCGGCTACGATACCGGCGTCATCTCGGGCGCCCTCCTCTTCCTCAAGACGGCATTCCACCTCTCTCCCTTGATGATGGGCGTCGTCACCAGCGTTGCCTTGGCTGGGGCGGCGGGCGGCGCTGCCGTTGCCGGGGGTCTCGCGGACCGCTTCGGACGGCGGCCGCTCCTGCTGGCGACGGCCGCCATCTTTGTTGCGGGTGCCATCATCTCCGCGCTCGCCGGCGATCTCGTTTGCCTGCTGGCAGGCCGCCTGACCATCGGCATCGGCATCGGTGGCGCGTCCATGCTGACGCCGCTCTACCTTGCCGAGATCGCGCCGGCGAAGATCCGCGGCTCGCTGGTCTCGTTCAACCAGCTCGCCGTCACCTTGGGGATCCTGGGTGCCTACTTGGTCGGTTACGCCCTTGCTGCGGACGGCGCTTGGCGCTGGATGCTCGGCCTGGGCGGGGTTCCCGGCGTGTTGCTTGCGGTGGCGATGTTCTTCTTGCCCGAAACGCCGCGATGGCTTGCCGGGCATGGTCACATGGATAGGGCGAGCGACGCCCTGTTGCGGCTGCGTGGCAAGGACACCGACGTCAAGGACGAGTTGGCGCAGCTCCGCGACGATCTCACTGAGAAGGCCGCATCACGCCCGCAGAGCCGGATCGGCCATAGCAGCAACCGCCTGCCGCTGATCGTGGGCATCGGCCTGGCGATCTTCCAGCAGGTGACCGGCATCAACACGGTGATCTACTTCGCGCCGACGATCTTCCAGGCGTCCGGCCTGTCGTCCGCATCCGCGCCGATCCTGGCCACCGCCGGCATCGGCGTCGTGAACGTGGTGATGACGGGGGTGGCGATCTGGCTGGTGGACCGGGTCGGCCGGCGCGTGCTGCTGATCTGGGGCCTGGCCGGCATGGGGGTGAGCCTCTGCCTGCTGGCGCTGGGTTTCATGCTCGGCCACGGCCAGTTGCTCGGCCTGCTGACCGGCGCCAGCCTGACCGTGTATGTGGGCTTCTTCGCCATCGGGCTCGGGCCGGTGTTCTGGCTGCTGATCTCGGAGATCTTCCCGCTGCCGATCCGGGCGACGGGCATGTCGGCGGCGACGATCGCGAACTGGCTGTCAAACCTGGTCGTCGCCCTGACATTCCTCGACCTCGTCGGGTTCCTGGGCCATGCCGGAGTGTTCGTGCTGTACGCTGTCCTGACCTTCGCCGGGCTTGCCTTCGCATACGCCCTGGGGCCGGAGACCAAGGGGCTGACGCTCGAAGCGGTGCAGGCGCTGTGGACCAAGCGGGCCGCACGGCAAGCAGACGGCAACGCCGCCCGCGCCCGCCGTCCCGAACAGATAAGCAGCGGAGCCAGAGCGATGGCGGGCGCGATCCTTACTCTCAATGCCGGCTCGTCCAGCCTGAAATTCGCCCTCTTCGATGCGGCGGTGGCCGCCGATGGCGACATGCACGCGTCAGCCCGGGGTGAGGTCGCCGACCTCGACGGAACGCCGCATTTGCTGGCCCACGACGCGGCGGGTACCGTCATTGCCGACCGGCACTGGCCAGCGGGCAAGCCGCCCGCGTTCGGCGTGGTCCTGCACACCCTCCTGGCGTTCGCCGACGATCATCTCGGCCAAGGCGGGCTGACGGCGGTCGGACACCGGGTCGTGCACGGGGGCGCCGACCACGTGAAGCCGGCCAAAGTAACCGATGCCCTGCTCGCGGATCTCGAGGCGTTGACCGCGCTCGATCCGCTGCACATGCCGCACAACATCGCACCGATCCATGCGGTGGCTGCGGCACGGCCCACGCTGCCGCAGGTCGTGTGCTTCGATACGGCGTTCCACCACACGCTGCCGCTGGTGGCCCGCTCGTTCGGGCTGCCGCGGGACCTGCAGGCGGCTGGCGTGCGGCGCTACGGCTTTCATGGCCTGTCTTACGAGTATATCGCGGGGCGGCTGGGCAAGGACGCGCCGGCGCTCGCCCGCGGCCGGGTCATCGTGGCGCATCTCGGGTCCGGCGCGAGCCTGTGCGCCCTTCAGGACGGATGCAGCATCGCGACCACATGGGGTTCAGCACGCTCGATGGGCTGGTGATGGCGACGCGCTGCGGCAGCCTCGATCCACAGCTTCGCTCGCCATATAGTGCATGTTTTCAGGTTCGACGCTCGTGTCACTCATCCCCTGATCCTCGTTTTCGCTGTTGGACATGCGTTGAGTCGAGCAGGCCACACGTTGGCGCCAGCCATGAGGCTGCGATCCATCAACAGCGACGGCAGTTGCGTTTTCGGTCCGTCATCACGAACGTCCCGGTACTGCGCGCAAAACCGGCGGGGGGATGCAGCGGGCAGGGGCCGATGCCTCCGCCGCTCCGATCACGCTGCGTCGGACGTCGGTGCGTTCACCAATAAGAGTTGTAGTAGCCCCATTGGGGGCCTCCCCAGTGTCGGAGAAGCGGCTCCAGTTCGTGCCGATCTGGAACGGCATGACGATTCCGGATACGACGCCCATGCCGAATGAGACGGCGAAGATCCGGGTCCAGAACGCGGAGAGATTTGCCCAGACAGCTTTGCCCAGACAGCTTTGCCCAGACAGCTTTGCCCAGACAGCTTTGCCGGTGAAGAACGCCAAGCCCTCCAGCGCGGCGATGTAGGATGCGAGCCCCACGGTGAACGCCGGCAGCAAAATGTGCCAGGAGATCACCCAGACCCATTGCAAGCGCGACAGGAGGAGCGGGTCGAGCGACACCGGTCAGCTTTTCGAGGTCATGGCGGCCGCAGCGCGGCATGGTGGGTCTCGTCGGCGCATCGCTGTCACTCCGCTCACACATCGGCACTAAGCGCGCGAGCCGATCGGCGCGAGGTTCGGAAACCCCTCAGGTCGGTCGAGAACAGCAAAATATAGATGGCGATGCCATTGAGCACCTACGCGGTATCCGAGGCATTCGGCTGGCAGAAAGGGCTGGACAGCCGCCTGTTGCAAGCCAAGAGCTTCTACGCCGCCATCGCGGTTGCCACCCTCGCGGGGGTCGGCCTGAACTTCACATCGCTAGATTCGGTCAAGGCGCTCTATTGGAGCGCGGTCGTCAACGGCGTGCTCGCGGCGCCTGTCATGGCGGCGGTCATGCTGGTCGCTGCGAACGGCCGCATCATGGGCCGTCTGACCCTGCCCTGGCCGATGCTGGCCGGAGGGGGGATGGCGACGGCGGTGATGGCGGCTGCCAGCATCGGCTTCTTCGTGCTGTAGCTTAGGCGAGCGCCGCCGACCGCAATACTCCGCACTCAAGGGCCGCCACCAAGCCGGTTTTGCCGAACGGCTTATATAGCACCACGGCGCCGGCCGGGATGCTCTGCCGCGAGCCGCCGGTCATGTAGATATGCGGCATGGCGGAGTGTCGCAGGATGGTCCGCATGGCCGACACGCCGCTGCCGGCCTGCAAATGCGCGTCGACGATCATCAGGTCGGGAGCGTGCCGCGCGGCAGCGGCAACGGCCGCCATCTCCGTCGTTGCGGTACCGCAAACCTGGTGCCCGCACTCTGCCAGGAGCTCTGCGAGCACGGCGCTGAGCACGGCGTCATCCTCGACCAGCAGGATGCGCAACGGCATCATGTTGCTTGGTCGTCGCCACGACCGCCTTCGTTGACCCAGGCGTTGATCTCCTCGCATAATATCGTCGCCCGCTGCAAATCCTGGTGCAAGTCTGGAGAAGGCTGTTCGGGCGCCGGGCGAGACGGGTTCTCGCGGCTCCTGGTTGTCCGTGTGGCGGCGCGGCCTGGGTTGGGTGAGACCATGCGTATACGGTATGGGCGGTCGGCTGTCTCCGCCAGGATCGGAAACTACTTAGAAGCAAGACCTGCGAAAACAGCGGCCAGGATGGCAATGCAATGCTAACTTGGCCCGGCAAGCATCGGAGCACCAGAAGGCCCACCATGCTTACCACCCTGCCTGACACTCCTTCTGGGCACGCTTTAACGCCGCCTGACATCAGTAGCCATGTGCCGCAGTCCAAGCTCGCCGTCATCGGCATCGGCGCGTCGGGCGGCGGGCTGGAGGCGGAAACGCAACTGATCGAAGCGTGGAGCCGGCCGCCGAGACGGCCTTCATCCTCGTCCAGCACTCCGACCCGAGCGGCGAGAGCATGTTGGTGGCGCTGCTGGCGCCGCACACGGCGTTGACCGTCGTCGAAGCGGCCGAGAACCTCCCCGTCGAGTCGGGGCACCTCTATGTCAGCCCTCCCGGCAGCTACCTGTCGGTGGGCGATGGCCTCCTGCATCTGTCGGCGCCGCCGCCCCGACATGGCGCCCGCATGCCGTTCGACTTCCTGCTGCACTCGCTCGCGAAACAGTATGGCAACCGGGCGGCCTGCGTCGTGCTGTCCGGCACCGGAACGGATGGGACCTTGGGTCTGGCTTCGATCAAGGCGCAAGGCGGCGCGGTGGCCGTGCAGGACCCGGCGGAGGCCGGCTATGACGGCATGCCCAAGAGCGCGGTCGGGACGGGGATGGCGGATTTCGTGCTGCCGATCGCCAAAATCCCGGCCGCGATCTCCGCTCATTTGAAGCCCACCACGAACTCGCCCGGCAGCCAGGCGCCCAAGGACCATAAGGCGAGCGCGAACGGCTTCGACGGCGCGGCTGACAAGGGCTTGGCGGACATCATGACGTTGCTGCGGACGGAGACGGGGAAAGACTTTACCTTTTACAAGCCGGGCACCCTGCAACGCCGGATCGACCATCGGATGGCACTGGCCGGACTGAAGCCGGGCAATCTGACGAGCTACGCCGATCGGCTGCGGGCGGACCCGTCCGAGTTGCAGGAATTGGCACGCGACCCGCTCATCCATGTCACCAGCTTCTTCCGCGACGCGGCGGTGTTCGACACGCTGGCGGCGACGACCATTCCGGAGCTGGTTGCGAGCCACGCGGCCGACCGGCCGCTGCGCGCCTGGGTCGCCGGCTGCAGCACGGGCGAGGAGACCTACTCGCTCGCCATGCTGTTCCTGGAGCAGATCGAGGCGACCGGCAGCCCGGTCAAGCTGCAGATCTTCGCATCCGACGTGGATGCCGAGGCGATTTCGACGGCACGGGACGGAAGCTATCCGGCCGCGATCGAGGACAGCGTGACGCCGGCCCGCCTGGAACGGTTCTTCGTGCGGGAGAAGCCGGGGTGGCGAGCGGCGCCGGAGCTGCGTGCCGTTATCGTCTTTACAGTCCACGACGTGCTGGCTGACCCGCCGTTCTCCCGCCTGGACCTGGTGTCCTGTCGCAACCTGCTCATCTACTTGCGTCCCGACGCCCAGACCCGGGTCATCGAGGCGTTCCATTTCGCGCTGCGCGACGGCGGCATCCTGCTGCTGGGCAGCGCCGAGAACGCCGTCGCGCCGGAAGGGCAATTCGAGGCGGTGGCGAAAAGCGAGCGCATCTTTCGCCGGGTCGGGCGCAGCGCGGGGGCCAAGCTGGAGTCGCCCCGGCCGGCCGGCCGCTCGGACCTCGTTCGGCCCGGCGCGGAGCGGCGGACGCGATCGGCGGCGGCGCCGGCGCCGGTGCGCCCGGCCGCGCTCGCCGAACTCGGCCGGCGCCTCGTGATGGAGGCCTACGCCCCGGCTTCCGTGCTGATCGACGCGGCCGATGCCGTGCTGTTTTCCCTGGGGCCTACCGATCGCTACCTCCGCCTACCGCCGGGGCACGCCACGCAAGACCTGCTGGCGATGGCCCGGCCCGGGCTGCGCGCCAAGCTGCGCTCCGCGTTGCACGAAGCGCGGGAGAGCAAGCAGAAGGTGCTGGAAGCGGGTTGGATCGCTGACGACAGCAAAAGCCGGCCGTTCAACGTCGCGGTGCATCCGGTGATGCAGGCCGGCCAGGATTTGCTGCTGGTCTGCTTCCTTGACGTGCCCGCGCCGGCGCGAGGCGCCAGTGCCGGTGTCGCCCCCTCGCAAGCCGATACGCCTCACGTTGCCGAACTCGAGCGCGAACTCGACGCGACCCGGACGGAGCTGCAGGGCACGGTGCGGGACCTGGAGATGTCGGGCGAGGAGCAGCGCGCGATCAACGAGGAGGCGCTCTCCGTCAACGAGGAATACCAGTCCACCAACGAGGAGCTGGTCGCCTCCAAGGAGGAGCTCCAATCGCTCAACGAGGAACTGACGGCCGTGAACAGCCAGCTTCAGGAGACCCTGGAGCGCCAGCGCACGACGTCGGACGACCTGCAGAACGTGCTCTACAGCACCAACGTAGCCACGCTGTTCCTCGACCTGGAGGGCCGCATCCGGTTCTTCACCCCCGCCATGCGCGCGCTGTTCGCCATCGTCGCCGACGACGTCGGCCGCAAGCTGGCGGATTTCGCGGCGCTAGCGCCGGATGCCGCGCTGGCCGGTGATGTGACGGACGTCCAGGAGGGCCGGGAGCCGCCGGACCGCGAGATCGAGGCCATCGGAGGCACCTGGTTCCGGCGCCGCATCCTGCCCTACCGCGCAAGCGGCGGCCGGGTGGAAGGGGTGGTGATCACCTTTACTGACATCACGGGTCGCAAGATGGCCGGCCGCGCGCTGGAAGCTGCCAAGATGGAGGCGGAGGCAGCGAACGCTGCCAAAACACGCTTCCTCTCCGCCGCCAGCCACGACCTGCGCCAGCCGTTGCAAACCCTGGCTCTGCTGCAAGCCCTGCTGGCCGATACCGTTACGGGAGAGAAGGCGCAAGCCTAGTCGCACGACAGAACGCCACTTTGAGCACCGTCACGGGCATGCTCGACACCCTGCTCGACATCAACGAGATCGAGGCGGGCGCGGTGCAGCCCGACGTCGCGACCTTTGAGATCGGCGAACTGCTGGAGCGGATGCGCGGCGAGTTCGCTTATCCCGCGGCGGCGAAAAACATCGAGCTCCGGGTCATCGCCTGCGGAGAACACGTTCGGAGCGACCAGCGGATGTTGGAGCAGATGGCGCGCAACCTGCTCTCCAACGCGATTAAATACACCTCGAAAGGGCGTGTGCTTCTCGGCTGCCGCCGTCATCGTGGCGAAGGAGGGGGCGGCATGCTCAGCCTGGAGGTGCTGGACACCGGCATCGGCATGGAGAAGACCGATCTCGCAGCGATCTTCGAGGAGTACTACCAGGTCGGCAATGCAGCACGGCAGCGCAGTCGCGGCCTCGGGCTCGGGCTGTCCATCGTCAAGCGGCTGGGCGATCTGCTGAACCACCCCATCCGCGTCCGCTCCCGCCCGGGCAGCGGCTCCGCGTTCGCGGTCGATCTGCCGTTGCTTCCACGGGCCGAGACGAAGCGTCCCGCCCTCCCTCTGCAAGTGGCAGCCGAACGCGGCGGCGGGCTCAGGATCCTGGTCGTGGAGGACGACCCGGACGTGGGAGAGATGCTCGGTGAGTTGTTGCTTGGTGAGGGCCATGATGTCACGACGGCGCCGGATGGCCCGGCCGCGCTGCAGAGCGTAGCGGATGGCGCGCCCGACCTGGCGCCCGACTTGGTGATAGCCGACTACAACCTGCCTAACGGCCCGAACGGGCTGGAGCTGGCGAGGATGATCAGGGCGGCGGCCGGGCGGCCGGTTCCTGTGCTTATCCTGACGGGAGACATTTCCAGCGCGACGTTGCGCGCCGTGTTGGAAGCGGGATGCGCGCTGCTGAGCAAGCCGGCCGGTCTTTCCGCGCTGCGGGACGCCATTGCGCGCGCGCTGGCGCCCCCTCCAGACGCCGGGCACCCTGTGATCTTCGTGGTCGATGACGACGACGAGGTGCGCGGCGCAATCCTGACGGTGCTGGAAGCTAATGGCCGGACGGCGACGGGTTATCCGAGCGGCGAGGCGTTCCTTCAAGCTTTTCGACCCGGCGCCGGCGACTGCCTGTTGATCGACGCCGCACTTCCCGGCATCAGCGGCGTCGAGCTGTTGGAGCAGTTGCGGGCAGCGGGCCACGGCCTGCCGGTGATCGTGGTCACCGGGCAAAGCGACGTGCCCATGGCAATCCGCGCGATGAAAGCGGGCGCGTCGGATTTCATCGAGAAGCCGGCGAACCGGGCCGGGCTGCTGGCGAGCATCGTCCACGCCCTCGACAGTTCGCGCAGCGCCGTCAAGCTGGCTGCTTGGCACAATGAAGCGGCGGCATCGGTGGCCGCGCTGACGCCCCGGCAGCGCGAGGTCATGACGCTGATCCTGGCGGGCCACCCCAGCAAGAACATCGCGGCCGACCTCGGCATCAGCCAACGCACGGTGGAGAACCATCGCGCGTCGATCATGCATCGGACAGGTGCTGCTTCGCTGCCCGCCTTGGCCCGGCTGGCCATGGCGGCGAACTCGGAGGCGGACAGCGCTTGACTGCAGCCGACGTGTGGCTTCTTCTGCTCTGCTCCTCCGGCCTGCTTGTCGTACTCGGCGCGACATCGGGTCTGGTCAACGAGAAGCTTTGGATTTCCGAACCGCTCGCGTGCGCCATCGCCGGGGTCGCACTCGGTCCGGTCGGTTTCGACCTCTTGCGTCTCGATCCGCTTACGTCGCCCGTGGATGCGGCGATCTTGCGGGAGGCGGCGCGGGTAACCCTCGCCATCGCCGTCACCGGCGCGGCCATGCGATTGCCGGCGGACTGGCTGCAGACCTCCTGGCGCGGCCTGGCGGTCGCCCTCGGTCCCGGGATGCTGCTCATGTGGGGAGCAGGTGCCACGGTCTCCGCCGTAACGCTCGGTCTGCCCACCATGTCATGCCTGCTCGTGGCCGCCGCCATCGCGCCAACCGACCCGGTGCTGTCCGCTCCGCTGCTGACCGGTCACCTCGCCCGTCGCGCCGTGCCGAAATCGCTGCGGGACGCCATGACGGCGGAAAGCGGCATCAACGATGGGCTCGCGCTGCCGCTGGTCATGCTGCCGATGCTCCTCCTGATGCATTCGCCGGCCGGGGCGGTGAGCGAATGGCTGATCCATGTGATTGCTTGGGAACTTGGGAGTGCGGTTCTAATCGGTGCAGCGGCAGGGTGGCTCACCTCGAAATGCATGAATTGGGCGCGACGCCGCCCGGACGCGGACGTCCCCTCGCTACTGACCGTCACGATCGCCCTCGCCTTGGCGACGACCGCGGGCGTGCGCTTACTGGGCGGGGACGAGATCCTCGCCGCGTTCGTCGCTGGCGCGGTCCTGAACGGCAGCTATCGCAAGGTCAAAGTCGAGATGCACCATGAGCGCTTCAGCGAGGCTCTGGGCCGGTTCTTCGACCTGCCGATCATGATCGTCTTCGGCGCTGCCATTCCCTGGACCGCCTGGCCCGGCCTCGGATGGGGTGCCGCCGCTTTTGCGGTCGGGATCCTGCTGCTCCGGCGCGTCCCGGCTTGGCTGCTGCTGGGACGGTTCATGCCAGGGACGCAAAGCACCTCCGGCGCAATCTTCTCCGGCTGGTTCGGGCCGATCGGCGCGGCGGCTTTATTCTACGCGATGCTCATCCAGGAGCAGACCGGCTCCGCCGCACTGTGGCCCGTGATCAGCCTCGCGGTTGCCGCGTCGGTGCTGGCGCACGGCATTACGGGCACACCGCTGACGCGCATGCTGGAGAGGCTTACGGAATCGTCGGTTGCGCAGGGGGTTGGCGCCGACGCCGTTTCGATCCCTGCCGGGGTGCCGCTGCTCGGCGAAGGCGAGACCTAACAGGATGCGGAAAAACCCCTTGCCCGGCTCGGTTGCGATTTGATTCCGTTACTCCGCACTGACCAGCCAGGGTGAGATCGATGCGTGGGACGGATCGTCAGACGGGGCACATGTTCAGCTATCTCAGCCCGGAGGCGCTGGTGCCGAAGGAGCATCCGCTGCGGCTGATCCGCCCGCTGGCGAACGCGGCGCTGGAGCGTCTGTCGGCGTCCTTTCAGCAGATGTATTCGGCGATCGGCCGCCCCTCGATACGGAACGGCAGCTGATCGAGCAACTGACGTACAATATGATGTTCCGCTGGTTCGTCGGACTGTCGATGGATGCGCCGGTCTGGGACGTGACGGTGTTCACCAAGAACCGCGACCGACTGCTGGAGGGCGACGTTGCCCGCGGCTTCCTGCAAGCGCTGCTGGCCGACCCGCGCATCAAGCCGCTGCTGTCCGACGACCACTTCTCGGTCGATGGCACGCTGATCGAAGCCTGGGCGTCCATGAAGAGCTTTCGCCCGAAGGACGGCAGCGGTGAGCCGCCCGCGGGCGGGCGC
>JAABUL010008373.1_pt1 | contig 10557 bp, 13 predicted proteins | sample 5559151 | NCBI WGS metagenome assembly JAABUL01 (sample SAMN10711876, study PRJNA513368) | rock metagenome | isolation source: Antarctica rocks | place: Antarctica: Victoria Land, Pudding Butte sud | reverse complement strand
GGAGTTCGGCCCAGACGCTGTCGGCCTGCGGTTCGCGACGGTGAACAAGGAAGCCATGTTCTTCAGTAAGCACGCTGACTGGTCGAACGAGTCCGAGTACCGCCTCATCGTGCTCGATCAAACGGTGCTGCCGGTCGACTTAGACATCCGATCGGTGCTCACAGGCGTTTTCGTCGGTGACGCGTTTCCGGACTGGCGTTGGCCGGCGCTAAAGGCAGTGCTCGCCGACTACGCCAACGTCGAGGTGCTACAGGTCCGTTTCCATGGGCGCCGGCTGGACGTATACCCGCAGACATCCCCAGTTCAGTCAGAGTGGGGTATACCAGCGCGCGCAGGCTCAGTGATGGAGCGGCTGGAGCAGCTCCATCAAGCTGAACAGGATGCGACGCAGAACATCGAAGCTGGTAGAAGGCGCGTCGACGCCGTGCTGCCCGCGCTAACCAATGCGGTAGAAGCTTCAACGGGCGGCGGTCATCGGCCTGACGTCAAGATCCAGATGCACCGCAGAACGTCGGCGATCCCTCAGCCTCTGATGGCTCGCCGGGCCGGCGTCCCCGGCGAAATCGTCCATGCACAGGACGGAGTAATGGCGGTCAGATCCCGCAGCGAGTCCCCGTGGCCAACACTGATCGCGTCCGCGGCCGTGCAAGCGCTTGCCGACGGTGTGCTTCGACTGCACGCGAGGGTCTGGATGGAAGAAGCGGGCGGAGCTCCGCCGATAGAAGGCCTAACCATCACCCGCGAGCTGCCCGACCGAGCGGCATTAGGTGAATGCGATCTGCTGGCGCAGGAAATCACTCAGAGTGTCACCGAGCTACTGGCCGATTTCCGATCATTGCTGGAAGCACCCCGACAAGGACCGTGAGGGCCAAACCACGATGCTGGCTGGTGGCCGTGACCTGACCACCCGGCAGCCCTCGAGCCGGGCCCCTTGATGACCCGCTGCCGCAACCGCACGGTCGCGAAGGTGGACTCGATCGGGTTGGTCGTGCGCAGGTGGACCCAGTGCTCGGCGGGGTAGTCGTAGAAGGCGAGCAGCACGTCGAGGTGCTCGGTGATCTTCGCTGTCGCCTTGGGCCATTTGGCCCGTAGGCATCTGCGAACGCTTTCGCGGCCCTGAGGGCGTGCCCGCGGTCCTCGGCGTTCCAGATCTCGGTAAGCGCGGCCTTCGCGCCGGGATGTGCGCGACTGCAAACGACGCGGCATGCCCGCGCCGGTGCCCGCCGTAGGCGACGGTGCGCTCGGGTTCTGGAAGGCGGTACGCGAGGTGTTCCCCAAAACCAAGGAGCAGCGCTGCTGGTTCCACGCCATCGCGAACGTCCTTGCCGCATTGCCCTGGTCATGGGGTGTCCTCCTTGTTCTTGGTTCGGGGGGTTCACTGGTGTCAAGTGCGGCGCTCAAGTGCGGCGCTCAGGTGCGGCCGGGGTGTTGCGGTGGCAGGGGTGCCCGCACGTATTTCGACACGTCGAGGCCCGGTGGGTACTGCGGCGCCGGTGGCGGTGCGTCGGTGGGCGGCCCCGGTGGCGGTGCGTCGGTCGGCGGTGTCGGTGGGCGGCGTCGGGGATTCGGGGGCTTGGTTCGTGGCCGCGGTGTCACCGTGCTGGAGTTCGTCGGGCGTCCACCTGCCGGGGTCATCGTCGTGATCAGCGAGGACGGTGGCAGCGGCACGGAGTGCGTCGGCGCAGGCGAGTGCGCTGCGTTGGACAGATCCGGGGGTGGGGGTGATGAGGGGTTGGATGAGTTCATTCGCGACGGTGTGCAGGCTGTCCACTGCCTGTGCGCGGGTGACGCCGATCCGGTGTAGTTCGGCGAGTTCGGCGGTCACGGCGTCGGTGACCGCGTCGGGGGTGACGGTGTGTGGGGTGGCTGGTGGTGGTGTCTCGGTGTTCGTTATGGCCGTTCCTGGTTGTGGTGGTGCCAACCTTCGCCGGGGTATGGCGCGCAGTATCCAGTCTAGGTCGTTGCTTGGGATCATGGGCCGATTCCTGATAGGTGGCGGGCGGTCCGTGGTCAAGGGGAGCGCCTGGGATCCGGAGCAAGATGTTAGAACAGATATCTGAAAGCGGGTCGGGTCTTCCGCTGGGGGTGGCCCGGGGGCACACTGGGGGGTGGCGGGGCGACCCGAGGGTGCGGGGACGCTGCGCTGGGCGAGGAAGGGTGTGAGGCGAATGACGGTGGGACGCGGGTTGCGTCGTGCACGGGTGACCGGTGGGCGCCCCCATTCGGTGTGTGTGCGGATGACGGATGAGGAGTTCGCTTATATCAGTGCGCGGGCGGCGAACGCCCGGTTGAGTGTGGCGGCGTTGTTGGCGGTGAATGCGTTGACCGCGGAGGACCAGTCGGTGATTGATCCGGGGCGGCTGCGGGCGGTGGTGATCGAGTTGTACGCGGTGCGCCGGGGGATGAGCAACGCCGGGCGCAACATCAACGACGTGGCCCGCTTCGCGTTGGGGACGGGGGCGTTGAAGGAGAACACGGACCTGTCGGTGCGGGAGTTCCGGGCCGCGGTGGCCCGCCTGGACGGGTTCCTGTCGGTGTTGGCGCAATACCTGCCGGGTGTGAACCTGAAGGACGTCGACTGGTGATCACCAAGATGCAGCGGGGTTCGCGGACCCGGGGTCTGGTGGAGTACTTGTTCGGCCCGGGCCGGGCGGAGGAGCACACCAACCAGCGGATCGTGGGGGCGTGGGATGAGGCCTGGGTGGGGATCACCCACCCCGATGGGGTGCAGCGGGCGTTGCTGAGCGCGGAGGTCGACTCGCATTGGAAGTCGATGCCGGAGGCAGCGAAACCTGCTGAGCACGTGTATCACGTGTCGATCTCCAACCATGGGCAGGACCGCAACCTTTCCGACACCGAGTGGGAGACGGTCGCGGAGACGGTCGCAGCGAAGTTGGGGTTCACCGCCACCGAGGACCGGGCGGGTGCCCGCTGGTTCGCGGTGCACCACGGGGCCGCTTCGGGGGATCGGGACCACATTCATTTCGTGGCGACCTTGGTCCGGGAGGACGGGCGGGGTATTTACCTGAACAAGGACAAGTTGGCGTTGCGGGAGGTCGCGAAACAGATGCAGGCGCGGTTCGGGTTGGAGGTGCGGACCCGGGAGCCCGGCGCCGGGGTGCGGGGGCTGTCCCGCCCGGAACTGGCCGCCACCCTGCAAGCGGGAGAACAGCGGGACCAGCGGGACCAGCAGCCGGTCGCGCCGAGTAGGCACAGCGACGTTGAGCAGCAGCAGCCGGACCGGGGCGGTGAGGGTGGTGTGGTGGTCGGGCCAGTAGCGCCGGTGGAGGTTCCCCGGCGCCGGTTGGAGCGGGCGGTGCGTGCGGCGGCGTCGGCGGCGAGCACCGAGGCGCAGTGGTTGGCCAGGTTGGGTGAGTTGGGGGTGGAGGTGGCCCCGCGCTGGGCCCGCGGCGGGGACCGGGTCGTGGGATACCGGGTTGCCCTCGCCGACGCGCCGACGCAGCAGGACGGGAGCAAAGCGGTGTGGTTCGGCGGCGGGAAACTGGCCCACGACCTGACGCTGCCCGCGTTGCGCGCCGGGTGGACCCGCGACGGGGACCCGGTCACCGCGTGGCGCCGGGCGAGCACCCCCACACCCGCACCCGACCCGGCACCGGTGGTGCTCGGGCAGGGCCATCACCACACCGCGGCGCCCACCAGCACCCGAGGTGGCCCCGAGGACCTCGGCACGAAGTTCACCGCCGCTACGACCACGCTGCGCGGTGCGATGTTCACCGCCCGCGAGGTGGGCGGTGACGGTGCGGCGGTGGCGCGCGCTGCCCGGGACACGGCGGGGCTGCTCGCGGCCTTCGCCGAACACGCACCCCCAGCGGAGCAGCGGCGCCTGGTGGCGGCGTCGGGGCACCTTGCCCGGGCGGGTCAAGTCGCACACGGGCAGCCCCGCGGTGCCCGCAGCCCCCTGGCCCCGGGTTTTGCTCAGGTCGCCGTCACCGTCCTCACCGCGGCGTCCGGTGGTACCGCCTCGACGGCGGTGCTGCTGGCGCAGGTGGCCCGGTTGACGCGGACCGTGGCCGAGCTGCACGCCGTGCAGCACCGCGTCGCCGCCGCCCACGCCGCCGCCCACGACACCGCCCGGGACACCGCCCGGGCTGTTGACCTCCTCGCGTCCTACACCGCCCGCACAGCACGCACCCCGGTGGCACCCACCCCGGTGGCACCCACCCCGGTGGCGGTCCCACCGACACCGGTGCTCATGCCCAACCAGGAACAACTCGACGAGTGGTTCGGCAACACCCTGGAGGAACGCAAAGCGCAAGAGCTCCGCGATATCGCCCAGGAGAACTACCAGTTCGACGAGCCGAGCACCTACCGGGCACCGCCCCCGACCCAGGAATGGGGCCGGGAACGCTGAGCACCCCGACGGGCACCCGGCACCACCACCAGAAAGGACCCCCCACCATGAGCGCACCCCACGATGAGACCCACGAGATGCACAGCGAGGTCGCCACCATCGCGCGGGCGATGCTGTCCGCCGGTCTGGCGGTGGCCGACGCTCGGCGGGGTGGCCGGCGCCCTGTCCTGGCCGACGCTGCGGGCCCGGATCGCCGAACCCAGCCGGGAGGAACTGCGCACGATGCCGATCATCCAGCAGACCTGGGCGCATTCCCAGGCCACCGCCGGAAGAATGCAGACCCACGGGGTCACCCCCGCCCGGTCGGTGAGCACCCACCCCTCCCGGAGCGCGGCAGCCCCCACCCGCCGCCCGGACCGGGGCTACGGCCGCTAACCCCAGGGTGAAGGACCAAAGGGCGGTGCTGCCGCGCCACCGCTGCGCGTCGGCTTGCCCCCGATCCGGTCCGCGGGACGATGCGGCACGGCACGTCGTCCCGACCGCCACTGCCGGGCGACGTGCCTCACGCAGCTGCTGAGGTCGGCGGCCGATACCGGAAGGTCGGAGCATGTCTCGAACGAGAATCCAGCGACCATCGGAAGGACCCGGATGGTTTCGCGGTGTGCGGTGGTGGCTCGTCTTCAGCGTTGTCGGCGTCGCGTTCGTCACCAGCGTCCTGCGTGCCGTGACCCCCGGCCCCGAAACGACTACGACATCCTGTTCTCGCTGGGAACGCTCCTGATCATCTTGGGTGTCTTCCTCACCGGCTGGGCAGCCCGTCGCCAGCACCTCAAGTAGCTGCCTACTGCCTACCGCCCCGGTCTAGCTGCACAGTCACGTAAGTCAGCCCAGTGCGGATATCGCTTCGGTGCACCTTCGACACCCCTGGCCTCGCGTAGTTGTCCTGACTACACTTGGCGGGTGAGGGTGCGATGGACTCGGAGTCGGGCCGAGCACATCGCTACCCGCTCGGAGCGTTACCCAGATGCGGTGGACATCGCCGTGGCGTGGACCGGGGAGGTAGCGGCTGACCCTCACGCGATGATCAGCGACCCGGACCCACGTTCGCGCACCGGGGCGATACGGGTCGTCGGCTATTCGCCGGCCGCCGGGTTTGTGCTCACCGTGATCGCGGACCGCGTCGAGGGCGAGCTGTGGGGCGTCACGGCGTGGAAGACAACCGGTGCGGAGCGGCGCAGTTACCAGGAGGAGGCAGACGATGACGACGCGCACTGAGGCCGAGATTGACCAGCGGCTGGCCGCGACCGCCGCCGAATACGTCGAGGAAGAGCAAGCGGCCGCCGAGGAGGAGGCGGCCGAGGCGGCGGCCTCGGCGGTGTTCTCCGTCCGTCTTCCCCCCGCCACCTACGACGCGGTCCGGGCGGCCGCCATCCGGGCGCATCTGACCCCGTCTGCGCTCATCCGCCAGTGGGTCAGTGAACGCGTGGAGGAAACCGGCACCAGCGACCTGAGCGCCGCGGTCGCGGCCCTGCGCCGCGACGTCGAGCGGGTCGCAGACCTCGCCCGGCCTGCATAACTCGCTGGGGGGAGTGGCTCAGGCGACGAGTTCGCGTAGGCGCTGTACGTCGGCGGAGAGTCGTTCGATCGCGGTCTGCACGGTCTCGTCCATGCGGGCGTTGAGGCCGGAGATAGTTTCTACCGCACGTCGTGGCACCCGAGTGCAGGAGGTGTGATGGCTCCGGGACAGTCGTTGGCACGGTAAGTGGGAGGTGCCCGGGATGGACGGTGGCGCACGCGAGAAGCACGGGGACGTGCGGCGGCCGGATGTGGTGGCGTGTGAGTGGTGTGGCAGCGAGGTTGTGGTGGCGGTGCGGGGTCGGGTTCCGCGCTGGTGTGGGTCGGGGTGTCGGCATCGGGCGTGGGAGCGGCGTCGGGCGGCGGGACCGGTGTCGCCACCGGCTTCAGCGGCACCGAGGGGACCGGAGTGGCCGGGGTTGCTGGCTGAACTGACCCGACAGCTGGACACTGGCCGCGTCGAGGTGTGCGACCTGCCCGCGATCACCGCCGAGTTCGAGGCGGCGTCGGCGGCCATCAACCGGTACCTGCTCTTCTAGCGACGGCGCCTGCAATCTCGACCGAAACCGGGCGGCGACGGTGTTGCGGTTGGCCCCCCGATCACCGGGCATTTAATCGGGCGGGTCTATTGCGGATGCGCAGGTCCAGGTCACGGCGGGTCGATGGTGGGCGATCGGTGTGTGCGGTGGGGGTTCCTCTACTGGGGCGCTCCGGGGCGCGCGCCCGGGTCCCGTCCGCCGGACACCTGGCATGGCTCAGAGCTGCACTCGGAGTCGCCGGTCGAAGTCGTCGGCCAGCGCGTCCAGGGCGGCGGGGATGTCGCCCGTGAAGACTGGACCGTGCATGAGCGCCATGGTCGTCGAGCCGAACGCGGCGAGCCCCCGCACGGTTGAGCCGCTGGTTGGTGTGACTGCGCTCGCGCGGCCGCGGTCCTCGGTGGCGATGGCCGGGGTGACGATGTCGCCGTCGGTGCTCACCGGAACTCGACCCGTCGTGGTGAACAGGTCGCCCACGAAGAGGGTCTCGGTGGTCTCCTCGTAGATCAAGCCAGCGTCCCAACCGTGAGGGACATGGGGGGTGTCGATCCAGCGCACCCGCTTGCCGCCCAGGTCGAGGACCTCTCCGCCGCCCAGGGCGCGTGGCGGGCGGTCGGCGAGGTCGTTGACCGAGACCAGCACGCCGGTGCTTCCCTGCACCACCTCCGCACCCGGGGCGGCGCCCAACCAGTGGTTCATGGCCCCCATCTCGTCGGCTTCGACGTGGCCGAAGCTGAGCCAGCGGAGCCGATCGACGGGCACAATCCGCCGAACTGCCTCCGCCACTTGGGGGAACAACTGGCGATGTCCGCAGTGCCAGAGCAGTGGCTGGTCGGCCATGACCAAGAACTGGTTGAACACCAGGTCGGCCGGCTCGACGAAGGTCGAGATTCGGTACACGCCGTCGGCGACTTCGCTGGTCTCGGTGGTCACGCGCCCAGCTCGGAGCTGCTCGCGCGGTTCACCGTCCAGCCGCCAGTGCCACCAGTCGATCCGATCCCGAAGCCGATTGCCTGGCCCCCGGCATCCCCAGGAAATCCGTCACGCGACCGAGTCTGTCATGAAGCTCCGGTTCGGCACTATCGACACAGCGTGCCCCAGTCGGGGATCCTCATCTGACACGGGGTGACCTAGAGGTCAGACGTGGGGTGACCGCTTGACCTGAGTTCATGGCCTAGCCGACACGCTGGGCAAATGCGAGTGAACCATCAGTGACCGACAGATGATTGACCCTATGGCACCTGTGAGTGACCCCCGGCGATTGACGATCAAACAGGCTGTGATCGAGACCCAGAGCAGCGAGTCCACCATCAAGCGGCGGTTGCTTGGTGGTGCCTTCCCTGATGCGGGGCAGGACACGGATGGTCGATGGTTGATCCCGGTCACTGACCTCGTGGCCGCAGGTCTGCGGCCAGGCAAAAGAGCGAAGCCTGACCCACTGCCGACCCAGCTGACCCAGCTGGAGAACTTGCACGCTGAGAACGTGGACCTGCGGACCCGGCTTGCGGTGGCGGAGGCGGTGGCCGGAGAACGGGAACGGATCATCGGCGTGCAAGAGCGGATGCTGCGGATGCTGGAAGCCGGACGGACGTTGCCGGCAGCGGAGCCCGCATCTGCGGCTCCAGTACCCGTAGCTCAACTTCAGCCTCAAGCCGGGCAGTCACCACGAGCGGCAGATGGGCGAGGGCGGCTGCGGCGGTGGAGACGTGTGGTGCGGCTGCATCAGGACGCAACGGCGTCTCTTTGATCAGGTGCGGTGTATTTCCGAACGTCGTACAGGAGGCGGCCGACGGTTCCGATCGAGCAGCCCATGGTTTCGGCTATCTCCCGGTACAGAAGCCCCCGTTTACGCAGCTCAGCGGCGCGGTTGCGCCGCTCGCGGGCCGGACTCGAGGTGGTCGTCCGGAGGGGGACTGGGCCACCCAATTCGGTGCCGGGTGATCGGACGGTTTCTCGAACGCCCGCATCGCGGCGTCGGGGTGGTCACAGTCGATGACGATGGACCCGAGCAGGGCATGCGGTGAGTGCTCGACGTAGCGCATTGTCAGAGCGTCCTCACGGCTCATCCGGTACTACCCCCGGTCCAAGTAGTTGGTGTTAGAACAGCCGTCTGATGGATTCACCGGGCGACCCACCCGTAGGACACTTCACCCGTGACCCACCCAGGCCAGACGTTCACCGTGCCTCAGGCCGCCGAGGTGTGTCAGGTGTCCCGCAAGACCATCACCCGACGCTATGACCAGCTCAAACTAGGCGGTGCGTACAAAGACAAGGCTGGACAGTGGGCTATCCCAGTAGCGGCCCTCCTGCACGCGGGGTTGACCCCCGGTCGGTCAGCGGCGCCGGACACTGTCCCATCGGCCCAGGCGTCGGCACTGGGACAGCAGGACACCGCTACGAGGCTACGAGTGGCCGAACTGGAGGCCCAGGTCACCGAGTATCGGCACCGAGCCGAGGTGGCCGAGCAGCTCGCCGCCGAGCGGTCCGCACGGGTAGAGGACCTGCGGCAAGCGCTGCGGATGCTGGAGGCCGGCCGACCTCTGCCGATGCCGGATCCGATGCCCCTTCCGGACCCGCTGCCGATCCCGGCGCCGACACCCGTACCGGCCCCCGGATGGCGGCGACGATGGCGGCGGGCCACTCATTGATCTCGTGCGCTGCGGCGCGCCTAGTGGACCTTCGGGGCACTCCATGACTGGATAAGGACAGACCCCGGAAAGGGGTCGGCCCGGCTGGTGCGTTCAACACCGAACCGGGCCTAGGTCCAACGGAAGTGCGGCTCCGCGTGACCCCTACAGGAATCGTAACCGCGAACCCCGACAGCGCAACGCGCCGCGTCGGGCGTGTCTCGCACTTCACTCTCCCGGCAGTGTCGCTGTTCCTGCCCGAGCTGGTGTTGCCGCTGGTGTAGCCCCTCCCGCACACCGGCGCTATCGCGAGAGTCCGCCGCAAACCGACCTCGAAGCCTGACAGTGCACCCTCTGTAAATCCTGGCCAGTCAGGCACCAGGCACCCGGCGCGACCTGATCCCCCGCTCTAGGTGAGATTCCCGGCCTCCCGCCAGACCAGACGACGGGCGGCCAGGAGGCGTGGAGCGGACGACGTGGGTGTGGAAAGTGGCCTAGGGGCCGTGGGGGGTCACCGAGCCGGGCCCCCCATGCCCTGCGGCTTACCACGGTGCGGCGACCCCCCAGGCTCGACCACGCTCACTGGTCGGGTACTCGGCTCCTGCGTCACAAACGTTCGTCTGTGACACACGAAGGCGATGAAGGAGGTCCGCAGGTGAATAGTGTTCTAAAACTCAGTGTCAAAATGGTTGTGTCACAGATCAGGTTGTCGGTAAGTTACGGAACAGTCTGCGGTCATGGGCGAACTTTTGGGGCGGCAGCGGCGCGTAGAGCTACGACCGTCTAGAGCATCTGGGCACCGAATATGCAGGCGTACAGGCTGTGTCACGATGCTGCCATGGAGATCGACCGCTACCTCGAACTCGAACAGCTGAAGGCCCCCCGCGAGCTCACGGACGACCTGCTCCATTACACCGGTGTGGAAGCCGGCGTGTTCGGCATCCTTCGCTCAGGCGTCCTGCGGCTCTCACCGTTTGCGGCCACGAATGACCTCTGGGAGTCCCGACCGCTGCACCCCGCGCTGAGCGTTCATGATGACGACGCTGATCTGAGCCAGGACCCTGACTTCAGCTTCAAGTTGTGGGACGAGCTGGACCGCAATATACGGCTGCACGCAAAAGTCGTATCCCTAACGCAAGACTGGCGCCTGCCTGAATCTTTGATTGAGCCAGACGCGGAACGTGGCTGGGCCCACCTATCCCTGTGGGCGCACTACGCCGCCGGTCACTCAGGGCTGTGTCTCAGATTCGATAAGACCAAGCTGATCTCGGCGTTCGAATCCGCCCCCTGGTCGGATGCGTTGCGCTTTCACAGCCCGGTGCAGTACTGGCGCTCGGCGCGTATGCCGCCTGACAACACAGTCGATCTGGGGCAGGTCAGGGAGTTCGGCCCAGACGCTGTCGGCCTGCGGTTCGCGACGGTGAACAAGGAAGCCATGTTCTTCAGTAAGCACGCTGACTGGTCGAACGAGTCCGAGTACCGCCTCATCGTGCTCGATCAAACGGTG
>JAABUL010008369.1_pt1 | contig 10563 bp, 8 predicted proteins | sample 5559151 | NCBI WGS metagenome assembly JAABUL01 (sample SAMN10711876, study PRJNA513368) | rock metagenome | isolation source: Antarctica rocks | place: Antarctica: Victoria Land, Pudding Butte sud | reverse complement strand
GCACGCCAAGGCGGGAACGGTCCCGTGGACACTGAACCGGATCACGTCCTCATAACATCGAACCTCCAATCGGCGTGATCACTCATCGCGTGCGACCTCACGTCGCACGGCTGCCCTCAGCTTCACCCAGCCCGCTGCGACGGACCGGGGGCGGTGTCCTTTCATCACCGCACGGTCAAAAGGCGCCTCGTGGCGCTCGATGTCCCACGACCAGATCTGCGACGGCGCATCAGCCATCAACTCCGGCTTGACCTTCGCCGGATGTGTTGCCTGCCTGCGTCTTTCACGGGTCTGACCAGCGGCCCGGGCGATCCGGTACATGCTGGACATCGAGCACAGGTACCGCCCTTCGTCCAGCTCACGGGTCCAGATCTGCCCGATCGCCAGATCGCCGTAGCCCTGGGAGTTGATCAACTGCAGCACCGCCGCCTGCTCCGAGCCGGTCAATGCCTGCCCGTTGTCCGGGACCCGCCGGGCCTCCTTCGGTCCGTGCACCGGCCCGAGTAGGTGCCGGCGGTAGTGACTGGCCCGGGGCCGGCCGATCAACGCGCACGCCGCCTTCGTGGTGACCTGCCCGGCGCGGAGCTCGGCGAACGCAACCGCTTCCTCGTCGCCTGCCGCGGCTCGCAGTGATTGCGCGGTAAGGCGTGCGCGCTGCTCGACCGGGTCGATCAGTTCTGTGTACGCGGTTCCAATTTCCATGCCGAAGGCAACCAGGTCCCACCGTTCGGCCAGTCGCGGGTCGACGCGATGGGCCCGGGTCAATGGGCAGCTTTCGACGGGGAAGTCGGTGTAGAACGTGGGCAGTACAGTTTGCGGCTCGACCAGCTTTTCGTAAAGGCTCACCACAATTTCGCCGGCAGTCATTCCTTCGTGCGCGGGAACCGTCTGGGCGTGGGCGATGGACTGCAGCGTTTCGGCCGGTGTTCCAGGGTCGACCGATACGCCGCAGGCTGCGCTCACCGCTTCGTGCACGCCCACCACGGCGAACGGCGGGGTCAAATCGACCGGTTGTAGAACGCCGGAGCTGCCTGGCCGCAGCGCGATCGGCGTCCCGTGCACAGCGGTGGCCACCGACCGGATCACCTCGGCGGTGATGGTTCGCATGGTGGTGTAGTCCGCGAAGGGCAGATAAGCCTCCACCGAGGTGAACTCCGGATTGTGTGTGGCATCTGCACCCTCGTTGCGAAAGTTGCGGGCAATTTCGAAGATTGGACCGCTACCTCCGACGATCAGCCGTTTGAGGAACAGTTCGGGGGCGATACGAAGGTACAGCTCTCGGTCGTAGGCGTTGATGTGCGTTGTGAACGGTCGCGCTGTCGCACCACCGTGCACGTTCTGCAGTATGGGCGTTTCAACTTCCCGAAAGCCTCTGTCAGACAGGGCCTGGCGCAACGCGGCCACGGCGACACTCCGGGCGGCCAGCGAGGCTGCGGCATCCGAGTTGACGATGAGGTCCACTGATCTGTTCCTCAAGCGCGCCTCTGGATCGGTCAGCCCGGTTCGCCGATTGGGCAGTGGCGTGAGCGACTTGGCCGCCATCTGCCAGCTGGACACGATCAGCGACCGCCGGCCATTGTTGCTGTATCCCAGCGCGCCGGTGGCGCTGACCAGGTCGCCCCGATCGACAGCGCTGCGCCACAGGGCCAGCGCACCGCCCGGCGGCCCGTCACCGTTGCGGTTTTCCAACCGGGTGCGCTCCAGTAGTAGCTGGACACGCCCACCTTCGCCTACCAGATCGGCGAAACACACTCCTCCGAAGTCGCGCATCGCCTCGACCCGACCGGTCAGGCTTACAGTTGTGCCGTCCGGGTTGTCCAATACATCTGTGAGCGCGCCGCTGCGCGCAACCTCGAATGGATACGCAGGCATGCCGGCGGCTCCGAGCACCGCCAGCCGATCCCGCCGGATCCGTTCCTGCTCGCGAGGTCGCCTCAATGGCGCTGCTGGCCGGTTCGCGGCCCGCGTCTCAGCGTCGGCGATGGCGCTGATCAACCATGGCTCCGCCGGAGTCGCCAACAGTCGTTCCCGACGGCCGAACTGCGGCAGGAAACCCTCGGCCACCCCGGCGGCGACGGATACCCGGAGCAGCGACAGCGGTGAATCGACGCAGAGGTAGCGTGGAACCCACATGGGTTGGTACTTTGCATTCGACCGATACAGGGACTCCAGCTGAAAGAACCGGGAAAATACGCTGAGCACCGCATTGTTCAGCTTGGTGACAGGGCCGGCGCCGAATTCTTCCGCCGCGGCGAAGACCGTCCGGAACATGGCGAAATTCAGGGAAAGGCGGCGGAGCCCGAACTCGGACCTGCGATCGATCAGTGCAGTCACCATCGTCTCTACCAATCCGTTGATGCTGTCCCGATCGCGTCGCATCAAATCCAGCGACACCCCGGCTCGACCCCAAGGAACCAGCGACAGCAGCCCGGCCGCCTGCCCGTCCGGCCGGTGGGCGACCACCATCAGACAGGACCCGTCAGCGGGATCGCCGAGCCGGGACAGCGCCATCGAAAATCCTCGTTCCGGAGCGTCACCACGCCAGGTCTGAGCGCAGTGCGCCAATTCGTTCATTTCCTGCGGACCGATGTCCCGGTGGCGGCGAATCGAAACGGTGTAGCCGGCGCGCTGCACCTTGAAGACCGCCTGGCGGACCGTCTTCATCGCCGGTCCGGCGAGACTGAACGATGCTGCGTCGATGATCGCCTCGTCCCCCAACGGGATCGCTCGCAGGCCGGCGTTGACATAGGCCTGCGCCGCTTCCTTGCCGGGCGACAACACCGCTGGAACCCACCCGTATGTGCGGGCCTGACCTAGCCACGCGTTGATCGCGCCGGGCCAGGCGTCTTTATCACCAACGGGATCAGCCGATGCCAACGCAACCGATGCGATCACGCGGTAGGTGATAGCCGCCCGGCCGTCCGGGCCGAAAAGTACTTTTTTGTCGCGCCGTGTCCCGAAATAGCCCAGCGAGTCGTCGTGGCCGTTCAACAGCAGTTTTCGAATGGCCAGCTCCGTGCGGGCGTCGGTGTTTGCCGGTCCTGCCCTGACCGCAGGAACACAGCAACCGCAGCCAACACGACCACCGCCGAGACCGTGCTAGCAAGCCAGGTGATCCAGCCGGGGAGATGCCGCATTCCAGCCGGGCGGCCGGTGAGCCCGTCCAAACCCAACGCAGCTCGCACACCCTGCACCACCGGTGTCAACGGATGGGCCAAAGACCCGCCGAAAGACGCAGCGAGAACGATGGCCAACAGGATCGAGATGCCCATGCCCGCGGCAAGGGTCAGCAACGTGGCCCACCGCGATCCTGGCGAGCGGCGCGCCGGGAACGCCGGCCTGGCCCATACCAAGCCAATGGCGGCCAGCGCGCCGAACAGACCGCCCGCGTAGATGCTCAACTGCGAACCCAGATTCGCCTCCACACCGCGTGGAGGGGGCCGGTGGCCCCACACCGACTGCGCCGTCAAAACAAGAGCCAGCGCGACCCCGATCAACTGCAACACGATGACGATCCAGACGGCGAACCGTTTTCGCCGCAACAACGCGCCGGTCAACAAAAACAGCAGCACGGCCCCAAACAATCCGTAGGCCAGCGGCAGATTCAACACATCACCAACGGTTTCAACCCAGCTCTGCCCAGACGTGAACCGGCCCAGTGGCCACGAGGCCAACGTGAGCACCGAGGACAGGAAGTACACCAGCACGGTCAGTCGCGCGAGGCGCTCCTGGCCGCGGCGCACAGGGGCCACTTCAGCCGCCCTCTTGGACGGATCACTTCCACTGGTGAGCACGCTGGGCAAGCTACTACCAACGACGTGAACCCGCTGTGCGTTCAAAAGACGCCGAAGCGGCCGATCACCCCGCCGGGCAATCAGCAGCCGTTGTCCCCGGCGGCCGGCACATCGTCCGGCCGCAGATTCAGCGTCGCTCGCAGCAACAACGCGACTACGTCCCAGTCGAATTTCGGAGAGTAGGACACCGAATCCAAGCAGCCACCCTGAAAGGAGCCGCCGATCACGCCGACCACCACCCGGCGCCCCGCGAAGCCGGTGTCCTGCAACCACGGCGCTCCGCTGGTCCCCGCTGAGTAACCTTCGCACCCGAAGCTCGGGATAGCTTGATGGAGATCTGCCGATGCGGTACACCTGATCGGGGCGTCATCCGAACCGGCACTGTAGGCTTCGACCGTCACCCGTCGGCTCGGTGGTCCAAACAACGGAACCGAAATGTCGTTTCCGCCCGTAGTTTCGTTGATCGATGCGGATCGTCCCCCGACGTCGAGGTCCGTGACCTGCAGAATGGCATAGTCATGATCCGGATCCTGGTTCTCCAACCAACCCGCCGGAACCCAGGTCCGCGTCACCGTCCAGACCCCGTATGGCGTCGGCTCAGCGGCCGTGCCGTCGTAACCGGGCACGAACTGCACTCCGGCACCTGTGCCCACCAGGCAATGAGCCGCCGTCAGTAACAGGTCCCGGCCCGCACTGAGCACGCTGGCCGTGCATTTGTGGTCGGCTGCCAATCCGCCGGAAAATAACGGCCCCACAGTCCGATCCGGATCTGACACGGTGGCCTGAAGTCCGCCGCCGACCGCATCGCCGGACGGTGCCAGCAGGATCGCAGCAGCGATCGCAGCGCTCAACGTTGTCACGATCGCCGCACGGAGCCCCCGACGCACGTGACCGCAGCCTGCCAACACCCGCTCCTTGTCCCGGCCGGATTCGAAGAAGTTGCATTTTGGGTTGGACCAAGTGGTCACTCCGGCGCTTAAAAGTCTTGCACAATGCTAGCAAATGTGAGCTCCGTTACAGGTGGGGCCCCGCGCGGGGGGAGCTGGACCCACGAACTGCTGTTCGGATGCCGGGCCGTCGGCCTCTGCTCGCGGTGCGTCATCGGGCCGCCGCGTGCTTTATGTTCCAGGTGCCGATCAATCGGCGCCCGATCGATCGGCACCCGATCCGCGGGACCGGCAACACTCGGCGTGAAAACCCACGGCTCGCACATGATGGGCACATCTGCGGCTGTGACGATACAAACCTGCAAGAGGAGGTGTTTGGGTGTCACTGACCGATTCGACGGTGGTGTGGCTGCTGTGGGCGGTCGCCGTCGGCGCTTTTGTCTGGACGATTGTTTCCTGGCCGAAAGTGGCGGGTGGCGGTTGGACCGCCGTCCTGCGGCGAATCGGACACCAGCTGGCCGTGGTCGTGCTCGCGGTCGCCGCGCTCGGAGCGACCCTGAACAGCCAGTACGGCTGGTATGCGAACTGGGCCGACCTCGGCGCCGGACTGGTCGGAACCGCTCAGGTAGACCAAATCCAGGCGGCCGGGGCCGCACCGTCCGACGCAGCCGCCGGACACTGGTCCGGCGGCGATCAGAGCGGTGGCGCAACGGCGGCGTCACCGATGCGCGACCGCAATCTCGGGCTCGTCGGAACACCCGGGCCTAACGGGCAATACCACACCTACACGATCCGCGGGCCGGTCAGCCAGGTGAGCGGTCAGGTGACGGTGTGGTTCCCCGCCGCGTACACCTCACCGGGCGCCAGTCGGCAAGGATTCCCGGTGATCGAAGCATTCCATGGCATCCCTGGTTCACCAGCTCAATTCTCGAACAGCCTCGACCTAGGCTCGGTGCTGGCCGGTCAGGTTGCCAACGGGAACATCGGCAATGCGATTCTCGTGATGCCCAACTTTGACCCGCGCGGAATCGACACCGAATGCGTCAACGGGGGCGCCAGGGCGCCCCGAATGGAGGACTGGCTGTCCAAGGACATTCCTGCCTGGGTCGATGCTCATCTGCGGGTCAAGGTGGACCGCGGAGCGTGGGCCACCATGGGGTTCAGCGCCGGCGGTTGGTGTGCCGGCATGTTGGCGATGAGGCACCCGAACGTTTTCGGCGCTGCGATCAGCCTCGGCGGATACTTTCAGCCGACTTTCGAGAAAAACTATCGTCCGTTCACCTCGACCAGTGCGCAGGGCCGGGAATACGACATGGTCGCGCTGGCCCGCCGCGATCCACCCCGAATCGCGCTATGGATACAAACGTCGAAAACTGACCCGATGTCTTACGGCACCACCAAGGAACTGCTCCGCATTGCGCGGCCGCCCCTGTCGGTCACCGCCGATGTCCTCACCAATGCCGGCCACCGGATGAGTGTGTGGGTGGATCTCTTCCCGCAGACGCTGCACTGGCTGGGACAGAAGATCCCGGGGTTCGCGCCGGTGCGGTAACCGTGATGCGCCGCGGCGGCGGGTGACGGGCACCTAGTGCAGTGTCTCAGTTTTGATTGACTGCTTGGAGGGCGACGCGACCGCGCTGCACCTTGGCCAGGATGTCCTCGGCCTTCGCGGTCCACACGAACGGTTTCGGTTGGTCGTTATGCGCATCCAGGTACTCCTGAATTTTTGTGATCAGATCGGGGACGCTGTGAAACACACCGCGCCGCAATGCCTTGTCCGTCAATTCTCGAAACCACCGCTCAACTAGATTCAACCAGGACGACGACGTCGGGGTGAAATGCAGGTGAAACCGCTTGTGCTTCGCCAACCACCGCTGCACATCGGCGTGCTTATGGGTCGCATAATTGTCCAGGATCATGTGCACCTCAAGGCCTTTCGGAACTTCCGTGTCGACGGTGTTCAAAAACTTGATGAACTCCTCGTGCCGGTGCCGGGGCAGACACGATCCGATGACCTTCCCGGTCAGCACATCCAACGCTGCGAACAACGTCGTAGTGCCATTGCGCTTGTAGTCATGAGTCATCGTCGCCGCCCTCCCCTTGACCATCGGCAACGACGCCTGCGTCCGGTCCAACGCCTGCACCGATGACTTCTCATCCATGCACAACACGATCGACTTCGCCGGCGGATCCAAATACAACCCAACCACGTCGATCCACTTCTCCTCGAACCTCGGATCGGCGGACAACTTGAACGTTTTCACCAGATGCGGTTTCAACCCACGCGCCGCCCAGATCCGCTGCACCGTCGCCGGCGACACACCCACCTTTTTCGCCATCGTCCGCACCGACCAATGCGTCTCACCTGCCGGCGTGGAATTGCGAGTCAAATCCACGATCTCGTCGATCTTCTCTTTCGGCAGCACCGGTTTCCGGCCACGGCCGTCGGCCACCTTCCCCAACTTGGCCACCCCGTCGCGGCGTTCGCCGTGTTGTGGACGCTGACGCCGTATTTGAATTTGAAGCGTGCCAGCGACGTCATGCTCCTCGTGTTTCGCCGACAGGCGTAACACTCTGCCCTACAAGGCATCGAGCGTGTCCGGCCCGTATCGGTAGCGGTTGCCCTGCGCGCGACGCTGCGTGCGCCGACGGCACCGGTGGCGGTGAATCACCAGAAGCGCGGCGAGGGACGCTGAGGTGGCCGATGCGGTGCCGGACGTCGACGGACCTGCCGTGCGTGTACAACAGACGGGCGCGGCCAAATGGGGCGCATGCCATAACATGGTCGATCGGTGGGTGGTGCAGATGGCCGGGGCAAGTACCGCTTCGGAGATCGACTTGGAGACGTTGTACCGCACGGAACGAGTTGGACTCCTTCGATTGGCGATGTTGCTCACGCAGGGTCGTTCAGTGGCTGAGGACATTGTCCATGACGCCTTCACTAATTTGCAGGCCCGCTGGGGGTCGCTGGAACACCGTGCTCACGCCGCGGGCTATCTACGGGTGTCCGTGGTGAACGGATCCCGCACTTATCACCGACGACGGAAAGTGCGTTGGGCCAATCGTGCATTCGAGCCCCTCACTGCGCCCTCGGCAGACTCGGCCGTAATTCGCGCCGTGGAGTATCGCACGGTCGTCACCGCTGTCCGGCAGTTGCCCAAGCGTCAACAGCAAATGGTCGCCCTGCGCTATTGGGGTGAGATGAGCGATGGTGAGATCGCAGCGGGTCTCGGGGTCTCCATCGGCACGGTCAAGTCAACTATCTCGCGCGGCCTGGCAACGGTGGGGCGCGCGATGGAACGGGAGCTGAGGCAATGAGCACCTTCGGTCTACCCGAGGTGGAGCGACTGCTACGCGCCGCCGCGGAGTTCACCGACGTGGAGGCCCGAGCAAGCAACGCGACCGTCGACGCGGCGGTCAGGTCGAGCCGTGCAGCAGGACACCGAAGGAACAGCGGCCGCTCGCTAGTGCTGGCGGGCGGTGCTGCTGCCCTGATTGTTGCCATCAGCGTGGGCGTGGCGATCCTGATTGGCCACCGCGGTCACTCGGCACTCCTGGGTGCGTCGCCGGTGCCCGCGATCACCGGGCCGTCCATTCGTAGCTCCGCGCCATCGGGTCAGATCCTGGTTCGCTCCTATACCTGCGGCCAGGCAATTGAACCGCCAACTGATGGGGGCACGCCTCAGGCGGTGGTGAAGGTTTCCATTCCTGGTGTGAAGGGGGCACCCAACGGCGCTCCGGTGGTCATGTACCGACTGGTCTCGACCGTCGCCCTGGATGTCGGGGTCCCCCCTGGCCGACCGCGCGTATTGGTTCTCAGAAACGGCAGGATCGTGGCGGGGCAGGATGTCACGGGGGGCAGCACGGCACACCCGCCGGTGGGGAGCAAAGTGTTACAAACCGTCAGGATTGATCCGACCCACCCTTACACGGCCACTTTGGCTGCTCCTGTGGGCATGCCATGCGGCGGTGTGTCCTGGTCGAGCCTGTGGAACTCCGATCATCAAGTGGCCGTCGTTGTCTCGGATAGGGAACTCACCTCGCCGCGTAAGCCGGGAAATGTCACCGGTGATGACCCGGTGATGGTGGCCACCAGATCCATGATCGGGTAATAGGACGCCCCGGACGGCACTGCCCACTCTTACGTAATGGGGTTCAGCTGGAGTTTGTCCGCGCGCAAGATATCAGGTGCTTCTGGCCAGTCGACTCTCTTCTGATCCGGGGTTCCGTCGGTGCCCCCAGCAGAGACCATGCCGCGCGCCTGGCGATTGTTGCTGGCATCTGTGCGGGCGAAGACAGTGCCGCCGCTATCACCGTTGACGGACCCCCAACCGTTGACGTCTACGCCTTCAACGCCTCGGGTGCTGTAGCCGCCGATGGAAAACCACAGGTCCTGATTGGTGACCTTGATGCCGCACGGCGTGCCGTGACCAAGGTAGGCGGACCGGGCGCCGGAATGGCAGACAAAGTCACCGACGTAGGAGTACGCGGCGCTGGTGAGGGGTTTCCATCCGGCGGTGTCGCTTTCATCGGCGTTGTTGTCGGCCCCATCGAGGGTTTCGGCGTCCCACTGTTGGATGCGGCCGGTGACGGCGCCGACGAAGTTGCCCGTGTGTCCGTTGCCCCAACTCCACGTGGGTCCGCCGCCGGTGAAAAGGTGTTGGCCGACGGAGAAGCAGTGCGCCGCGGTAATCATAATGGGATGGTGGTCGCTGGGCCGCACTGCGGGTAGGCCTGCCGTGCAGTACCTGCGACCGTCCGGGGTGATGACGTCCCCACCGATGAACGGGGTGCTGTCGTGCCACTTCACCGCCGCCCATCCAGGGCCGACGGGTTGCCCCGGCGATTGTGAGGTGCCCAGTCGCTCCGCCGAGGTGTCGTAGATTTTGAAGACGCGGCGGAACCCGTGTACGAAAGTGATTTTCACTCCAACACGTACGCCGCTGCTCTGCTTTGCGGCCAGCTGCGGGTTCGCCACTTCCACGTCCAGCCCCGACCCGCCCAGGGCTGGGCCGATAGCGTAGGTCTCGAACGGATGATCTTCGGAAAGGTAGACCGAGCGGGCGGCATCCAATTCCTGGATCGTATGGGCGGCCTTGCGGACCTGGACGATGCCTCCCCGAGCATCTACGGCAGCACCTGACTCGCCTGCCGCCATGATCATTGGCGCAGCCCGAGCCGGGTCCGTCACGTACAGGTCCACCTGATGGCGGTTCGGGTCCAGAACCACCTGCGAGAAGATGCCGACGTCGCCCCTCCCCGATGCGCTCAGAGCGGCCGCGACGGCACGAAGCGGATCCAGGTACTGAGCCTGCGCCACCGGGGACATTGCCGCGATCTGAGCATCGGTCAGGACCGTCGGCAGCGGGGCGGCCAGCGCCACCGGGGTCTGCAACGCCGCAGCGAAAGCCACCGCCGCTATCACCCCCAGGGCCACCCGGCATCGACGGTTAACGTCCATCGGGCCTCCTGACCTTCAGCGTATCAAGGCCCGTACCCTACCGCGCGAGCGCGCCAACCCGGCAGAGGCTGCCCTGAACGGCGCGAAAGCACTCTGGGCACTCCAATTGGGACACAGACGCTGCCCTGCGGCCACCAAGCCGCTAGTTCTGGGCGCGGTTTGTCTCTCACCCACCCGACCCTTCACGGATCTTGTCTATCCTCGGCACCTCGCAATTTCTGTTCGAAACCCTTTGTGCCAGGTCCGTCCACCTCGAAGGACGCCCCGGTCCGGCCCCGGCTTGCCAGCTCTGACCTGAACGGCAGCGACCAGCAGCAGCTCCTACCTCGCGTGCGGTGATGCTGTCCGGGGACGGGCCGCGGTGACGTGGCCCGAGGGTTTGGCTGTTTTGTCCGGCCCGGGTCGTTACTGGTTGCGTGGT
>JAABUL010008368.1_pt1 | contig 10565 bp, 1 predicted proteins | sample 5559151 | NCBI WGS metagenome assembly JAABUL01 (sample SAMN10711876, study PRJNA513368) | rock metagenome | isolation source: Antarctica rocks | place: Antarctica: Victoria Land, Pudding Butte sud | reverse complement strand
TATCGATAAATCTTTATTTAATTCGATTAATTGTTTTCTTTTTTGTAATTTTAAATATTATTAAAAAATTATATTGTTCTAAAATTAATTCGAAATACTAAATTTGTTTTTTGTCGAATTTGTATAACTTTGCAGAAATAATTAGAAACTAAAAGTAATTTTTTGTTTTTTAAACTAGTAAGAATTTTGAAACTTGTTTATTTTCTAAAATAATAAAATAATCTATTCTTAATCAAGAATTTTGAAGAGAAAAACCAAAAAAAACTATATTTTATATTTTAACAAGTTCTGCTATTTAAAAACAATAAAACAACAATATTGTTTTTTATTTTTTAATAAAATTATATTAATATACTTTAAAAATAGTATCTAAATTTTTATAATTGTAATAAATTGAATTCTTCTATACTTTTAATTTATAAATAAATATGCAAAAAACAAATATATAATTTTATTTTTTAAAATTTAAGTATTTTATACAAGATATTTAGAGAAATCTTATATTCTAATATTTTAACAATTATTCTAATAATATATTACGCACAAAAATATCAGAAAAAATATAGATATTAACTACTATTTTTGAGTTTTCTATATAATAGATATTAAGATTTCTTTTATTTTTTAAAATATTTTCTATAGAATATATGTTTATATTTTAGTATTATATCGATTTGATTTTTGCAACAAATAATATAACTCGAAATATATCTAGCAAAACATTGCAAATAATAATTTTTGCAAATCTTGTATTTTTTAATTTAATCTATACTATATTTGTAATTAAAGTTTTTCTTAATTTGCAATTCAGTATATAGTACTATATTTTTTTTTTATAGTTTTGTAATAATTGTTTTTAAATCTCTAATATTTTTTTTGTATTAAAATTGTTATATAATACAAAAGTTAAATAAGATCGAAATTTTAATAAATATTTAGTTGTTTTAGTCTACTTTGTTAAACTAATTGCAAATCGACAAACAATATATATTAGTATTTATTAGAAATATTTTAAAAAAACATTTTATTAAAAAATCGAGAATTCTAACAATATAAAAAAGAATAATTTAGAAAAAAGTTTAGTTCTATAATTAAGAATTTAGTTTTTGTAAAACGCAAATTGTTGTTTTGTCAAAAACAGTTTTTAAAGTTATTAGAATTTTTAATATCAATATTTTTTTCAATTTTAGTATTAAATTTTGTTATATTATTCTTGACTTTTAAAAAATATTTTGTCAAAATAATAGATGGTAGAACGCTTAGTTACTATATAGGAGTTGGGACTTTGCCCATCTATATATATTGGTCGAAGCTACTTGGACCGATTACGTAATGTTGAGTCGAATAGTATTGAATTAAGTAGTATTGAATCGAGTAGTATCGATACTAGATTAAATCGATTATAGTATTTCGATACTCTTACTTAATCTAAGTTCAAAAATTAGCTTTTACAAAAATTATATTTTATATTTTGTTAAGTTTAAAGTTTATTTTAAAACTACTAGATTTCAAGCATCTTTCTAGCAAAAGTAAAAAAAGTGTATAAAAATTCTCTATTAATAATTTATATACAAATATACGTATATTTACGAGTTCGAGATGCTTTAAAACTTAAAAAATATATAAAAAATAAAATTCTAATAAGAGATTATACAAAGGTTGTCAATAATATTTAATAACTTTACTAATAAGACAAAAAAAACAATAAATGCAAATTTAAATAAATAATACAAAAATTAATAATAATAAATATAGCAACTATTTAGTCGCAAGTTATCTAGATAACTAAGTCTAGTATCTATATTTAAAATTCTAAGTAATTTAGTTATTAAGTTAGTTTAAGAGTTTGTTAAAATATTTTAAATATATTACAAGAAAAAGTTTTAATTAACTTGTTAATTATTTGTTTTTTATTAAAAATATATTTTAGTTTAATCTAGTTATTTGCGATTTTTTTGCAAACAAATTGAATTTAAATGTCTATATACTTTGTTCAAATATATTGCGCAAGATTTTTAGCAAACACTATAACTCTTTAGTTGTTGCAATAGATAACAATAACAACTAGATACAATGTCGAAAGCATTAAAAAAATCTTAACAACAACAAGAACTCTAGACGTAAACAATAATAATAATAATAAATAAAATAATTGCAATTGCTTTAATAGTACTTAAAGTTAAATAATCTTCTTAACAACTTATATTTGCTTAATATATTCGACTTTGCAAGTAGAAAAAGCAACAATTAATTAATATTTAAATAATTAACTAATAGCAACACTCTCTAGATTAAAGATATACTCAAAAATAAAACAACAAATATTTTAATTCTTATCTTAGTTGACGTCGATATAGTTTAACAAGAAACAAATACTTTTACAAAAAGTAAAACAAAAATCAAAGATATTTCAAAAATAACAAAATATTTGTTTAATAATCTTCTAGTAAACGTCGATAAGATTAAAAATATATTTGTTTATTACTAAAACAACAAAAGCAATATTTGATTAAATATCTAGTATTGCATATATAAGAAAATCGATTGTTAATTAATAAATATAACAATAATCTAGATCTACAATATAGTTCAAGTCAATAATATATATTTTAAATATATTTATAAGAATAGCGACTAATTTATATTTTTATATTTTGTAATTTTTTAATATCTTTTTTAGATATACTTTTTAACTTAAATAGAAAATTTAAGTTGCAAGATTGCGCTCAATTTTAATTTCTAAATATTGTTAAACAAAATCTAAATCAATTATTTTAAATCGATTAACAAAAGTTCTTTTAATAATATCGATAAACTTCTTGTTAATATTAACAATTAAGAGATTGTCTATATAGATAACAATAATAGTAAAGTTATTAATAAAAATATTTAGAGTACAATTTAATAAACAAAAGTAATACTTCTTAAGAAATATTGCAAGAGTATTATATTATACTTAAAATAATTATTTAAGCTTATAGATAGCTTTTTTAAATTAATAAATGTTTTTGTTTTGCTTAAAATTGTAAATTTTTTTTATATAAATCTCTTTATTAATATTTTTGTAAAAAAAGATAGTAACAATATCTATTTGCTTTAAGTTCTAGTTGTTAACAATAATAAAGACAAAAATAATCTTATAGCTTATAAACTTAATTACAATTGCAAAGATTTTAATATAATTTAGATTTTTGCGTTGTTTAAAGTCTCTAATAACTTAACAAACTTGTTATAGTTTTAGACTAAATAGATTTTGCTCTTCGATTACTCTTCGGATTTTCGCTCTCTAGTCTCGAGTATACTACGAGTAACGTCTAGCGTCTTAATATCTATAGTACTTATACTTATTTTTTGTATATAGTTAGTTTTGTATAGTTAGTATTCTTATCAATTAACTATATACTAGCTATTAAAGCTCTAATTCTAATATAATACTAGCTATTTTTTTAGACACAACTCTACAAATTCTATTTTAAAAATACTTATATTTGTTACTTTTTTTGTTTTACAAAACAAGATCTAGATATAAAGTTATTAGAATAGATGCTTTGCAAAGCGTAATTAAGTTGCAACAATAAATATCTCTTAATCGATATATAACTTAACAATATTTAATTTTGTTAATTCTCTAATAAATCTACTAGAATAGATGGACAACAAATTGTTCTAACTACAATTTAGTAAATCTACTAAAATAAAATTAATAGATTTGCTAAAATAGAGAAACAATAAATTGTTTTAACTTCGATTCAATAAATTTGCTAAAATAATATTAGTAAGTTTGCTAGAATAAAGTCAATAAATTTGCTAGAACAACAATTACAATACAATTTTGTTGTTGTTTTTGAGCAATACTTTTATCTTTGTATACTAGAAGATTTGCTACGCAATAGAACAATATTTTAAGCAATATCTATTTTCGATATCGAAAATTTTGTTTTGCAAATAATATAAGTTCTTTAATATTTATATAATATTAAATATATTTAATCTCGAATTTCTATTTTTGTTTACAAATATTTGTATTATTTGTATTATATCTATATTTATGATATAGTTAATAAGAAAACAATTTTAAAAAGCAAATTCAAATTTAGTTCTAACAAAAATCGCAAGTTATTTAAAAAACTCTTAATAAATAAAAATTAATTAAATATTAATATTGTTTCTTGTTACAATTACTATTCTATAAACTCTCTATTAGATTAAAACAATATTAAAAAAAAATTGAAACTCGAAGAATATTCTAATCTATTTAAAAACAATATATTTGAATTCTTGTTGCTTGTTTAATTTAATTTTTACAAAATTATAATTAACAAAATAATCGAATTAAATTTGTTTAACATTATAGATTTGTTAAATATATTATTTTGATCTTTAATATATTGGTTGCTAGATAATAATTTTGTTCAACTTTGTAACAAATATATTAAGAAAAAAAACAAAAATAAAATAAAATAATATTGTATTCTAGTTAATCAATTTAACAATTTTAACAAAAATTAACAAAAAATATTTTAACTTTTTTAAAAAGTAGTTAAAAGTAATTTAAAAAAATAGCTTTAATTGTTTTATAAAAATAGTATTATAATTGTCGAATTTCAAATTAATAAGAAAATTAATCTTAACTATATTTGTAATTTAAAAATTTAAATTAATTTCTTAAAAATATATTTAAATTAAGTAGAATTAATAGTAAGTATCTAAAACAAAACAATTAATTGTCTTCGATACAAATACAATAATATATTAGCTTAATACAATTTGTTTAAAGCTATTATATATTAATTAAAATAAAAGCTTTCTTTGTTTTAAATTAAAAAAACTATATTTATTAAGTTTACTTATATAATTTACAACTTTAATAGCAATAACAAATATAACTACTTTTATAGACTTAACTCACAAGCAAAAAATTAATTTAACAATATTTATTTTGTTTATAATCTTAAATTGAAGCTATAAAATATAGAGAACAATAAATACTTTTTAAATTTCTCTATTTTTATTAAAAATCTTGAAAAGTTTAAACAATAAATTATTATATTAATTTCTAAGTTTAGCAATATTTCTTAATATTTTGTTTTTAAAAAACTTAAATTTAGTTTTGTTATTATTAAGATTATTAACAATATTTTTAAAGAAATTAAATATTGCTTACTTAATAAATCTATTAATTCTTATTTAACAATAAATAATTTACTTAAAAATCTAAGTACTTAATATAACAATTTAGACAAAAAATAATATAATTTTGTTAAGATTATATTGTTTAAATTTGTTATAAAAAATATCGAAATCTTTAATTAATATATTAATTGCTTTATATTTATAATAATTAAAGTCTTTATATTAAAAGTTAATAAAATATACAAAGATTTAAACTATAGATTTTAAAGTTGCTATATTATTTTAACAAGTTATACTATTCTAAATTAATTTATTAGATTAATTTGTAAAATTAATCTAAAATTTCAACAAATAAAGAAATTTTGTTCGATAATTATTCGAACTTCTATCTATATATAAGCTATTAATAATATTAGTAAATATAATAATTGTATCGATATTTTTAAACTTTCTAAATATATTAGTACAAATATTTGCAATATTAATAGTTTTAGTACGCATGTTTTTATTTGCAATTGAAAACAAAATATAGAAGTATAGTTTTAAGCTTTTAAGAACAAAATTAAGTCTTTAAATTTTTATCGAAAATATTTTAAATCAAAATATAGATTGTATTATAAAGATACTTTTTGCAAAAATAAATTAATTAAAATTAAAAATAAAGTTTTTGTTAAACTTAAAATTTATAATATTAGCAACTTCGAATTAAAAATATTTAGAGAAGATAGTTTTTCTAATATTTTAGATAACAACTTAGATAACTTTAACAAGTTAAAAAATTAAATATTTCTAACAAGAGTTGCAATTTAAGATAGAAATTAACGTTTATAAAAAATACAATAAAGAAATTTGAAATTATATTTAATTTATATAATAGAATTTTGTTTGTTAAAGTCGAACTTAATTCTAATGATATTAACAACAAATTGCTTAATAATAAGCAACTAGATTTTTATATTAAGATTTGCTCAAATTAATTTTATCTATTTTTTAATAAATACTATATTAAAATAATACTACTTATTAATATCGAAGTTTTTAATAAAGTCTTTGTTAATAAAAAGTTTGTTAAACTTTATAAACTTTCTATTATATTGTTTTAGAATTCTATTAAATTGCGTCTAGTTAATAACAAATTTGTCTCTAATATTATCTATATTGCTTAAATTATTGTTAATTTTAGCAAGCATATTAATATTTTATAATATTTAATAATTAAATTGAAACAATTTGCAATTATTCTCAATATATTTTAAATTAAAAAGCATAATATATAAATTAAAGATAATATACAAGTTCTTAAATTTAATCTCGATTATTGTATAGAGTATTGCTTGTTAGATTAATAGTTATTAAAGATTTTTAGCAATTAACGCAAACAATTAGAATATTTGTTTTTAAAGTCTTTTAATAAAATTAATATTAATTAAATAAGTATCTTTGTATTCTTAAAACTTGTTATTAAAAAAAACTACAAAACAATTGTAATATTGTTCGAATATTTTGTTATATTAAATTAATTAAAGAAAAACAACAAATATCTAGCTTGTATTGTAGATAACAATATAATTATAGATATTGCAACTATTATTTTTAATAACTATAACAAATTTTATATTAAATTTAAACAAAATTCTTTAAATATAAAACAACTTAAAAAGCAAATATATTCGAAATTTAAACAATAAATTAAGCTCTTTAATTTACAAGAAGTTAACAAGTTGTTATTTAATAAAAGTATTAATTATATTATTAATTTTGTTTCAAAAACAATTTTTTCGATTAAAAAAGTCTACAATATATTTTGTTTAAAAGAAAAAATTATTAGAGTCTATTTAAATAATATAAAGAGCAAAAATTAAATTTATAATAATATCTTACAATTTATTGTTTTTATTTTTATAGTTAAAAGATCTAATAGAGATTTGTATATCTATATAAACTATAGAGATTTTAATACTCTAATAGTTAAGAATTGCAATATTCTATTGTTAATTAGAGAAATTTTATAACAATTATACAAAATTAAGTACTATAGCAAATTTGATATTATTGTTGTCTTTAACAAGATTCGAATACGTTTCAATAACAAATATAAAACAACTTCTATTATTTGTTATAATTTGTTTAAATATATTGTAATATCTTTTAAATTATATAATATTTTAACTATATTTTAGTTTTTTATTAATAAGACTCTTAGTTTCTATTTGAACAATTTTTGTATAATCTATATAAATAAAGTTTTTGCTAACTTTTATAACGCAAATCTTTATTTAAATATTAATAAGTTTTTTTTTTTTGTTAAACAAATTAAATATCTAGATCTAATTATTATTACTAAAAAAATTAAATATATTCTTAAGTAGAAAACTTCTATTTGCATGCGCAATATATAGATTTTTCTAAATTTTGTTAATTTTTATTGATAATTTATCTATAACTATTCGAGTCTAGTTAAATCTTTATTAGTATTTAGTAAACTCAAAAATAAAAGTTTTGGTTTTTTATAGCAATTTAATAATTTTAAAGATCTTGCGTTTAAAGTTTTTAAAAAAGTTTTTATTAATTAGTTTATTCTATATTATTTCGATCTTAATTTAAAGATTTAAATTAAAAACAATATTTTTGATTTTGTAATTATTATTGTACTCTTGTAAATAAACTCGAATAAATTGTTTTACTTAATAATTTATATATTTAAAACTATATTGTTTGCAAAATACAACTACAAGATTTATAACAAAAAAACTATTAATTATTGTTTGCGCTTTTAAAAAGTAGTATTTAAAGTCTATTAATATATTTGTTAAATAGCTTATTAAAATTATTATTAATTATTGTAATCTGAAGTATTTTATAACTATTAAGCAACTTAATTGTTGTTAAGCTTGCTAAATCGAGTTTTTGTTTAATTTTAATTTTAAAATTATCTATTAATTAAATATATTAGACACAAAATCAAACAATCTAATTAAACAATTATAGAATTTGCTTTTTGATAAAAACAATTCTTGCAATTAGTTTTAATAATAAACAATTTTTAAATAATACAACTTAAAATCAAATATAGTTAAAGTTATTGTATTAATTTTGCTACTATTAAATATTATCTACAATTTAGTAGCAAAATTAATTAATTTATTTTAAGACTTTATTAAGTCTAAAATAATTGCTAACAAAAGAATTGCAAAAGTTTGCAAAAAAATTTATTTAAATCTTACTAATAGCTAACAAAGATATAAAATTATTTACGTTTTTATTGTCTATAATATTTGTATTACTTTAACAAAATAAATTTTGCTTTATTAGATCTTTTTTGTTTGCTTTTTTGTTTGCTATTGTTGTATTTACAATTTCTTAATTTACAATTTCTTTGTTTTTAATTGTCGATTTTGTTTTTCTTTTAAATATATTTATTTTATTTATAACTTAGTTATTTATATTTGCAATTTTTTTTACAATTTAGTTCTTATTTGTTGTTGCAATTAATTTAACAAAAAAAAGAAGTTTAAATTAGAATTTAATTTCGAACTTTTTGTTTAACAAATATTAAAAATATATTTGTATAACAAAAAGATAAAACAAATTATTTAAACTAAAAAAACTTATAAACAAAAGATTTTAACTATTTTTTGCAAAACAATTAAGCTAAAACTTGAAAATTGCTCAATAGTCGAATATTTAATAATCAAAATTAAATATTTATTTGTTTAAAACAAAATATATATTTCTTAAAGTAAAAATAATATTCTTCGAATCGAAATAATTAGATTTTAGTATAAATTGTTAAGTGCTAAGTACTTAAATCGAATAATTATACTTAAAAAAATACAATATTACTACTATTAATCTATATTATATTTAAATATTAAAAAATATATTAAAAGTTGTTCAATTTATAAGTACGTCAAATTATATTACAAATATAAGTACAATCTATTAAAATCTTTATCTATTTTAGATTGTTATTAATAAAATAAATTTTGCAACTTTATTATCTTTTTGCTACTATATTACTATAAAGAAAAGATCTTTTAATATATTTTAATAATAGTTAACAAACTATTTAAGAATAAGAAGTTTATATTTATAGATTTTTTAAAAATTAAAATTGTTGTTTAAATCTTTATTAACTTTGTCTAATATACAAAGAACTTTTTAGTTATTATTGTTTTCAATAGAGATACTTAATTTATTGCTTACTTCTAACAATATTTTTGCAAAAAACTAAAAACTAAAACTAAATTGTTAATTGCGTTTTATTTAGAAATCCACAATTAAATTAAAAATATTAATATTGTTTTTAAGCAATATTTTCGAGTATATATACAATATAATTAGAATAATTAAATTAATTATTTTGTTATTATTAAATTTGTTGCAAACAATTATATTAGCAAGTCTACAAATTTATTATTTTTTTTTATTATTAAAAACTATCTATTATAATTAGATCTAAAATTACTCGAAATTTTTTCTAATAATAGTATATTTAAGACTTGTTGCAATATAAAGAATATTAATAAGATTATTAAAAAAGATCGAAATCTTGCAAAACTTTTTTTGTTAAAAATTTGTTTAAATTTAAATTAAACAAATCGAGTTTACTAATTGCAAATGTATTGCAATTTTAGAATTTAAGATTGATAATTAAGTTATACTTAATATTCGAAATATTAAAATAACTTAATTATATAAGTTTTTGAAATATAAAAATACAAATTTCTATAAAATTATTTAAACAATTAACAATTATAAGTTTATAACTAACAATTGTTTTAACTTTGTTGTTAACTTCTATTATAAATATTTAGACGCAATAGAGTTTTATTAAATATTTAAGATATCTTCTAATTAAAAATCTAATAAGTAGAATAATTTATATCTATATATTTTTTGCGCTTTTCTATTATTGTTGTTGAAATATTGTTTAATATATATCTATAGTACTTGTTGTTATATCTAGAATCGATTTCGAAAATATACTATTAATATATTATTATTGTCAAGAGTTACTTGTTATATATTTGCAATCGAAATTAAATATTTTTTCAAAATTAGATTTATTCGATATATCGCTTTATCTTTTGCGTTAGTTAATAAGAATTTCGAAAATATATTATCAATATATTACTATTGTTAAAAGTTAGTCGATATATACTCGCAATTCTTGTTGTTGTCTTTATAGTACTTTTGCTAGACATTTTATAATTGTCTCTTCTAAAAATTCTTCAAATTAGAATTGATTTAATATTTCTGAATATACGCACAAATATATATAAATTACTATCAAAATACTTTTGTATTATTTTCTCTCTTTGTATTGCAAATTTAGACAAATATATTCAAATATAGTTAAAATTTGACAAATTTCGATTTTTTAATATTGTTACTTTCTTTTGTTGTTGTCGATCTTTTTTTAAATTACG
>JAABUL010008366.1_pt1 | contig 10567 bp, 16 predicted proteins | sample 5559151 | NCBI WGS metagenome assembly JAABUL01 (sample SAMN10711876, study PRJNA513368) | rock metagenome | isolation source: Antarctica rocks | place: Antarctica: Victoria Land, Pudding Butte sud | reverse complement strand
GGGGGGTCGTGCTGGGGTTATATCGCTATTGTGGACATTGTCACTTCTGTGTTTTATGTGATTTTGGGTTCATCTCACTGTTTGATTCAGTTTCAATATTTCCTGGTTACAACGTCTGAATCTCTTTGTTTTCCGGCCATCGAATTTCGGCAAGGTGCAAATCCAGTCCTTGTTGTGAAAATTTCTGTTGCTCGCCACAGGTTTCCCCACGTCGAATGTACTGGAAGACTCTCAACAGCTGGGCATCTCACACCGTGTACCGCCTCCTTGACAACAGGGAACCACTCAGCCCTAAATATGTGCTCGAGCTTGACCTGAGACTCGTGCATCTCCTGGGTACCCGGTGGCCTGTGCAAAACGAATTCAGCAACCCTGCCAAACTCCGGAAGGTCGTCACCGCGGTGGCGAATCATCACCAGGGAATCCTTACGCTTCCTTTGCAGCGCACTGCCCACCGCCGCCATTCGCCGCAGGCACAAGTGAGTCAACTGCGTGCACGAAACGAGCGCATTGGCCAGGCTGACGGGCGCCTTCAGGTGTAGCGTCGCACGAATGCGGGCCGCGCCGCCGCTGCCCAGCACTCGGTGGTCCTCCGGGAGAGCGGCTGCATGGACCAGCTGCAGCGCTGTCAGCTGCCCCAGCAGCAGTGCTGCCTCATTGACGAAGCTGGCGACGCCGGTGTGCGGAAGCGACAGGCTTCTCAGGTGTTGCCAGGAGCTGCGGCCGGCGACTTCGCTGCCCAACGTCAATGGCAGTTGCTCAGAGAGCGGCTGCGCCCATGGTAAGCTCGCGCAGCTGAGGGGGCATGCGCCCATGGTCGCCAGCAGCGACTGCAGTGCATCGCCGCCGAGCTGTTGCTCAATCAAATCAAGCTCCACAATCTGCAAAACCATCGCACACCAGCAGTCTTAGCCCAGTTCGGATCAAATGCAGGGCCCCATTTGATCCCGGGGTACGAACCCGGGGTACGGACGGACAATGAACACCGAGTCGGCTTTATACGGGTGTTGGCAATCATATAAGCGGCGGGCGCACCTGCAGATTAGGTGCGCTGGAGGCTTTGATGACGCGGGTGATTGGCTCAAATCCCAGATCCCTCGCCGACAACTTGCCGAGCTCGAGCTCGCGCAACGTTGTCCATCCTCCGGCAGGCAGCTGTTTGAGGCTGTCCCCACTTGCCGCCCCGCTGACGCTGAGCCCGCATAGCTCCATGTTGGGTAACCATAAAATGCTGGCCGCAGTGCTGTCCACCTGCAATGATATGACACATTACGTATCACCTGAAGGCGTCACGTACAACATAGCATTTTAACAAATGCCTCATGTGCGAGCGGGCTGCCATGGAAAGATGCGCACACCATGCGCAAGCGCAAACCTGTGCTAGCTAGCACAGGAAAAGCTATAGCTTTTCTAATCAGCTCCAGTGAATAAATTGCCTCACGTCTTTTGTCGTTGCTGCTGTACAGCCAGTGGGCAAAGGCCTCCATGGTCGTTGTGGAGGGGCGCACACCGCAAGGCACGCCGCATACTCGATGTCAAATTCAGGCGGCACGGCGGCTCGCGTTGCATCCCGCCACCGCTTGTACACGAGGTCGTTCCGCACACTACATACGCATACGCATGTTATGGGAAGGTCACGGAGTGGCCACAAGTATGCCTCGGCAGACGTGGCTCCCAATCAGAATGGTATTTGGTCAGGAAATCCGTGGCCGATCTTCAATGCGTGTTTGCTCATTCCTGCCGACATTTTGCGGGAAGCATGTACTAGACTCTCGCCAGTAGCTCTTGCGGCAGCTGGTCAAAGTGCCCATGCGGTTGTGCCATTGCACCACTGAAAAACAAGGGGTGCGGGGGAGCACACAGGCAAAGCACTGGAAGATTTGTTCGCTGCAAATTGGAAGGCGCAAATGATGTAAGACAATCTTGTGTGGTCGGTGCCGCCATCTGAGTGCGTCGGCCTCGTCCGAGGGTCGTATGGGGGGTCTATGGTACCCAGTACGGAAAGCTTCCTGTGAGGGTCGGACCGACCCTCGCAAAGACACAGTCGAAGGGATAAAAAGTATCGCAAAGGATAAACACAAACATATCGCCCCGGATACACGCCGGGGCCCCAAGTGAAAAGCGCCGCTTTGACAGCTGCGGCGTGAGAAGATGGCTGGGAACTCACCGCCGTCCCTGGAAAAACGACGCGCACGTCAAACCGAGCACAACAACCAGTTTCTAGCGCGCTGTGGACTGTCTATCAACCGGCCGTTGGCTGTTCAGCCCTCAAGGCCGTTCCTCGCCAGACACGCAAGTCGCAGCGTCCAGCCGGAAACGTTGCGCGTAAACAGCAGCCATCCAGAGTCGCGAAGCCACAGGCGTTTGGACTATTGTTTGAGGCCAATCGCAGCAGCAGCAGTGGCAGCAGCAGCGGCAGAAGCGATTGCAGCAGTAGTCGCTCAGCTCAGCAGGTGACGACGCGCTCCGACAACAGCTGGACCGACGACGGCGCTTTTGTCGCAGTGCAGCCCGGCCCGATGGACCAGGCTACAGGAGCAGCGATCGGCGCTTGGGTTGCTGCCATCAATGCGCTGGGCAAGCCGGCCCTCTGCGGCAAGGAGTTGGTGCGCGCAGTCGCCTATTTGCTGGTGGTCCACGCCATGCACCAGGTCCATGAGGTGCGCTGTACTGAAATGTAACCAAGTCCACAGTACTGAAACGCTTCGGCGCGATAAGAGTAGAATGATCAGTTTGAGATGCGCGTGAGTCCAGGTGCCAACACGGCGTGCTTGGGCTCGACTGCCTACTTGGTCGGTCGCAGCAATATGCCTTTACACCATGAGAGCGGTGCCCCGCAGGTGGCCGGGAACAAAGGCCTGGACGTGGTGCGATACCTCTTGACGCCAATTTTGGACAATTGGCACAAGGCGCCGAGCAAGCCTGACGCCCTGCGGCCAACTGAGCAGTCTTCCATTGAGGCGGCGCTGAACTGCATTGTGGCCGGGCAAATCCCAGGTGGGCATTTGTAACCTCCGAGAGCTGCATGCAGTGTGCAGTGTGCTAGTGAGCATTGTTGATCAATGCGCACTCGGCACGTGGAGCACTGGGGCAAATCATGGCGGGCGGCGGCGTATCATCAACGATGTTCATGCCTTGTCTTGCGCCAGGCGCCGCCGATATGGTAGGAGCAACTTCTGGGCCAGAGCGCAAGGTCAGGGGCCCCAAGGCGCCGGCATACACGAAGCAAAGCAGAGAAGGTCACCTGTTGGCTCAGGCCGCACGCGTCATATGTTATTACCCACACATCGCCAAGCCCAACCCATTCCAGAAAGAGGTAGCTGTTTGTGGACCAGCTCTCCGGACATTGCAAGCTTTAGATGCTTTGAACACTGTGCACTCCTTGCATAGCACTGCCGCCATGTATGTATGTGGATGTGTTTGTGATTTTTGCATTCATCTCTTCACTAATCGAACTTGGTCACAGGTTGCAACGAAGTTGAAAATCTCAGCCACAACATACGGGCTGGGCGGCGACATGGGGAAAGATCCGAATCTGCCATGCTGGGAACGGTGGGATCACTATCGTGCGGCAAACGAGGACAAGGTCCGGGCGCTGTTCGATTGGGATATGTTTCCTCGTTCTTCCACAACAAAAAATTGCCACACACTATGGTTTTTGATCACACCATGCATGCCGTCCCTCATGCGTTCGCTGCCATCTTTTGACAAAAATTGAGCGCTGACCACTGTATACGCTGTCACACACAGGTCACAGAGTGCACGGCAAAGCTGGTAGAGCTCGTGCCCGGTGCCGACACTGAGCAAGCCTACCATGCATTCAAAACTGCCTACAGCAACAGGTGGCACAAGTCTGAGAAGGCAAAGGCGGCCTGGGCGGGCAGGGGGCCGCCCAAAACCCGTAAGGAGGTACGGACTTCCTCGTCTCACACATCAAATCGTTTCCATTCTCGAGCAGCAACGTTTTTCTCTGTCCCATTGCCATTGCGCAACAGACCATTCAAACCCACATGTGTTACCTCGCATGAAATGCGGGTGAGTGCCACGATGCAACAGGGCGGCGTGGCAGCAACCAACAATGCGCTGTCCGGCTGCGCCAACGGGGCCGCGGGCGCAGGCAGCAGTGGCGATGCCACATCTTGCGCAACCAACGGCGCAGCCGCAGCCAACGCTGCCGAGGGCAATAACAACGGCGCGCGCGAACTGCCCAGCATGCTGAGGGGCGACGATGATGCGGCGGCAGGGCTGACAGCCAGCACCACGGGTAATCTCTGATTTGGCTATGCACAGATGCAGATTGGAGCGCACCTGCATACTCTGCAATAGGACAAAGCGGCACTTTGCCTTGTACACATCCTCAGTACTGGCTAACGCTCGGATCCTAAATGGCATCATCCCCATGTGAGGCAGAATTTGCACATCGGTGCGTTTGCGCATGCCAGGTACCGCGATGCACGCCCCAGGCGCGTCGGCAGTTGCGTCTGAGACACCGGTGGATGGAGTGCTGGTGGACGGCGCGCGCTCGCCCGCGAAGGCCACCTACAAAGGCAAGCCCTTGGCCACTGTCTTCAAGTGACCACCTTGCATTGCGAAGTTGAAGGATGAAAATTCTCGCAAGTCAGTTTCGCCCGTGGTGATAGTCGGACGCTCGCCTAGTTTCGACTTTGTGTCATCAATGGTCTCATGCGCCGCTCAGCTTTCATGCACCGGCTTGTGTTGCAGCGTGGATGGGGGACTTTGCGGATGATGCCAAGGATCCGGCCGACTTCGGAAGCCACCTCGAGTACTTGAAGGCCGCCAACATCATCACCAAGGCCGGCAAGACGGCCAGCAAAAGGCTGGTGCGTCTCATCGGATCCCACCCATCAACACCCAGCGTGCCCATCACCATCGGCTGCGCAGTGCTGCTGGGCGGTCAGGTGTGTGTCTCAAAACTGCTGCCCTAACTCGTGTCGTCGTACATTCAGTCACGTCATTGCTATGATCCCATGTGCTCCATGTTCGTGCAGCAACGTTTGTTGATATGGATGATTTGCAGCCTCGCTTCTTGGCCACCACATCGGTTTGAAACCTTCGGACATGGCAGTGGAACGCACATGCAGAAAGTCTCGGACGACAATGACTCGGTGCTAATTATGGACGTGAACATCACCATCACGGCGGAAACCCTCGCAAAGAAAATGGGGTCATCGCGCGGCCTCAACTTCATGGGCGCCACTAGCAGCATGTGGGTGCAAACCGCAGACGGCGTCATGGCGATGCAGGTGAGAAGCCACAGTGTTGCATCGAGCACACATGGCTGTTGTAGCTCACGGTGTGTTCGGGATCACGGTTGATTCATGAATCAATCATGAACACAGATATAACACCTACAACACCCAACACTGCAGTTGGTGCTCGATGTGTGCTTCGCAGGGCACGGCGGCGCAGTGGTGCCTGAAAGGAATGTTGGCCACGTACGCGGACGGCACGGCGGTCAACCGTTCCAGCAAGCGCAAGTCGCCAATTCCGCCAGCAAGTGACGTTGAGATATGAGCAAAAGAAGAGGCCTGGCGAGTAACTGACCCAGGTGACGATAGTTTGCTTATTGCAAATGATCCTTCCATCCACACCTTGCGCCACGAAGCTTCACAAAACCAAGGCAAGTACACACTTGTGTGCTTTGGTGCCATGCAGAATAAGGCGTGCGGAGGGCGGCCACAGCCTCCGCAGCTTCGAGCGTTGCCGTCCTTCAGCAAGCTGAACGCTCATGCCAAGGCCCTATCGTCACATTGTCTCTACTACTTGCAAGTTGGGCCCATGCCCTCGAGTTGGACTTGGGGTTTTACATCGCCGTACAGGGGTCACACGGGCACTCGTACTGGGGCTGTGTGGCATGATAATTGTACCGCGTGGGGACCCCACCGAGGCGTCTTGCAGCTCCATAAGCCCCCATGAGGCGCCCATAGAGGCTTCTATGGGTTTTTACATCGCCATAGAACCCACTTATGACACTCCGGCACCAACCCCCCATACCCCTGCAAAACATGAGTGCAAACCCAAACATCAAGACACCGAATCCTGCCTGAGGGGCAGGATGGTATGGGAGTTGATGAAAGCGAGCCACCACTGCTGCCGCCGCCGCCGCCACTCCCCCTGCCGGAGTTCGTGGAAGTCGCTGCCACATTGGGCGTGCATTTCACAAACGACCACACGGGCGCCGACACCGCGGCGGCAGCAATGGACTGGCCAGAGCTTCAGCAGCGCGTCCAGGAGCGCCAGGCAAAGCTGGCGTCCTTCCCGAAGCCTTTCTCCGCCTTCGGCCGTGTCTCGGCAGCTCTGGCTACGCCATGGCCCGCATTCTTTACCACGCCGAGTTTGCCGGTTGCCCGCCACCCGCTCTGCTCGCACGGCTGGAGAAAGCCACCGCCGCGCTCGTGGACCACGCCGCCGACCCCACTCAGCCGTCAAGGCGGCTCTTCGCCGGCGTCAACGCCTCCCTCCAGCGCGGCAGACCAGCAGATGGCGGCTTTGGCGTCCTTGCCCTCCAGGAGCACATCCCCGCCCGCCAGGCCCAATGGGCGGTCAGGTTCGTCATGGCCCGCGCCGTCGGCGAGCAGCCGGGTCTGGATGAGGGCTGCCCGGGTGTGCTGCACGGCGGCATTGGAAGTCTGCCCAGCTCTCAGGGTGCCAATACACTGCACCACATGCCAGGAGACTCAGCCGAACGCAAGACCAATACCCCAGATCGACACAGACAGCCAAATCGTTGCAGGACGAACCGGAAGGCGGACCTGCCGCGGCAGTCCGAGCGACTGCGCGATAGGGAGAGAGAGACGGCGGTGCTGCAGCGGCAGCGCCACGGTACGGCAGATGCTGCGGACCCTGACTGGTGCCCCACTGCGGGCCAGAATAGCGATGCAGAGTCAGAGCATGGCTGTGTTGAGGGGTATGTTGCAATACGATCGCGCCGGCGTTGCAGCACGTTGACTGAGCGGCGTCATACTGCCAGAGCGTCATCGGCGTGGGCGCACCCATTACCAGATCTGGTCAGCAGATTTGTCTGAGTATAGATCACCCAAAACGCAAAAGGACCAACGGGGAGAGCCGTGTTCGAACAATGCCCAGGCTGTTCCTGAGCCAGACTTCTATCAGAATGGTGTGCGTGCTGGCAGATGGCGCAGTCGTACAGACGAGGCATGTCGTTGAGAGACCTGCTGCGAAACGGTCCCGCAGTGAACCCCAAAAACACATGCGCGAACAAGAGACATAGAAACACTGCAGTGGAAGCGAGTACGGCGAACACAGCGGCGGACAGCGATCATGAGGAGCCGATGCCTGGGCTCCTTGTGGACCCAGGCTAGGGTCCCCCTACTCTGGCGCTAATCTGGTGCCAATCATGGGCTCCCACCTCTTCCGGGTCGATCCTTCCTTCCTTCCTTAAGTGAAGAGTCGGAAGGGGTTGACCATGAACTTTTCCGTGGCTTGCAGGGCTGCGCGTGGCGTAGGTGAACGCTGCAAAGCGTTGTGATGGTGGCTGGGGCTGGTGGGCTGACGGGATCGTCGAAACGAAGGTGGCTGCAGCAGGGATGGCAGCGATGTATGGCGTGAAGCGCGTGACTGTCCGGCAAGCTGGCCTGCTGCACGTAGGCTCAATAGAGAGTGGCGAAGGTGATGGTGGTGAGTATGGAGGCGGCCTGGCACCGGCCGAGGGGCCGGCCCCCCCTCGGCACGATGCAAACGGAAAAGTCTGGTCGCCTGAGTCTGGTGGGTGGGGATCCCACGATCACCATGGACTTGGTTACATACTGTGCAGTCAATTGGCTGACTATAGCACAGGCCCGAAGGCAGACAGAAATGCACAGCGGGAGGCAACGAGCTGAGGTGTGACGAAGGCAGCACAGAAGTCGGCGGCAAACAAAATTCGCCAAACAATGTCCAAGCTCATAAGGTGGTGCCCTAGGATGTAGTCACCTTACATCAAGACACCGAATTGCCGCCGCTGCCCATGCTGCCCCCACCAAACAGCAGACCAGCGCCCCGCGCCTTGAAAGCATGAACGATTTAAGGCCTCACTCAGAGCAGAAGCCCCAGCCCTCCAGCTCTGCACAACGATCGTGGCAGTGCCGCAGGAACTCCCCCAAACTGGCAGGATTCTGCTGCATGAAAGCCTCGACCGTGGCGTCGCCTCGGCGGAACAGCTCCATGTGCTGAAGGCGCTGATCTATGAGCGCAGGACACCCCCAGATCATGTGCTCTGCGTCGTCGACCCCGCCATCGCTGCAACGCTTGCAGCGCCGCTGTTCGCGCGGCAGGTTGGTCCACAGACCCGTATCCACATACATGCAAGCTCACAGGTGCGTAGCACTGCGCACAAAACGGCGCACATCACGTGCGTCATCGCCATCAGGCAGCGCGGCGGCGGCGGCAGACCGCTTTCTGCCGATTCCGCTGCCACGTTTACCACGTCTTGGTTTGACGACGGCAGGCCTCTCGCCAGCGCCTTGGGCAGCTAAAGCAAACGGGTCTGCAGCCGGCATGGCAGCGACGGACTTCTGTTGCGGCGTCCGCTTCACAGGCGGCGGCGGAGTGCACACAGAAGTATCGCCAGCGCTCAGTCAGATAGCCTTGCAGAATGTCGTCAGCATTTGTCAGGTTATCTTCAGGTTCCCAGGTATCATGAGCGTCAGAATATCCCCTCCACCTGACCAGCAATGCACGTTTGGCATGCTTGGCTCGCCCATGGCGGCGCCAGCGGTGGTCAATTACACGCTCAACCTCAAATTCAAACTCGCCTTCGATGTCAACTGGAGGCGGCGGAGGTTGTACACGGCCAGAATCGTGATATGGTTTCAGGAGGGAAACATGGAACACAAGGTGCATCTTCAGATGCACTGGCAGTTCGAGTCGGTAAGCCACAGAGCCAACCTTCTCTATGACCTTGAATGGGGGGGAGGGTGGTAAGGGAGTTGATGAAAGCAACGGAAAAGTGAACCTTTGACATGAAGGCTGTTGTGGAAATCGAATTAATCCGACTTATAATCCACAACAATGATGGAAAGATTGCCGAGGCAATCGAAAGCGCGGGCATCGTATCGAACGACTATAACCCTTCAACTCCACCACCGAGGATCGAACTCACGATCTCTCGGTGTCCATTATAGACTGGGGGAGGGTGGTAAGGGAGTTGATGAAAGCGATGGTCCCATCCAGCAAGGAAGAAGCTTGGAGGTGCCGCCACGCGGCGCCTTCATGCGCAAGTTCTTAGTTGAAAGCACGACCTGCTCAAAAACCTGAAATTCCACCTCGCGGCGTTTTTGGTCAGCATATTGCTTCTGTTTTTGCTGAGCAAACAACAATCGTTCGCGCGCACTCTCGTGCATGAGCGCCATTTTTAATTTTCATTTAATTAAATCGATTTCCACAATAGCCTTCATGTCAACGGTTCACTTTTCCATCGCTTTCATCGACTCCCTTACCACCCTCCCCCAGTCTATAACGGTCACCGAGAGGTCGTGAGTTCGATCCTCGGTGGTGGAGTTGAAGGGTTGTAGTCGTTCGTTACGACTGCTTTGGACTTGGACTTAGTTACATACAGTGCAGTCAACCAATTTCAACCAACCTTGTCACTGCCACTGCTACTTCTCGCACGGATGTCTGCTAGGGGTGTTGGGGCCGGGCTGCGCCCGGCGCCGTCCGGTCCCCTGACCGTGCGTTATTTGTTCTGCACTTGAGCATTCGCGGCTTGCTCGTCAAGCATGCCCTTGCTATCATGCATGCCATCAAGGGAGTGGAGTGCGACGTACTCGTCCTGACAGCAACGTGGCTGCGGGAGGGGGCCGACGCGCCGGAGCTAGCGGGCTTCACCACCAGCCTCAACCTGCCGCGGACCAGACGGCTCCAAGGCGGTGGTTCGAGGCGGGGCGGCATCGCCATCTAGGTTGCCGATGCATTGGCGTCATCGGTCACAGTGTTGGCCACAGGGTTGCTCGGGGCCCATGCCTTGCTCCGTCTTGCTGGCTGCATTGGGCAAGGAGAGGATGCATACATGTTTGCGTGCTATATGCCGCCAAAAAAAATTCAATGCCGCCAGAGCGCAGCCTGGCACTAGCTGGGAAGGCCGCTGCGGTGTGGGCGGTACTGCGTGAGGAGGTTTAAGGCACTCTGCTTTTGGGGCATGTCTTTGTCATCAGGGACTTGAATGCTCGTGCTGCCACTTCCCCGGACTTCCCGGGTACCATCAGCCACCCCATCCGTGAGCCCTTCCAGTCCACAGGTGCCCGACCAGCACAGTCTCAGCGGCGCAGCCGCGACTCGCTAGAGAGGCCAAACCTTTGGGGTAGGCAGTTGCTCGATCTGTGCATCTCCACGAGTATGCGCATTGTTAACGGTCGCGTGTTGGGTGATGAGCAGGGGCAGGTTACTTTCGTCAGCCAGAGTGGGGAGGGCAGCAGCCTGATCGAACTTGATGCCCTGTCAGCAGTTGCCGCTGAGCTTGCCCCGTGTCTTGCTGCCATCTTCAATGCATGCCAGAGAGTGGGCGCGCTGCCGCGGGCCTGGGCGCTCTGCGGCATCACTCCCATCCACA
>JAABUL010008364.1_pt1 | contig 10569 bp, 9 predicted proteins | sample 5559151 | NCBI WGS metagenome assembly JAABUL01 (sample SAMN10711876, study PRJNA513368) | rock metagenome | isolation source: Antarctica rocks | place: Antarctica: Victoria Land, Pudding Butte sud | reverse complement strand
CCGAGCAGTAGCCCAGCTCGCGTATCATTTCGAGGTCAAATTCGGTGCGCTCCTGAATGCGGCGGGCCTCCACGTCGCGGCCTTCCTTCTCGAAGTACTTGTGCTGCTGCACCATATCATCCTGAATCTCGTGGATGGCGGTGTTCAGCGTCTCCTTGCCCGTCACGAACAGGTTGGCGGGGTAGAGCGTCATATTCTTCTCGTCGCCCAGCTTTTTGCCGCTCACCGGGTCGATTTTCTGAATCGCCTCAATCTCATCGCCGAAGAAATAGATGCGGTAGGCATAGTCGGCGTAGGCCGGAAATACGTCCACCGTGTCGCCCTTCACCCGAAACGAGCCGCGCTTGAACTCGACCTCGGTACGCGAGTACAGAATCTGCACGAACTGGTAGAGCAGATTATTGCGCGAGTAGCGGTGCCCCGGTGCCAGAAAAATAACGTTTTTGCTAAACTCCTCGGGGTTGCCGATGCCGTAGATGCACGACACCGACGCCACCACCACCACGTCGCGCCGGCCGCTCAGCAGCGTGCTGGTGCAGTGCAGCCGCAGCTTTTCAATCTCCTCGTTGATGGCTAAGTCCTTCTCAATGAAGACGTCGGAGCTGGCAATGTAGGCCTCAGGCTGGTAGTAGTCGTAGTAGCTGATGTAGTACTCGACGGCATTCTGCGGGAAAAACGCCTTGAACTCGCCGTAGAGCTGGGCGGCCAGCGTCTTGTTGTGGCACAGTACCAGGGCCGGCTTGCCGGTTTCGGCAATCACGTTGGCCATCGTGAAGGTTTTGCCGGTGCCAGTGGCCCCGAGCAGCACCTGGGCTGGCTCGCCACCGTTCACGCCTTTCACAAGCTCGGCAATGGCGCGCGGCTGGTCGCCGGTGGGCTGAAATTCAGAAGTAAGCTGGTACGTGGACATGCAAAAGCGACCGGAAGAAGGCCAATCTTCCTAACCCCAAACCCGCCGCCGAGGTTTCTGCGCTTCCGAATAAAACGAGGGGGTAGGGCCTAGCGCGGGTCGCGCCACACCAGTTGCTGGTCAGTAGCGTCCTGGTAAAACTGTGGGCAGCGCCCGTCACCCTTCCCAGAGAAGCCGCCGCTGGGAGCACACAGCGCCCGGAAGCACTCATCATAGAGCGTCAGGTACTGGTCGCAGCACGTCTGTTCCGAAGCGAGGTATACCTTCTGTCCCTGCCAGCTGTACGACCAGATGGTGTACGCCGGATTGCCTTTGGGCTTTGCCTGCAGCTCGGCGATTCTAGCCTGGAGACCACCAGTGGGGCGCGCTGCCGCCGGCGTAGGCGGCTCCTGGCACTGAAAAGCCAGCAGCGGCAGCGCCAATGCAACGGCGAGGGAAAGTAGCTGAAGCTTGCGCATAGTCAAGAGGAAAGGAATCGTTAAAACTCTTCGCTGAAGTAAACGAATACGGCATTGGCGCTGGTTGGCTGCTGGCTACCTGCCGGCGAAAGCCCCACCCGCCAGCTAGTACAGAGTGGCTGGAAAACAGGCCTATTGCCGGCGGGCGGGCTGTGGGCACCGAGGCGTAACGGGGTTATCCCTACCCCCGCGCTGGCGCTGGAAACGTAGCGCCGCGCGTTGCTGGAGGCGCTATACTCAGTAGCCTCATCCGGAAAACTACGTATGCCCACTACCGCATTTACCGGGGTCCGCCTCGCCGTTTTCGTGCGCAGGTGGCGCTGCATAACCAGTCGGGTACCTATCAGGCAAAGACTAGCTACCGCCACCAATAAGACGCGTAACAGGAAGGGCATAAGCTTGTTGTGGAAAGAGTGGAGAGCAGCGCGCTAGTCGGGTTAGTAGCCAGTAGCCTACTGTATTCTAAGCGGTCGGCCCAGTTCCAGCCCAGCTTCCAGCCCGAAGCTATAGGGCCGTTGCTGATGCCAGAAATTCTGGCTCGGGTCCGCGTTGAGGCTCAAAATACCAAACTCGGCCACCGGCCCCAGGTTGAGGGCCCACTGGTGGCCCACCGGCCGATACTGAATACCACCGCCGCCACGAAGCGAGGTCGTGAAGTGCCGGTAGGGCGAGTTAGTGGATAGCGGGGTGTAAATGCGCGTGGCTTCGGGCGTGCCATCCACGTCGCTGCGCACGTTGAGCAGGGCAGTCAGCAGGGCCCCTACCCGGCCGTAGAGCGAGAAGCCCGTTTTGAGCGGACTTGCGTAGCGCATCTCCGCTGCCGCGCTGGCCGAGTGGTAGCGGTACGAGGTGCGCTGCAAGTGGGCCTGCATGGCCTGCGCGTAGGTGAGGTCGGCTACCTGCTCGCCCACGAACGATACCGAAGTAGCCGAGGTAGCGGTGTTCTGGGCCAGCTCCAGGCCCGTGCGCAGGCGCCAGCGGCTGCCGCCCAGGCGGCGGCTGGCCCACACGCCCAGGCGTTGGCCCAGGCCGGCCCGCAGGTTGTTGCGGTACTCCGCCGCAGCCGTATTGGTAATTCTGGCCGAGTTGACCCCCAAAGACGGGTTGTAGCTGGTGGTGGCTTTCGTGAAATCTATATTAGGCTGAAAGGCGCTGGCCGCGTAAGAAAGGCCGTACTGCCAGTGCCGCGCCAGCTCCACGGGCGGCATGGTTACCGCTACGGTGTTCAGGCTGGCAGGCAATGCCGCCGCGCCAGGCGCAGCCAGATTGACCACGTGGGCTGATAAGCTATTCATATTCATAGCCAGCTCCTGAGCCGCCAGGCCAGCCGTGCTGGTACGGACAACAGCAGCGGCCAAAGTCTGGTCATTCGGAGCAGTTGGTGCGGTAGCCGGTAACTCAGTCGCCAAAGCCAGCACGCCCGGCTCCGCGCTGCTGGCGGGGGGTAGGGCGCCCCGCCGTATTCCGCCCACCGCGGTGGTCGCCCGCGTAGCCGAAATAGCAGTTGCCACAGCCAGCGTACGGGTCGGGGTAGCCCCGGTCAAACCTGCCTGGCCGGCGCGCGTGCCAGCATTGGTGCCTTGCTCCTGCAATCGCCTAGCGGCCACCTCATGCGTGGGCTGCGTACCCGTTAGCTGCCGGGTGGCCGCCTGAGCCAGAGAGTGGGGGGTAGCCGCTTGGCCAGTAGCCGCAGCGTGAGAATCGGTTGATTGGGCCTCCGCCCGAAGAGTAGTAGTTTGGTCGATAGCTGAGGGAGTGAGAGTGTTGGAATAGCTGGGGCGGCTGGCAGCTACGGCCGTGGGCGCAGAAGCCAGCCCCGGCGTAGCAACGGCGCGGCGCGCCGCGGCCAGGCCCGGCAATTCAGCTGGCTGTGCGACTGGGGTAGCCGTTGCGAGCGACGGCGACGGCGGCTGCTGGCTGTGCCACCAGCCGCCGCCCGCCAGCGAAGCCAGCAGCAAGCTGGCCGCGATGGCCCAGCGGTGCACCCGCAGGCGCCGCCGATACTGTTCGTTCTGGGCCAGGAGCAGGCTGTTGTCCAACTGCTCCCACACCTGCGGGCGCGGGGGTACCGCGGCCGCCTCACTCTCCAGCAAGTGGTGGCGAAACAGGTCTTCCAGACTACCCTTGGGCGGGGTCAATGGGTTCATAAGGCGTAGTAGCTAATTATTTAGGAGGCGGTTGAAGGCGGGCAAGCTTGGTTTGAAGCACCACGCGGGCGCGGGAATACTGCGACTTGCTGGTTCCTTCCGAAATCTCCAGCATCTCGCCAATCTCTTTGTGCGTGTAGCCTTCGATAGCGTATAAGTTAAAAACCAGCCGGTAGCGTGGGGCCAGCTCCTGCACTACGTTGAGCAGCTCGCCGTAGGCGTAGTTACTAAACGTAAATTCTTCGCTGGCCAGCGTTTCGGGGTAGTCGCCGTCGCTCACTGCTACCAGCGGCGCGTTGCGGCGGTGCTGGCGCAAGGCCGCGTTTATCATAATGCGCCGAATCCAGAACTCCAGCGGGCATTCGCGCCGGAAACTGCCCAGCGTCCGAAACACCGTCAGGAAGCCTTCCTGCAAGATGTCTTCGGCCTCGAAAGTCGTCTGGGCGTAGCGCAGGCACACGGCCATCATGCGGGCCGAGTACCGCTCATACAGCTGCTTCTGGGCCAGTTGCCGGCCCAGCAGGCAGCCATCTATCAGTTCGGCCTCGCTCGGGGGGGTAGGGGGACCTGAGCGGCTCACGGTAAGGCTGTTACTGGCAGAGGCAGGCACCCCGGCGGCCAGCGCGGGCCAGGCAGCGGCACTCATAAACGGGGCCGGCCAGCGCCGGAATAAAAGACGTTCAACATACGCGCTGCTTACTGCCTGCGAAAGATATGTTGCTACCTGGTTGCTCTTCGCACACCCCTAAGAAGCCGAACGGGTAACATCCGTTGCAAGACGGATAGAAAGTTTTTGCGCCTTTGTAATAGTAATTTAAAAATCAATCGATTGTAAAAATTATTGCCTCGGCAGTAAAACAATGCGTATACATTTAATGTATGTACATTTATTAAATAAATTACTCTTCCTAGAGCGGTTTCCAAGTCAGTGTACAGGGCGGGCTGCCGGCTTTTCGCCGGCTGTCCGCTCGTCGTTCGCGCCGCTCGTTCTTCCAAAGAGCGGACAGTCGGCTCAACCCCGGCAGCCCGCCTCAAGTTAAACTGTACAACGATTGGGAAACTGCTCTAATCTTCCTGATAGTCACTCGTTTCACCTCTTCCTCTGTCATTTTTCATGAAAACTCTCATCCTTTTTTACTCGACCTACGGCCACGTCTGGAAGCTGGCGGAAGCCATCGCCGAAGGTGCCCGCGAAATAGCCGGCAACGAAGTCGTTGTCAAGCGCGTGCCCGAAACGCTGCCCAAGGAAGTTATGGACCAGATTGGCGCTACCGGCGCGCAGCAGGCTTTCGCGCATTTGCCCGTCGCTACCCCCGCCGAACTGGCTGATTATGATGCCATCATCTTCGGCACGCCGACTCGCTACGGAAACCTGTGCGGCCAGATGCAGGCCTTCATGGACAGCACCGGCGGCCTCTGGGCCAAGGGTGCCCTGGTAGGCAAAGTCGGCGGCGCCTTCGTGAGCACCGCTACCCAGCACGGCGGCCAGGAAGAAACCCTGCGCGCCTTTCATACCGAGCTGCTGCACCACGGCTTCGTCATCGTGGGCCTGCCCTATGCCTGGCAGGGCCAGATGGGCCACGAAGAAGTAACCGGCGGCACACCCTACGGGGCCAGCACCGTGGCCGGCGGCCAGGGCGAGCGCCAGCCCAGCCCCAACGAGCTGGAAGGCGCCCGCTTCCAGGGTCACCACACCGCCGAGATAGCCAGCAAGCTAGCCGCCAAGTAGCAAGCAGTTTGGCTGAAATTAACTGAAAACAGGGGGGTAGGGACAGCACCAGCGCGTCCCTACCCCCCTGTTTTGCGTCAACGCCTGCTATAGCTGATTCCAGATGGCCCAGGCGGCTTCGGCTTGTAGCTCCAGCATTTCAAGTCCGTTCTTAGTCTGCGCCCCGGCCGCGCGGCCCCGCTGCAAAAACAGCGTCTCGCTTGGGTTATAAACAAGGTCGAACAAGTAGTGCCGGCCCGTGAGCGCGGCGTAGGGGAGGGGCGGGCATTCAGCTATTTTGGGGTAGGTACCCAAAGGAGTAGTATTGATAATAAGGGAGTTTTCGGCTAGTATAGTGGGCGTTACTTCCTCATAAGTAAGCTGGCCTGCCCCCAGCTGCCGCGACACTACCTGGTACGCGATGCCCAGTTCCTGTAGCGCCAAGCCTACGGCTTTGGCCGCGCCACCGGTCCCCAGCACCAGCGCCCGCGCTGCCTCGCCCCGCTGGGGGTAAAAGTGGCGCAGCGACTCCCGAAACCCCACGTAGTCAGTATTGTGGCCCACCAGGCTACCATCAGCGCGCAACTCAATCACGTTCACGGCCCCTGCCAGCCTGGCCGAGGGCGCCACCTGGGTAAGGTAGGGCCATAGCTGCTCCTTATAGGGAATAGTCACGTTCAGCCCGGCCAGGTCAGGGTAGCGGGCTAGCAGCGTTGGCAACTCTTTGGCCTCGGCTAGCTCAAACAGCTCATAGCGGCAGTCAGCCAGCCCTAGCCGGGCAAATTTCTGGCTGAAATAGCTCTTGGAAAAAGAGTGGATAAGCGAGCGCCCCAACAGGCCGAATACGCGCATAGAGATGGTAAAAGCTAATTGAGTAATGGCCTCTTTTCACGTAATGAGGCAAGGTATTAGTGCCGCTACGCCGCTGGGCTGCTCCGTAGCTTGCCACGCACAAATTGCCACAGCGGCGGCGCTACCGATAGCAGGATAATGCCGATTACTACCAGTTCAAAGTTTTTCTGCACTACCGGAATATTACCAAACAAGTAACCGAGCATACTAAGTGATACCACCCACAATACAGCGCCCACGATGCTGAAAGAGGCAAAGTGTCGATAAGTCATGGTACCAATACCCGCCACAAATGGCGCAAACGTGCGCACGATGGGTACGAAGCGCGCCATAATAATGGTTTTGCCGCCGTGCCTGGCGTAGAAAGCCTGCGTTTGCTCCAGATATTTGCGCTTCAAAAACCGAAAATCCTCCCGAAAAACCCGAGGCCCCAAGTGGTCACCAATGGCATAGTTCAGGTTGTCGCCAATGAACGCGGCGGCAATCAGCAGCGGCATGATAATCCAGATATTGAGGCCGGTTTCGGGCCGGGCGGCCAGCGCTCCCGCCGCAAACAGCAGCGAATCGCCGGGTAGGAAAGGGAAAATAACGATGCCGGTTTCTGAGAAAACTATCAGAAATAGAATGAGATACGTCAGATTGCCGTAATCGTGTACTACGTTGACCAGCGTTTTATCCAAGTGCAACACAAGGTCGAGAAAGTGCTTGAGCAGTTCCATAAGGCAGAAGAGATTGAGACCGCAAAGAAAGCAGGGCTGGTATGAAGATTGCGAGGCCGGCCCTCAACGGCCACCTAGTAACCGGTGTTAAAGACCCACCCAAAATTTTATTGTCATGATTGTGTACCAAGGAGGTGACTGGTGGCAGGCACTTCGTCACTTTCATACGTCTGCCGTGATTCGTCGCCTGTTGGTGCATGTCAGCCTGGTAGGAGTCTACAACGGTTTGATTGCTATGTGGGGCTTGGAGTTTCATCATCCGATGCTCAGCATCAGCCGGGAATATTTTTCCTTTTTAGGTATTTTGCTGAGCCTACTAATGGTATTTCGCACCAATACGGCTTACGACCGCTACTACGAAGGCCGTAAAGTATGGGGTCAGCTTATTTCGCAATGCCGGGGCCTGGCCATTGAATTCAATGCCGTGCTACCCCGCGACGCGATGGCCAGCCGGCGCTACTTCGCCGCCCTCATCTCCAACTTTCCTTTCGCGCTAAAGGGCTCGTTGCGTGGTCAAATGAAATTTGAGCAAATGGAGACTACCCCCGATATTATGGAGCGCCTGCGCTCGGCCGAAAACGTGGCTGCCACCATTTTGGCGGTAATACAGGAAAGCTTGGAGCAGCTACGCCAGGTTGAAATTATCCGCGATACGCATTTGCTCACTTTTAAGCCTCACTTTTTGGGCATGATGTCGGTGAGTGGTACCTGTGAGCGCATTAAGGCTACTCCTATTCCTTTCTCCTATACTTTTTTTATAAAAGCTTACATTCTGACTTTTGTCGGAGTAATGCCGTTTGTGTTGCTGTCCACGTCCGGCTATTTTATGATTCCCATCGCTATGTTCGGGGCCTACGCCTTGCTGGGCCTGGAAATGATTGGCGAAGAAATTGAAAACCCCTTTGGCCTGGACTCCAACGACTTGCCTTTAACGCAACTGTCAAACCGTATTCGATTCAGTGTACACGATATTTTGCGTGTCGAGCTTTCCGAGCAGAAAAAAGCGCTGGCGGCGGTGCCGTACAGTGTGGTGCATTAGTTCTATTAGGTATGCGCTTCGACTGCTTGGCTAAAGCCACTTGCGGCATTGGCACGTATCTTGCTGCTGGTTGTATTTTTTGTGGCCGATTTATGCTTTTGTCAGTTTGTGGGATTTTTCTTATAAAATGGCTAACTGCATTTAACCTCTTGCGTACAAGGCCCCACTTACGTTTTAAATTTAGCTAACTCGAACTTTCAACCCTCCTTTTTTCATCATGCAAAACCTTACTCTTTCGTGCCAGGGTAGTCCGGGCCGGTTTTCCTGGCAGGCTATTCTGCCTTTTTTAGTCTTACTAGCAGGTTTAAGCTCATTCCAGTCGGCTTGGGCTCAAACGGCTCTTTTCTACGACGAGTCTGTTAGTTTCAACCAACAGCCGACTGGAAGTACATCAACAAGTGTTTCTTACGCGGGAGCAGTTTATCCAGGCGATGCACCATATACTACCTATGTTCAATTAGGTAATATCTCTACCAGCCCAGCGGTGCCGAATCCTAATTTAGGTACTTATGATATTAATAACCCCCGTACCAGTCAATTGGTTTTTACAGGTGCTTCTATAGTAGGTGACGTATCTACTGGAAAAAATAACACTGTTATTGGGACCATAAACCAAGCTCGCGTACTGTATCGCGTATATTTGAATGGTACAGTTATCCTACCAAATTATACTGCCTTAACTCTTCTAAATACTGGAGTATTTGCTACTGGTGGTCAGCTTTACAATATCAATACTAGTGTAGACATATTAGGCAACCTTCTTAGTGGCGGTACCTATACGTTTGATGTTCAATATCAATTAGATGTTAAAAACTCCAGTACTGGAAAGATTACTACTTATACTGACCCAAGTGCTTCTTACCAAGCTAATTTTACCGTAACAGCTCCTGCGGTCACCCCAAACGGCGGCACCACTACTTGGATTAGCAATAGTAGTACCGCTGCTGGTGTAGATTGGTTGAATGCAGCAAACTGGAACAACGGCGTACCTACGCGTTTTGCAAACGCTATCATTCCTGATAAAACTATTGATACGTCTACCCCTTTGCTTAGTGACCCTAACGCTACATATGAAGTTAGAACATTAACCCTACAGGGACTAGCTAATTCGAGCCGGGCACTTCTTAGAATAGGGCAGTCAACAACTGGTGGAAGTCCTATCGGAGCTAATTTGCGTGTTTATGGTGACTTAAATGCTTTTGCTGGTGGGATTTTAGCTTCAGTAAGTGGCACGAATGGTTCACCTAACCCACTTACTAACTCAACATTAGTACTTGCGCGCAATGACGGTGGTGCCCAAGCGGTCAGAGGGAGTAAGCTATCTATAGTAGACATTCGTATTGAGGGGCGTGGTCTTAAAGCAATAGTAGCCACTGAGTTAGCTGCTCCTAATACTTTCTCATTCGTGCCAGATACAAATGGCCCAGGCGCAATTGCTCGTACGGCAGGTGATAATGCAACTAGAGATGCCAATGGTATTCCTAATGACAATTCTCCTGATTCTGCCTTCCCAATTAACACAACTCAGTCAGCAAGTGTCAATTTAAAAAGTTCAGGTTTTCTACAAGGTGAAACAAATAGCTCGTTTATTCAGGGTATTTTGATTGCTGATAGGTCGTTAGAAAGCGGCAAAGTGCAAATATTTGGTAATATTGGTATCGATATTACACCTGACAGGAATATCCCCGCTCCTAACGTGGTTATTACTCGCACTGTAGGTGACCCTTTGCGCGGTCCTACTACTACTAATGGTCCTGCTGGTCCAAGTGCGCCAGGTTCTCCACAGCCTATTAAGCGACAATACGGAATTTCAGGTGACGTAAATAATAATACAACCTCCACTATCGTTTTTCACTACCTCAACTCAACGGATGAATTGAACGGTATTCCAGAATCCCAACTGACCATTTTTAAAACTGCTAACAACTCGCCCCCCTTCTTTCTTGTTGGCCGTACGGATACTGTAGACTTGGTAAATCATACAGTGACTAGAGTAGCATATAGCGGGTCGTTGAATACACTTACCCTAGGCGACCAGTTGAATCCTTTACCAGTTCAACTTATTGCTTTCAACGCTACGCGCAGTGGGGTCACCACTTTAGTAACTTGGTCAACTGCTACCGAACAAGCCAACAAAGGCTTTGAAGTGCAGGTATCCACTGATGGCACAGCTTTCCGTACGCTAGGCTTCGTAAGCAGCGAAACGCCCAACAGCTTACAAGTGAAGAGCTACAAGTACGTAGACACGGAGAATGGCAAGTTCGGCACCCGCTACTATCGCCTTCACCAAATTGATTTAGATGGGAAGGCCTCCTATTCGCCGGTCCGAGCTGTTAACTTCGACGGCAGTGCCGGGCAAGCAGGATTAGCTGCCTATCCTAATCCGTTCACTGATAAGCTCGATTTTAACCTTGACGCAACTGTAGTTGGCAATGGGGTGGCTTATATGCAACTACTGGATATGATGGGCCGCGTGGTACGAGAGCAAAGCTTGGCCGTGCAGAATGCCTCTCTTACGATGGAAAGCCTAGGTGACCTGCGTGCCGGATTATATATGGCGCGCATAACCCTTCCGGATGGCAGTGCCCAAACCGTGCGCATCCAGAAACAGTAGTTGATAAAATGCCTTCTAAACAATGAAGCCAGTCTTACTCCTGTAAGGCTGGCTTCATTAGAGTTACTATGAGCTGGTTATCAGAGCATTACAGGTATTAAGTAATTCCAGATTATTGCGCC